>Ga0335083_10009604_pt1 | contig 11731 bp, 10 predicted proteins | sample Lox_Sample_42_FD_206716 | JGI IMG/M metagenome (GOLD analysis project Ga0335083, IMG submission 206716) | Soil microbial communities from Loxahatchee National Wildlife Refuge, Florida, United States - Lox_Sample_4.2 | ecosystem: Environmental > Terrestrial > Soil > Wetlands | place: USA... | reverse complement strand
CCAAAGCGCCAATCTGGTAGAGCACCAAGTCGTATACCTCGTCCGCTGTGACGCTCATCGCTCGCCGACCAAATCCTTGCAGGTCCGGCAACGACGGGTGGGCTCCGACTGCAACGCCGCGCTCCAGCGCACGTGCGACGGTGCGACGCATGATCCCCGGATCTCCGGCGTGAAAGCCGCAAGCGATATTCGCCGAACTGACATGTTCCAACACCTCGGCATCGGCACCCATGCTCCAGGCGCCAAAGCTCTCACCCATATCGCAGTTGAGGTCGATTGTCTTAGTCACTGTTTCATTCGCATCCGCAACGCCTCGCGCATGATGCCCAAGTCGCGGTCGCGCTGCAGATATAGGCGTTGGCTGTCTTCGGCTTGGATGGGCTCAAATCTCAGCGTGTCACCCGGCGGCAATTGTCCCAATAGTGGCAGATCGACGGTCGACACCTCTCCTATCCTCGGGTACCCGCCAGTGGTTTGTCGGTTCGCCATGAGCACGATGGGACGACCATCCGGCGGCACCTGGATGCTGCCGAAGGTGACCGCCTCCGGCAGTATCTCTGTAGGCTGGTTCAGCGTCAGCTCAGGTCCCTCCAGGCGGTAACCCATTCGATCCGAGTCCGGAGCTATGCGGTACTCGACGCCTAGGAACTGTTCCCGACTCTCCACAGTGAAGAGTTCCCAATGCCGTCCAGGTATGAAATGGATGCGATGATGGCCGTGTGCCAGAAACGCAGAGTTGGCGTTTACCGACCAGCGTGGGTATGCGAAACGCGCACCACTATCGAGTCGCTGCCGCAGGCCAGGATAGGCGTCGAGACTCGCCTCGCCCGTCGGCACAGTGTCGCCGCGGCGAAGAGCCCGCCCGCTAAAACCGCCGAACGCGCCGCGCAAGTAGGTGCTCTTGCTTCCCATCACGAGCGGGACATCAAAACCGCCCGCGACGGCAAGATAGGCCCGGCAACCCAGACGGCATGTCCCGAAATCGAGAACACATCCCTGCCGGAGCAGCACGGGTCGCGCCGAAGGCAGCTTGACCCCTTCCAACGTAGGGGCGAAGTCGCCACCACAGATGCCGATCAAAGCGTCCTGCGCGAATTCGAGTCGCGGCCCGGCAAGCGTTATTTCTAACGTAGCCTCACTCTCGGGATTGCCGACCAAGAGGTTGGCCAACCGATGCGAGTATTCGTCCATCACGCCACCAACAGGCACCCCGAAGCGCTGATATCCATACCGACCCAGGTCCTGCAGCGTGGAGAGGATTCCTGCGCGAAGCACCTTCAGGGCCATCGTCGCTCCTGGTCGATGCGTTTGAACTCTTGCGTTGTGATCGGCACAAAGCGCACACGGTCTCCCACCGTCAGCAAGCTGGGGCGCTCGGCGGAGGGATCGAAGAACCTGAGAGGCGAACGCCCAATCAAGTTCCACCCGCCTGGCAGATCCAGCGGGTAAACGGCGGTGAGTTCACCACCAATCCCTACGCTCCCGGCTGGGACGTGCGTGCGTGGAGTCGACCGGCGCGGTGTCGAGATCCGCGCATCCAACCCGGCGAGATATGCGAACCCGGGTGCAAAGCCCAGCATTTGAACCCGATACCACGGCGCGCTGTGAAGTGTGATGACCTCGCTCGCAGTCAGGCCGTGGGCCTGAGCCACTGCCTCGAGGTCTTCGCCGAGGTCGGCGCCGTAGCAAACCGGAATTTCATGTGTGCTCGTGGCGGGCACGGCTGCAGGATCAAGCGAGCTGAGGCGCTGCATGACCTGGTGCGCCAAGCATTGGAACGGGGTCTGTGTCTCAGTGCCGGTCTCGATCCGCAACGGATCGTAGTGCAACGCTACAGTGCAAGCCGCTGCCACCACGTCGCGCAGCCCTGGGGGTGGATGATCCAGGAAGATCTGCGCAACTGCATGCACGCGCTGCGCGGTCGGCTCCGAAACATCGTTGCCCAGCTCTATGACGAGCACGGAATCCCCGAGCTGGGAAAGGCGCGCCGGACCGAGGTTTGGTTCGCTCATCGACTGGAGTAAGCTATGTGTAACCGGCAGCGCTAGAGGTGTATCCCCCATGATCCGGCCTTGCGACGATGACGATCTGCTCGACATCTACGCCGTCATCAACGACGCAGCGCACGCCTATCGTGGCGTAATACCGCCGGGTCATTGGAAGGAACCGTATATGCGCGCCGACGAGTTGCGCGCAGAGATGAGGGCCGGCATCCGTTTCCTCGGCTATCGGTTGGGCGAGCAGCTGGTCGGCGTCATCGGCCTGCAAGATGTTCTCGACGCCGCACTCATCCGGCACGCGTACGTTCGGACAGCCTATCGTAACCAGGGCATCGGCGGGCAGCTTCTGGCCGAGTTGCGCGCTCGGACCGACCGCCCGCTGTTGGTCGGTACCTGGGCGGCGGCACGCTGGGCGATCCGCTTTTACGAGAAGCACGGGTTTCACCTCGTGCCGGAGCAGACCAGGCGGCGGCTGCTGACCAAGTACTGGTCTCTGCCTTCATCGCAAGTCGAAGAGTCAGTGGTGCTGACGGCCACCGCTCCTGCGAACTGGCACTAGGTCGCTCCGGCGCAACAACCTTGTCGATGACCCGCGGGCTACTCGGAAAGCTTACTCACTGCTTGTGCGCTCGCCTCCCAGTTCCGACCATCGAACGGCAATGTCTTGACCGACCGGATCGTTGCGCGGTCCAGACAGCGTAAGTTGACGCTGAACCCATCCGGATTGGAACGCGGCACGTAGAACGCCTTGATGCCGCAGATCCGGCAGAACATGTGCCGGGCGGTGCGGGTGTTGAAGGTGTAGGTCGTGAGGTTGTCATACCCGGCAACGAGGCGAAACCGCGTCGCGGGGACAATGAGGTGTAGAAAGCCGCAGCGCTCGCATATCGAGCAATTGCATTCGTAGACCTCCAAATCGGCAGGCGCATCGACCTCGATCGCTACGGCCCCGCAATGACAGCCTCCTGTATGGATCAAGGCTCGCCCCCTCCAGGCATTTTCAGCGCCGCGCACTTGGCCCCTGCCTGCGATCTCCACCTGCTCACGTGTCGTGAAATGGCCCGTTCTCCCAATCCGGCACCCGATGGGCCCAGTCCACCGTTTCAGTGGCAAGCGTCATCCGGTGTACTCTCTCGGCATTCGACCTTGGTGCGTTCAGCGTCTGTGGCGCACAAATAGAGCTTGCCTTTACATTCTGCGCACCAAGCGGTCGTGACGCCGTTGCGGGCGAAGTCGCTGCCTACGATTTTGACCTGTTTTGTCGAGCACGGTGTGGCTTTCGAGGTCAAGCGTTCTGGACTCGAACAGGCGGCCATCAGCGCCGATGCAGCGAGGAGCATCAGTGCGGGAAAGCTACACGTCCGGGTTCGAGATACGCCCACCCTGAGCACGGGTGTCTTGCGTAAGCCACTCAGACTTGTGCCAGAACTGAGCGCGCACGCGCCCTTGCATACAGGCAGATCGCGGAATGAGCGCATCGCGTCCGCGACAGTTCTAGCTGTGTATGTAATGTTCCAACTGCTCGATCACGAAGCGCTGCTCGGAAATGACTTCCTTCACGACGTCGCCGATCGAGATCACGCCGATCACCGTCCTGCCGTCCAGCACCGGCAGGTGTCGGATCCGCTTGTCTGTCATGAGCGCCATGCATTCCTCTACGCTCTGTTCGGGACGCACACAGACAACTTTCTGCGTCATGATCTCACTCACCGGCGTCGCCTTGGAGGATTTGCCGTGCAGAATGACCTTGCGCGCATAGTCGCGCTCCGAAAAGATTCCGGCAAGGCCACTGGCGTCCAGCACTACCAGTGCGCCAATGTCTCTCTCCGCCATGAGCTTGAGCGCATCTAGCACGGAAGCCTGCGGCGAGATCGACAACAGCTTATGAGACTTGGCCTCCAGGATTTCCTTTACCGTTTTCATGCCGCCCCCTCCTTCCTCGGAAACCGACCCGAACAACCCCGTCTAATTCCCCCAGTAATTTAGTTTAGCAGCTTGGCGGGGAGATTGACCTCGCCTGATGCTGGAAGCCTTCGGGGGACCGCCTGTCGATTTCGCTCCAGGCTTTCGCCAAACGTTTGAACGAAATCGGATAGGGGGTCTTGAGGCGCTGCGCCCATAACGACACTCGCAGTTCCTCAAGGGTCCAGCGAAATTCGTCCAGCCTTGGGTTGCGGTCACCGCGGCGCTTGTCCTCGGTTGCGCGTGCCAGATACACTTGCCGCCAACTCTGGATCTGCTGCTGCCAGTCCGCGTCTCTTGCGGGGTTTAGCGGAAACCTGTCCAGGCGCAGCTGAATCGCCTGCAGGTAACGCGGGTACTCCTTGAGTCGAGCCAGCGGTACGGAGACGATAAAGCCGAGGGGCAAGAGTTCTTTGAGCTGGTTTCGGATGTCGGTCATGGCGCGCTGCCAGAGGGGTACACCCTGCTGATTCAGCCTTGGCCGCAGCGCTTGATATTCCTTCACGATCTCCCCGACCACACGGCAGACCTCCTGTGTCACATCCGCAAGACGCGTCTTCGCTCTGTTGACCCGCTCGTCGAAAGCAGTTCGCGTTCGCACCAGGTCGGTCTCCACGAAGAACGCGCGATCACAGATGGCATCCACCAGCTCGTCGCGCAGACGCTCAGAAACAGCGCCCTTGTCTGCCTTGCCACTGTCGAGCTCCAGCAACAGAGCGTAGCGCAGCGCCATGTCCTGAAACCCGGGCAGATTGCGCGCCGTGAACTTGACTTGCTCCGGCGCAGCCAGCTCGAACAAGCGACGTAGCCCCCGATGTGTTGCCGCGGCTGCGTCATGTTCGCCGTCCAGCAGCGTGAGTCGCACCGACTTGCCTTCGTCGATCAGCGCCGGATAGCCAATGATTTTTTGTCCGCTGCGCATTACTTCCACTCGTTCCGGCAACTCATCGATATCGAAGCGCACCAAATCCGCGCGCTCGAACTGGCTGGCTGCGCTTTCGCTGAAACGGCGTGTTGCCGAGATTCCGAACTGGGTACGTAACTCGGTGATATCGCGGCTCGTTGCCAGCTCCTCATCCCGGTCATCAACAACCTTGAAGTTCATCTGCAGGAACGGCGGCAGATCAGCTTGCCGCCAAGCGTCCTGTCCCACCGCGATGCCGCAAACCCGGAGCAGCGCGTCGGACAACGCGGCAGTGAGCGGTACAGGTCCTGCCTCGAGATGGTCCATTGCCGAGGTCACCACCTGGGGTACTGGGACAAAGTGCTTGCGAAGGTTCTTGGGTAGATCGCGGATCAGGTGCGTCACCTTGTCCCGCAGGAGGCCAGTCACCAGCCATTCACATCGACGCTCGTCGACCTGGTTAAGCAAGTGCAAGGGAACGGTCATCGTGACGCCGTCGAGGGGATGCCCCGGCTCGAAGCGATAGGCGAGCTTGTAGCTTACGCCGTTCATCTCTAACGTCTCGGGGAACCGATCGTGCGTAATGTCGCTTGCCGCGTGAAGCATGAGATGTTCGCGTGTGAGAAACAGGACGCGCGGATCCTTGCGCTCTGCTTCACGCCGCCACCTGTCGAACTGCTGGCCGCTCCAGACATCCTTCGGCACGCGTTCATCGTAGAACTCAGCCAGCCGCGCCTCGTCCACGAGCACATCGCGACGACGCGACTTGTGTTCCAGTTCCTCGACCTCTTTTACCAGATGTTGGTTGTGGCGCAGGAACTCGGCGTCGGACTCGAGCAGTCCGCGCGCCAGACCTTCGCGAATGAAGATGTCGCGAGCAGCCTTGGCGTCGACGACTCCGAAGGCCACCTTCCTCCGCGGCACCACCACCAGGCCATAGACAGATATGCGCTCATAGACCATCGCCTGCGCCGGCCCTCTCTCCCAGTGCGGGTCATGCCAAGTGGTCTTAGCGAGATGAGCACCGATATGCTCTAGCCAGGCCGGATCGATCGAAGCCACAGTCCTCGCGTATAGCTTGGTGGTTTCGGTCAGCTCCGCCGCCATCAGCCAGGGCGGCCCTTTCTTACGTAGCGGCGAGCCCGGAAAGATGGAGAATTTTATGCCCCGTGCACCGAGGTATATCCCGGGTTCCTCCGATTTGGAGCCGATATTGCCGAGCAGCCCAGCAAGCAGTGCACGATGGATCGAATCATGGCCGGCAGCCTTCTCGTTGGGATGCCACCCCATCTCCGAAACCAATGTGTGCAACTGTCCATGCAAATCGCGCCACTCACGCAGTCGCACGTGAGACAGAAACTGTTCGCGGCAAACCTGAGCCAGCTTGCGATTGGATTTCTTATGCTTGAGGGCGTCATCAAAAAAGGCCCACAGCTTGAGTCGGCCGAGAAACTCGGATCGATCATCCTGTAGTTGCGCATGCGCGCCATCCGCCAGATCCTGCTTGGCCATTGGGCGCTCCCGAGGGTCTTGAGTCGCGAGACCGCTGGCAATAATGAGAAGCTCGGATAGACAGCCTTCTTCGCGTGCTGCGACAATCATCCGCGCCATGCGCGGATCGAGCGGCAGCTTGGCCAGCTGGCGGCCGATAGGCGTAAGCCGGCGCTGCTCATCGACCGCGTTCAGTTCCGCGAGGAGCTGATAACCGTCCGCAATGGCACGCGCCGACGGCGGATCCACGAATGCGAAATCCTCCACCTCGCCCAGCTGCAGCGCTTTCATACGCAGGATCACCGACGCAAGCGAGGAGCGCAGGATCTCAGGCTCGGCAAACTCGAGGCGCGCTCGATAATCGTCCTCGCTGTACAGGCGCAGGCAAATGCCGCTCGTGACTCGCCCGCAACGTCCCGCGCGCTGGTCGGCCGAAGCACGTGAGATCGTTTCCACTTGCAGCATTTCGACCTTGTTTCGGTAGCTATAGCGGTTGACACGAGCCAGCCCAGAATCGATGACGTACTTGATTCCAGGAACGGTGAGCGAGGTCTCGGCGACATTGGTAGCCAGCACGATGCGCCGCCCTGCACCGCGCTGGAACACCTGCTCCTGCTCGCGCGCCGAGAGCCTTGCGAACAGCGGCAGAATCTCGGTGTGGGCCGGATGATGCTTGCGCAGCTCCTCGGCGCTCTCTCGAATCTCCCTCTCGCCCGGCAGAAACACGAGAATATCGCCAGTTGCAGACTCCCGCGCGAGCGTGTCGACCGCCTCGACCACAGCTTCGTAGAGCTCGGGCGTGTCGCCCGATTCCTCATCCGTCTGCAACGGGTGATAGCGGATTTCGACAGGATACAACCGGCCGGATACCTCGATTACCGGTGCGCCGCCGAAGTGACGCGAGAAGCGCTGAGCATCGATGGTAGCGGAGGTAATGATGAGCTTGAGCTCCGGACGTTTCGGCAACAGCCCTCTGACATAGCCCAGCAGGAAATCGATGTTCAGACTCCGCTCGTGGGCCTCATCAATGATGATCGTGTCGTATGTATTGAGGAAGCGATCGCTCTGAGTCTCAGCCAGCAGGATCCCGTCCGTCATCACGCGCAGACAGTTTTGTTCGCCGACACGATCGCTGAAGCGGACCCGATAGCCAACCTGCTCGCCCAACCTCCCGTTCAGTTCCTGGGCAATTCGAGCAGCCACCGTGCGCGCGGCGATGCGACGCGGTTGCGTATGGGCAATCATGCCGGCCGCACCACGCTTGAGCTCCAGGCAGATCTTCGGCAGCTGTGTGGTCTTGCCTGACCCAGTCTCTCCACACAGGATGACGACTTGGTTGCCGGCGATTGCTTCTGCAATCTCACCCCTGCGAGCCGAGACCGGGAGCTCCTCGGGGTAAGTCACCGTTGGCAATGCTGCCAGCCGGAACCGCAGCGTCTCTTCCGATTGCGCAATCGCTGCGCTGAGCGTGGAGAGCTCCTCAGCGCTGGGGCCTCCGCGACGGCCTGACTCCTGCGCCCGCTTTATGGTTGTTTGCAACCGATGTCGATCTCTGATCAGGCAACCTGGGAGGCGAGCGAGAAGCGCGCCGAGACTATCGAGCGGAGGGGCTGTACTGGAGAGAGCTGACACGGTTAGGACCCCACAGGGGTCGTTGGAGCGGGGCGACGAGGGCGGATTGTACTCTCGAGACGCCTTGGCTTAGCGAGTACCTGCCAACGAATCACGTCGCGGAAAAGCGCACATCTCCGCCGGCTGTTTGAGTATCGCGCCAGAGTCGCAGCGCAAGCGGCGTCGTGCAGATGTTGGCGCCTGCGCCGCGGGGGCCGCATCCAGAACTGCGGTGCACGACTCGGTGCGCGCCGTGGATGACGATCAACACGTCTTCGGCATGCATACTGGCATCGATCCCCACCACGAATTGCTGCTCCATCGCCCGTTGCGCGAACATCTCGAGCATACGACGTCGCGCGGAGGTCAAAACCCTTTCTCGCGTGCGAGGAGGCCTCGGAATGGAAGCTGGCGCTCGCACCACATGGTGGTCGCGAGCAGATGGTTCGACTCGCCCTGGTTGCCGACGATCTGCAGCCCGAGCGGCATTCCCCGGCCGCCCAGTCCGGTCGGGATGGTAATAGCCGGGACCCCCAGCAGGGTCCAGATGGTGCAGAAGGCGGGATCCCCGGTGGTGTCGAGAGAAGCCGGTGCTTCGCCCGCTGCCGGCGGGGTAACGACCGCATCGTAGTCGTCCAGAAAGCGGGAAAAGTCGCGTTGCAGGGCCTCACGCTTTCTCACGGCACGCTCATACTCGGGGACGGAGATACGCTCGCCCTCGTCCAGGGCTTGATTCAGAAAGTCGCTCATCTTCGCTCGGTAGTGCGCCCGCACCGCGCGCGCACCCGCAGCCGCCTCGTGCAGCATGATGATGCGATGCACCTTATGCGCTTCGTTGAAACTCGAGGGAAGCTCGACCTCGTCCACAATCGCCGCAGCCTCGCGCAATACTGCAATATCGGTAGCGAAGCGGCTGCGCTGATCGGGTTCGGCAAGTTGCCATACCGGCGTGCGCACCGCAACCAGCCGAGGCGCATGCTTCAGGGCACTAATCTGTGGGCTGATCGTCCAGCGCGAATGAGCCAGATGCGCCACCAGCAGCGCGGCGTCCTCGACGTTGCGGGCGAACACTCCGGGCTGGTCCAGGCTAGGGCTGAACGGCAGAATGCCGTCCGTAGACAAGACTCCTATGCCGGGTTTGTAGCCGACGATACCGCAGAACGCCGCGGGCCGAATCACCGACCCGTTAGTCTGGGTGCCGATGGAGGCGGGCGCAAACCCGACCGCAACGGCCGCCGCAGAGCCGCTTGAAGAACCACCTGGAGTATGCAGCGGATTCCAGGGATTGCGCGTCTTGTTCGGAATCATGAACGCGAATTCCGTAGTGACCGTCTTGCCCAGAACAAAGGCACCCGCCGCGTGCAGCCGGTCGACCACCTCTGCGTTCATCTCAGGAACATAGCGGTCGTAGATCGGTGAACCCATCGAAGTGACCATGCCGCGCACGTCGATAATATCCTTGACAGCCACCGGGACCCCGTGCAGCGCGCCCGGCGTGCGGCCCGCCAGTACGCGCCTGTCGCCTTCGCGGGCAGATTCCAATGCCCGTTCTTTGTCCAGCCACTGCCACGCCTTGACGCGCTCCTCCAGCTGATCAATCCGCGCGAGCAGGCTGCGCGTATAGGCTTCGCTGGTCATCTCGCCAGAAGATAGCCTGCGTACGGCCTCTGCCAGGCTCAGGCTGTATAGGTCATCCATTTTTTCTAGTTTGGTTCCTGCGGTTTCCAGTAGAGACGAATCACGCCTTCTGTTTCAAGACTTCGGGATTCAGCAAGTTGGGTGGGCTGCCCGAGGCGAACGCCGCTACGCAGTTCTGCGCCGCCGCCATTGCCATCGCTTGTCGCGTCGGTTCGGACGCGCTTGCTATATGTGGCGAGAGGACGACATTGGTAAGTTCGAGCAGGCCGGGATTGAGCTTCGGCTCGTTTTCATAGACGTCCAGGCCAGCAGCGAATATCTGCCTCGCCTTCAGGGCCTCGATCAGCGCCGCGTCGTCGACAACCCCGCCGCGCGCAACATTGATCAGCACGGCACTGCGCTTCATGAGGGCCAGCTCCGGAACTCCGATGTAATGATGCGTCTCCTGCGTGTAAGGCAGAATCAATATGACGATGTCCGACTCACGCAGAATTCCTTCCTTTGTCGCGAAAGAAACCTGCAGTTCGCGCTCGACCTCCGGCGCACAGCGATGGCGGGTGCAATAGAGAATTCGCGGCTCGAAGCCCTTCAGGCGCTTGGCGATGCCCTGGCCAATACGACCAAAGCCACAGATGCCCACCGTGGCATGGTGGAGGTCGACGCCCAGAAGCTCTTTGAGATGGGTGCCCTTCCACTCTCCGCGTCGCAGCATGGCTTCGCCTTCGGTCATCCGGCGACAGGTCGCAAGAGTCAGACACACGGCGAAGTCGGCAACACTGTCCGTCAGAACGCCAGGTGTATTGGTAGCCATCACCCCGTGCCGAGTACAGGCCCCGACGTCGATGTGGTTATAGCCAACGCTAAAGCTGCAGACCGCCCTCAACCCAGGGCAACGCGACAGCAGAGACTCGTCCACGCGGTCGGTCGAGCTGATCAGGGCGGCGTCCATACCCTGGAGTTTGACCGCTAGCTCTGCCGCGGAGTACTTCATGTCGCCCTGGTTGGCCGTGATGTCGAAATGCTGCGACAGATAGGCCAAGGTCTCGTCGAACACCGCCCGCGTGACGAGCACCTTCTTCTTCATCTGAATTTCTCCAGGTCTTGTCAAGCTCGACAGCAGGGGGCTTGCTGTACGCTGGGTATGGCTTGGCCGCGGCTCCCGGACCCGGGAATCGAGGCGTTGAACGCGCTCCCGACTCAGGCCGCAGCGAACCTGTAGAACGTCGCGACCCTCCCCACCGTCGCAAGAGGTGGAGAGTACCTTGAACGGGAATCGATCTGCAAGCGTCGACGCGTTGCGGGCATCGAGCAAATGTGCGGCACGGCCGGCCACGGCAACAGTCGCTTCGCTAGCAACATATTCCCTTCTGGTTCAATAGCTTTGGTGAGGTACGTCAGTTCTTCTCCCTGACCTCCACGGGGCCGGGAGACTGGGTGATGACCAGCGCGGACTGGAGCACGTCCGGCCTCGCTTGCGGCGGACGCTTCGGGGTAGGGTGCCAGTGACAAGCATGACCGCAGCAAACCCCAAAACATAGGCCGCAATAACACGCCAGCCGCCACGTATCCACCCGGGGACAGGGCGGGATTCCGGAAACAGGTTGCTAAGCCCGACGCCCGCCGAAGATCCAAACCAGATCATAGAGCCGCCAAAACCTAGGCTGAACGCGAGCATGCCCTAGTCATAGCCACCCTGCTCCAGGGCCAATGCTGTGAGCGGGATGTTGTCGAATACAGCGGAGACGAGCCCAGCGGCGATGTTGTCGAGAAACGCGGAGAGAACGAAGACGATCAGAAGCAGTACGAACGCGCCCTTCCAGTCACCCGGTAGCAAACGCGGCAATTCCACGGGCACGCGGCTCTCGTAAAAGTGATCGGCAGGAGCGACGCAAACCCGGTGCGCAGACAAAACAATTGGCCAGCGCGATCCACTAACAAGGCCAGTCAGGGCGGCTTGGAGCGTATATCGATGGAGCAAAGCGATACCGACCAGCGTTAGGCCAAACAGCACAAACTCCAACGGAATGGGAAGTGGCGCCGGGCTCATGCGGTTGTCGCGACACCTCCGCCGTCAAGCAGAATATGCCGGCCGACCTCTGTTGCCGAGAGATTCAAGCGCCGTCGC
>Ga0335083_10009603_pt1 | contig 11733 bp, 7 predicted proteins | sample Lox_Sample_42_FD_206716 | JGI IMG/M metagenome (GOLD analysis project Ga0335083, IMG submission 206716) | Soil microbial communities from Loxahatchee National Wildlife Refuge, Florida, United States - Lox_Sample_4.2 | ecosystem: Environmental > Terrestrial > Soil > Wetlands | place: USA: Florida... | reverse complement strand
ACCCGATGCGCTACTTCCTCTCCAAACGCCTGCCCCCATTCACCCGCGTCCTGCTGATCGAAAGCGGCAACCGCGAACTCTACGACGAACTGCTCCCAGGCCTCTATGACCTCTACCCGGAAATGCATGCCGACCTGATCACCTGCTTCGGCGGTGTGCCCACCAGTTTCCGCACCGACCTGGGCCAGGTCTATCGCGTCACCGATTATCCGAACCGCGCCGCCCGCAAGCTGCTCTACCAGCAGCTCGCCGCTAATCATTACACCGTGGCCGGCATGATCTGTTGCGCCATGCCCATCATGACGAAATGGAAATGGGCGCTGGCCGCGCGCCTTCCAGCCAAAATTTTCGTCCTCAATGAAAACGGCGATTATTTCTGGCTCGATCGCGGTCACCTCGCGCCCATCCGCAATTTTGTTCTCTTCCGCGCCGGGCTCACCGGCTCGGGCGCTGTCCGGACCCTCGCGCGGCTGGTATCATTTCCCTTCACGCTGCTATACCTGATTCTGTACGCAGCGACTGTTCATCTTCGGAGGAAACTACGAACTCTATGAAAGCAGTGTTTGTCGAGCAATTCGGTGGCGTCGAGAACCTGAAATATGCCGACATCGCGAAACCCGCGCCGGCACCCGGCCAAGCGCTCGTTAAGATCGCGGCCTCGGGCGTTAACTACATCGATACTTATTTCCGCACCGGCCTATATCCAGCGCAGCCGCCTGTGGTGCTGGGAAGCGAGGGCGCCGGAACGGTGGAGGCGGTCGCGCCCGACGTCACCAACGTCAAGCCGGGCGATCGAGTGGCCTATGCCATGGCGCGCGGTTCCGATGCCGAGTACGCCGTGGTCCCGGCCTGGCAATTGGTCAAGATTCCGGACTCGGTCGATTTCAACACCGCCGCTGCCGTCATTCTTCAAGGCATGACAGCGCACTATCTATCGCATTCCACCTACCCGCTGAAGACCGGCGAATCCTGTCTGATTCACGCCGCGGCGGGAGGCACGGGCCTGCTGCTGGTCCAAATGGCCAAAATGCGCGGCGCACGCGTCATCGGAACGGTGGGCACCGAAGAGAAGGCCAAGCAAGCTAAGGACGCCGGCGCCGACGAGGTCGTCGTCTACACCAAGGAAGATTTCACCACCAGAGCCAAAGGCATGCACGTGGTGTACGATTCGGTTGGTAAAGCCACGTTCATGCAAAGCCTGGATTGCCTGCGCCCGCGTGGGCTGATGGTGACGTTTGGAAATGCCAGCGGCGCAGTCCCGGACTTCCCGCCTCTGCTCCTCAGCCAAAAAGGTTCCCTATTTCTCACCAGGCCGTCGCTGGCCCACTACGCCGCCACGCCCGAAGAACTCGCCTGGCGCGCCGGCGATGTGTTCAACTGGGTCGCGCAAGGCAAGCTGAAAGTCCACATCCACAAGGTCTACCGCTTCGCCGAGGTGGCCCAGGCGCATCGCGACCTGGAAAGCCGCCAGACCACGGGAAAGCTTTTGCTGGTCCCGTGATTCCCTTCAGCGAACTGAAAATCGACGCGCTGCTCGTCTCCGGACTTCCCAACATCCGGTATCTCACGGGCTTCACTGGCGACAACGCCCAACTGCTGATCACCCCCGGCGTGCAGACCCTGTTCACCGACCCCCGCTACACCATCCAGGCATCCGAAGAGTGCACCTGCCCGGTGAAGATCCACTCCAAAGGTCCGCTCGATCAAGCCGTGGCCGAAAGCATCCGCCGCAAAAAACTCAAGCGCATCGGATTTGAAGCATCCCGAATCACCTACGATGTTTATCTGCGGCTCAAGCAAGCCCTGCCTCTGGGAGCCACGCTCAAGCCTCTGGCCGGTGTGGTCGAAAAGCTTCGCATGGTCAAATCGGACCAGGAGATCGAGCGCATCCGCCGCAGCGTGCTCACCAACTCCAAGGCTCTCGAAAAAACGATCCCTTCCATTCGCCCCGGCGTCTCGGAGGCCACGCTTGCGGCCGAGCTCGAATACCAGATGCGCCGTCTGGGCGGGGAAAAAGCCGCCTTCGAAACCATCGTCGCCAGCGGCGAGCGGAGCGCCCTGCCTCACGCCCGGCCAACTTCCAGGAAGCTCTGCTCAGATGAATTATTATTAATTGACATGGGTACTTGCCAGGACGGCTACATGAGCGACATGACGCGCATGCTGTTCGTGGGCCGCCCCAGCCAGCGGATCACGCGAATGTATCGAGCGGTCCAGCAGGCGCAGCTCGCCGCCATCGACGCCGTCCGTCCCGGTCGAACCGCGGCTCAGGTGGATCGCAAAGCGCGCCGCGTCCTGGAGTTAGAAGGCTTCGGAAAAGCCTTCGTTCATTCCACGGGACACGGCCTGGGCCTTGAAATCCACGAGGCTCCTCGCCTGGGCCGAACCGACCAAACCAGACTCGAAGCCGGCATGGCGATTACAATTGAACCGGGCGCCTACATTCGCGGCTTCGGGGGCGTCCGCATCGAAGATACCGTGCTCGTCACCAGGAACGGATGCGAAGTTCTGACACCCACCAGCAAGGAGTTAATGCTTCTATAGCATGACTAACGAAGAAATACGCCAGCTGATCCAGCTCGTCACCGACACCGGAGTCGCCGAGCTGGAAGTGCAGCGCGGGGAAGATCGCGTCCGCATCCGGCGCGCCGTGACGACTCAGGAGATCACTCTCCCAGCCGCCCCGGCTCATCCCAACCAAGTCCCAGCCTTGCCGCAAACCACGCCAGCCGCGCCCGCGCCAGCACCCCCCCCGGCCAACGAGACGATCGTCAAGTCCCCCATCGTCGGCACCTATTACGAAGCACCGAAACCGGGCGACCCGCCCTTCGTCAAGGTGGGCGATTTCGTGGAGCCGGGCCAGGTGCTCTGCATCATCGAATCCATGAAGCTCATGAACGAGATCGAGTCTGAAATCGCCGGCACCATCGTGGCCAAGCTCATGGAGAACGGCCGCCCGGTCGAGTACGGAGAAGCGCTGTTCGCCATTCGGCCGCGCTGATATGTTCCAAAAAATCCTCATCGCCAATCGCGGCGAGATCGCCGTGCGCGTCATCTGCGCCTGCAAGGATCTGGGGATCAAGACCGTGGCCGTGTACTCGGAAGCCGACCGCCACAGCTTGCACGTCCGCTTCGCCGACGAAGCCATTTGCATCGGCCCCGCCAAAAGCTCGCGCAGCTATCTCGACATTCCTTCCGTGATCAGCGCCGCCGAGATCACTAACGTCGACGCGATTCATCCCGGCTACGGTTTCCTGAGCGAGAATGCCGACTTCGCCCAGGTCTGCGAAACCTCCGAGATCAAGTTCATCGGGCCCCAGGCCGACGTGACTCGCGCCATGGGCTTAAAGCAGCACGCCCGCGCCGCCATGCGGGAATGCGGCATCCCCATCCTGCCCGGCTCGGACGGAATCTTGAAAAGCCCTGAAGAAGCCCTGGAGACGGCCGAGCGCATCGGCTACCCGGTTATGTTGAAAGCTTCCGCCGGCGGCGGTGGCCGGGGAATGCGCGTGGTGCGTGAGCCGGCCGAACTCGCCGCTCTTCTGACCCAGGCCCAGCAGGAAGCGCAAGCCGCCTTCGCTTCTCCCGACGTTTACATGGAGAAACTAATCGAAGCGCCGCGCCACATCGAGTTCCAGGTGCTGGCCGACGAGCACGGCCACGTCGAGATCCTGGGCGAGCGCGAATGCTCCATCCAGCGCCGTCATCAAAAGCTGCTCGAAGAGGCGCCCTCGCCCGCTGTGACCCCTCAGTTGCGCGAGGAAATGATTCGACGCTTGCGCGATGCCATGCGCCAGATCGGCTACACCAACGCCGGAACCATCGAGTTCCTGATGGACGAAACAGGCAACCTGTACTTCATCGAGGTGAATGCCCGCATTCAGGTGGAACACCCGGTTACGGAATCCATCACCGGAATCGATTTGGTGAAGAGCCAGATCCTGATCGCCGCCGGGCATCCCCTCGCGGACATCATCCCTCAGCCTGTTAGCATTCGCGGCCACGCCATCGAGTGCCGCATCAACGCCGAGAATCCCGACACATTCGCGCCTTCGCCCGGCCGCATCACCGGCCTGAATCTACCGGGCGACATCGGCATTCGGGTCGATACGGCCGCGTACACCGACTACGTCATCCCACCTTTCTACGATTCGTTGGTTGCCAAGCTGATCGCCTGCGGGCACGATCGGACGGAGGCGATCGCACGAATGCGCCGCGCGCTGCAGTTGTTTGTGGTGGAGGGAATTTACACCACCATTCCACTGCACCAGCGCATTATGCAGGATCCCGATTTTATCGCGGGCAAAACCGACACAACGTTTCTGACCAGGCTGGGCCGGTCGAGTTAGAGCGTCTCAATGACCAGATGCTCGCGATGCCGCTGCGCCATCGCAACCTCCAGGGCGAACGTCAGCACGCGCCTGGTCTCCAGCGGATCGATAAGCGCGTCCACGTGCCCGCGCGATGCTGCATGCCGGGCATCCAGCCAGCGCTCGTAATCCGCGCGTGTTTTCTCGAGGCGCTGCTGCAGTTCCTCGGGAACAGGCTTGCCTTCGGCCCGCAGCTTTTCGAGCTCCGGACCATGCACCGCTTGCACCGCCGCGTCGCCTTCCATCACTCCGATGCGCGCCGTCGGCCAGCCGAACGTAAAGTGCGGGTCGAATCCCTGCCCCGCCATGGCGTAATAACCGGCTCCGCTGGCGTGGTTCATGGTCAGGATGATCTTGGGCACCGTCGCGCAGGCCATGGTTTCTACCATCTCGGCGCCCGCCCGAATGATCCCGGCCCGCTCAGCTTCCACGCCCACCATAAAACCGGAAACGTCCTGCAAATAGATCAGCGGCACGTTATTCCGCTCGGCGTTTTCGACAAAGTACGCTACCTTGCGCGACGATTCGGTGTAGACAATCCCGCCGATGCGCGGCCCGCCTTCGGTCTTGAGAAAGCCGCGGCGATTGGAAATCAACGCCACCGGCCAGCCGGACAGCTTGGCCTCGGCGCACAGCATCTCGGGCGCGTGATGCGGCTGGAATTCCATGTAATCGTCGCCATCGAAGATACGCTCGATCGCCTCTTCGACGTTATAAGCGAGCCGGTGATCGGAGGGCATCAGGTCATACAAACCTTCCGCCGGTTTAGGCGGCGCAGCGCCGTGCGGAGCTTTCGCGGGTGCCGGCATCGCGCGGAATTTCTGCCGGATCAGATCGAGACAAGCCGCGTCATCCGGCGTCATGAAGTGCGCCACGCCACTCGCTTCCGTATGCATACGCGCGCCGCCGAGCGACTCAGAGTCCACCACTTGACCCACCGCGCCCTTCACCAGGTTCGGCCCTCCCAGACCCATGAAGCTGGTGCCATCCACCATAATGATCTCGTCGCTCAACGCCGGCAGGTACGCGCCGCCGGCGATGCACGGACCCATCACCGCCGCGATCTGCGGCACGTGCAGCTTGCGCCGCATCAGCGAGTTGTAATAGAAGATCCGCGCCGCGCCATATTGGCCGGGAAAGATGCCGTCCTGGTAAGGCAGGTTGACGCCCGCCGAATCCACCAGATAAACGATGGGCGTGCGGTTGCGCATGGCGATTTCCTGCGCCCGCAGAATTTTCGTGATCGTCTCCGGCCACCAGGATCCAGCCTTGACAGTGGCATCGTTGGCGACGATTACCGCCGGCCTCCCTTCAATCTTGCCCAACCCGGTGACCACCCCCGCCGCTGGCGCCTGCCCGCCGTATTGGTCATAGGCGATGAGCAGTCCGATTTCGAGAAACATCGTCCCCGGATCGATCAGCCGCGCAATGCGCTCGCGCGCGGTCAGCTTGCCGTCGCGATGCTGCTTCTCGATTTTCTTTGCGCCGCCGCCTTGCCGTAGGCGATCTTCCAGCTGCTGCAGCTCTTCGACCAGTTGGCGCATGTGACCGCTGGTTGTGGTGGGCACTGCTTTCAGAATACAGAATGCATGATTCCGCGTGCATCTCAACCGCAGTAGAATCGCGGTGTGGGGGGTGGCGGATGAACCTCCAGAACGGTTGCACGGGTGGCAGCTCGCCCTGGATCGGCTCCGGTTTCTGCCAATCTCCCACCCCCTTCTGAGCTCTCTGCCTGGCGCAAAATATCGAGTGCCTCGGGGATGATGGTCTCAGACTGCTGCATGCGCCACCCCCGGCATACCAGAGACGATCCAGCGCGCCAGCGCTGTCTGAAGACGCTTTGCGCGTCGTCGGCCGGCATGGACGAGCGCGGCCGCCATTTGGGGATCTCTCCTAACCCAAGCGCGGTACTCGGCTTCGGGGGAAGTCCGCAGCGCTGTGAGTGGCTCTGTGTGTGTGGCCCGCCGTTGGTCCACGGGCGACAAGTCCTCCAGAGCCCATTCCGTCATGACCGCGGCAGCGTCGGAGAAGTATGCTGCTTCAAGTCGGGTCCGTTCCGCCTCAACATATTCACGGGCCCGTCGGTGCCTGTCCCCGGGGCGAGGATTGGAAATCATCCAGCGTGAAGCCGCGCATGTCCGCTAACCAACGGAGGGCTTCGCCTCTCGATCCGCCGCGCACCTGCTGAATCAGGTCGAGGATGCCACCACCGAGGCCATCGCGGTGGTCGCACACCTGCCGCGCCCATCGTCCAGTAAAAAACGTTCCAGCCATCGTCGTGTCTCCACCACGCCTGTCCGCGGCCGTGCCGTATTTCACGGCCGCCCAACGCCTTCCAGACCTGCGTAATGGGGGTATGCTCGATGAGTTTTGCTGCGGTCATTTGGCATCCCCTTGCCCCCCGCCGGTCGGACGGGATTCGAGCCACGCCGAAATATCCTCGGCCTTATAGCGGACGGCCGCGCCGATTTTGATGTACTTCGGCCCTTGGCGGAGAAGCCGCCAGCGCCGGACGAACGCCACCGAAAGCCCAGTGATGCGCGCCACGTCATGCTCGTTCAGAAGTTCCTCTAGCTTGCGAAGTGTTTCCACAGGTCAATCCTTCCTTGATTTGTACGACTCTGAGTTGAGATTACGGACTAAGGCGCGATATTGGAAGAGGCGCGATTGCCGGTTGTTTCGGAATACTGCGGGTTACATCGGATTTTCTGGTGGCCGGTAGCGTCTGAGAGATTCCGTGGTGATTTTCCTGTTATGACCCTGGCCGATGACGTCAAGCGCGTGCTTCTTGATTAGATGTTGCCGCTGCCTTTCGGCGATTCCAAGGTATTGCTCTGCAGTCTTGAGAGCCACGGCTTGCTTGCCGTCGATGAGAGTTGCGTCGCCTGACCGCCCGCCGGGGGTATGCGCTTGCACGCTCTCATGTTGAGCAGCCGCTGGTTTCTGCTTGGCGCGCGGCGCCTTTACCAGACGACGATTTCTCTTGGTACGTCCCTGCGATCCCCGCTCCAGCTCTTCGCAACGTTTGGCTGAGGCTTCGAAAACGTGTTCAATCTCGCCCGTGACATAACTGAAGTCGACATTTGTGTACGGATCTCCGGGCTTGCGTCCGGTCGGGGACTCCGTACAATCACTCTCAGTGAGGATCCCTTTGCGGATGACAGGTTCAACTACAGGAACGAACCCATCTTTCAGGCCTTCCCTTAGGCCATCTTCAGAGTACCTCTGAACACCCTCGGTGCGGTCTTTGTAAAAACGATCATCGCCGCGCAAAGTGTCGAGCCACGATTCCCAACCTTGTCACCCAGGATGCTTTGAAAGCCCTTGCGATGCGCGATTAGCGACGGCCTTAAATGCACGCTCGGCCTCTCCTGGGCCTTTGAATCTATATTCGTCTGTCAGCTCGTGCCAAACGACGCGTAGCGAGTGATACTCTTCCAAGACACCATACGTACGAAATTCATTTCGCCGCTTTCGCCAAAACGAGCCTCGACTGTCATCCCTGGTTCGCTGCACGTCGGCTGGGCGTCCCCCGTTGCGCTCCTGGTTGGCTTCCTCTTCCATGGCGTGCTTTATAAACGCGGAACTCCGCCGAACTCTTGAGTCCTAGGCGCAATTTCAGTTTACAGCTTTGGGGAATTCTGTTTTCAGATGAATGCTAAGCAGGTCCGGAGGTTCGGAGAGCTTCCCGGGCTGAGCCTGTTAAGTCACTGGGTTCCTATGGGACGGCTTGAAGCACTCCGCCCTGCTGGTCCACCACGCGGCCCGCTATGCGGGAAGCAGTGTTCACTCCCTGAGCCCAGCAAATCGCGGCGATTAGAAGTGAAGCAGACAGCAGGCTGACGGTTTTACGCATATACGCGTTGCGTGTGCGAAGAACATTTTGAACGCCCCTAGCAAGTTGCACGGTTACGATATCCCCTTGGAAAGAAATTCTCAAAACAGGTACGCGCTAAGGGCGCCACTCGGCACCTCGCGCGCGTATCTTAAGCCCTGAGAAGAGCTATCTAGCTATTGAGAAAGATGGGGGCCCGCGCTTATGATGCGCTCTCGCCTGGAGGAGGAGTAGACCGATGTGATTGATCTGTGAGACATGCCTTGTTCTAGCTCCGCTCGCTGGACCGTAGCAGTGGGCTTAACTTGCGCTTCAAACAGGTTACCGAGGGAAAGTACAACTGCCGGATGCATCGAGCATCTGGCGGTTTGCCTGAGACCGACTCCGCTTGGCCCATCGCGCTCTGACGGCATCGAGCAATGATGTGCCCCGTCTCGCCGGCAACAGGCGGGTAGTTTGGCGTCCGAGCCCAAACCGAAAGCCGGACTCACAAGCAAGACGCCGATGAGCACCAGGAGCGAGATGGCGAGGGATCGTCGCAAATCACGATATTAACGTAATGTGTTGAATTCAACAAGAGCTGGAAACCGCTTTGACCAAGTAGTGCATGGGTTTCAAAATCGCGGCTTTCGATGAGTTCCCCATGCGCAGTCACTCATTTCGGGCCAGAGCCCGACAAGGCGAAATCCGAAGCACGAGCCGGCCGCGTAACACCTCTTGAAGATTCGTGCTACCATTTGAGGCCTGTAGCACGTTTCTGACTTCTGTAGCACAGATGAAGGGAGCTTATGGCCCGACGCCTGGTGGTTGTCACTTCCATTCTCTTCGCAACGATGTGGTGTGCTTCGGCTGCGGACGTGGTCATATCAGGAACTGTCGTTGACAGGTCTGGCGCGGCGATTGCCGCGGCTAACGTGGAGCTTCAAAGTGCGAACCGTACCGTACTCAGGACGACCGAGTCGGATACGAACGGCTCTTTCATGCTTACTGGACTCTCGGCAGGTAATTATCGGCTCGTGGTAACTCACGCCGACTTCGAAACCAAAGAAATTCCCATCACGATCGGCGCCGGGGCCCCCGCCCCGTTCCGCATCTCTCTGGCGGTAGGCGCCGTGCGCACCAACGTCATTGTGCAGGGCCGCGAGGATGACCTTACCGGAATCGCCCAATCCGCCACACAGGGAACGGTGGGCCAAAAGGAACTCGAAGATCGTCCGATTCTGCGTTCCGGAGAGGTTTTGGAGACGGTTCCGGGCCTGGTCATCACGCAACACGCGGGCGGCGGCAAGGCCAACCAATATTTCCTGCGCGGATTCAATCTCGACCACGGCACCGATTTCGCCGTTTACCTCGACGATATGCCGCTGAACCTGCCGTCGCACGCGCACGGCGAAGGGTACGCGGACATGAACACCGTCATCCCGGAGCTTGTGCAGCGGGTAAATTACGAAAAAGGTCCTTATTACGCTGACGTCGGCAACTATGGCTCAGCCGGATCGGCCCACCTGGAATTTTACAAGACGCTGCCCGAGAATTTCTTCCAGGTGGAAGGGGGGATGTATGGCTATGAGCGGGCCGTCTTCGGAGTTTCGGAGAAAGTTGGCTCAGGCAATCTGCTCTTCGGAGGAGAGTTTTATCACGACGACGGCCCCTGGAGCCATTCGGACAATTACTTCAAATACAACGGTCTTCTGACGTACAGCCAGGGCGACGAAGCGAACGGTTTTAGCATCACCGCCCGCGCTTACCGCGGAACGTGGAACTCGAGCGACCAAATCCCTGTCACGGCCGTTCCACTTGTCGGTTTTTTCGGCGCGCTCAACCCGAGTGACGGCGGCAATTCAGACCGTTATAGCCTGCAGGCGGAATGGCATCGGCAAAACGATCACTCCAGAACGCAAATCATGGCGTACGCATTTTACTACTATCTCAATCTATTTTCCGACTTCACCTACTACCTGAATGACCCCGTTAAGGGAGATCAGTTCGAACAGCAGGACAGCCGCTTCGTGGCCGGCATCGACGCGCGCCACACGCTTTTCAACCGGTGGTTCGGCCGTAAGGTCGAAAATACGTTCGGACTGCAGGTCCGCAATGATTGGGTGCGCAACGGCCTTTACCGGACCGAAAATCGCGCGCGCACCAACAAGAACGATATCACCGCATGCGATGACGAACCCATCGACGCATGCGATTCCAATCCGAACCTGACCGCGATCTTGCCCGCGGACACGGATGTGAACAGGTTCACGGACACGATGCTCGGTTTTTATGTGGAAAACAAAATCCAGTGGGCGGAGAGACTCCGCACGGTACTGGCCTTCCGCGGCGACGAGGCGTTTTATAACGTCACCAGTTTGACTCCCCGTTACACAGCCACCGAGTTACCCGGCGCCCCGGCGGTCAATTTTGCGGCCGCCAATTCCGGCTCGGTCACTCAGTTCATGCCGGAACCAAAAGCGAGCTTGATTTTCGGGCCGTGGTCCAAGACGGAGTTCTATGTACAGGGCGGATTCAGTTTTCACAGCAACGACGCGCGTGGTGCCACGCAAAGGGTGGAACCGATTTCACCGGAGAATCCATTTCCTACGTACACCTCGAGAATCCCCGCCCTGATCCAAACCAAGGGCGCGGAAGTCGGCGTGCGAACTACGGCCTTTCCTCATCTGCAAAGCACGCTTTCGCTCTGGTATCTCCACAGCCAATCCGAACTGCTGCAGTCTGGCGACACCGGAGGCACCGTTGCGTCCTTCTCGCCGAGCAACCGCTATGGCATCGAATGGGCGAACTACTACACGCTGCTCGAACATTGGGCTTTTGATTTCGACTTCGCAGATTCCAGAGCCTTTTTCACCGCAATCGACCCGGATGATGCTGCGCCGAACAGCCTCGGTGGTACCCGCGTACCCGAAGCGGTTGGGTTGGTGGCTTCAGCGGGCGCTACGATGCACGACTATAAACGCTTTTCGGCGAGTTTGCGCCTGCGCGCCTTTGGCCCGCGCGATCTGACGTCCGATGGAATTTATCGTTCGGCCTCGACGGTGTTGCTCAATGCCGAGGTTCGCTATCGGATTACAAAACAATGGAGCTTTGTCGTCGAAGCTTTGAATTTGCTGAACCGAAGGGACCACGACATTGACTACGCCTATACGTCCCGAATAACGCCAACCGCCGGCGCGGCCTTTATAGACGTTTTCCACCCCGTCGAACCCTTTCAAATGCGGTTCGGGTTACGAAGAACCTTTTGACCGGGGAGACGCTGGTATTTTCACGATGATCGCCGTCTTCGGCGGCTTGATTCTGCTTACCGATCTGCGGCTTCTGAATGTCGCGATGAAGAGCATTCCCGCTTCCCTGGTGGTGGCCCAAGACGCGCCCGTGGAAGTATGTCGGCCTCATGATCACGCTTCTACTAGCAGGCTGCGGAAAAATCATGTTTGGCTGACACCTTAGAACAAAAGGCGACGTCTCTGATTCATGCGAGGCGACGACAAACAGCAGAACGGAATCTTTAGCTACCGGACGGCC
>Ga0335083_10009602_pt1 | contig 11733 bp, 10 predicted proteins | sample Lox_Sample_42_FD_206716 | JGI IMG/M metagenome (GOLD analysis project Ga0335083, IMG submission 206716) | Soil microbial communities from Loxahatchee National Wildlife Refuge, Florida, United States - Lox_Sample_4.2 | ecosystem: Environmental > Terrestrial > Soil > Wetlands | place: USA... | reverse complement strand
GTCCCATCAAATTCCCAGTCCTGTCAAATATTCCCGGAACGGCCCTCCGAGATCTTTCCGGCGCAGCGCGAATTCCACGGTAGCGCGCAAAAATCCCAGCTTGTCGCCGGCATCGTAACGCGTACCCTCGAAACGGTACGCGTAAATCGGCCGCGACCTCAGCAGGTGCTTGAGCGCATCGGTAAGTTGCAGTTCGCCGCCCGAGCCCGGCTTGATTTCCTGCAATGAAGTAAAGATTTCCGGCGTCAGCACATATCGCCCGATAATCGCCAGGTTCGACGGCGCTTCCGACGGCTTGGGCTTCTCGACCAGGTCGCGTATGCGATATAGCCGGTCGTGGCTGCCGTTGTGATTCACCGGCTCGGCATCGATACACCCGTAGGCCGAAATGCTATCCTGCGGCACTTCCATCACCGCCAGCACCGGCGCCACAAAAAAACTGTGAATATCCAAAAGCTGCCTCAGGCACGGCGTTTCGGCTTCGATCACGTCATCCGCCAGCACCACCGCGAACGGCTCCTCGCCGACCAGTTCAAAAGCCCGCAAAACCGCGTGTCCCAGCCCCAAAGCTTCCTTCTGCCGCACGTAGGAAACGTTGATCAGGTCCGAGATGTTATGGACAATGCCGAGCAGTTCCTTCTTGCCGCGGGACTCCAGCAGATGCTCCAGCTCGAAGCTGACGTCGAAATGATCTTCAATGGCGGACTTGCCGCGCCCGGTGACGATGATGATGTTCTGAATCCCGGAATGTACGGCTTCCTCGACGCCATATTGAATGATCGGCTTATCGACGATCGGCAGCATCTCTTTGGGCTGTGCTTTGGTTGCGGGAAGAAATCTGGTCCCCAAACCGGCGGCCGGGAAGACGGCTTTGCGAACTTTGGCGTGCATCCCCTATAGTGTCGCTCGAAATCCGTAGCGCGGGTTGAAAGCTGTGGGGCAGGCTGGCAGCCTGCGGCCGACTGGCAGTCGACCTGCCCGGCCGCGGCACACGCTTGAACCTTGTATCCATGCTTGCGCGCGCCCGATTTCCCCGCCCGCTCTCGCCCACTCTTTTCAGAATTGTGCATCCCGGTCGGGCTGTGGTATGAATGGATACCTAGGAATATTAACGCAATGGCATACGTAATCGCAGAACCTTGCATCGGAACGAAAGATACTGCCTGTGTCGACGCCTGTCCGGTCGACTGCATTCATCCCAAGAAGGACGAGCCCAATCACGCCGAGAGCGAATTGCTCTACATCGATCCGGTGGAATGCATCGACTGCGGCGCGTGCGTGCCGGTTTGCCCGGTGTCCGCTATCTTCGCCCTGGATGACCTTCCGGAGAAGTGGTCGGATTTCACCGCCAAAAACGCGGCGTATTACGGACGGTAGATCGCGCTGGCGGTGTCGGTCTCCCAGAGCCGGACCGACGCCACCCGCACTCCTTCTTTCGTCTTCAGGCTTCCATTTACTTCGTCGTAGATGTACTTGGCCATATTTTCGGCCGAAGGGTTCAGTACATCGAACGGGGGAAATTCGTTCAGCCACTGGTGATCCATACGGTCCAAAACCGCGTGGACCACGCGTTTCAGCTCCACAAAATCCACCAGCAGCCCGATTTCGTCCAGTTTCTCGCCCGCTACCGTCACATGGCACCGGTAGTTGTGGCCGTGCACGTTCTCGCACTTGCCGCGATAGTTGCGAAGCGCGTGTCCCGCGGCAAAAGTCTCCTCGATCGTAATCTCAAACATCGAAAAATTTCTCCACGTCTTGCAGGCTGGTGGTAAACCCGTAATACGGCAGGCTGTCGAAAAAGACCTGCCCGTAACGCTGCTTGGTAATACGATTATCCAGTAAAACCAGCACGCCGCGGTCGCTGCGCGTCCGAATCAGCCGCCCAAAGCCCTGCTTCAAAGCGATCGCGGCCTGCGGAATCTGGTAATCGTAGAACGGCGTGCCACCCGCCTTGCGAATATTTTCCACGCGCGCATTGACCACCGGATCGCTCGGCACCGCGAACGGCAGCTTATCGATGATCACGCAGCTCAATTGCTCGCCGGGAACGTCCACACCCTGCCAGAACGCGCTGGTGGCGAACAGCACGCAATTGGGTGTCGAGCGGAACTCTTCCAGCAGCGCGCGTCGCGGCCCCGTGCCTTGCAGCAGCGTCGGATAGTCGATGGCCAGCGACACGTGGTCGTGGATCAGGCGCATCTGCTGATAGCTGGTGAACAGCACGAACGCGCGTCCGCGGCTGTGTTGCAGAATGCGCGTCACCTCCTCGGCCGCGGCGCGCGTGAACGCCGGATTACGGGGGTCTGGGAGTTGCTGGGGGACATACAACAGAACCTGGGTTTGATAGTCGAAATGGCCGGGGACAATGAGCGTGCGCGCGCTGCCCACGCCCAGGCGCTTCTGGATGTAATCGAATCCTCCCGCCACCGCCAGCGTGGCCGACGTCAGCACGACCGTATTGATCTGATCAAACAGCCGCCCCGATAGCAGGCCGGAAATCTCGATGGGCGTGGCTTGCAGAAAGACGCCGCGTCCGCGCTTCTCCACCCAGAAGACGAAGTTCTCGTCTTCCTTCTCCATCAGGAAGCGCATCGCCTCGCCGAGTTCGAAGACTCGCCGCTGTAGCGGCAGAATTTCGTCCGGAGGATTCTCGATGAGTTTCAGATGCGTGGCGACAAGTTCGAGCGCGGTGAGAATGTCGGAATAGGTTTCGATATTGTCTTCCCGAAAGCTGTCGCGGCCCTGAAAGGCCACGCGCCGGTCGCCCTCGCCGAAAAGACCGAAGAAACGGTCGGTCAACTCACCGAAACGTTCGAGGATGCGGTCCAGCTCGGGCGTGCCGAATTTTTTCGCGCGGCCGACCGCGGACACGTCCCGCCGCAATTCCTGGTAGCGGTAATTACTGACCGAGACGCCAAAATATTGCGCGGCGATGTCTTCGATCTCGTGCGCTTCATCGAACACCACCGCTTCGTAATCGGGCAGGAGGCCGCCTTCGAAATCCTCATCGCGCAGAGCCAGATCCGCGAAAAACAGGTGGTGATTGACGATGATGATGTCGCTTTCGGCCGCCCGCTGGTGCATCAGGGTGATGAAGCAGCGCTCGAAATTGGCGCACTTCTGGCCGCTGCACAGATCGCTGCGGGCATCGATCTTGCCCCAGGCGGTGCTGCCCTCCGGCAGAGTGCTGATCTCGGCGCGATCGCCGATTTCCGTGGTCTTCTCCCAGTTGCTGATGATCTGAAAGTCGGCGACTTCCTCCAACCCTTCCAGCACCGGCTCCTTTTCCGCATCGTAGATTTTCTGCCGGCAGGCGTAGTTGTTGCGGCCCTTCATATAGCAGACCTTCAGCGGCCGCGGGAAGTGCTGCTGCAGAAACGGGACGTCCTTGAAGAAAAGCTGCTCCTGCAGATTCTTCGTGCCGGTCGAGACCACGATGCGCTTGCCCGAGAGCAGCGCCGGCACCAGGTACGCCAGCGTCTTCCCTGTCCCGGTTCCGGCTTCGACAATCAGGTGCCGCTTTTCCGCCAGCGCGGATTCGACCGCTTCCGCCATTTCCAGTTGCCCCGGCCGGAACTCGTACGACGGATGCCATTTCGAAAGGGCGCCGTGGCGGGAAAAGAATTGTCGCGCGGAAGCACCGCGGGCCTGGATAGGCATCGGGATGCTTCAATTCTAACAGCCGTGCGATGCGCCCGCCCCGCTCCACGCAATGACTGGCGCGAGCCCTCGACCCGCCATGTCAGCCGATGCTATCGGAGCGGCCCGCCGGGGTGTATTCGAAGGCCTTGGCAAATAGAAAATTCATCAGGCGTTTGCAATTCGGGCAGGGCGGTATCAGACCACCGCGCTTGCCGGGGACGGCCGCCGCGAAGTATAGCTGCGAGTACGTGGACGGCTCCTTGCCGCGCAGGCCCGTTACCTTTTCTTTCGCAAGCAGGTCTTTCAGCGCCTGCCACTCGGCGCAATTGACCGTGTTGCCCACCGCATTCATATTGGCCGAAATCTTCGAGATCTTGACCCGCGTTCCGGTCGCCTCGAAGAGAAGGTTCTCGAAGACATCGTGCCCCATGCCGTGCCCGGCGCGGCCCTCGGCTCGCGTGCCCGTCGCGGTGTTGGTGACGACACAAACCATGTTGTCGACTGCTTTGCCCCCACCGGTATAATGCGGCACGGTTCGTTTGGCGACGGTCTTCACCATCGAATTGGCGTCGAGAACACGGCCGCGCAGCGTTGCATCCAGTTCGCGTTCCGCCGCGAGACGTTCGGCTTCGTCCCGCGCTTTGCCGCGCGCCTCACATCGCTTAGTCAAATCCTCGATCGCCGCCAGCTGGCTTAAGCCATAAAACTCCCTTTCACTCTCTACATCGAACTCTTTCACTACCGCCAGCAGCCCCTTACTCTGTCCCTGCAATCTCTCCTGCAATTTCCCTAGTCGTACCAGGTAGTTCGAAAAGAATCGCAAGTAGTCGACGTTCTCATCGGCCGCGCGGCAGTCGCAGAGGATTTCGTTCAGTTCCTGCGCGCCTTTCGCGACTTTTCCTCGAAGGCAATCCAGAGCCTGTGCTGACAGGCCTGGCGTCAGGTCCTTCTGGACCTCCTGCAGGCGCGCCTGCTGCTCGGTAGTGAGGTCGGAACCTGCCATTGCCTGTATGAGCCGTAAGGGCTCCTGCGCCCGTTCTTGACATGCCAACAGTAGCGGCAATATTTTCATGATGTCCTCCTGTGAAACATTACTATTTCATTTAGGAATTCACCGATTATATATCGGATTCCAACTCTTGGGATTTCTTCCGCGTAAACTGAGCGCGCTCACAAAAAGTTCTTGACGGTGGCGCCCGCCGGCGCTACGCTCTTTATGAGCACGCTCATTTTAGGGAGCGCGCACGCAATGAGAATCACCGCCCAAGCCAAAACAGCCACCCGCGACCGCATCCTCGCCGTCGCGGTTGAATTGTTCCGCGAGCAGGGCTGGGAAAACGCCACCACTCGCGATATCGCCGCCGCCGCCGGCATCGCCAATGGCACGCTGTTCAACTATTTTCCATCCAGGGAAGCGATCGCCGCGGCGCTCCTCGAAGAGGCGATGGCAGGCTCGGACGTGGAATTTCACAAGCGTCGTACCGGCAATGAGTCCCTCGCGGAAGATCTCTTCTTGTACGTGTGGACGGGGCTGAAAAGCTTACGCAAGTACCGCAAAATTCTGGCGCCCGCCGCGGACGCCATCTTCAGCCCCCTGGCGCAACCGGCGCGTCAGGAGGCGGGTGCGGCCGTGCGCGTTCGTCACCTGGAAGCTCTCGGGCAGATCCTGGCGGAACACGGCGTTCCGCTGCCGCTGCCGGCCGTCCTGTTGCAACTCTACTGGACGCTTCATTTGGGCGTATTCGCATTTTGGGCAGCCGACGGTTCTCCCCACCAGGAGGACACGCTGGCGCTGCTCGATCGATCCCTCCGGCTCTTCGCCGGAGCGTTCCTCAAGGAGGCACAATGAACCCAAAGCTCGATGAGTTGATGGCCGCGTTTCCGCCCGACTCGGACGCGGAAACGGAAGCAAACTCCGCGGCCGCGCAGCTTCAACAGATCTTCGCCGATCTCGCCAGCCGGCCGGTGCCGGCGTCGTCGCTGCACCGCCTCTGGACAATCGGCGGGTTGTCGACGCAGATCGCCCTGGCGCGCCTTTCGCTTTGGATGCGGGGCTGGTTCGCGAATGCCGATGAGCAGCAGCGGCAAGCCGCGGAGACCAATCTGCGAGTTGCCTTGAAGATTTTCCATCGCCTTGGATATTTACGTGGCGCGCTCGCCAAGCTCGGTCAGGCCGCCGGCGATTTCCCGCAGGTCATCCCCGCGCAGATTGCCGACACGCTTGACCGGCTGCATTTCGATGCGCCCCCCATGCACTACTCGCTCATCCGCGAACTGTTGGAGAACGAGCTCGGCGTCGATTGGGAGGGCCGCTTCCAGGCCTTCGACAAGCAGCCATTCGCCGCCGCATCCATCGGCCAGGTGCATCGCGCGGTCTTGAAGTCCGGCGAGATCGTCGCCGTGAAGATTCAATATCCCGGCATCGCCCGCACCATCGATGCCGATTTCCGTAATCTGAGCGCAGTGCTGTTCCCAATGCGTCTGGGCAAGAGCTGGGATTCAGTCAAAGAGCAGTTCGAGGCGATCCGCCAGATGCTCCAGCAGGAAATCGACTATGAACAAGAGGCGCAATCTGTGCGCGAGGCGCGAGCCATATTTGCGAACGACAATGGCATCGTTGTTCCGACTGTATTCGGCGCGCACTGCACGAAGCGAGTGCTCACCATGCAATATCTTCCAGGCCGGCATCTGCCAAACTTTCTCGCGACCCATCCCAATCAGGATCTGCGGAACAGCTTTGGCGCGAAACTGCTTCTGACTTGGTATCGCATGCACGCGGCCCGGATGAACTATGCGGATCCGCAATCCGGCAATTATCTGTTCCTGGATGACGGACGTCTGGGACTAATCGATTTCGGCTGCGTGCAGCACTTCACTTCTCAGGAATTCGAGGCTCTACGCCTTTCGTATCTGAGTGACGACACCATTCCGGAAACGGTGCGGGAGCTGCTAAGGCGGACTTGCCAGGCAAGCGATGCCGATCTGGCAAACGAAGAGTACCTGGGGCTCATGAACGACGCGATTCGCTGGATGAAGGAGCCGATCCGGCATCCGGGACCTTTTGATTTCGGGGATGAGGAGCATTTGAGGCGGGGCCTCGGCTGGTTTGGTCGTCTCATCGCTAAGCGGTATACCCGAAGTGATCCGATGTTCGTCTATTTCCATCGAAGCGTATTCGGCTTGCGGTCGCTGCTCTATCGTCTGGGCGCGCGCGTCGATTTCCAGACATTGCCCATCGAGAACTGGTGGAATCCGATCGTCGACCGGCCTTGACGCTGTCCTCCGTCAATGCTAATTCTTCAGCATCTCGAAAATCGGGTATGCGAACCAACCGGCAAAGTCACCGCGGCTCCCGCGACGGCTCCGCCCTGCCCGCGAAATCCATGCCGCGAGCGGCGTTGTGATCAATGCCCTGAAAGCGGCGCCCCGCTGTGCAGCGATTCGGCATTGCTGAATCGCGGCCAGTTGAATCCGTAGAACGCCACGAACACGAAGCAAACCAGCGGCACAATGAACCCGCGCGACATGTCCCATTTGTCGGCCACGGCGCCCATCAGCTTCGGCAGAATCGCGCCGCCCATGATCGCCATGACGATATAAGACGACGCCCGCTTGGCGCGCGCCCCCAGTCCAAAAATCCCCAGCGCGAAGATGGTCGGGAACATGATCGACATGAGGAAGTAGCTGAGAAATACGCAGGCCACGCTCAGCCAGCCAAGTTTGCAGAAGACCAGCAGGCAGACGATGACGTTCAGCGATCCGTACCATCCGAGCATCTTGTGTGCGGAGTAGCGGCGCAGCAGGCCGGCGCCGGTGAAGCGGCCGATCAGAAAGCAAATGAAGGCCGCCGACGCCAGGTTCGCCGCGCCCTTGTCGCTCAATACCAGCGCTCCCGTTTTGCCGATTTCGAACCAGCTCTGAACCCATCCGAACAGGAAATCCGGAGCCCCCCATCGCGCCGGAATGGCCGGCGTTTCCGCGGTCATGTAGTTGATGAAGAAACTGAAAATCCCGGCCTGCGCCGCCACGTAGAAAAACTGGGCCACTGTCGCCGACGAGAAATGCGGATGCGCCCACGCGCTGTGGTGCGTGATTCTCTTCGCCACTCCCACGAGCCATCCGGCGGCAATCAATATGGCCGCGCCACAACCGGCAATCAGCACACGATTGACAGTGGATTCGTCCAACTTCAGACTCCCCAAAATGGCCCAGGCGATCATCCCGAATGCGCCGATCAAAAGCGCCGCGTTCAACAGCAGAAACACATAGACCAGCGGCCGATTTACTTGCCGGTCTTCATTGGCGGAAGTCTCGGCTGCCTTCGCGTCCAGTTCGTAATCATCCGCCGCCTTGATATCCGGAACGTTGGCGAAACCGAATACCGTGGCCAACACGATGGCAATGATGGCCACGCCCACATACGGAATGTACAGTGTCTGGCTGCCGGTGCTTTGCCCCAACGCGTTTTTCGAGTAGAAGAAGATTCCGCCCAACGGCGGGCCGAAGACCCATCCCAGCCCGTTGCACGACTGCGCCAGGTTGATGCGCGTGGCGGCATATCGCCGGTCGCCCAGAACCGTCGTGTACGGATTGGCGATGGTCTCGAGGAACGTCAACCCCGTGGCGATGGCGCAGACTCCGGCCAGAAATCCGATGAACGCCGTGGCCGGCGTCACCCTGCCCACGTGCGACAGCGCGCTGATGTGCGTCGCCGGGATGAACCAGAAGCCGCCTACCGAGACGATCAGCAGTCCGACGATGATGCCGCGCTTGTACCCGAGGCGGGTCGCCAGCGCGCCCGCCGGAATCGACATCAGGAAGTAACCCAGGTAATGCGCGAACTGCACCCACGCCGATTGCGATTTCGTCAGGTTCAGCTCTTCCTGGAAGTGCTTGTCCATGACGTCGATCATGCCGTTGCACAGCGCCCAGACAAAAAACAGCGAGCTGACGAGCGCGAAAGTGAACGCTAAACTTTGGCCATTAACGACGAAAAGCCCCTTCTTGGTTTCGCTCATGACGGTGACAGAAGATTCTAGCAGCTTCTATGGGGCCGGTTGCCAACCCAATGCCCTGGGTTTTCCCATTTGCGCGCATTCGGCACTTTTGTGGGGCAGGATTTCAACCCGCACCGTAAATTTCGGCGCGTTGGCGCCCTGGCCGATTGAAAATCGGCCGCAGGTTGGAAACCGGCCCCACAACTTCCGCCGGATCCGTGCCGGTAGGAAGGCCAAGTGACATTTGGGTTGCCAATCGGTCCAGGCGAGCGCAGCTCGCGTTTGAGCCTGACGCTACAGAATCTCTTCCAGCTTGCGGCGCAGTTCCGCGGAGAGCTTTGGATTCACGCCGCCTGTCGAAATCGCCACCTGAGTGCGTCCGCGCCGCAGCCGCGCCGGCACGATGAAGCCGCACTCATCGGCGGCGTCCGCCACATTCACCCAGATTCCGCGCGCTTTGGCGGCTTCACCGATGCGATGATTCACGCGCCGGTCGTTCGTGGCTGCAAACACCAGCCGCGCACCATCGAGATCGGATACGCGATACCGGCGCTTCACGAGATGTACCGGCAAGTCCCGGAAATCCTCCAGCCACTCCGGCGCCACGACGGTGACCCGCGCTCCGGCCTCGATCAATCCCTGGCTCTTGCGCAGCGCCACCTTGCCCGCGCCTACGACCAGCACGGGCTGATCGCTGAGATCGAGATAGACCGGATAGTGCCGCACGCTACCGTTCCCAAGATTTGTGGGGCAGGTTTTCAACCTGCGGCCGATTTCCAATCGGCCCTGCCAGCGCGCACGTTGAGCAGCCCCATTTTGGTCTTATCCGCGCTCGCAAGTTTGGACACCGAGCGTCAATCCGCCACAGCGTCACTTCGCGGCATCCTTGACATATCGCGCCACCTGCTCGCACGTGGCGAACCAGACGCCCGGCTTCGACTTCATGTAGCCGACGAACGCGTCCAGCTTTTCCATCGGAGCCCGATGGCCGCTCAAATAGGGATGCAGCGTGAGAATGAACGTCGTGCCCTCGCGATACGCGCCGTCGAACTCGCCCTTGTAAAGCTGATACAGCAACTCGGGCGAGGGCATGTGGCCGTTCTGGCCCAGGTACGGCGTCTCGGTCAGCGTCCAATCGATGGCCAGTTCGACCAATCCCGTGTCTTCGCCGCGCGAACGGATCTCGTAGGGTTCATCCAGCGCCTGGAGGCTGCTGTCATAGAGGAAGCCCTTTTTGCGGATCAGGTCGAGCGTCACGCCGCTGAAAGCCCATGACGGCGCGCGATACCCGACCGGCCGCTTGCCGGTGGCCTTGGTCAGGTAGTCCATGGCTTTGTCCAGCAGCCGCTCTTCTTCGCCTTCGGCCAGCCGCGGCGGAAACTCGTGGATCCAGCCGTGGGTACCGATTTCGTTGCGGCCGCTTTTCAGAATGGCTTTCAGCATTTCGGGATGCAGCATGGCATCCACACCGGTCACGAAAAACGTCGCCGGAACCTGGTATTTGTCGAGCATCGCCAGGATGCGCGGCGTTCCGCTCTCGGCGCCGAAATCCGAAGCCGAAAGCGTCGTCGGCGACGTGGTGCCGTCGCGCAGCAGTGGCGCTTCCGTGTCGTCGTCGAAGCTCAGGCAGACGGCCACCCGCGCGCCATTGGGCCACGATTTCGGCGTCAACTTGCGGCCCACGCGCGCTTCGTCGACGGTCTTGCGAAGCTGTTCGTCGGTCCATCTGGTCCCGGGCTGGTTTTGCTGGGCGGAAAGAACGGCAGCGCACAGCAGCAGCACAACCGTGGCGCACGCACTTTTGCGTGCAGCGCGGTCACTCTTGACCGCGTGGTCGCCAGCGAGATTCCGCACGCCGGCAGAAGTGCCGGCGCTGCACGCAAGAGCGCGTGCGCCACAAACACGGTGAACATCCATGTCTGTCTACTGTAGCTTACTCAGGATGCGATCTTTGATCCAGTGCTCGTCCCACCACTCGCGCGGATCGGTCTGCACGCCGTCGATCTGCATGCTGAAATGCACATGGACGCCGCCCGCCAGCCCGGTCGAGCCGGCGATGCCCATCGGTTGCCCCTTCTTCACCATATCGCCGACCTTCACGCTGATCGACTTGAGGTGGCCGTAGATCGATTGCAGCGCGTAGCCGTGATCCACCACGATGCAATTGCCGTAAATGCCCAGATCCGACGCCCAGACCACGCGGCCGTCGTTCGCCGCACTGACGGGCGCGTCGGCCACATCCGAAAGATCGAAGCCCAGGTGCACCTGCTTGTCGACCTGTTTGCCGTGGTACATGTAGTCCCGCACATCCGCGAAATGGGCCTCTTCTTTGCCGTAATGGATGAACGGACCGTTCCACAGCATTTTCTCTTCGGTCTTGAACCGCAGATCGGCAAGCTGCTGGTTGTTCTGACGTCGAAGGTCGCCGTTGATTTTGAGAAATCGCGACAGCAAATCGGGGCCGGTGATCTTGCCGGTGGGGTCGACCGAGTTCACCAGCGTCGCCAGCAGGGAATCGGTCAAGACGAACTCGCGCTCGCGGAATTTCCGGGGCTTGATACGGTAGCGGAAGTGCGTGGTGACCTCCGTCCCGGTCTGGTTGCGCGCGAAAGCCTGCGGCACGGCGTCGCGGCCCACATCCCATGGATATCCAAACATGCAGAACCGCTGGTCGGGGCCGTGACCCGGCAGCGGAAAACTACGAAACGTGTACGACCCCACGCGCACGCCCGAATCGGTCACCGACCCGCCAGTCGTCAGCAGCACCAGTTCCATGCTGCCCTGATAGATGATGTGCTCCAGGCCGTCGGCGCTGACGCGCGGCGGAGCCAGCACGACATCAAACTCGTGCGACGTCGAATCCGTCGAGGCGCGAAAGTCGTTGGACACAGCTTCCACCACCAATCGGAGCTTGCCTTCCTTGATCTGCGGAGCCTTGCTCTTGCCGATATCGAAGGTGAACGTCTGCGGGGGCTGGTGCCGCTTCCAAAGAAATCGCACGGCGGGCGCGTTTTGCGTGAAGACCTGCTGCCGCGTTCCGCCTTGCTCGACGTATGCGGTCAGAGTCCGAATCCCGTGAGGATTCACCGCAACC
>Ga0335083_10009599_pt1 | contig 11734 bp, 13 predicted proteins | sample Lox_Sample_42_FD_206716 | JGI IMG/M metagenome (GOLD analysis project Ga0335083, IMG submission 206716) | Soil microbial communities from Loxahatchee National Wildlife Refuge, Florida, United States - Lox_Sample_4.2 | ecosystem: Environmental > Terrestrial > Soil > Wetlands | place: USA... | reverse complement strand
CTGGACGGTGAACCCGCGTACTCAGATGAGGCTCAAGCTCGAGGTAAACGATATCGGCCGATTCTTCGCGCGCATGGCTCTGCCTCAAGGTATCCAGGGCGGGAAGGCGCGTCTCGAGGGTCCACTGGCGTGGTCCGGGCCACCTTACGCCCTCGATCTCGCCACCCTGTCGGGCCAGCTTGCGCTCACGGCCCGCGACGGACGGTTCGTAAAGATCGACCCAGGCATCGGCAAGCTCCTCTCTGTGATCAGCCTGCAGACCCTACCCAAAGTGGTGACGCTCGATCTGCGCGACATCTTCAGCCAGGGATTTGCGTTCGAGGACATCGCGGCGAAAATCGACCTCGCGCGTGGCGTCGCTCATACCCAGAACTTCGAAATGAACGGGCCCGCAGCCCGGGTCAAGATGTCTGGCGATGTGAATCTGGCGTCCGAGACGCAGCAGCTCGATGTCCACATCTATCCCTCTCTCAGCGAGAGCGTTGCGCTGGGCACTGCATTGGTGAATCCGGCGGTAGGTCTCGGCGCGCTGGTGCTGCAGAAGGCGCTCAAGGATCCGATCGGCCAGATGCTGGGCTTCAACTATATCGTGGCTGGAACCTGGACCGCTCCAACCGTCACCAAGAAGAAGAGGGATCGGATCGAGCCGGAGCCTGGACGCCGATGATCGCTTGAACGCAGACGATGAAGAATAGACGCACGACGAAGAAACCTCCCACGGAAGCACGCTTCGGCTTTGGGCGGGCGCGACCGCGCTCGAACGCAACGGTCGATGCCAAGAGCCAGACTCAAGCTGTCCAGGCGCCTGCTTCCGTCTTTCGCATCGCCGGCGTCCAGATGGCCTCCGGCCCCAACGTCTCGGCCAATCTCAATGAGGCACGTCGACTGATAGAGATCGCGGTGGAGCAGGGTGCGCATTTGGTGGCGCTGCCCGAATGGTTCGCGATCATGGGTCTGAAGGACACCGACAAGCTCGCTATCCGTGAAAAGGACGGCGATGGGCCAATCCAGCATTTCCTCTCGGTTACCGCACGCAAGCACCGGGTATGGCTGATTGGTTGTTCTATCCCGTTGGAATCTCCGGACCCGGGGCGCGTGCACAACAGCATGCTGGTCTACGACGACAGCGGCGCCTGCGTTGCGCGCTACGACAAAATTCACCTGTTCAGTCTCGACCTGGGGCAGGAGCGATTCTCGGAAGAACGCACCATCCATCCCGGGCACGAGGTCAAGGTTGTCGATACGCCGTTGGGCCGCATTGGACTTTCGGTGTGTTACGACCTGCGTTTTCCGGAGCTGTACCGGGCGATGCGAGACGTTGACGTCATCGTGGTGCCCTCAGCCTTTACCGAGACCACCGGTCGCGCCCATTGGGAGGCTTTGTTGCGCGCGCGCGCGATCGAAAACCTGGCCTACGTGCTTGCACCGGCCCAGGGCGGGTATCATTTGAGTGGACGTGAGACCCACGGACACAGCATGATCGTGGATCCATGGGGAGTCGTCCTCGACCGTCTGCCGCGGGGCTCCGGTGTGGTGGTGGCCGGCGTGAACCCAACCTACCAGGAGCAGCTGCGGAAGAGTCTGCCGGCCCTCAAGCACAGAACCATACAGCGCTTGTGAAAGCCGTGAACGGCGTTACAGGCCGTAAAGGGCCGTGGTTCGTGACTCGTGGGCTCGTAAAGCGCCCGAGTCGCCCACATATCACCGCGCTGGGACCAGGAGATGACTGGGCAGGGACCAGGGAATTTTCGAAACACGAACCACGAAATACGAAACACGGACCACCAGGCGACGCGCCTTGTCACAAACCACGAAAACATGAATGCCTTGACCAACACCGAATTGCTTTTTGCCACGGCCGATCAGGCATTGCTCGCGCCCTATGGACTCGACGCCGGGGGGCTCTCCCAGGTATTCGGACGCATTTTGGCCCACCAGGTGGATTTCGCCGACCTCTATTTCCAGTACAGCCGCAGCGAGAGCTGGAGCCTGGAAGAAGGTATCGTCAAATCCGGGAGCTTCAATATCGATCAGGGGGTAGGCGTGCGCGCGGTCAGTGGAGAGAAGACCGCATTTGCGTACTCGGACGATATCAGTCTGCCAGCGCTGCGGTCTGCGGCGGAAGCGACGCGCGCGATTGCCCGCCAGGGCGGCCAGTCCCGCACGCGCGTCGCCACGCGCAACGACGGGCACAATCTCTACCTGCCGGCGGATCCGCTGGCGAGCTTGGATGATCCCAGGAAAGTCTCGCTGCTGGAATCGGTGGAACGTTATGCCCGAGCCCGAGACCCGCGCATCAAGCAGGTTATTGCGAGCCTGGCTGGAGAATACGAGGTCATGCTGGTGGCACGCTCCGACGGTGCGATGGCGGCGGATGTGCGGCCCTTGGTGCGCCTGTCTGTGCAGGTGATTGCCGAAGAGAACGGGCGCCGCGAGCAGGGCTCTGCGGGCGGTGGTGGACGCTTCGACTATGGCTACTTCACAGAAGAGATCTTAAACGGCTACATAGAGAAGGCAGTCGAGCAGGCGATCGTCAATCTGGACGCGAGACCGGCACCGGCGGGCACCATGACAGTGGTCCTGGGTCCAGGATGGCCTGGGGTGCTCCTGCACGAGGCGATCGGGCACGGTCTGGAGGGCGATTTCAACCGCAAGCGCAGCTCGGCTTTCTCGGGCCGCATCGGCGAGCGCGTAGCAGCGCCGGGCGTGACTGTGGTGGACGACGGCACGTTGCATCGGCGCCGCGGGTCCCTGAATATCGACGACGAGGGAAACCCGACACAACGCACGGTGCTCATCGAGGACGGAGTGCTCAAGACTTATATGCAGGATTCGCTCAATGCTCGGTTGATGGGGGTTCCGGTGACGGGCAATGGCCGCCGCGAGTCGTTCGCGCATGTCCCGATGCCGCGCATGACCAACACTTATATGCTTGCCGGTGACAAGGCTCCGGAGGAAATCATCGCCTCGGTCCAGCGTGGCCTCTACGCGAAGAACTTCGGCGGCGGGCAGGTCGACATCGTAAGCGGGAAGTTCGTATTCTCCGCTTCCGAGGCCTACATGATCGAGGACGGCCGGCTTACCTACCCTGTCAAGGGTGCAACCTTGATCGGCAACGGTCCGGATGCGCTGACGCGGGTGACGATGATCGGCAACGATATGTCGCTAGACCCAGGTGTGGGGACCTGCGGCAAAGAGGGTCAGAGCGTGCCGGTCGGGGTGGGCCAGCCGACGCTGCGGATCGACGGTCTGACGGTGGGTGGCACAGCCAGTTGATCGGGCACTCGCGGCGGGATGATGCTTACCTGTCGTCCGGGCTGAGGGCGCAATTGTGGACGTAGCCGCCCATCTGGAACCGGCTGCGCGAGCCTTCCTGGCGCAGATAGTCGTTCTGAATCTGATAAGCCTCGAATTCCCTGGCATACCATGCGTCGCATTGCGGCAGGGTGCTGAACTTGCCGGCAACGCCTTGGACATGGTGGACGAGTTCGTGCAGCAGTACCGAGCGGTCGCGCAGGTCATGCTCGACGTCGAGCGACGCATCGATAAACACGCCCTCGCCTGGAAGATAGAAGGCCTTTACCCCGCACGGGCCCGCGCAGATGCGTGCCTCCAGCTGGGTCCTGGGCAGTTGGTGGATCTCAGGCAATTCTGCGGGCATTGGATAGCCGGACAGCAGCTTGATGGCGGTAAACAACTGAACTAGGAGCTGCGCAAGCGCCTGATCGGTCATTCGCATCCTCTCGAATCGCGGGGTTGACGCCGCCCCTGGGCGACTGTTTCTTCAGATACGCCAATCTTCCAGTGGTGTCCATCCTCGCCTCCCATGCCGGCGCGCGTCAATCGCATCGCTCCTCCGAAGCTTTGGGATAAAATCCCCGCCTTGGGAGGCTCTGATCTGTGCTCGCGATGCACATTGCGTCAGGTGCGGATGACTGCGAGGCGCCGCGACGAAGCCAAGCTAGGTACCTTGGCAAGGGGTGTCGTAGCGCGGAAGAGGGGCCCCTTTGGGGATCTGACCGCGGAGACACGCATGAGGCCGGTGCGGACACGCTTAGGGCCGGCTCCACGGTCGCATCCCCGCAAGCGGGGCCCCTGCTCCGAGTTGTCCTCCGCGTTCCGGCGCGAGGCTCGAATCGCCGCGGTCGCGCACGTGAGGATCGATCAGAACTTCCCTAGATCTTGTTGCGGGTGCTGTTTCTCCTTCTTGGACCTCAAACCAATCCCTCGTGATACTGATCCTCAACGACAAGGCCGACCCGCGTAGCGTCGAGTACGGCCGACTCATGGCTGCGCTGCGCGGTTTCCCCGGCATCGAAGTCAAAGTGCATCGCATCGAAGGTGAGTTGCGTGCCGTCACCGAGGTTTACCTGATCGGCGACACCAAGCAGCTGTCGGTCGACGAGATGCAGGCGCTTCCGTGCGTCGAGCACGTCGTGCGGGTTTCCGAGGAATACCGGATTCTGGGCCGACACAAAGATGACACGCGTCCCAGTCACTTCGACTATCAAGGCCTGCGCTTCGGTCAGGATACCCTGCAGGTATTTGCCGGGCTATGTGCAGTGGATACTCCAGAGCACGTCGAGCTGATGTGTCGGGCGCTGAAGGAGCACGGACAAACCTGCACGCGCATGGGCGCTTACAAGCCGCGCACCAGCCCGTACTCTTTCCAAGGACATGGCAGTTCCTGCCTGAGCTACGTGTTCGACATCGCCGGCAAGTACGACATCAAGATCATCGCGATGGAGGTGACGCACGAGTCGCACGTGGACGAGATCAGGGAAGCGCTGCGTTCGACAGGCAGCCCGACCGGGGTGATGCTGCAGATAGGTACCCGCAATACTCAGAATTTCGAATTGCTGAAAGCAGTTGGCCGCCAGCAGGAGTTTCCGGTGTTGCTCAAGCGGGGATTCGGCATAACGTTGGATGAATCGCTGAACGCGGCCGAGTACCTGGCGAGCGAGGGCAACAGCAAAGTCGTGTTCGGGTTGCGTGGCATGAAGACGAACATGGGCGATCCGCACCGCAACTTTGTCGATTTTGCCCAGGTGCCCACGGTGAAGCGACTTACGCGCATGCCAGTCTGTGTGGACCCGTCGCATTCGGTCGGATCGCGCGCCCGCGCGCCGGACGGCATTCTGGATCTCATGCATGTAACCGCGCAAGCGGTCGCGGCTGGCGCCAACATGGTATTGGTCGATTTTCATCCTGATCCTGCGAAAGCCTTGGTGGACGGGCCTCAGGCGTTACAACTGTCCGAGCTCGCGCACTTCCTCGAGGATATCGACATAGCTCGCGGGGCGTATTTGCAAAGAGTAGAAGCGGCGAGGCGACACCTGAGCATCTGAGCTCTTCGGACAGCGCTCAGGACGCACGGGTGTTTTTTGCCAAATACCCGTCGCTTAACGCATAATCGTCGCGCTTTTGCCGACACCGCGCGGGTCCCCTACGCCCTATGGCAGATATTGCAGCGAAAAACGCACTGCTCAACAATCTGGAGCATCTGGGCGAGGGGACCGCGCTGGCCCAGCAGATTTTCGACATGATCGGCCACTCGAAATTCTTCGCCGATTTCAGCCGCGACGATGTTCAGATGCTGGCCGGGTTCATGCAGGTGTATCGGGCCGAGCCGGGGCTGATGATCATCCGTGAGGGTGACATCGATGATTACATGCTGCTGATCATTCAGGGCAAGGTCGATATCGTGAAGACCGACAAGCGCGGGGTGATCCAGGCCATGACGAGTGTCGGTCCAGGTATGACCTTGGGCGAGATGTCCATGATCGACGGCGAGCCCCGCTTCGCAACGTGTATCGCGGTCGAGCCTACAACCTTCTCGGTCCTGTCGCGCGACGCCATGGTGCGCATCATTCTGGAAGAGCCGGCGTTGGGCGCCAAGCTGCTGATCAAACTGGTTACCCTGCTCTCCCAGAGGTTGCGCCAGACCAGTTCCACGCTGCTTCATTACATGGAACGGTAGGCCGCGCGGGTGGCGCTCAAAGCCTCCCCTACAATTTCGTGCACTGTCCCTTGTACAGCACCGGACCGGTGGGCAACCCGGTGGGAGATCCGCCGCTTGGCTCTACGCTCATGGCCAGACCCCAGGCACGATCGATCAGCGGTCCAAGGCTGCGAGGGATCTTGAGTTCCTGAGTCGGTTCCGTGCCGATCAGACCGAGCGACACTGGCTTCTGATTGTCCCCGGGCAGCATCCACAACTCCCAGGCCGTCCCGGCTGCCATCTCCGGGTGACCGAACACTCGTATCCGCAACTTAGGCTCGCCTTTGTGTTGCATCGGCCAGGAAACGGTCATGGTGGGACTCGCGTCCTCTCCTGACATGACTACCACCATCATCTCCCGTGCATGTCTGCTGGGCGTCAGGAACGTCAGTGAAACCGCAAGCGCAATCGCGACAGTCGCGCTGAACAGGGCGATCGTGCGCCACAGGGCAAGACTTCCCCACACGCTGCGTCGGCCCAAGCGCAATTGAATCCTGTCTCGAATGGAACGCCAGACGCGTGCCGGCGGCTCTACCGCTTCGACGAGTTCGTCCAGCGGCGCCAGCCGGTCCTGCCATTGCGCAACCAGCACGCGCAAGCCTGGGTCCTCCTTCAGCGACCTCTCAAAGCGCCGGCGCGAGCGGCCCTGCAGCACACCGAGCGCATACTCGGCTGCCAACGCCTCACGCAGTTGTTGACTGTGATATTTCATCGCTTGCGTCAGCCGCCGCGATCCATGCAGCCCTTGAGCCGCTCGAGACCGCGTCGTATCCAGGTCTTGACCGTGCCCAGAGGCTGCTTGAGGTGATCTGCGAGCTCGCCATGCGACAGGCCGTGCGAATAGGCCAGCACGATGGTCTGCCGCTGGTTGCCGCTGAGTTGCTTCAGGCACTCGGCCAGAGCTTTGGCAGCGCGATCGTTTCCAAGTGCGACTTCCGGACCCGGCCCCTCGTCGGGTATCGCCTCGACCAGAAGATCGTAGTCTTCGTCTCCCCGCTCGAGGTTGGGCCGCCGCAGCCAATCCAACGCCCGGTTGCGCACGATGGCCGTCATCCAGGTCATGGGCGCACTGCGCGCTGCGCTGTATTCGACGATGTGGTTCCAGATGTTGACGAAGCTCTCCTGCAGGACCTCTTCGGCCCAGTCGTTCCTTTTCAATATACGGATCGCAACGCCGTACAGTTTCGCCGCAGTCAGGTGGTACAACTGCGCAAAAGCGCGTTGGTCGCGCAGCGCGCAGCGTGCCATCAACTCGGCAATTGCGTCGGAGTCAGCCACGAGGAGCCAGTTGCATGCGCGCGTACGGCACTAGCGTTCAACCGCCGCTGTCGACAGGGTTGCGGCCCTTTTTCCAGAGCACGTCGGCGTGGCCGCCGCGTCGATTGATGACCCGGCTCAGCACGAACAGGAGATCGGACAGGCGGTTCAGGTACTGCTGAGCATACGGGGAAAGGGTTCCGCTGGATGCAAGGGCGACCACGCGCCGCTCGGCGCGGCGGCACACGGACCGGGCAAAGTGGGAGAGCGCTGCCGCACGGCTGCCGCCCGGCAGGATGAAGTCCTTGAGCGGGCCGAGGTCGGCGTTGTGGCGATCGAGGAGTTGCTCCAGACGAGCAACGTGCGCGAGCGCGATCCGGTCGTGGCCGGGAATGGATAGCTCCCCGCCCAGCTCGAACAGGTCGTGTTGCACGCCGATCAGCGCGGAACGCAGATCTTCGTCCATGGGTTCGGCGAGCAACATGCCGACGCAACTGTTCAGCTCGTCGACCGCGCCGATGGCCTCAATGCGCAAGCTGTTCTTGGCGACGCGAGAGCCGTCGCCAAGGCCGGTCTCGCCGCCGTCGCCCGTGCGTGTGTAGATCTTAGTGAGTCGGTGTCCCATAGCTGTGGCGCGTCAGTTCGAAGCGAAGGGTTGGCATTATAGGCGCTGGTTCAAGCCCCGGCTAACACGGGAATCCGGCTCAATTGTTCAGTTCTTCGAGCTCGAGCTGGAGATAACGGTGCAATACGTTCTCGCGGTGCAGAGCGGGATACAGCGACCAACCCGCGTAGCTGGGCAAGTGCGCGCTGTCGAGCGCTTCCATCAAACTGGCTCCGCCCGAGTAGAGACTACGCACTTGTGCGTCCAGATCGCGCAGATACGAAGCAGTTGCTTCGATCTCCTCGGCGTGCCCAACAGGGCCGTGACCGGGCACCAGCATTTGTGCAGGCGCTTGTGAGAGGCGGTTCAGTGCCTGCAGCCAACCGTCCAGGTTTCCATCTCGCAACTCGGGAATGCGCCCGAACGCGACTAGACCACCCGCAAACAGCACGCCGCTGCGGCGGTCCAGGACTGCCAGGTCCCCAGGCGTGCTGGCCCAGCCGAAATACAGGAGATCGAGGGTGCGGCCACCGACGTCGAGCGTGGTTGATCCAGCTATCGTCTGTGTGGGGACAACCAGCCGAGTTCCAGCTAACGCCTCTATGCCGAAGATGCTGCGCAGATTCTCCAGGCATCGGTCGCAGCGGCTGCGCATCAGCTCCGCTGACTTCGCGTGCGTAAGCAATGGCACTCCCAACTCGGCAAAGGCGGCGCTGCCAAACAGAAACTCCTGAACAGCGTGCGTGATGATCACGAGCCGAACCGGCTTCTCGGTGACGCGACGGATCGCATCCAGCATTGCACGACCGTGCCGATAAGACGCGCCCGTGTCGATGACAACCACGCCCGAAGTGCCCACGACAAAACCGGAGTTCCCCACTTCACCATCGTTATCCGGTCCAATTGCACCCAGATCGCCAATGAACGCGTAGACGCCGTCGGCGACGGGAACCGGTTCCAGCGTATATGCCGGCGAAGCCCGAGAAAGAATCAGCAGCAGGCAAGGAAGAAGGCGACGAAGCATCGCGGCGGGAGGGACAAGCCAGGTCGAGGAGGTGCGAGTAAAGTTACTGGAGTCGACGCCCGGGGGCAATCGCAGATTTGCGCCAAGACGGAGCTTGCTGCATTCTGCTGCGTCCATCATCCCCAGATGAGGTCAGGTGCGCATGAAACGCGTCATCCTTACGCTGCTCGTTGTGCTTTGGGCGACGGGAATCGGCTACTCGCGAGCTCAAAGATCCGCGTCGATCGATCTGGAGGAGATCGCCTCCGGCAACTTCGTCCACTACGGAAGGCTGGAGGAGCGGAGCGCTGCAAACCTGGGTGACCAGGCGAACATCGGATTCATCGTCGGGAGCCGCTGCGTTGCTGTCGTAGACACTGGCGGCTCGTTCGCTATAGGGCGAGCCTTGTTGACAGCGCTGCGACAGCGAACGAATTTGCCGGTGTGCTATGTGATTCTCACGCATGTACACCCGGACCATGTATTCGGCGCCGCTGCGTTCCGTTCGGATCGGCCGATCTTTGTCGGCCACCACAATCTGCCGAGGGCGCTACGGCAACGTGGCCAGTTCTACCTGGACAGGCTCAAGCGTGATCTGGGCCCTTCGTCGGAGGGAACTGAAGTGGTCGTCCCGACGCTGTTGGTCGAGGATCAGCTCAGACTTGATCTGGGCGATCGCACAATTCTGCTCCGTGCATGGCCGGTCGCGCACACCGATGGCGACCTTACAGTCTTCGACGAACAGACCGCCACCTTGTGGGCATCCGATCTCCTGTTCCTGGAGCATACGCCGGTTTTGGATGGGAGCATCACAGGTTTCATTGCGGCGATCATGGAACTGCGCACGGTTCCGGCCCGGCGCTTTGTCGCCGGTCACGGGCGCGGCGATCTAGCATGGCCGCAGGCACTCGAACCGGAGCGTCGTTATCTCACCCTGATACGGGATGAAACGCGCCTAGCGCTTAAGCAGGGCAAGACGCTCGAGGAGGCGGTCGATATGGTCGCGGCATCAGAGGAGAAGAACTGGGTCGACTTCGAGGAATTTCATCGCCGCAATGTCACCGCGGCCTACGCCGAGCTGGAATGGGAGGAATAGGTTGGCGCAGGAGGCCAGCGGCGCCGGCTCGGCGTGCATCTTTCCCCCGCCCAGGCGATTGACCGGCTCGTGCCTATCCGATAGAGTTCGCGCTGAATTCGAGGCCGAGAAGAGCAACGCGATGTACCTGGACGGCACGCCATTGAGAAGCGCACCAATGAACTTGTATCGCATAGCCCCGCTAGTCTGCACGTCGGCTCTCATTGCATTGCTCGCTGCCCCGGTTTGGGCCGACGGCGACGCGGCCGCGGGCAAGCAAAAGACATGGACCTGCGAGGGCTGCCATGGCATTCGCGACTACCGGACTGCATATCCTGAGGTGTACTCCGTGCCCAAGCTCGGGGGCCAGAGCGCCGGCTATATCGTCAAGGCGCTACAGGACTACAAGGCCGGTGCGCGCAAGAACACCACGATGGGAGCCATCGCCGCCAAGCTCAGCGATCAGGACATGGCCGACCTTGCGGCTTACTACGCCGAAGCCGGCAGCGGGAAGTGACCGGGATAGCCTCGACCGAACACGCCATGAAAAAACTGATCTCAACGAGCGTCTATTTGTTCATGTTCGCAGCCAGCGCTGCGGTCTTCGCGGGAGACTACGAAGCAGGCAAAGAAAAGTCGGCTGCCTGCAGCGCTTGTCACGGCGCCGATGGCAACAAGCCGATCACCCCCGAGATTCCACGCCTGGGCGGGCAGCATTACGATTATCTTGAGCATGCCCTGAAGGCGTATCGGTCGGGGGCACGCGAGAACGCGATGATGAGCCCGATGGCGAAACCGCTTACGGACAAAGAGATCAAAGACGTGGCCTGGTATTTTTCGCGGCAGACCGGCTTGGTCACGAAATATTGAGCCGCCACGTTTTCTTGAATAAGGGCCGGCGCCGCCGGCCCTTATCGTTTGTGAGGCGGCTGAGATCTTGACCGCCGGAGCATCGCTGCGGCAATCTGACGCGCGGCTGCTGTCCTTTGGCTATGGGTCACGAATCACGGGTTTTCTGCCGGTACTCGCACAGATCGCGGATGGGACACACAGGACAGTCCGGCGTGCGCGCCTTGCACACGTAACGTCCGTGCAGGATCAGCCAGTGGTGCGCGTTTTTGCGGTACTGCTCCGGTACGAGCTTCAACAGTTTTCTCTCGACCTCGGCGACGTCTTTGCCTGGCGCCAGGCCGGTGCGGTTCGCCACCCGGAAGATATGCGTGTCCACGGCGATGGTCGGCTCGCCAAAAGCGGTATTGAGGATCACGTTGGCGGTTTTACGCCCGACGCCGGGCAGGCTCTCGAGCGCTTCGCGCGCCCGGGGTACTTCGCCGCCATAGCGCTCGATCAGCATGCGACACGCCGCGAGCAGATTCTTAGCCTTGGTGCGGTACAGCCCGATCGTCTTGATATATGCTTCAAGCCCTTCCTGTCCCAGCGCGAGCATCGCCGCAGGCGAGCTTGCTGCCGCAAACAGTCGTGGTGTGGCCAGATTCACGCCTTTATCGGTGGCCTGAGCGGACAGCACGACGGCTACCAGGAGTTCGAAGGGGGTGCGATAGTGGAGTTCGGTTGCAGGCTCTGGGTTCAGCCTTCGCAGGCGGCTGAAGATCTCCTCGCGCTTGGCGGCGTTCATACTCAGCTTCTCAAGCTTTCATCCCGGCGCGGGCCGATATTATTCGCGTCCAGGTCTGGGACTCGCCCGGCGCGCCCGAGCGCGTTCCAGTGCTGCGCGCACTGCCGAGGTCTTCTTCGCGGGATCGGCTAACGGTGCCTTAGGGTCCGTCCTTTTCT
>Ga0335083_10009598_pt1 | contig 11735 bp, 12 predicted proteins | sample Lox_Sample_42_FD_206716 | JGI IMG/M metagenome (GOLD analysis project Ga0335083, IMG submission 206716) | Soil microbial communities from Loxahatchee National Wildlife Refuge, Florida, United States - Lox_Sample_4.2 | ecosystem: Environmental > Terrestrial > Soil > Wetlands | place: USA... | reverse complement strand
TAATGCCGACGGGCCGGTTGGCGTTGACTTCGGAGTTTCTTCAGAGCTCCCTGTTGCGTCCGGAGCTTGCGCCGCTCGCGGAATCCAGCGCGGCAGAGCTGGAGTTGCACGAGCGCCTGATGCAGGATCCGCGGCGGCCGGTCTCACCCGAAGAGATCGCTGCGATCGACGACGAGGACGCCCAAGAGAACTATCGCATCTGGCTGCGTTTCCGCGAGCGTCTCATCGGCGCTGACGATCTCGAGTCTGCATACGCAGGGCTTTTTCGCGGTGCCGGCGTCGACGTGCCGCCGCTTCTCGTCCACCAGCTCACGCAGGTTCTGCTGCGACATGTGCTCGGCGATGCGACGAGCGCTCTCCATGCCCGTGCCGCTGAGCTCCTGTTCCGCACCCAGAAGGTGACCGTGCAGGACAACGGGGCGGTGATGGCGGCCGACTTGCAGACGGTCGAGGCCTTCGCCGGTGCCGGCGCGTTCGGAAGCCTGGGCGAGCTGCTGGCGCAGAGCCGGACGCCGACCCGCACGATCGAGCTCGACGTGCTTTCCGAGGACAACGCCGCCAGTTACTGGGATCGCAGTGAACGCTACGACTTCGCCGTGAGTCTCAATCGCGGCGGCGGCATTCTCGACGCGCTTTGCCGGGTGCTGGAGCGCTGGGTTGGCCACTTCCTGTCGGTCGAGGTATCGATCCGGCCGCAACGGGAGATCGACGACGCCCGCTGGGTATGGCATGTCGGGCTCGATGCGGAGGCGAGCGCGCTGCTCAACGACCTGTACAATCGCGTCGAGGTCGCCGACGAGCGCAAGGAACGCCTGCTGTGTCTGTTCGAGCTTTCCTTCGCCGATCCGGCCGACATGCGGCCGGCGATCGCCGGCCGTCCGGTCTATCTCGCAATGGCGATGGATGGCGAGCGGACCCTGAAGCTCAAGCCGCAGAATCTGTTGCTGAACCTGCCGCTGTCGCGGCCGCAATGAGGAGAAGTTGAAGATGAATCGATCGAAACACGGCACGAGCACGCGGCTTGCGACCGCGCTCGCTTTCGCTTGCGTGGGCGTCGCCGTTGCGCAGACGCCTCCGCCAGGCGCTCCATCCACTGCGCCGGCGGCCCCTCCAAGCGCGAACGCTCCCGCAACGTCGCCGAGTACGAGCGCTCCCGCCGTTGGGGGCTCGGCGCTGGATCGGTTCAGCTGGTTGCGAGGTTGCTGGGCGGGGAAAGTGGCGCAGTTCGACTTCGTCGAGAGCTGGCTCGCCGAACGCGGCGGAATGATGGTCGGCATCGGCCAGACCATCGTTCCCAACACCAAGCCAGCCAGCGGCTTCAAGACGCAGGACTACCAGTACCTGCGGCTGGAGGAGCGTCCAGACGGCGTCTACTACGTCGCGATTCCGTCGGGCAAGAAGGAGATCGCGTTCAAGTTCACTTCGGTCGGCGAAGAACTTGGCCGTGAGGCATACACGTTCACGAATCCGACCGACGAGTTTCCGAAGAAGATCGTCTACATGCGCGGCAAGGAGGGTTGGCTCTTCGCCAAGGTCGCCGGCGAGGTTGCCAAGCATCCGAAGGAAGTTACTTATCCGATGCAGCACGTCGACTGTCTGACTGGCACACTTCTGTCGGAATAACCCTGCGCCGCGGGCGCGCCATGCACCAATGTCTTCCGCACTGGCCAACTTCGAGCGGATGCTTGCGGCAGGAAAAGACGGAGCATTGCTGCGCTTCGGACTCGGAAGCGAATACCTGAAGAGCGGCGATGCGGGAAGCGCCGTGCAGCACCTGCAGCGGGCGGTGGCGCTCGATCCGGGTTATTCCGCGGCGTGGAAGCTGCTCGGCAAGGCATTGCTCGCCGCCGGCCGAAGCGATGAGGCGCTCGCGGCGTGGCGCGATGGCATCGCTGCGGCCGAACGCAAGGGCGACAAGCAGGCGATGAAAGAAATGCAGGTATTCGCCCGCCGGGTTGCCAAGGAGTTTGGGCAAGAGTAAAGTTTCTGTTTGCTGCGATGCAGCAGAGTGGTCTGGATCGCATGCTCACGATCCTTTCCCGGTCCATCCCCTCCCTTCCTGCTCTGCGTAGCGCCGCCCGCGTTCCTGCCGGCGAACGCCGCCGTTCGTCATGACCACCTACGAGAAGCTGCGCGATCTGGTGATCGGCAAGCCGCTCGATCCGCTGAGTGCGAGCACGCGCCAGCACATTGCGCTCGCCGCATTCCTCGCCTGGGTTGGTCTTGGCGCCGACGGGCTGTCGTCGTCGGCGTACGGTCCGGAAGAAGCGTTCCGCGCGCTCGGCGCGCATACGCATCTCGGCTTGTACATGGCGTTCGTGACCGCGGCGACGGTGTTCATCATCTCGCTCGGCTACAACCAGGTGATCGAGCTTTTCCCGACCGGCGGCGGCGGCTACCGCGTAGCCACGAGCCTCATCGGGCCGCGCGCGGGTCTCGTCTCCGGGGCGGCGCTGATCGTCGATTACGTGCTCACCATCGCGATCTCCGTCGCGAGCGGCGTCGATGCGCTTTTCAGCCTGCTGCCACCGACGGCGGGCTCTCTCAAGGTGGCGACAGAGGTGGCGCTGACGGCCACGCTCCTGATGCTCAACCTGCGCGGAATGAAGGAATCGATCTGGGTTCTCCTGCCCATCTTTCTCGGCTTCTTCGTCACTCACGCGCTGCTCATCGCGTACGGGATCCTGGGCCACTCGCAAGGCCTGACGCTCGTGATGCCGGAAGCGATCGAGGAGACGCACAAGCTCGCGCACGACATCGGCTGGGTCGCTGCGCTCTCGCTCTTCCTCCGTGCGTACTCGCTGGGCGGGGGCACGTATACCGGGATCGAGGCCGTGTCGAACAACGTGAACACGCTGCGCGAACCGCGCGTACGCACGGGCAAGCTGACGATGTTCTACATGGCGGTTTCGCTCGCCTTCACCGCGGGCGGCATCATCCTGCTCTATCTCCTGTGGAACGCGCAGCCGGTGGAGGGGCGCACGCTCAATGCCGTCGTGTTCGGCACGATCATCGACAGCTTCGGTCTGGGCAGCGACTTCAATCATGTCGCTCTGATCGTAGTGCTGGTGACCGAAGCAGGGCTGCTCTTCGTCGCTGCGAATACCGGCTTCCTCGGCGGTCCGCAGGTGCTCTCGAACATGGCCGGCGATTCCTGGTTTCCCCATCAGTTCCGACATCTCTCCACGCGGCTCGTCACGCAGAACGGCATCCTGATCATGGGGCTTGCCGCATTGGTGATCCTGCTCTGGAGCCGCGGCAGCGTCGATCTGCTCGTGGTGCTCTACTCGATCAACGTGTTTCTCACCTTCTCGATGTCACTCCTCGGGTTGTGCATCTACTGGTGGCGCGCCCGCACGAAAGACCGCCGCTGGCACTACCGGCTGGTGCTGTCCGCGCTTGGCCTCACCGTCACCGGCGGCATCCTCGCGGTCACCCTGGTCGAAAAGTTCGGCGAAGGCGGATGGGTGACGGTGGTGATCACGTCGGTCGTCATCGCGCTGTGCGTTGCCATTCATCGCCATTACGACTGGGTCAAGGCGCGACTGAAGGAGGTCGACGAGATCTTCAGCGCCGCCCCCTGTCCGAAATGCGAGAACCCGCCGCCGCTCGATCACGACGCGCCGACCGCCGTGTTCATAGTGGGCTCGAGCCGCGGCGGCGGCATTCATACCGTGCTCTGGGTGCAGCGGCTGTTCCCCAACCACTTCAAGAATTTCATCTTCATCAGCGCGAAAGCGGTCGACTCCCAGAGCTACGGTGGCGCCGAGCAGCTCGCGCGAATGCGCGAGACGCTCGAGCGCTCGCTCGCGTTCTACGTCAACTACTGCCATGCCAACGGCCTCGCCGCCACCGCGCGCTTCTCGCTCGGGACCGATCGCGTCGATGAGCTGGTCGAGCTGGCCGAAGAAGTGCAGAAGGAATTCGCGAACTGCGTCTTCTTCACCAGCAAGCTCGTCTTCCGCAACGAGAACTGGGTGACGCGGCTGCTGCACAATCAGACGGCGCTGGCGCTGCAGCGGCAGCTGCATATCAGCGGGATGCAGATGGTCATCCTGCCCATGCAACTCTAGGTTCGCTCGCGGGAGTTGGGATCCACCCAACCTTCAGCGAACCGTTTCCACCCCGCGATTGGCTAGCTCATCGGCGCGATGATTGCCCGGCGTATCGGCGTGACCCTTCACCCAATGCCACACGACGTCGTGCTTCGCCGCGAGACGGTCCAGCTCCAGCCACAGATCCGCGTTCTTGACCGGCTTGCGCACGCTCGTCTTCCAGCCGTTGCGCTTCCAGGCGTGGATCCAGGTCTCGATGCCGTGCTTGACATACTGCGAGTCGGTGTAGATCGCGACCGTGGTTGGACGCCTTAGCGCCTCGAGCGCGCGGATGACCGCGGTCAACTCCATGCGGTTGTTGGTGGTGTCGGTTTCCCCGCCGAAGAGCTCGCGCTCGCGACCCTTGTACTGGAGCAGGGCACCCCAGCCACCGGGCCCCGGATTGCCCTTGCACGCGCCGTCGGTGTAGATCGTGACCGGCGCCGTCATGCGGCGGCGCTCACTCTCGCAGGTCGGCGCATTCGCGAACTTGTCGCGCGGCGGAGGCGAGCGCCTTCTTGCGCACGCGCCGCGACCACGCGGGCGTGATGACGCGCATGCCCAGAATGCGCTTGGTGGCGCGCAGGAAATACACGCCGCCGGCGATCGGCCACCACCGGTCGCCGGCCCTTTCGAAGAAGTGGAACCGCTGCAGCCAGCGCTCCTGGCGAAACGGCGGAACGTAACAGTCGAGCCTGCCGCCCGCGACTTCGAAGCCCAGCAGCGAAAGCCAGTCCTTCAGCCGATAGAGCGAGATGAAATTGCCGGTCCACGGCATCGTCTGCTCGCGGCCGAAATAGCGCTTCACGCCGAACAGGCTGTAGGGATTGAACCCGGCGATGATGAGCTGGCCCTCGGGCCGGATCACGCGGTGGATCTCGCGCAGGAGCTGGTGCGGTTCGTCGGTGAATTCGAGCGTATGCGGGACGATCACCAGATCGATGCCGTTCTCGGCGAAGGGCAGCCAGTGCGGATCGGCCAGCACTTGCGCCGGTTCCTCGAGGTCGACCGTCAGTCGGGTCGTGATTCGCGATGCCTTGAGCAGCGGATACTCGGGCAAGCCGATCTGCAAGGCGTGAAAGCCGAAGATGTCCGCGAGGGTCTGCTCGAAATACGCCCGCTCGCGTTCGAGCAGGTAACGGCCGAGCGGGGTCGCGAACCACTCGCCGAGCGTACCCGCCGCCAGGGTCGCCGGCGCTACCGAAGATTCCGCCATGCCGTCGATTATCCCTATCCCTGCGTTTGCCGACAACTCCGGCCAGCGAACCTCGGTTCGCTTCGATGGTCGAAGCCGCCAGCGTTGCGCCGCAGCAGCGGACGATGCGCGAGCCGAGCGAACCTCACTACGTGACCCCTACGCCTCCCGTCGACGATTGCCGAACGTCCCGCGGGCAGCGCTTGACGTCCTGGCGGCGGGCCGCCTACCATCGCGCCGTTTTGCCCAAGCTCACGCCTCGCTTTCCCCTGCGCCTGCGCTCCGTGCTGAGCGTGGCCGTTTTGCTCGCGCTTGCGGCGTGCGCGACCGCGCCGACGCCGACGACACGCAGCGCGCAACCGGGGCGCGCCGCCGAGGCATTCATCCCATCGCCCGAGGACTATCCGGGCGAGATGCCGTGGTTCATCGCCAAGAGCGAACCGCAAGCGCCGGAGCGCGACGCGGTCGCGCTGCGCGCGACGGGCGGGGATCCCGACTCGGTCACCAATGCGACGCTGCAGCTTCGCTCCGAGTACGGCGATCTGTGGACGCGAATCCAGGGAGGCTTCGAGCTGGCGGATCTGGACTCGCCGCTCGTGACCAAGGCGGAGGAATGGTATGCGGCCCGGCCGGATTACGTCGCGCGCATGATCGAGCGCAGCCGCCGGTATCTGTACTACATCGTCGTCGAGGTCGAAAAGCGCAACATGCCGCTCGAGATCGCGCTGCTGCCGATGATCGAGAGCGCCTACAACCCGATGGCGTACTCGCGCAGCCGCGCCTCGGGGATCTGGCAATTCATTCCCTCGACCGGCAAGCTCTACGGACTGAAGCAGAACTGGTGGTTCGACGAGCGCCGCGACGTGCTCGCGGCAACAAGCGGCGCACTCGACTATCTGCAGAAGCTGCACGAGGAGTTCGGCGACTGGTATCTCGCGCTTGCCGCGTACAACTGCGGCGAGGGTACGATTCACCGGGCGATCGCCGCCAATCAGAAGCGCGGCAAGCCGACCGACTACCTGAATCTCAAGCTACCCGCGGAGACCCGCGAGTATGTTCCCAGGTTGCAGGCGGTCAAGAACATCGTTCGCGATCCCGGGCACTATGACCTCGTGCTCGCCGACATGCCCGACGCACCCTACTTCACCGTCGTACACACGTCGAGAAAGATGGACGTCAAGGTCGCGGCGGAGCTCGCCGAAATGCCGGTCGAGGAGTTCCTCTCGCTCAATCCACAGCACAACCGGCCGGTCATCGCCGGCGCCGATGAAGCGACGATTCTGCTGCCTTACGACAAGGCTGAGCTGTTCGCAGCCAAGCTGGAGTTGACCAATCAGCCGATGGTCACCTGGCAGGCATACAAGTTCAGGGCCAACGAATCGCTGGCGCAGGTCGCCGCACGCTTCGGCCTGCCGCTGGAGACGCTGCGCACGGTCAACGGCATCGGTTCGCGGGCGAAGGTGCCGGTTGGGCACGCGCTCCTCGTTCCCACGCAGGCGCCTTCCGACGCGACCGTAGCAAGCCTGCAGAGCGCGGTGTTCACGACGGTCCCGAGCGGGCGCAGCTTCTATCACCGCGTTCGCAAGGGCGAGACGCTCATGTCGATCGCCGCGCGTTATGAAGTCACGCCACAGGATCTGAAGTCGTGGAACAAGACCTCCGGCACGTCGCTGGTGACCGGACAGCGATTGCGCGTGGTGAGCGACGTGTCGCCGGCGGCGGGCAAGCAGTCGAAGCGTTCGCGCCACGTCCGGACGGCGAAGGCGAGCGCAAGCGTGAAGCAAAGCGGGCATCCGACCTCGCCGTCGACCCGGCCGAGCCCGAAGGCCAGCACGAAGCCCTGACCCAGGCACGCTGATCAAAACAAAACAGGCGACGCTCGCGCGTCGCCTGTCTTGGAGGCCGTCACAGCTGCCGGGACGGCCGTCGTGGCGCTGGAAGCTTACTTCTTCGCCTTGCGGGCCTTCTTCTTGGCTGGTTTCCGCTTGGCGGCCCGGCGCTTCTTGGCCACTTTCTTCTTCGCTTTCCTCTTCTTCGCCGCCCTGCGCTTCTTGCTTTTCTTCTTTGCTGTCTTCTTGGCCTTCTTCTTCGCCTTCTTCTTCGCGGCCTTCTTCGGCGCAGATTTCTTCTTCTTAGCTTTCTTCTTTGCAGCCTTCTTCGGCGCTGGCGGCATAGCCGGTGACGCCATGGTCATCATGTCAGCCATCATCTTCAAGTCTCCTGTCTGAGTTCACTGAAACTGTTATTACTGCTCTTGCTTCATCGCAGGTCGCGACGGCTTCATCATCGAACTCTCGCGCTTCTTGCTCAAGCTCTTGACAAATCCATTACCACCTGCTGCCTGAATTCTAGCCAAATTTTCTTGAATTACAAGATATAAGTGCAATTTGGGGTGACGCGCAGCGTCAGTGTTGCGATTTCGCAAATCGTCGATTCAGGCCTGAAACGCGGCAAAGCGATGCGTGATCGCGCGCACAAGTGCCGATGATCGCAGTTCAACGCGCCGGCGGAAGGCGCGATTCGCTCTCGAAAAGACCGGCGATTGTTTCGCGTGAGCGCACGAGATGCGTCGTCTCGCCGTCGACGACAACCTCGGCGGCACGCGGACGGGAGTTGTAGTTCGAGCTCATGCTCATCGAGTACGCGCCGGCGGACAGCAGCGCGAGGAGATCGCCTTCGGAGAGCGCCAGCTCGCGATCGAGGGCGAGGAAGTCCGCGCTCTCGCAAACCGGCCCGACGATCTGCCAGCTGCGCGTCGGCTCGCCGCGCGGCCGCACCGGCCGGACGTCGTGCCAGGCATCGTAGAGCGCCGGACGGATCAGATCGTTCATCGCGGCATCGACGATGGCGAAGTTCCGCTGCGGTCCGGGCTTGAGATAGATCACTCGCGTCAACAGCAGCCCCGCGTTGCCGGTGAGACGTCGCCCCGGCTCGAGGATGATCGATTCGCGGCGACCGCGGACGAGCGCTACGATGTTCGCTGCGTAGTCCGCGAGCGAAGGCGGCGTCTCGTTGTGGTAGCGAATGCCCAGCCCGCCGCCGAAGTCCACGTGCTGCAGATGGATCCCCGACTCGGCCAGCTTGTCGACCAGCCGCAGGAGCTTGGCGGCGGCTTCGCGATACGGCTCGAGCGCGGTAATCTGCGATCCGATGTGCATGTCGATGCCGCGGAGGCGGATATTCGCCATCTTCGCGGCGTGCAGGTACAGCGGCACGGCCTCTTCGAAACCCACGCCGAACTTGCTTTCCTTCAACCCGGTCGAGATGTGGGGGTGCGTGCGCGGGTCGACGTCCGGGTTGACGCGCAGACTGATCGGCGCCTTCTTCCCAAGCCTTCCTGCGAGCCGTTCGAGATGATCGAGCTCGCTCGCCGATTCGACGTTGAAGCAGAGGATTCCCAGCTCCAGCCCCTGCCGAAGCTCGTCCTCGGTCTTGCCCACGCCCGAGAAGACGATCTTGTCGGGCGCGCCGCCGGCGGCGATCGCGCGTGCGAGCTCTCCGCCCGAAACGACGTCGAAGCCGCTCCCGAGTCGGGCGAAGACGTCGAGCACGGCCAGGTTCGAGTTGGCCTTGAGCGCGTAGCAGACGAGATGCGGCACGCCGGCAAAGGCCGCGTCGAATTCGCGAAACGCCGCTTCGAGGGCCGCACGCGAATAGACGAAGCAGGGCGTGCCGTAGCGCTGCGCGATCTCGCTGAGCGAGACGCCCTCGACGCGAAGCGCGCCGTCGCGATCCGCGACGACCGTCACTGCTTGTTGTCCTTGGCGGCCTCGGCCCCGCTGCTCCCGGGCGCGAGCGAGCTGTCCTGCTGCACGACCCCGGGCGCGGCCCCGGTAAGCGGCGGCGGAGTGCTGCCCGGCGGCGGCTTGAGCGGTCCCTTGATGCCGCAGGCTGCGATCGAGAGGAGCGCCGCGCTCGCGATGAAAGCGGTCAAGGAACGGCGTAACATCGTCGCAGCGTGCGTTACGGGGAACGGATGGCGGAAAGTCTATCACGCTCGGGAGCCATGCCCGGATGGTGAGCGAGAGCGAATTCGTCGCACTGACCGACCGGGTGCTCGCCGCCGTCGGCGCGGCGATCGATGCGAGCGGCGAGGACCTCGACTGGTCGGAGAACGACGGTGTGTTGACCGTCGAGTGTCCCGACGGCAGCCGGCTGATCGTCAATCGGCACGTCCCCAACCGGGAGCTGTGGGTGGCCGCGCGCTCGGGCGGATTTCACTTCCGCAGCGACGGCGCACGCTGGGTCGATACGCGCGGCGGCGAGGAGCTCGGCGTTGCGCTGGCGCGGCTGCTGCAACAGCAGGCCGGTGCGACCATCGAACTCGATGCGCTCCCGGCCTGAGTGATCAGGACGACGTGGCGCGCTGGGCGAGGGGATTTCCCAGCCGCGCGACCTCGTTCTCGATCCAGATTTCGACCTCGCTGGTGAGCCCTTGCATGTCCTTGCCCGCAGTGGAGATCGGCGCTCCGATCGAGACGGTTACAGTGCCGGCGCGCTTGCCGAGCACGCCCTTGGGCCACAGGTAGCCCGCGTTGTGCGCCACCGGAACGATCGGAACGCCAAGCGCGACTGCGAGCCTGGCGCCGCCGGTTTTGTAATGCGCTCGCGTGCCGGCCCTGATGCGGGTGCCTTCCGGATAGACCACGATCCAGAAGCCCTGGCGGATGCGCTCGCGTCCCTGCTCGACGATCTGTTCCATCGCGTCCTTCCCCGCTTTGCGATCGATGGTGATCGGCGAGGCAAGCGTAAACGCCCAGCCGAAAAACGGTATCGAGAGCAATTCCTTCTTGGCGACGAAGGCGAGCGGCGGGAAGAGGAAATTGAGCGCGAGCGTCTCCCAGGTCGAGGAATGCTTGGACATCACGACGTGCGGCTCGGTGCGCGGCGGGATGTTCTCGCCGCCGACGACGCGATGCCGGATGCCGCAGATCCAGCGGGCGCCGATGAGGTTGATGCAGCACCACCCGGTGATGAACCGGAAGCGCGCGCGCGGCGGCAGCCAGAATGCGAGGAGCACGAGGATCGCGTAGACCGGCGTCACGACGGACTGGAACAGCGCGAAGACGAGCGAGCGCAACGCCGACACCGGCTGCCGGTTCCGTTGGTCAGTCGCCGGCCAGAAGCGCTGCCGCGGCGAAGGCGAGGTCGGGAAAGATCACCGTGTTGCTCGGGAACTTGCCTTCGCGCAGCGTTTTCTCGCCCTTCCCGGAGAGGACGAGGATCGGTTGCGCGCCGACGGCTTGTGCCGCCTGCAGATCGCGCAGCGAATCGCCAATGCAGGGCACGCCGGTGAGATCGACGCTGAACCGTTGCCCGATCTCGTTGAGCAGCCCCGGCTTCGGCTTGCGGCAGTCGCAGTCGGAATCTGCCGTGTGCGGGCAGTAGAACACGGCATCGATGCGGCCGCCCACATGCGCTAGCGCCTTGTGCAGCTTCTCGTTGATCGCGACCATGGTCGCCATGTCGAACAGTCCCCGCCCGAGCCCGGACTGGTTCGTCGCCACGACGACGCGAAAGCCCGCGTGATTGAGCCGCGCGATCGCTTCCAGGCTGCCGGGGATCGGCCGCCACTCCTCGGGCGATTTGATGTACTGGTCGCTGTCATAGTTGATCACGCCGTCGCGGTCGAGAATGATGAGCTTCGCCTGACGGGTGTGCGGGGCGGGCTCGGAGGCGAACTGGACCACGCTGTTTCCTCAGACGGCGAGCTTGGAGATGTCGGCCACGCCGTTCATCGCTTCGGCGAGCCCGCGCAGCAGCGCAAGACGATTGGCGCGCAGCGCGGGGTCCTCCGCCATGACCAGCACGTCGTCGAAGAAGCGGTCGACGCTGGATTTTGCGGACGCGAGGGCGCAAAGCGCCGCGGTGTACTCGCCGCGGTCGACGTGCGCATGCACGACGGGCAGCAGCGACTGCACCTTGGCGTAGAGATCGTGCTCGGCGCCGTTGCCGAGGAGCGACCGGTCGACGGCAGGAGCGGCTTCGCTTTCCGACTTGCGCAGGATGTTGGCGATGCGCTTGTTCGCCGTGGCGAGCGCCTGCGCTTCGGGCAGCTGCTCGAACGCGCGCACGGCTTCCAGCCGGGCCGGCGTCAGGTGGATCTCGACGGGCCGCGAATCGACCACCGCCGCCACCTGATTCGCGGTGTAGCCCAGCTCGCGCAGATAGCCGCGCAAGCGCTCGTAGAGGAATGTCTCGACCTCGGCGTGAACGCGCTGCACCACCGCGCTGCCGGAAAACGCGTCGAAGGCAAGCGCGACGAGCTTCGGCAGCGAAACCGCGATCTTCTTTTCAACGATAATGCGCACGACGCCGATCGCCGCGCGCCGCAGCCCGAAGGGGTCCTTGTCGCCGCTCGGCGCCTGGCCGACGCCGAAGAGTCCTGCCAGGGCTTCGAGCTTGTCGGCGAGCGCGAGCGCCTGCGCGACCGAGCCCTCGGGCAG
>Ga0335083_10009597_pt1 | contig 11735 bp, 11 predicted proteins | sample Lox_Sample_42_FD_206716 | JGI IMG/M metagenome (GOLD analysis project Ga0335083, IMG submission 206716) | Soil microbial communities from Loxahatchee National Wildlife Refuge, Florida, United States - Lox_Sample_4.2 | ecosystem: Environmental > Terrestrial > Soil > Wetlands | place: USA... | reverse complement strand
GCGGCATAGCTTTGAGTTGTGCCCGAAGGACCGCCCGAGATATAAACCGTGTCACCCGCCGATATTCCACTGAGCTGGCCGAAGCTCGACCACGCAGTCGCCCACGAGGTTCCGTCATGAGTGCCCGTCGCGCTGCTGTCAACGTACCAGGTCGCCGGCCTTGCATTGAAGCCCGCCAGCAGGCGATGAAACCTGGCTCGGTGATGGTAATAGGCTGTGCTGAATACCACAATGACCGCGATTGCCAATACGCAAAGCGGAATCACCAACAACGGTTTTTTCAGCATCTTCATGGCGAGCGCCAAACGGTCCAAAGCCGGGCCACGGCCGCCGGCGGCGGGCTCTCCCGCGTTGCCGGACAATCTGGACTCTCAAATTTCACAGCTCAATCCAAAACTGAATGGGCAGTGGCCATTGGCTCCGGATCCGCTGGAACCGGGAAAAAAGAAGCCTGAAAAGGAAATTTTTGATGCGTTGGAGGATGGCACCCGTTAATTTGGAGAAGCGATACTGGCATGGCATTTTTACTCGTTTTCCTGGGCAGCGGCACCTCGCAAGGCGTGCCGGTGATTGGCAAGGAATATCCGCCGGAATTTCTGGCCAACCCCAAAAACCACCGCATGCGGCCCTCCATCCACGTGGCCACCGACCAGGTCAAGCTGGTGGTGGACACCACGCCCGAATTTCGGATGCAAATGCTCCGCGCAAACGTCCTCTGGCTCGACGCCGTGATTTTTACCCACCCACACGCCGATCACGTGATGGGGCTGGATGATTGCCGGCGCTTTTGTGACCTGCGCGGCGGACCGCTGCCAATCTATGCGAATGAGGAAACGATGGCCTCCCTCAGGCGGGTTTTTGTTTACGCCTTCGACGGACGGCCGATTCCCCGGGGCTATTTCCATCCGGAGCCGCATTTGATTGACGGACCCTTCCGGCTTGGCGACCTGGAAATCACTCCCCTGCCCTTGCCCCATGGTGCCACGACCACGTACGGCTTTTTATTCGTGCAGAACGGCCGCAGGCGCCTCGCGTATTTGAGTGACTGCAAAGAGGTCCCGCCGGACGCCGTCGAAAAAATACGCGGCGTCGAAATTGCCGTTTTGGACGCGCTCCGGCCCAAGCCCCACCCCACCCACATGTGCCTCGATGAAGCGCTGACGGCCGCACGACGCATCGGCGCCGCAAAGACTTTCTTTACACACCTGACACATGATTACGACCATGACAAGGCGCAGGCGGAACTGCCGGACGGAGTTGCGCTGGCCTATGATGGCCTCACAATCCAAAGCGATCGCTGAATTTTGGAACATTCCGGGGAGTCCGATGTCCAATGGCAAACAAATGAAATATATTGGGCTATGCGGGTTGTTTCTATGGTTGACCCTGATGCCGCTGCTCGGCCGGGCCGCGGGCGACGAAGTGGTCGTCGTTTACAACAAACGCACGCCGGAATCGAAATCGGTGGCCCAATATTATGCCCGGCTGCGGCAGGTGCCGGACGGACAGGTCTTTGGATTTTCGCTACCGACCAACGAGGTGGTGTCGCGGCAGGAATTTCGCGACACGCTCCAAAAACCGCTGGCTGCCCGGCTGGAGAGCAGTGGTCTTTGGCGGTCCGGCTGGGTGGCCGAAGCCACGACCAATGGAGGTTCGCAAAAAATGGAATATCGGGTGGTGGCATCCAGGATCCGCTACCTCGTCTTATGCTACGGTGTCCCGCTGAAAATCGCGTCGGACCCGAATCTAAAGGAATCGGTCGCCGCAGACATCAAGCCGGAATTGCGCCGGGACGAAGCCGCGGTCGATTCGGAACTTGCCTGGCTGCCGATGATCAAGACGCACGTTGAACTCACCGGGCCGTTGCGGAATCCGGTTTATGGGGCCACCAACACCGCGGAGTTGAACCCCACGAACGGCATATTGCTCGTGGCCCGGCTTGATGGACCGACTGCGGCCGTGGCCAAAGGTCTGGTGGACAAGGCGCTGGAAGCCGAGCGCGACGGCCTTTGGGGTCGCGCCTACTTCGACATGCGCGGCCTGCCCAAGGAGGACAGTTATTATCTGGGCGACGAGTGGATAAAGGAAGGATCGGAAATCTGCCGTGATCTGGGGTTCGAAACCACGGTGGATGACAAACCGGAAACGTTTCCGGCGAGTTTTCCGATGAGTCATATTGCCATTTATTGCGGGTGGTACGACGGGAATGTATCGGGCCCATTTACGTTGCCCCGGGTCGAGTTCATGCCGGGGGCCTTTGCTTACCATTTGCATTCGTTCAGCGCGGCGACCCTCCGCAGCGATACCCAGAATTGGTGCGGTCCGCTCCTGGCCAAAGGCGCGACCTGTACCATGGGCTGTGTGTATGAACCCTACCTGAGCGGCACCCCCAACATCGCAGCCTTTCTGGCGCGCTGGCTGGCCGCCGATTTTACTTTTGGCGAAGCCGCCTGGAGCGCGCAACCGTGTCTGTCGTGGCAAACCACCGTCATCGGGGATCCGTTATACCGGCCGTTCAGCAAACCGATGCCACAGTTGCACATGGATCTGGCCCACCGTCTTAGTCCGCTCATCGAATGGTCATTTCTTAGGGTCGCCGATCTGGCACTGGCGCACGGAGCGTCGATTTATCGCGTGTCCAATTATCTGGAAAACGTCAATGCAACCACCAACAGCGCGGTGCTGACGGAAAAGCTCGCCGACTTGTATGAAAGCGAAGGCAAGCCGTCCTCCGCCATTGAAACCTACGAAAAGGCTTTAAAACTCAATCCCTCGCCCGAACAGCGCATCCGGATCCGGCTCAGGCTCGGTGACAAGCTCGAAGAACAGAACCAGGACCAGGACGCCTACAACAACTATGAGAGCCTGCTCCAGGAATCGCCGGATTACCCCGGTAAAACGTACATTTACCAAAAGCTTTTGGCCCTGGCTCGGAAACTGGACAAACCCGATGGCATCGCCAGATACGAGGCGTTGACCAAATAATCACCAGCCGGCATGGCGACATTTTACGATACCCACGCGCATCTCGATTATCCCGATTATGCGGAGGATCTGCCGGAAGTGATCAGCCGCGCGCAAGCCGCCGGGATCGGCAAAATGATTTCCATTGGGACCAGCCTCAGTAGCAGCGAGAGCGCCATCCGGTTGGCGGAACAATTCCCGTCGATTTATGCCGCCGTCGGCTGGCACCCTACCGAAGCCATGAAAGCGCCGTCCGATCTGCGCCCGGCCCTGCGGGAATTTGCCAGACATCCCAAGGTTGTCGCCATCGGTGAAATTGGCCTGGACTACCATCATTTGCCAGGTTCAGAAACAGGCGACCCCGGAGACGACGCGCGTTACAAGCAACGGCAGGCGGACATTTTTTTGCAGCAGATCGAGGTCGCCATTGAGGCCGGGCTGAATTGTATCATCCACCAGCGTGACGCCTTTGACGACACACTGGCACAACTCAAACCGTTCGCGGGGAAAACTCGCGGCGTTTTTCATTGCTTCGGCGAAAACGCCGGTCGGATGCGGCGCGTTCTGGAAATCGGCTCGCTCGTAAGTTTTACCGGGATTGTCACTTTCAAGAACGGCCAAAATGTCCGCGACACCGTGGCCGCCACGCCGCTGGACAAGCTTATGCTGGAGACCGATTGCCCTTACCTCGCGCCTGTGCCCTATCGCGGCAAACGTTGTGAGCCGGCCTATGTGAAGGAAATTTCGGAAGTCGTCGCCCAAGTCATAAGTTGCTCGCTGGAGGAATTGAGCGATGCGACCTGTAAGAACGCGAGGGAATTTTTTCACAAACTGGAAAAGTAACAGCCGGGTTGGAGTTCCGTGTTTACGCGGACCGTCCGGTTATGCAGGACGGCACTCCGAATCCATTTTCAATCGAATAATTGCCGAAAGAACTCGTACATCGCATGTCGTAAACCGTACATTCAATCAGAGCCTCGTTACCTCGGCTCCTGCGGCAATGGCTGAAGAACTGCAATCGCGCCTCCACGGCAACGCCTCATTGCCCACATTGATTTACTTGCCAGGCCTGCACGGCGACTGGACACTTATCGGGGCCTTTCGTCACGCCCTCGGCGGCAAGGTGCGCTTTGTCGAAATCACCTATCCGCGCACACTCACGTGGTCGCTGGATGAGTACGCGGCCGCCGTCGAAACTGCACTGGCAAACAACAATATCACCAACGGCTGGCTGCTCGGGGAATCATTCTCGTCGCAGGTGGTCTGGGCCATGGTGGGGCGCGGGAAATTCCCGGCGCAGGGAGTGATTCTGGCCGGGGGTTTCGTAAAATACCCGAGAGACCGGGCCATACGCCTCGCGGAAAAAATCACCGCGCGCATTTCAACCAGATTGCTCGTCTGGATTATCTTCGGTTACGCCAAGGTGGCCCGCTTCCGCTATCGTCATTCGCCTAAAATATTGGCGAGCCTTGACGAATTTATCTCTCGTCGAACGGAATTGGATCGTCGCGCGGCCCAACACCGTCTGCGCTTGATTGCCCAAAGCGACCCACGCCCGGTTGCCATCCAGACCCGGCTGCCGGTGTTTGGGTTGAGTGGATTCTTCGATCCCATTGTGCCCTGGCCACGAGTCCGGCGCTGGCTCAGGAAAAATTGCCCAGCGCTGCGCGACTACCGGATCATCTTCCGTGCCGACCACAACGTGCTTAACACCGCCTCGCACGAAGCGGCGGGGCAGGTACTGCGCTGGATTAATGATTTATGATTTACGATTTATGATGGGAGTGCCACATTTTGGCAAAATCATAAATCGTAAATTAAAAATAATATGACCCAACAACAGGTTCTCGACCTCTATTTTCTCGACGCCCGACACAAGCTGATCGAAGTCGCCGCCTTCCTCGACCGCATCGAACGCGCCGCCGGCAAGGACGATTTCCGATTGAAGGCCTTTCGCGCAGCGCTCGGAAAACTGAACGGCCGACAAAAACACAAGGCCCGGCGCGTTCTGCTCGCGTTCAGTGACCCGACCACCAAACCCGTCGTCGAGGCCACTGCGAAAGGCGCGGTTGGGGCCTGGCCCGGTAGTCATTGATCAGACCAATGTTCCCTGCCTTACGATGAGATACATCGAACCTCATGCCCACATGGTCAGCCGGGTCACGGACGACTACGAGCGCATGGCCGTCGCCGGCTGTGAGGCCGTTTGCGAACCGGCGTTCTGGGCGGGCTTTGACCGTGGCTCGGCCGCGGGCTTTTACGATTATTTCCGCCAACTCACCGAACACGAGCCAAAACGCGCGGCCAGGTTCGGCCTGAAACATTTCTGCTGGCTCTGCATCAATCCCAAGGAATCGGAGGATGTAAAACTCGCGGCGGAAGTCATCGCGCTTATCCCGGAATTTCTCAATCGCCCGAACGTTCTCGGAATTGGGGAAATCGGTTTGAACAAGAATTCGCGGAACGAACTGAAAGTGCTCGAAATGCAAGTGGATCTGGCGGCGCGGTATAAGCAGCTTATTCTGGTTCACACGCCGCACCTGGAGGACAAACTGAAAGGCACGCGACTGATTCTGGACGTGTTGAAGAGCGACAAACGCATCCGGCCGGAGCGGGTCATCATTGATCACGTCGAGGAACACACCGTCGGCCTGGTATTGGGTGCGGGGTTTTGGGCTGGCATGACGCTCTACCCGGAAACCAAATGCTCACCGGCCCGGGCCATTGACATCCTGGAGACCTATGGCCAGAAGCGCATTTGGCTGAACAGCGCGTGTGACTGGGGAGTTAGCGATCCCCTCGCCGTTCCCAAAACCGCGGTGGAAATGAAGAAACGCGGCCACCACGCCATGGCGATAGATAAAGTCATCTATCAGAATCCGAGGACATTCCTCGCTCAGTGTCCGAAATTTGAAATCCGTGGAAGCGTGAAGGATTAAGGGGTATTCTCCTGGCCAATGGAACAGCCGCTTCGATTCTTCAACGACGGACAACTGTCAATAGGCCCAAATTGTCCCACTAAGACTCACAGGCATCCATTGATTGTTGCCAAGGCACTGCAATTCAACCGCCGTGCCCTGGCTGCCGGAAATGGTGCTGTTGGTGCTGATGGTGCCGGGCACGGCGTTGACAACGTAGTCGTAAAGGCCGCCGATAGTGCCGCCATTATTCATGACCGTCCCGGCAAACCTATTGCCGTCCTGTGACATCCAAGCGCCGGACCAAAATTGGTTGGTGGTGGTGATGGACGTCCAAGTCGCGCCTAAATTCGCGGAGCCATAGAGCAAACCATTGCTGATACCAACCACAAGCCGGGTACAATCACCGGAAACGGCCAGACAAGTTAAAGTGCCAGACGGCGGAGAGACATTAATGTTAAAATTGACACCGCCATTAGTGGACACCGAAATGCTGCTGCTGGTAAAGGTTGCCAGATAGGTTCCGTTGCCGGAGCAGGCAATGTTGCCGGTAAAGGCTTTGCTTCCATCGGCCGTGCAGGAAATCGTCGTGGCACTCCCGGAAACGGACGACCATATGGCGCCACCGTTGGTGGACATCCAAATGGCGCCGGTGGTTGTGACCGCATAAACAATTCGTCCATCGGCTGAACAGGCAACGGACTGACAGTTAGGAGACAGAGTGCCGGCCTGAGCCCAAGATTGACCAGAATCGGAAGAAGCCTGAACACCCGAAAAGCCGTTGCCTACTGCATACATCCGGATGCCGTCCCGCGAGGCTGCAACGTCGTGGTAATTTCCGCCCGGCGGCAGTCCCACGGGAGAGCTGTTACCGTAGCTGGCAAAATTGCCGAGGATGGTCTGGCCGGAATTCTCCACGACTTGCCAGCCGCCGGCACCCGCGCCGGAGATACGCACGATGTCACCGGGATTGGCTGGAGTCGGCAGCCTTACGGTCACCAATTGCGAGTTGGTTAAAAGGTAGCCGGTGTCAATCGTAGCCTGTATTGCCGCGCCATTGGTGGGGATCCAACCGACCAGCCCGTTCCCGAAAAAGCTGCCGCGGAAACTGTTGTTGAAATTGGTAAAAATGTTTGCGCCGCTGAAGGTTTGGTTGCTGTTCACGAATGCAGTGTTGGCCGGCAGTTGATTGTCAGCCAGGACTCCGGTCAGGTTGGTGACATTCACGTTGGATACACCGCCGCCATTTCCGAAGAAAGAACCGTTGAAAATGCCGCCGAAGGTACCGTTGAATGTTCCGGCAAACAGATTGCCAGCATTGGTCAATGCCACCGTGTTGGTATAACCAACAAACGCGCTGGCCGGCAGCGTGCCGGCCAGTTGCGCCGCCGGCAATGTGCCAAAGAGATTGCTCGCACCATTGGCAAAGATGGCATAGGGCGCCGGCAACAACGGCTGCCGCGGACTTAGAATGGTAAACGCGCCGGTGTCGCCATTCGTCCGGACTCCGATGTCCAGCCAGCGGGCCGGCCCGGTGAAAACGCCCGGTCCAAAATCCAGGTTCACCGTGAACAACCCGTTGCTCACCGCCACGGCCGAATTGGTCTGCGGCCCGGCAATCAGCATGCCGGGAACATTGGTGGAATTGTAAATGGCAAATCGCAGATCATAGTTGCCGTTGGCCGGGGCGCCCGTGTCGTTGAGCCGTCCCTGGTAGATGAACGCCGTGCCCTGCGCAAATGCCAAAGGGAGAACGCAGAATGAAAAAACAAGGGCAGCAGCGAGGCCAAACAACGTGCGCTTCATGTGCAACACTTTACCCCCGGCGCGGTGAGATTTCAATCTGTTCGTTGCAGAGTTAAAGCCGCGTGTTAAGCCGGCGTTCGGAGCGCGGAGCACGGACTCGGCTCATTGGGACAAGCCACCACACCGTGCCGAGATGGTGCTCGGTGCTTCACTTTTGCAGGGTTTTCCTCACCGGTTTCCACGATCACGGGTTGCTCAACCGGAAAAACAGATTGCCCGCCGGAGACGTGAGGGTGATGCGGTTGGTGCCGTTCGTCGTGGTGGTCGTGTAGCCACCGGCTGCCCAGGCATTGGTATTGGCCAGGTTGGTGCTCTGCTGTAACGTATAGCTGCCCGAGTTTTGCCACGATAGAATCACATTATTGTTTACGAGCGAGACGACAAGGGGCGGTGGCTGGGCCGGCTGGGACATGGGGCGAAATGCCACGGCGCAAGGCGCGGACAAGCCGCTGGCAAAGGTGGTTTGCACGCCATTTGTGTCAAATTTATAAATCTTGCCTGAGTTATAGTCCGCTACGAAGAGATTGTCGTTGCTGTCGAAGGCAATTCCCGTTGGGCCGGTCATATTGGTGGCGAACGTCGTGTAGGAAGACGTGGGAATCCCGCCGCTGTTGAGGAACCTGTAAATTTTGCCTTTGGAAGAATCCGCAACAAAAAGGTTACCCCCACTGTCAAAGGCCACTCCCCACGGATCGCCCGGCGTGCTGGCAAAGGGAGAATTGGGAACGCCCCGGTACAGGTATCCGTAGTATTGATCCGAGGCATACAGAATTCCTGATGGGCTGAAAGCCAGACCGGCCGGCCGGCCGTAGTCATAGTAAGCGTCGAAGCAAGGTTCCTGGCCGAAGATGGTCCGCGTTCCATCCGGCGCATATTCAAAAATATAGCCGTTGCCAAATTCTCCCACGAAGAGGTTGTTGGAACTGTCAACGGCCAGACCCGTCGGGTTGTTGTATGGACTGGCGAAGATGCTGTTCGAACCGCCCGGACTGATTTTGTAAATATTGCCGTCATTTTTGCCCGCCACGAAAAGATTTCCTGTTTTATCGAAGGCCAGCCCGGAAGCCTGTCCTGTGTTCGTGGCGTAAATGGTCCTCGTGCCGTTCGTCGCATAGTCGTAAATGATCCCCGTACCGGACTCGGCCACAAAGCAATGCTGGCCCGTGTCGGCGGCTGCCGGGAGCAGCGACATCGTCAGGCACAAAATGGCCAGGGGGAAGAGAAAGGTTATGGTTTTCATAGTACGGTTAGGCTTGTCCAACCAGCACACTCAATGTTTCTAGGGAACAGCACGGTTTATTATTAGTCTGAATATAATATATTTGCAATATAATAAGTACACCTATTTTAAAAGTGAACGTATTTTGACTGTGGTTTACCAGACGGCCTGGAGTACGGACCACTGAATCCACGTGTTTGCACGCCTTTGCCCCGGTTTCGCAAGGGATATAAGGGGTCGCAATGCTCGGACCTGGCTGTACGCGCTCCCGGCAGATGGCTACCGCCTTTGCCTCAGAATGGCTTCCGCTGCTTTCCGGACGGCTTCCGCCAGTTCGCGCGGCTTCATGACAACGGCATCGCCACCCCACCCCAGGATCCAACGCTCAATCTCGACCAGGCTCGACAGCTTCATCCGCAATTCCACTCCCCCACCCTTCAAATCGTGCAGTTGCTGCGATTCGTGCCATTTCTTTTCGCGAATGTAATCGGCGACACGCGAGTTGAAGCGGATGACGACCTCGAATTCACCTTCACCGGAGTGGACACCAAAGCTGTCGCGCAGGCGTTCTTCCAGCGAAAATTTCTGCGAACGCTCGAATGTCTTCCCGGTTGGATGGGCAGACAGGATCCGGGCCGGGACAAAAGTGCGGAGGTCCTTGCGGGCGTGGTCGTAGGCGAACAGAAACCATTCGCCATTGATATTTGCCAGATGATACGGATCGACCACTCGCGATTCACCCGTGGGCTGGCCGGGTTTGCGGTAGGCCAATTCCAGCTGTTTGCGTTCCGAAACGGCCCTGGCCAGAACATCGAATATTTTTAAATCCAGAACCGGCTCGGCACGGGTGCGAAAGGAAATTGTCTGTTCAATGTCGGCGAGATTGAGCGAAATAGTTTCCGGCAACGCCTGCTCCATTTTTCTTATCGCGCTTAAAAGCGGCTTCTCAAAGCTGGTGCCCCGGTATTGCTGAAGGGCCTTTTCCGCAACCACCAGCGCGAACAACTCGCCCTCGGTGATCTGCATCATAGGGAAGGCGCTGACTTCCTCGGTATAGCCGTAGCCGTTTTGGCGCGCGTCGAATTCGATCGGCAGATTAAGCCGGTCGCGCATGAATTCAATATCGCGATGGATCGTCTTGGAGGCCACCTCGATTTCGCGCGCGAGTGTGGCAGCGTTGGGAAACCGGCCGGACGAGATTGCCTGATGGATGCGCAACATCCGCTCCAACGGCGGGCGCGAATGGAGCGTGCCCGCGGCGTGCGCGGTGGGCGGAAATGGGGAGTCAGGCTGCGGTCTCATTGGTCACCGGACCGGTCATGGCATAAAGCAAGGGGTCCTGCCGGTAGAACTCCTTCAGCTCGGCGTACAAGGCGGGATGCCGCTCCCGCAGCCGGCCGGGTTTCTCAAAAAAACATTCCGTGGCCACGGCAAAAAATTCCGCCGGGTTTTTGGCGCCATAGGTGTCCAGGACCGTTTCCCGGCCATCCTCCGCCGCCTGGCGCAGCTGCTGAAATTCCGCATTCAGGACCCGGGCCCAGGTCTGGTAGCGATGGTGTATCTGCCAAAGGTTTGACCCGCTCAACAAAGGCGCTCCGTCAGCCCGGCCATCTTCCTCGTCGAGTTGATGCGCAAATTCATGCAGAACCAGATTCCGATCCTTGTCCAGTTCCACTGCTCCGGCAAACGCACTATCCCAGGCCAGTACCACTGTTCCGTGCGCCCATGATTCACCCCCCCGCCACTGGGAACCTTCGGTAATCGTCCACCCGTCCTTTTCCCGATGCCAGGTGCGGGCCATATAACTGGAAGGATAAACCAGGATACTGTGCAGGCGTGGATAGCAGTCTGTTTCCCGGTGGAGCAACAACAGGCATGCCTGCGCGGCAATCAGCACCTTCACTTCATCGGTAATTACCTGCCCGCCGCAGCCTTCAAATCGCTTCTCGGCAAGAAAAACCTGGATATGGCCTTCCAATTCCTGGCGGTCGGGAGGCGGGAGACGCTGGTACAAGGGATAACGCTGCAGGAGCAGGTCGCGCCAGCCCGAAGGGAACGGCCGGCCCCGTATCCGGTCCCGGCGCCGCTTTTTGAGAAATCCGAGCATGCCCGGTGCCGAGCGCCCGCCCATGTTCCCGCTCAACTGCCTTTCTCGAGTTTGGCGAGCAACTCGTCGTTGGTCTTGTGCTTTTTAAGCGCGGCCACGAGCGTTTCCATGGCCTCAATCGGATTCAAGTCCACCATCATCCGGCGCAATTTGCGCACGGCCTCGATTTGTTTGGGGGGAAACAGCTTTTCCTCTTTGCGCGTGCCGCTCTTGGGAATGTCAATGGATGGAAACAGGCGGCGATCGGACAGCTTGCGATCAAGGATCAACTCCATGTTGCCGGTGCCCTTGAATTCCTGAAAGATGAGTTCATCCATGCGCGACCCGGTATCGATGAGCGCCGTGGCCAGAATCGTCAAGGAGCCGCCATTCTCAATCTTGCGCGCGGAGGCAAACATTTTTCGCGGGATTTCCAGCGCGCGGGCATCCACGCCGCCAGTCATCGTCCGCCCACTGCCGCCGTGAACACTGTTGTAGGCGCGGGCGATGCGCGTGAGCGAATCCATCAGCACGAAAACGTCCTTGCCGGATTCCACGATTCTTCGACAGCGCTCAATCATGAAACGCGAGAGACGCACGTGCGTTTCCAGGTCCTGGTCGTTTGAAGAAGCCACCACCTCGGCCTTGACCGAGCGTTGAAAATCCGTGACCTCCTCCGGTCGTTCATCAATGAGCAGCACCATGGCCTGGACTTCGGGATGATTGGTCGTTACCGCGTTGC
>Ga0335083_10009596_pt1 | contig 11736 bp, 9 predicted proteins | sample Lox_Sample_42_FD_206716 | JGI IMG/M metagenome (GOLD analysis project Ga0335083, IMG submission 206716) | Soil microbial communities from Loxahatchee National Wildlife Refuge, Florida, United States - Lox_Sample_4.2 | ecosystem: Environmental > Terrestrial > Soil > Wetlands | place: USA: Florida... | reverse complement strand
TTGCCAAAGTCCACGGAACATCGATATTGCCCTGTCCAGGGCCGGTGGACGTGGCGAAAAGCGCGGAATTAGTGTCAATACCTGCAAGTCCCAACTGCGGGTAAACGGTAACATTGTCGCCTTGGGTGACGTAAGTGACGTAGCCGATATTACCATTGCCTGTGGAATCGGCCACGGTGGCGGATCCGTTCGGTTCTTCGAGCCGATAATAAGCGACGGGATGATCCGCCAGGATGGTTGTGGGATAATCTGCTGCGCTGGCCGGGCGCACGCCCAATAATACGAATGCCGCCGCGAAGGGCAGCGACACAAGCCTCCAAGTGACCGACTTTATTGTTGGTTTCATATATCGATTAGGTTGTCTGGTTGTGAAATTCCGCTGGTTTTGGGTCGCGGATTAAATCAAGCATGCACTTTGCCTGCTTTATTACTGTCATTCATGCGCCTACTTTAGATTGGTTCCCGGGTTTTCGTCCATCCCCCGTTTTGGGGGGGCAGGTTAACAATCCTAATTGCCGCGTGGTTGGGCGCGCCCGATGCCGGCGGACGATACCGGCGGACTTATTTTTCCAAGTACCGAATGACGGCTTCGGTGCGGGTGCGCACCTGGAGCCGCTCAAAAATATTTTTGATGTGGCCATGCACTGTCCACAGGCTGATGCCCATGGCCTGCGCGATTTCCTTGTCCACACAACCTTTGCTTAGAAGCTCCATCACTTCCTGTTCACGGTGTGTCAGCCTGGCCAGCGCCAGGCTGTCATGACTGGAACGCAGTTGCAGCAGTTCTTGAAAATAATACTTTACGCGCAGCAGAAAATCCTCGGTCATCAGCTCCGACCGGCTGGCGACCTTGAGGATGGGTTCCAGCAACCGGTCCGGTTTGACCCGTTTGACCAAATAGCCGCCTGCGCCGCCAGGGGTGGAAACAAACATCTGATCTCCGTCGACATGAACCGAATAAGTGAGGGCGGGGACTCCCGGTTGGAGGGGGGTGACGGTGCCGGGAGATTTGAAACCGATTCTTCCGGCCATGTGACGATTCAGGAGAACCATGCGGGGCTTCTGCAGTTTCAGTGCATTCGTGAATGAAACTGCCGAGTCGCAGGGAACACTCACGAATCCGGCTTGTTGATCAATGCTCCAGCACAATGCCCGGCGGATGCCTGCGTCCAATTCCACCACCAGGACTTGCTGCCGGTTGGGATGGGGGGTTGTCTTATCGGATTCCGGCCCCGAACGTTTCCCGACCAGGGTATGGATGGTGGTATAGGTCCACAATACCGGGTTCATGCACCATTCGAAACTCACAATCAGTTCGCGGGAGAAATGCCGGCAGACGGCCCCCCAGCCTTGTTTCACCGCCACCTGATAAATCTGACATGCCCTGGCGGCGGCCGCTTCCATATCGGGGGTGCCCAGCGGAAAATAAAAACCAATGCCGGCATGATCAATCTGCGCGGCCAAATCCTGCTCTGTTTCACCGGAGGCAGGGAAACGATAGCGGCGCAAGAGCAACCGTTGCCGCCAATAACGTGCGTCGTTTCGGGGATGCGGATTCTCCGGCGGGTCGGGCGTCGAAGGCGGGGCAGGGAAGATTTTGCTGCGAGTTTTGTTTTGCCCGAACTTCCGGGCCGATTTGCTTCGATGCTTCATGGACACGGATTTCATCGCCAGACGGCCGAATGAGAAAACATTTGGCGCGCGTCGTCAAAGGTTTTCCGGAAGATCGTGAAATTGGTTATGCGCCGCCCAACACCGTCGCAATTTCCTTCTTCCGCCGGCGGGGCTTGACGGGATGACCATCCAAACCGGGAGTGTTTGATCCATTCCGGTAAGACTGCCATTGCGGTTCATTCTCAAAAATCCAGCGATAATAATCCGCCTCCTGGAGCCGGCCGGCTGCGGCTTCGTCCAGCACTGCCGTACAATGCGGATGGAATTGCAGTGCGGTGGCGGAAATCATGCTGGTCACCGGACCTTCAATCGCCCGCGCAACGATCTCCGCCTTGTCTTCGCCGGTGGCGAGGAGCAGACAGCGGCGCGCGTCGAGAATCGTCCCCACGCCCATGGTGATGGCACGCCGCGGCATTTCATGGGGTGGCACGAACAAGGGCTCGTTTTGGGCGCGTGTCACCGGCGAAAGCACCTTGATCCGGGTGCGTGAGCGCAGCGAGGAAGCCGGCTCGTTAAAGCCCAGATGTCCCGCCAGCCCGATGCCGAGCAACTGCAGGTCAACGCCGCCGCATTCCGCAATGAGCCGTTCGTAACGCTCGCATTCGGCTTCGATGTCGGCAGCGGCGCCGTCCGGCAAATGCGTGTTGCGCAGATCCACGTTCACGTTCAGGAACAAATTGTGGTTCATGTAATGCCGGTAGGAGTTGCGATGGCTGCCCGCCAGCCCGACGTATTCATCCAGGTTGAATGTGTGGCAGACTGAGAAATCCAGACCTTCCCGGCGATGCATCTGGACCAGCCGGGCATAGACCGCTTCCATGGTGCGGCCCGTGGCCAGCCCCATCACGAGTCGCGGATTGTCCCGCAATTCCCTGGAAATGACTTGTGCCACCAGCTCGGTGGCGGTCTCCGCATTTGGTCGAATGACAACTTCCATAAAGTTAGTTTGCTAAAACCACATTGGCCTCTGTATCCAAGGTTGCTGTGCAGACTGAATCTTACCCAAGTGGTTCGGGGCAACAACCCCCTGAATTGGGGGTTGAACCGGCAGGGCTTCCGGTGAAAAATCACCTTCCGTCGCATCGAAAATACTATGAACCCTTATCATAATTTTGTTTCCTCCTTCGCCCACCTCGTTGAAACGGGTAGATTATTTCCCCAGGGCGGCACGTCTCCGCATCACAGACTCAACTCCATGACCAAGGCAACTGCGATAATCCTGTTTTCACCACATCTATGAACGAACATCACGGCGAGATTAAGACTCGATATAACCGGTTTCTCCTGTTCGTCGCTGGACTGGGCGGGCTGCTGTACGGCGTGGACGTGGGCATCATTTCCGGCGCCCTGCCGTATCTCGAAGCCACGTCCGGTCTCAGCGCGGGGCAACTATCATTTGTGGTCGCCGCGGTTTTGCTCGGCAGTGTCATTTCCACTTTGTTGTCGTTGAGCGGCATCCTGTTCGTCACCAGCATTCCGATCATTGCGCTGGCTCACGGTTACTGGCCGCTGGTGTTTGGCCGGTTGTTGCAGGGCATCAGCGCCGGCCTGATTGGCGTGGTCGTGCCGCTGTATCTCGCCGAGTGTCTCGGTGCAGCCAATCGCGGCAAAGGCACCGCCATTTTCCAATGGCTGCTGACTCTCGGTATCGTCGCCGCCGCCGTCATCGGTTTGTATTTCAGTGCGCGTGTGGATGAAGTGGCAAAACTAGGCGACGCCGGCCAATTATTTGCGTTCAAGGATACCGCCTGGCGCGGCATTTTCTGGATCTCGTTGCCGCCGGGCATTTTATTTGTCATCGGCAGTTTCATGGTGGCCGAATCACCACGCTGGTTGTTTCGTCGTGGCCAAAAGGACGCCGCGCGCGGCGCGTTGCTTCGTTCGCGCACGGATGAACAGGCCGAAATCGAATTGAGAGAAATGGCCGAAACTATGGCCGCCGAAAAGGCCAGATCCGCAGGCGCCTTGGTTAAGGAATCGCTATTGCGACGCAAATATGTCATTCCCTTTTTGCTGGCCTGCATCATTCTCGCCTGCAATCAGGCCACCGGCGTCAATTCCGTCATCGCTTACAACGCGACGATTTTAATTCAGGCCGGTCTAGGCGACAATCAAGCCCATCTGGGCTATCTCCTCTTTACCATGGTGAATTTTCTGGCCACGATTGGCGCCATCGTCCTCGTGGACCGCAAGGGCCGGAAATTCCTGCTTTCACTCGGCAGCGCCGGCGTGATCATCTCGCTGGTCTGCGTCGGTTTGCTGTTCCACAAAACGGAAAAATTACGCGTGGATTGCAAAGACGCCATTCAGACGCTGGTCTCGACGAATCAGACGCTTACGCTGGCCTTCAACCAAAGCACCGCGGCGAAACTTCTGACTGGAACCTCGGCAAACACTTCAACACCATTATCGTTGGTTGTCATTTATTCCTATGGCGGATTCCAAGCGACCGTTCCGCCGGTGCGTTCCGACGACCCGACGGCCAAGCCGATTGAAATTTCACCCGCCGGTTGCGTGCCGGCCAATAAAGTCCTTGCCTTATTCAACAATCCTTTCGCCAATCTGGATGCCGCGCGGGTTGCGCCGTTGAAAATTGATGCCGCGTTGATCACACCGGTCCCCGGCAGGGAAAACGGCTGGCTCACGGCGATTTGCCTGTTCAGTTTCATCGCGTTCTTCGCCGTCGGTCCCGGAGTCTGTGTCTGGCTGGCGCTGTCCGAGCTGATGCCCACGCGCATCCGCGCCAACGGCATGAGCATTGCGCTGACGATCAACCAGGCCGTTTCGACAACCATTGCCGCGATTTTCCTCCCGACGGTCGGCAAGTACGGCTACGCCACCCTGTTCTTTGCGTTTGCCGGCTGCACGGTCGTTTATTTCATCACCGCCACCTTCTTCCTGCCGGAAACCAAGGGAAAAACTTTGGAGGAAATCGAGGAACATTTTGAAGGTGGAAAAAAAATGGAACCACCGGCCACGATATCGGGGAGCTGAAAATGAAAATGAAATCGTTCGTAAGCGGGTCTTTGCTTTGCCTGACGGTCGCCATGGCTTCCGCTGCCGAAACCGACCGTCTGGCCATCCTTCCATGGCCGCAATCGGTGACCTTGGAGGCTGGCACCTTTAAACTCACCCCGGAGACCGGTGTTTATGTGGATTCCGCTTCGCGCCAGACCGCAGACTCGTTGACAGAGCGGCTTCGTCAGTCCACCGGTTATTCTTTCAAAACCCACACCGAAGTTTCTCACGGCAAGGCCGTCAAAGGCGGCATTCTGCTGACGACCAAAGATGCCAACACGAACTTGGGCGAAGAAGGTTACGACCTTGCCGTCACGCCGGATACGGTCGTCCTTCGGGCGCCGACCCAGGCGGGTCTGTTTTACGGTTTGCAAACCCTGTTCCAATTATTGCCGCCGGAAATTTTTTCTTCCAACGTGGTCCGGGGCGTGGACTGGCAGATGCCGTGTGTTCGGATTGAAGACTGGCCGCGTTTCAAGTGGCGCGGACTGATGCTGGACGTGAGCCGCCACTTTTTCAACAAATCCGAAGTGGAAACCATCCTCGACGCCATGGCGTTGCACAAATTGAACGTATTGCACTGGCATTTGACCGACGACCAGGGCTGGCGGATTGAAATTAAAGAATATCCGAAACTCACGCAGATCGGCGCGTGGCGACCGAGTGTCGGTTTTGGTTTTAATCCCAAATCGACAACGGCCTATGGCCCGGACGGACGTTATGGCGGCTTTTACACGCCGGCTGATATTCACGAAGTGCTGAAATACGCGGCGGCACGGCATATTACGGTCGTTCCCGAAATTGAAATGCCCGGCCACTCGACGGCGGCGTTGGAGGCGTATCCCCAATTCAGTTGCACCGGCGGGCCGTTCACCATGCCGCTCACCGGCGGGATTTTCAATGGTATCTATAACCCGGCCAACGACGACACCTTCAAATTTCTGGACGGCGTGTTGACCGAGGTTTTTCGGCTCTTTCCCGGCACCTACGTTCACCTGGGAGGCGACGAGGTGCCTAAGGAAACCTGGAAAAACAGTCCGTCGTGCCAGGCGCTTATGAAGCGGGAAGGATTTACGAATGAGGACCAGTTGCAGGGCTGGTTCATGCGGCGCATGGAGAAGTTCGTGACCGCCCACGGGCGCACGATGATTGGCTGGAGCGAAATTCTGCAAGGCGGACTTGCGAGCAACGCCGTGGTCATGGATTGGATTGGCGGTGCGGCGGAAGCCGCCGGCGCCGGCCATGATGTGGTGATGTCACCGACCGCTTATTGCTATCTCGACTTTTACCAGTCGAGCAATCACGTCGCCGAGCCGCCGGCAGCCACCTGGGGGGGGCCGCTGACGTTGCGCAAGGTTTATTCCTTTGATCCGATGCCGACAAATTTGCCGCCGCAACTGCAAGCTCACATTCTCGGCACGCAGGGAAATTTATGGACCGAGTGGATTCCCAATTTGAAACACGCCGAATACATGATCTTTCCGCGCGAATGCGCCATTGCCGAAATCACCTGGTCACCGGAGTCTTCGCGCAACTGGGATGATTTCCTGCGCCGGCTCCAGGTTCACGCGCAGCGGCTGGACGAACTTGGAATTAATTACCGCCACGCTTCCATCGAAAGCCCAGAACCAGAACCGCTCAAGTGATTCATTCCCTGTTGCCCGAAACCGTCGACGGCTGAGTGTCCGATCTCCCGTGGAACCAGGCGCGGAAAGCGCACGTGCGCAGCCCGAACAAACCGGCATTTTTTCAATTCCCTCGGCGTGGGGCCACCGCGGCGCTTTACATTCCGGCCGCTTCGGCAAGTATATGACATGGCACAGGCACGAACCGAAGAGGTGAAACCGCTGCATTGGGATGCCACCTCACAGGATTATCTCCAACACCGGCCGGGATATCCCGAAGATTTTTTTGTTCTCCTGCAATTTCTGGGAATCGGCCTGGCCAGGCAGGACATTCTTGATCTTGGTTCGGGCACGGGGGCGCTGGCCATTCCCTTCGCGAAGCAGGGTGCGCAGGTTACGGCGGTGGATCTCTCGGAATGGCAAATCGAAGCCGGACAGCGGGCCGCCCGCCAGCAGGGAGTCAAAATCACTTTCAAAGTGGCACCGGCCGAGGCAACAGGTTTGTCTGACCATACTTTTGACGTTATCACCGCCAGCATGTGCTGGAGCTATTTTGACATGAAGCGCATGCAAGCGGAAGTGCCGCGCCTTCTCCGATCGGAAGGATTGCTTCTGGTAAGTTCCTTGATCTGGATTGCGGCCGAGGACCCCATTGCCCGCCAGACGGATCAATTGATCGCCCGGCACAATCCCGCAGCCGGACAAGCAGGCCGGGGCGCGGATACGGAGATCATTCCGGCCTGGTCGCTCGCCCGGCTCCGTTTGAAAACCTACCACCATTCTAAAGTGGATCTGCCTTTTACCCGCGTATCCTGGCGTGGACGTATCCGTGCGAGCAAGTGGATCGGCGCGGCGTTGTCCCCGGAACAAACAGAGGCATTTGACCGCGAACATGAGGCGTTGTTGGAACGAATTGCTCCTGCTCAATTCAGCATTCGCCATCGTATCCGGATTCAGGTCTTCGAACTCAAACAAAGCTGAACACCGGCCGTGGTTTTAAACATTGCCGGGATTAAGTAAAGAACGTGACGAGCGCGGCAGTTGCGGAGTCCGCTCGCTTGGGACGCCTTGAGGCCAGGCAGTTGGCGGCGGTCGATTCTCCCGGAACTTGGTCATCAACCTCAGCCCTCAATTTCCGAAAAGAAGGTCATTCGGAACCGGTACCTTGCCTGACCCGGGGCGACACAGAAAGTTGCCCCAATCATAAGACTTGGTAGATCGCGAAGGGTAATGGGGGTGTGCTGTGGCAAATGAACGAGATCATATAATAAAACATCAGGTAAACCTACCGCAGCGGATTCCGCAGGGATGGTAAAGCGACCAAACCACGGGACAAATTGGCAGCCATTGTCGCAAATCCTGGTTCACGACTTATTACCACCTGTTCATGCTTGATACACCAATTTAAACGTGGTTAATTGACACAGCAAGAAAAGGCAAATGAGCAAGATTGCGTGTGAGAAGATTGCTGCCGCCCTGAAGAAAAGCTGGGCGAAGGTCAAGGCTGGCGGGAGGAAAGCGCTGTAACCGGCGGGCGACCGATGAACTTAAATGAAATAAAAGAGGTGCTGGTTGCACGAATCACCTTCTACCTCGAACCTCATCTCAAGAACCTGCACCATTATTACATTGAAGATGATGGGGGTAAAATAAAGGTAGTCGGTGCAACGGATGATACGACCTCGGGCCTCTATGTTCTGGTAGGCATTTTTATCACCGAAGAGGCCAGGAGAATGTATATCTCCAACATCAATCTGCCTGATTTCATGCGGCATCAAGGGATCGGAAGGAAACTGATCAAGGTCATATACAAAGCGGCAACGGAATTGCGATATGAACTCTTTATTTCTCCCATGACACAAGCGTTCTATGAAAGCATGAAAAAACGCGGCGCCATGGAATATGAAAAGCCTTACGTGCTTAAAATAGTGGATGGCACTATACTGGATTGACGGGATTGCAGGAAGAATGTTGGCAAATGAGGTGCGCTGCAAAGTCGCGTTTCCTCACACGTGTCTCTGGCCGCAGCGGGTGGAGCGGTTTAAGAAATTCATGGCCGGCCGAGCCGGGTCGGGTTGGCCGGATGGCGTGCCAGCGTCTTGGAGTCCGGGGGCAAGTGGAGCGCGACCCCGCTTCGGGTTGGGGATGTATCTCTGTTCGCGGTAGAATTTCGGCGGCCGTGGCAAAAGCGGTGCCATGGCCACCGCAATCCAAAACCTCGCGGAATTTCCATCCGCGGGTTTCAACCGCGGCTACGGTTTTATTTATTTTGTCCTAAAGGAATGCTGGCCGGATTGCAGTAGCTTAGGGGCCAAGCAGCCCGCGATAGAAGCGATGGGGAAAATTGGTGGCCGTGGAATCGGTGAAGGTAAAGGGCGGGATGTTGGTGTAAAGGCTGATCCAGCCGGTGAAGTCGGTTGACGCCTGGACGATGGTTGAATGATACGGAGATGGCATGGAAACGGTGAGCTGCACTGCGCCGTTGGTGCCGACGGCCAGCAATTCAGGCGCGGGCTGGAAGGCCAATGCCTGGGAATACACCTGGGCGACAAAGATGTTTTGCGCTCCGCCCGGCGTAAATTCATAAATGTTGCCGGTGCTGGTGGTGCTGCTGGAAGCCGGTGCAAACAAATGGCCCGCGCTGTTGAAAGCGAGTGCATTCAGATAATAAAAACCCGAGGCAAAAGTACTTTTCGCCCCGCCGGGCGTAAATTCATAGAGGTTGCCGCTGCCCGAATCCGTCACAAACAGATTGCCGGCGCTGTTAAACGCCAGTCCACGAGGATAACTCAAACCGGAGGCAAAGGTGGTTCTGGTTCCGTTCGGTGTAAATTCATAGATGTTGCCGCTGGAGTAATCCGCCTCAAACAGGTTTCCCACGCTGTCAAACGCCAGTCCGAAGGGGCTCTGTAACCCGGAGGCGAAGTTGGTTTTTACTCCGCCCGGCGTAATCTGAGTGATGGTGCCATTGCCAGGGGTGCCGGAACCGTAATCCGACACGAACAGATCGCCCGCACTGTTGAAGGCCAGTCCGGAAGGATAATAAAACCCGGTGGCAAAGGTGCTCTGCACTCCGGCCGGCGTAAATTCATAGATGTTGCCGCTAAGATCCGCCACGAACAGGTCACCGGCGCTATTGAAGGCCAGTGCCACGGGATAATCCAAGCCCGTCGCAAAAGTGCTTTGCATACCAGCGGGTGTGATTTCGGTAATCCCCAGTTGAAGAGCCGCAAACAGATTCTGCGCCTGTGCGTTGGATGAAATCTGCAAGGCCGCCCAGAGCCAAAGGATTCCGCCAAGTGAATTGCACACCGCCCGAAGAGAAGACTTGAACTTCGCTCTCATACGACTCTTTGAGTTCAAAGGACAGGCCTTTTTAGCATAAAAGCAGCAGTGTGTCGAGCATTTTCCACGGTCTCCGCAAACGCAACCACTGGATTCGCTTGTAATGCAATTGGCATCAGCGCGGAAGGCGAGCGTTCAACTTCCAGGCTGCCAAAGTTGCTCCTGGATCTATACGGACGTAGTTCCGGTCGGCAATTTAGAATTCGCTGGTATTTGAATGCAATTGCGCGGTCGGGTTTTCTTCCCGGCCTTTCAGCAGGGCCGGCGCCCGTTCCCGCGAGGTCCGGGCGCTGGTTTTTTGCTGCTGCCACTCGGTGGGAGAAAGCACCCGCCAATATACGGTGTAACGCTGATGTGGCACGCGATAGAAGGGAACCAGGGTTACGTCTTCGGGGTGCCCCAGATTCTTCGTGCGGAAGGTCAACGGCCGGCCTGTGGCCTGTATATGATTCAACAACGAATTCATGTTGGCGACCAACGTGGGAACCGGGACCGGCGGCCATTTCACAAACTTGGTCTGGTCCTGTGCATAGGGATCGGCGGGCATACCTTTTGTGCCCAGCTCGCCCGCCAGCACTATCGGGCCGTAAAGCAACGCGAGCATGTTGGTCGTTCCCGGCAATGGCACGGTGTGGAGGCTCATGGGCAGCCGGATTTTTACCACGTCACCATCATGCCACTCCCGATCCAGGGTGATGTAAGAATCAGGTTGGCCATTGATGGTTTCCTTCTTTCCGTTGATTTGGATGGCCGGAGAAGTCTTCGCCCAGTCCGGCCAGCGGATTTTCAGCGCCAGTTTCACCGGCTGCTGGCATCGGAGGGTCAGGCGCGTCGTGTCTTGATCGGGAAATTTTGTATCCTGTCGCAACACGAGCCCTTCGTCCGGCCAGGACAATTCCGAGGCGATGAACAGATTCACGTAAAGCGAGCCGTCCCCGTGCAAATAGATGGCCTGGCCGTAGCGAGAGTGATTCTCCATGCCGGTACCCACGCAGCACCAAAAGGAGTTTTCCGGTGTCGAGTAGGTCTTGAAACCGCCAGGTTGCAACGACATCAGGTAAACGAACATGCCCGTGTCCGGATCCTGCGACGCAAGGATGTCGTTGTAGAGGGCGCGCTCGTAGAAATCCATGTCAACCGCGGAAGGCGACCATTCGAACAAATGCAGGGTGAGCTTGAGTATATTGTAGGTACAGCAGGTTTCACAGGTGGCGGCGTTGAGATGCGTGGCCCATTGGTTGGTGGGGAAAAAGCCCTCATTGTCACCGCTCCCGCCGATGACATAGGAGCGGTTCAGAGCGACGCGTTGCCAGTAAAACCGGGCGAGGTCTGCGTAGCGAGGGTGGCCCGTTAATTCATAGATCCGGGCCGCGCCGACGATTTTGGGGACCTGGGTGTTGTCATGTTTGCCGCTCAAATCGTCCTGGCCAGCCGCCAGCGGCGCCAGTACCGCGCTGTCATAGAACTTTTCGGCCAGGTCGAGATACCGCCGGTCTCCGGTCAAACCATAGAGATTGGCCAGCGCCTCGTTCATGCCGCCGTATTCGCAGATTAACATCGTCTGCCATTGTTCCCCGGAAAGGTTCCTGGTGGTGTCGTAAACCCAATCGGCCAGATTCGTGGCCGCGTCCAACGCCTGGGCGTTGGTGCAGAAGCGGTAAGCGTCAATCAACCCGGCCAGTTCCTTGTGGATGGTGTACCATGGCGACCAGCCGCCGTTGAGATTGAATCCTTCGGCTTTAATTTTTCCCTGCGCCACGTCGCCGAAGACCTGCTTGCCATCCGGCATCGCTGCGACATAACCATTTCCGTTGGCCTTCTGACACTCGGCCAACTCGGTGACAATGTAATTCACTCGGTCGAGGAATTGCCGGTTGCCGGTGTCCTGATACATCCGGGAGCAGGCGGAAAGATAATGGCCCAAAGTGTGGCCGGCCAGCTTGGTGGATTCCCATCCACCATACTTTTCAGCCCTGGGTTTCAAGCCGGCCTCCGAACGAAACCCGCTCAACAACCGATCCGGGTCCAGACTCAACAGGTAGTGTGAGTCCCTTTCCATCGCGTCCTTGAAAGG
>Ga0335083_10009595_pt1 | contig 11736 bp, 9 predicted proteins | sample Lox_Sample_42_FD_206716 | JGI IMG/M metagenome (GOLD analysis project Ga0335083, IMG submission 206716) | Soil microbial communities from Loxahatchee National Wildlife Refuge, Florida, United States - Lox_Sample_4.2 | ecosystem: Environmental > Terrestrial > Soil > Wetlands | place: USA: Florida... | reverse complement strand
TAGCTCTCGGCCACCGTCGCCTTGCCGCTCCGCAGCGACTTCACCTCGGGGCCGGTCAGCATCATGCCGGCCTCGAACGTCTCCCCGAGTTCGTAGTCGAAGCGGGCGCGGCGGTTGTCGGCGACGATCTTGTAGTTCGACTTGGGCGTCTCAGTCATCCGCGGCGCCTGGATCAGTGGCGACGTTGGCCGCAATTCTGCCGCAACAGCAACTTGACGAGCCTTGAATCGCCATCATGCGCGCCCGTTCACAAGGCAATAATTTCGACGCCATTTCGCCGGCTCAAGCGTTCAAAAGACCCGCATGCACCATCGCCCGGCGGATCAGGAGCTCGGTCGTTTCGCTCACCGGAATGAGCGGCAAGCGAGTCTCATCGCGGACGTGGCCGAGCAGATTCAGCGCGTATTTTGCGCCGTTTACGCCCGGTTCCGCGAAGATCGCCGCATGCAGCGGCGTGAGCCTGTCCTGGATCTTGAGGGCGTGGTCCCACTGGTTTTTGAAGACCGCCTCCATGAGTTCGGCGCACAGTTCAGGGGCGACGTTGGCGGTTACCGAGATGCAGCCATGCGCGCCGGCCGCCATTGCGGCAAGCGCCGTCATGTCTTCGCCAGAAAGTTGAATAAAGTCCGGCCCCATTGCATGTCGCTGGCGGGACACGCGGCCGACGTCTCCGGTCGCGTCCTTGACGCCGACGATGTTGGGAAGCTCGCTGAGCACTTTCATGGTGTCGACCGACATGTCGACGACGCTGCGGGAAGGGATGTTGTAAATGATGATCGGGATGCCGATCGCGTCATTCACGGCCTTGAAGTGCTGGTAGAGCCCTTCCTGAGTCGGCTTGTTGTAATAGGGGGTCACCACGAGGACGGCGTCGGCGCCGGCCCGTTCGGCGTGGATCGCAAGCGCCACCGCCTCGGCGGTGTTGTTCGACCCCGCGCCAGCGATCACCGGCACGCGCCCCCGCGCTTCGTCTATGCAAATGTCCACGACGCGCCTGTGCTCTTCGTGGGTCAGGGTCGGGCTCTCGCCGGTCGTGCCGACCGGCACGAGGCCATGCGATCCGGACGTGATCTGCCAGTCGATGAGCGCCCGGTAGGCCGTCTCGTCGATTTCCCCGTTCTTGAACGGCGTCACCAGCGCCGGCATCGACCCGTGAAACTTCGCGCGCTTTTCCATCTCGTCCCGCATCCAACCGGCGTCGCGGTCGACGGAAGGCTCCATCTCGTCCGCTCTCGGACACATAGACTCGCAGGAGCGCGCGGGAAAGAGGCAAAGCCCGCGCAGCCGAGGATTAACCATTCGTCAGCAATGTGGTTCCATTCTGACGCGAAAGGGTTTTGCCGATGACCATTCGCCGCTCTCACGCGCTGCTCGGCGCGTCGCTCGCCGCGCTCCTCATCGCGACCGTCCCCTTCGGGTCCCGGGTCGTTGTCGAGCTCGGCGTCCTCGATCAGGTCGGCGACGCCCCGCTTGCGCTGACGAAAGCCGAGCTGGCGCCGGAAGCGGGCCGCGTCAAAGCGCCATTGGCGGACTTCGCTCTTCCGGCGCTCAACGGCGCAGCCGAGCTCGCCTCGGCCGGGCTCGCGCCAATGGTTGACGCGCCCCCGATCGACGCCATTCCGGAGGAGGAATGGCCCGGCTCGGAGGAGCAAAAAGCCGCGGAAGCCGCCCCGGCGCCCGACGACGAGGAGGCGGCTCAAGGCGCGGTCGCTTCCGCCGCCCCTCCCGAAACCAGTCCCGAAACTGGTCCCGAACTGGTCGGCGTTCAGGCGGAATCGAAGCCGGACGCGGTCCCGCCGGCTTCGCCCGTTCCGCCCGCCGCGGCCGCCTATCGCAAGGGTGACGTGGCCGCACTTACGGCGCTGGCCCGGGCGGCGAGCAATTCGGACGAGCGGCTCGCGCTCGAATGGGCGGCGCTGCGCGTCGACCCTCACCCGACATTCGCCGCGCTCGAGGCTTTCGCCAACGCCCATCCGACCTGGCCGGGGAACGGTTGGATTCGATACCGTCAGGAAGCCGATCTGCTCGTCCATCCCCCATCGGCCGGCGCGATCTCGGACTACTTCGCCGGCGCCCCGCCGCAGTCGAGCGCCGGCAAGCTCGCCGCCGCGCGCGCCCTCGCCCAGAAAGGACAGGTGGGCGAAGCCATCGGAACTGTCCGCGAGCTCTGGCGGGAAGGCAATTTCGACGGCTGGACGGAAGCCGCCATCCTGCGCGACTTCGGCCCGACGCTGATCAAGGCCGACCACAAATATCGCGCCGATCGGCTGCTCTACGCCGAAAGTTTTGCCGCTGCGATGCGGGCCGCGACGCTCGCAGGCCCGGACGAGGTCGCGCTTGCGCAGGCGCGCACGGCGGCGGCCCGGGGCCCGCTCAGCGTCGCGCTCGTCAAGGCCGTGCCTCAGTCGCTGAAGAGCGACCCGGGCCTCTTGTTCGCCCGCATCCAGGACGCACGCCGCTCGGGCCGCGCCTATGAGGCGGCGACGCTCCTTTCCCTGGCGCCGACGGACCACGATGCGCTGATCAATTCGGATCGGTGGTGGAGCGAACGGCGCATGGTGGCGCGCGAGCTTCTCGACCTCAACGAGCCGAAGCTCGCCTTCGAAATCTGCGCCAACGCGGTCAAGCCGACCGAGTCCGCCTCGCAGGTTGACGCCGAGTTTCACGCCGGCTGGATCGCGCTGCGCTTCCTCGGCGATGCGTCCGAAGCGGCGAAGCGCTTCGCGCTTGCCGCCGAGGCGGCCGAGACGCCGCTCTCCATCGCCCGAGCCGCCTATTGGCGCGGCCGGGCCGCCGACGCGCTCGGCAAGGCGGAGGAGGCCAAGTGGCACTACGAGAGCGCGGCGAGCGAGCCGATCGCCTATTATGGCCAGCTCGCGGCCGTGCGGCTTGGCTTTAAGCGTCTGCCTTTGCGCGAACCAACGAAAGTCGCGACGGGCGCGGAACGCGACGAGGCCGTGCGCGCGGTCGAGGCGCTGTATCAGGACGGGCTCGACGATCTCGCGAACGCGCTCGCCTATCAGGCGGCGCGCGAGTGGCGCGACGAAGCGCAGATGGCGGCGATGGCCGAGGTCGTGAAGAGCCACGCGAACGCCGCCACGCAGGTGCAGTTTGGCAAGATCGCGACGCTGCGCGGCTATCCATTCGACGAAATGGCGTTCCCGGCTTCGGGCGTGCCGGCCTTCCTGCCGCTCGCCAATTCGGCCGATCTGGCGAGCGTGTACGCGGTCGCGAGGCAGGAAAGCGAATTCGTCTGGCATGCGGCGTCCGGCGCCGGCGCCAAGGGTCTCATGCAGATCCTGCCGTCGACCGCCGCATCAACAGCTCGTCGCGCCGGCGTCGCCTACGACGCCGTGCGCCTCATCAAGGACCCGGCGTTCAACACTCAGCTCGGCGCGGCCTTCCTCGGCCAGATGATGCGGGATATCGGCGGAGCGCCGGAGCTGGCCTTCGCCGCTTACAATGCAGGACCGGGGCGGGTCCTTCAGTGGATCGCGGCCTATGGCGATCCGAGAAAGGGGAAGGTTGACCCGGTCGACTGGGTCGAGCGCATCCCTTTCGAAGAGACGCGCGACTACGTCCAGCGGGTGAGCGAGAACCTCGCGGTCTATCGCCAGCGCTTCGCGGAGGACCCGCCGCAGCAGGGCCCGCTCCCTCCGCGCGTGGCGAAGGATTGAGCAGGGCGCGATTGTGCTCGGCTTTTTCTCCCCCGCGTCTGCGCGGGAGGATCGTCTCCGATTGATTTGAGCCCGCGAGCCTGAATTTTGGGCCGCGCTTTGGTCGCGCCAAATCTTTCATTTCAGAACGCAGGCCGCCGTTTTTCAAAACGCGCCGCTGATCCGCCTCGCGAGAGCCTTCGTTACTTGGGCGTTCACGCAACGCGCTAACGAGAGCGCTTCGGAGACCATCCCATGCACTTCATGAAAGCCGCCGCGGCCGGCCTGGCCGCGCTCGTCCTCGTCACGCCGATCGCCAAGGCCGCCGACATCGTGGATACGGCGGTCAAGGCCGGAGACTTCAAGACGTTGGTCGCCGCGGTCAAGGCCGCGGGCCTCGTCGCCACGCTGAAGGGCAAGGGTCCCTTCACCGTCTTTGCGCCCACCGACGAAGCTTTCGCCAAGCTCCCGCCCGGCACGGTGGACGATCTCCTGAAGCCCGCGAATAAAGCGAAGCTCGTCGCGATCCTCACCTATCACGTCGTGCCCGGCAAGGTCACCGCGGAGGAGGTCGCGGGCAAGACCTTGAATGCCAAGACCGTCGAGGGTCAGCCGCTGAAAATCGACGCCATGAACGGCGTCATGGTCGACAACGCCAAAGTGACAAGGCCGGACATCATGGCGTCCAACGGCGTCATTCACGTGATCGACACCGTTCTGATCCCGAACTGATTGACGCGCGCAATTTGAGGGGAGGCCAATCTGATGATTGGCCTTCTTTCACTGCGCCCGCGTGACGGAACGGCCGCGCAGGTTAGCTCAGCAGCGCTTCCGCCGTCGCGACCAGCGTTAAAATGTCCACCGCATAGGCGAACTGAGAATCCTTCACGTGCCGCGGCGTGGCGAGCGCCTCCTCGCTCTGCCGCTGGAAGAGGACGACATGCTCGAGTTCAAGCATCGCGCCGAGATGCGACGACCACGGATCGTGCTGCCCTTCGGCGATGATCTCGATAACCTTCGTCCCAGGCCGGCAGAACATCGCATTGGCGAGCGCCGCGCCGAACTCGCAGACGACGATCTCGGCTTGAGCGAAGAGGAGAACCTGCTCGTCGAAGCTGAGCTTCTCCGGCTGGATCGCCGCGAAGCCGAGGCGCTTCAGAGCTTCGACCATCTCGGAGCGATTGACGAGATTGCGGCTGTTGGCGAGGCCGCGGCAGATGAGGACGCGCGGCGGCGTGGCCGTCGCGCGCGCGCGCTTCAGCACGTTGGCGAGGATCGCGTCGAAAGCCTCCCGGCTGTGCGGATGCGCATTCTGGCAGCCGACGCCGCTGTGCCGGTTGCTGACGATCGCGTGTTTAAGCAAGACCGGCCGCGGACGGATTTCGCGGATGAGACCGGGGGGCACATCGAGGCGCGCGATGAGCGCCCGCTGCCATGGCTTCAATGTCCATGTCAGCATGGGCGCGCGCATGGCCGCCCCGAGGTGAACGAGGGGCACGATGTCGAGCATGTAATGGCCGAAGTTCGGCTGATCGGAATTGGCGATGAGAAGATGCTCGCCCTCAATGACCGGCGCGCGCATCCGGCCCTCGTAGAAGAGATGCTCGCGCGTTCCTTCGGGCCGCTCGCGCTCGGCGATCGCCTTCACGGCGTGGAGAAAGCCCTCCTGGAACGGTCCGAGGAAGGAGTGGCGCCAGACGCGCCCGTCCCTGGAGATGAGAAGGCCGAGCGCCGGATGCCAGTAGTGATCGACAAGATGTTCGAGCGTGAGCGCCGGCGCGTGGACCACATGCGGCTCGTAGTGCATGCGCTCGGTCGTCGTCGAATTGACGCTGAGCGGATGAAGTTTTGTGCGATATTCGCAAGGCGCGACGACGGTGCATTGGGCGAGCGACGGAGGGAACCGGCCGTCGAAAGGGACGGTCTTGAGTTGCGTCGCCTCGTCCACCGCGACCCGAGCGCCTGCGCCTGAGCGGGCGAGCACCGCATCGCGCAAGCGCTTGCGCAGGTTCTTCCACGGCAGGCGCACCGCCTTGCGCCAGAACGCGTGCAGCGAACGGCTGAGCCGCACGCGCGCTGTGTTCTCGACGCTGTCGCCAGTCGCCGATATCCGCCGGCCGTTCACGAACGAAGGCCCGTCCTCGCTGCAGCGCGGGATTTACCCGCGCAAAAACGCATCCTCATGCCTGAGCGCGGCGGCGCGGACAAGACAAGGGGATTCTGCAGGCCGATCGATGGGGCCCGAGCCCCTCTCCCGATCAGGAAAGGGGCTAGCGGCGAGGTCCTAGCTCTGCACGCCTTTGACGTACCAATCGATGACCTCGAGGTCGGCGTCCTTCATCCGTTCGCCAGCGGCGAGCCGCTCCTTGCCCGACTGGTCGGAGATCGGGCCGGTGAAGACGTCGTAGGAGCCGTCCTTCCAGCCGGCGATGACCTTGTCGGCGGCGGCTTTCACGTTGTCGGGCAGCGCCCTGTTGTAAGGCGACATGACGACTGTGCCCTCCTTGAAGCCCCACCATGCGTCGTCGGACTTCCAGGTCCCGTCGAGCATCGCCTTGGCGCGCGAGATGTAATAGGGGCCCCAGATGTCCTCGATCCCGGTCGCCTGCGTCTTGGGGGCGAAGCGCGACATGTCGGCGCCCTGGCCGAAGCACCAGACCTTGCGCTGCTCGCAGACCTGCAGCCCGGCGGGGCTGTCGGTGTGCTGGGCGACGACGTCGCAGCCGAGGTTGATGAGGGTCTGGACGGCGGCTGCTTCCTTGGCGGGGTCGAACCAAGAGTCGATCATGACGAGCTTGGTCGTGATCTTCGGGTTTTGCGCCTGCGCGGCGAGCGTGAAGGAATTCACGCCGAGCACGACTTCCGGCACCTTGTAGGAGCCGAGATAGCCGATCGTTCCGCTCTTGCTCAACATGCCGGCGATGGTGCCCTCGACCGCGCGGCCCTGGTGGAAGCGCGAGTTGTAGGTCCCGACATTGTCGGCGCGCTTGTAGCCCGTGCAATGCTCGAACTTGACCTCCGGGAACAGCTTGGCGACCTCGATCGTCTGGTCCATGTAGCCGTAGGAGGTCGTGAAGATGAGCTTGTTGCCCTGCTGCGCCAAGTCTTTCAGGATCGGAACGGCGCTCGCGTCCTCCTTCACGTTCTCGACGTAGGCCGAGACAACCTGGCCTTTGAGCGCCGCGTCCATCGCGAGACGTCCCTTGTTGTGCGCCCAGGTCCAGCCGTAGTCGCCGATCGGCCCGAGGAAGATGAAGCCAATCTTCAGCGGCTCGGCGGCGCTGGCCTGTCTCAAGAGCGCCGGGGCCGCCAGCCCGGCGGCGGCGGTCTTCATAAAGTTGCGGCGCGTTACCAAACTCATGTCGTTCTCCTGTTTCGTGACATGTTTCCCCTCAACTGTTGGGAAGGAAGGGCCTGCCCAGACAGGCAGGGGCTTCGCTGCCGGCGACGCCGCGCGACGAGATGATCGCGAGCACGACAACGGCCATGACATAGGGCATCGACGCCCAGAACTGCGAAGGCAGGAACGAGAAGCCGGACGCCTTGGCGTAGAGCTCGAGCGTCATCAGGATCCCGAAGAAATAGGCCCCGGCCAACAGGCGTCCTGCGCGCCAGCCCGAGAAGACTACGAGCGCGAGCGCGATCCAGCCGCGTCCGGCCGTCATCTGCTCGGCCCACATCGGCGTGATGACCATCGAGAAATAGGCGCCGCCAATTCCCGCCATCGCGCCGCCGAAGGCGATCGCCGCATAGCGGATCGGGATCACCGGATAGCCGATCGAATGGGCGGAGCCATCGTTCTCGCCGACCGCGCGCAAGACGAGGCCCGCGCGCGTGCGATTGAGGAACCAGCCCACCACGAAGACCATGATGAGCGCGAAATAAACGAGGGGGCTGTAGCCGAAGACGACCCGCAACACGGGATCGGTCGCAAGCGAGTCCGGAAAGATCTGGCTGAAAGGCGGGATGACCATGCCCACATAGCCAGCGCCGATGAGCGACGAGAGGCCGATCCCGAATATCGCAAGCGCAAGGCCAGTCGCGACCTGGTTCGAACCCAGAGTCAGGACGAGAACCGCGAACACCATCGAGGAGGCGGCGGCGGCAAGACCGGCTGCGATTATCCCGGCCCACGGCGCGAAATCGCCGAGATCGGGCCCATAGTTGAACGCGACCGCGAAGCCCGTGACTGCGCCGATCAGCATCATGCCCTCGACGCCAAGGTTGAGGACCCCGCTCTTCTCGACAACGAGCTCGCCGATCGCGGCCAGAAGGATCGGCGTCGTCACGCCGATCACGGTCACGAGCGCGTCGATGAAAAAGCCGACGTTCACGCCGACGCCCCCGCCGCCGCAGCCGCCGGGCTCGGCGCCTCACGGACGATCCGCAAGCGGAATCGAATGAAGATGTCGCTTGCCAGAATGAAGAACAGCATCGTCGCCTGAAAAATCCCCGCCGTCGCTTGCGGCACGTGCACCACCGTCTGCGCCACCTGGCCGCCGACATAGGTGACAGCAAGAATGAGGCCAGCGAGGAAGACGCCGACCGGATGCAAACGGCCGAGGAACGAGACGATGATCGCGGTGAAGCCATAGCCCGAGGGAAAGCCGAGATTGATCTGCCCGAGTTGGCTGGACGCTTCGAGAATGCCGGCGAGGCCGGCCATCCCGCCGCTGATCATGAGCGTCGACCAGACGGTGCGCGAGGCGTCGAAGCCGCCGTAGCGCGCGGCTTCAGGCGCAGCGCCGACGGTGCGCACCGAGAAGCCGTAGACCGAGCGCGCCATGATGACCCAGAAGCCGATGGTCAGGAGGACTGCGACCGCCAGCCCGGGCGGAAACGGCGTGCCGGGCAGCGTGTGAGGAAGCTGCTGCGCGGGCGTGAAGGGCGGCGTCTGCGGGAAGTTGTGGCCGTTCGGGTCCTTCCACGGTCCGCCGATCAGGTAATTGAGCACCTGCAGCGCGACATAAACCAGCATCAGGCTCGACAGGACTTCCGACACCCGAAAGCGCGTCTTCAAGAAAGCGGGGATGGCCGCCCAGATCATGCCGCCCACGATCCCCGCCGCGATCATGAGCGGAATGATCCAGAACCCCTGCGCGTTCGGAAATGCCATGGCGACTCCGGCGCCGCAAAGCGCGCCGATGATGTACTGGCCCTCGGCGCCGATGTTCCAGATCTTCGCCTGGTTGCCGAGCGAGAGGCCAAGCGCGATGATGATGAGCGGCGCGGCCTTGGTCGCCACGTCTTGCCACTTGTAGGAGGCGACGATGGGCGTGATGAAGGTCTGGTAGATCGCATTCGGCCCGTCGAAGCCGATGAGTTCGAAGATGACGGCGCCGAGCAGCATGGTCAGCAGCACCGAGGCGATCGGCGTCGCCACCAGCATGAAGCGGCTTGGCGTCAGCCGCTTCTCAAATCGGATGCGCATGCAAGGCCTCCGTCATCTCGATCGTCGCAGTCGGGTCGCCGTGCACCCCTCCCATCAGGAGGCCGATTTCCTCGATCGACGCCTCGCCGACCGTGAGCGGCTTGGACATCCGTCCGAGATTGATGACCGCCATTGTGTCGCAAAGCGTGAGCAGCTCGTCGAGATCCTGCGAGATGACAAGCACCGCAGAGCCCTGCGCCGCGAGGTCCACGAGCGACTGATGAATGGCGGCGGCCGCGCCCGCGTCCACGCCCCAGGTGGGCTGGCATACGACGAGCGCCTCGGGACGCTGCAGGATCTCGCGCCCCATGATGAACTTCTGCAAATTGCCGCCGGAGAGCGAGCCGGCCAAGGCCCCGGGACCGGTCGCCTTGACGGCGAAGGCCTTGATGACTTCGCTGGCGTAGTTTGTCGCTTTTCCCGAGTCGATCAAACCCAACCGCACCATGTCCATGCGGTCGCGTCCGGTCAGCTCCGCGTTGTCGGTGAGGGAGAACTCGCCGACGGCGGCATGGCCGTTGCGCTCCTCCGGAACGGAGCAAAGGCCGAGACTGCGCCGCTCGTTGACGCCGAGACGGCCGATCGGCCTGCCGTCGAGCTGCACGGCTGCGGGCGCTTCCGCCAGCGCTTCGCCGCTCAGCGCGTTCAAAAGCTCGTTCTGGCCGTTGCCCGCGACTCCAGCCACGCCGAAGATTTCGCCCGCGCGGACCGAGAGGGCGACCTCGCGCAAGGCGACGCCGAATTCGCTCGGCTTCGGCAGACTCAAGCTCTCGACCGCCAGTTTCGGCGGCCCGAACGATCGCTCGGGGGGCTTGGAAATCTCCTTGAGGTTGGCGCCGATCATCAACTCGGCCATGGAGCGCGAGGTCTCGCGCTTGGGGTCGCAGGTCGCTACGACCTTGCCGCCGCGCAGGATCGTGGCCGAGTCGCAGAGGGCCACGATCTCGTGCAGCTTGTGCGAGATGTAGAGGATGGAGCACCCGGTCGCGGCCAGATGCTTCAGCGTCTCGAACAATTGCTCGACCTCCTGCGGCGTCAGCACCGAGGTCGGCTCGTCCATAATGAGGAGGCGCGGGTTGAGGAGCAGGGCGCGCACGATCTCGATGCGCTGCCGTTCGCCGACGCTCAAGGTCGAGACGACGCGGCGCGGGTCGAGCTTCAAATGATAGGTTTCGAGGACCCGCAGGAACTCGGCGAGCAGCTCCTTCGAGGACAGCTTGCTGTCGAGGCCGAGCGCGATGTTCTCGAGCACCGTCATCGCCTCGAACAGCGAGAAATGCTGGAACACCATGCCGATGCCGAGGCGCCGCGCCGCGCGCGGATTGGGAATGCGCGCGGCCGAACCGTCGAAGACGATCTGCCCCTCGTCCGGCGCGAGGATGCCATAGATCATCTTGACGAGCGTCGACTTGCCGGCGCCGTTCTCGCCGAGCAGCGCATGAATCTCGCCGGGCTTGACGCTGAGGTTGACGTTGTCGTTGGCGCGCACGCCCGGGAACGACTTGCTGACGCCGACCAGCTTCAGTCTCAAGGGCGTTTCGACATTCACCTTGATAAAGCCTCGCTCCCCACGCTCCCGCCGGGGCAGCCGGCGCGAACTACAGCCAGGCAACATTCGCGCCGCCGCCCGCTCGCTTCCGCGCGAAGCGGCCAAGGGAAGCGATTCCTCCCGGCGTCGGTCAATCGCGAATATTGCCTTTCTTTCCGGACCCTAGCGCGGCGGCGCGGCCTGTCAAATGAATTGCCGGAAAGGCGCCGGACTCAAGGCTCGCGTCGGAGATCTGGTCCGCAGCCCGCCCGCCGTGTTAGTGCCGCCCCAGCCGACAGGGAGGCCTCAGTGACCGTTCGCGCCTACGACGAAGCGCTTTTGCGCAAGGCCTTCGACGCGGCGAGGCGGTCGCGCGAGGCGGGCGACCACCCGTTCGGCTCGGTGCTGGCCGACGCCGACGGCAACCTCCTCATGGAGCAGGGCAACGGCTATTCGAGCGAGGGCGGCGACCGCACCGCCCACGCCGAGCGGCTGCTCGCCTCGCGCGCCGCGAGAGCCTATGGCCTCGACTTCCTTAGGCGCTGCACGCTCTACACCTCAGCCGAGCCGTGCGCGATGTGCGCCGGCGCGATCTATTGGGCCGGGATCGGGCGGGTGGTCTACGGCCAGACCGAGAAGGACTTGAAGGCGCAGACCGGCGCGCATGAGGAGAACCCGACCCTCGACCTGCCGTGCGAGATCGTCTTCAAGGCCGGCCAGCGCCCGACCGAGGTCGTGGGGCCGATGCTCGAGGACGAGGCGGCGGCGCTCCAGGCCGACTTTTGGAGGGCGAAGGGGTAGCGGGAGCGGATTTTCGCATTTTTTCGCCTTCGCTGAGGCGGAAAAAACGCGAGAAAACGCGAAAAAACGCGAAAAAGATGCGAGAAAATGCGGAAAAGTTGCGCCCGAATCGAGCGTTTTCAAAGGGTTACGCCGAAATCGGGGGAAAATCGGTTCTCTGATCCGAGGCCAAAAGAGCCGGCGGAAGGGAAACCTTCGAATGCACAGCTTCTCCTTGTCATTAATAGAGACTCCGGCCAACTCGCAAGCAAGCTACCAGACATTTCTGAAAAATGCAAGAGATTGTCGTCGCCCCGCTTGTCCTTTGCAGCGGCTAGGCG
>Ga0335083_10009594_pt1 | contig 11736 bp, 14 predicted proteins | sample Lox_Sample_42_FD_206716 | JGI IMG/M metagenome (GOLD analysis project Ga0335083, IMG submission 206716) | Soil microbial communities from Loxahatchee National Wildlife Refuge, Florida, United States - Lox_Sample_4.2 | ecosystem: Environmental > Terrestrial > Soil > Wetlands | place: USA... | reverse complement strand
GATCGCGGCATCCCGCAACGGGCGCCGCTTCACCTCCTCGGATACGCCACCTGTCACACGGGGTCTTGGTGTGCCCCTCACGTTCATCACCCTCACCAGCGCGAAGGCAGGCGGGGAGTGGCCTCCGGCCCATCCGGCCGGGACGTTCGTCCATCGCACGCCGCTGCCGCCGGCGGCGGGCCATCGTCCGGTCGGCCAGGGACCTCCGGCCCTGGTCCCAGCGGAGCGCTGGGCCAGGCTGGAGACTCGCACGACTAGTTCGGCGGTGGTATCACATGATCGAAGTCACGGCAGAGGCCCTGGCCACGCACCCGTTCCTGCACAACATGTCCCGCGACCACCTGGCCGTTCTCGCGGAGGCCGCCGCGGACGTCACCTTCCCGGCCCGGCAGCGGCTCTTCGAAGACGGCGGTGGTGCCAGCCGCTTCTGGCTGATTCAGTCCGGTCACGTCGCCCTGGACCTACACGTGCCCGGAAAGGGCCGGATGAAGATCGACAGCATCGGCATGGGCGAACTGCTCGGCTGGTCCTGGCTGTTCCCGCCCTACCGGTGGGCCTTCGGCGCCGTGTCTGCCAGCCCGGTCGAGGCCTTTGAGTTCGACGGCCGGATGGTACGGGCCCGCTGCGAGTCCGATCCGGCGCTCGGCTACGAGCTCACCCGGCGGCTCGCTCTCGTGGTCGCGAAGCGACTGCAGGCGAGCCGCGTCCGGCTGACCACTGCTTTCAGCCTGCCAGCGGGCGCACCCTGAGAAGGAGGCCTGGTCATGGCAACCAAACCAGTCATAGTAGGCGTCGATGGGTCGGAGGAGTCGCTGCGGGCCGTGGAGTGGGCTGCCCTGGAGGCGCGACGGCATGGCTCGTCGCTGCGGATCGTGTCAGCGCCGGCCGAGTTGCCGCGGTTGCGCGCCTACCAGGCGGCCCCGGACGAGATCGCCGCCCTGCTGCAAGGGATAGCCGCCCGGTCCCTCGACGCGGCCATCACCCGGTCCGAGGAAGTGGCACCGGGCCTGCCCATCGAGACCGGCCTGCTCTCCGGGCCATCGGCGGTGGCCATGGCGGACTGCGGCTCGGGTGCCTCCATGCTGGTCGTCGGGGCGCGCGGTGTGCCCGATGGAACCTAGGCCGGGGTTCGCTAATGAGGGATCGCGAGATCCCGTTCCCGATGCCCCGCCATTCGGCGGGCCTGGGCTCCTCACCCGGGTAGTCCCGTTCGCCTTGGTCGCGGCAGCCGCCGAGGCGAGCCTGGCGCTTCCTCCCGGCACCCGCGCATGGCCGGCGGTCACCGTCAGCCTGGTCCTGCTGGCGGCGACCGGACTAGCCTTCCTGCTGCCCTGGAACCGGCTCCCCGGCTGGGCCACGGTGGTGGTGCCGTCATCTCGCTGGTCCAGTCGGCCGATGAGACCAGGCTGGCCTGGAACCTGCCGCTGCGCCCCTGATGCCGGAGGTCCAACTGCCTCTTGCGGCGCCGAACCCGCGACGTTAAGGCGGCGCCCGTGAACAGGTGGCCGTTTGAACCTCCGGCGGTAACCAGCAGGGATTGCCGTTCAGGGCTCGAGGACGAGGCGGGCCTTGGCCTTGCCGTGCCGTGCAGGACCTCGGCGATGGCCTCGTTCACCGCGGCGAGCGGCCTGGTCTCGTAGATCACCCGGGTCCACGCAGCCGGGGTCCGCGACGTTATAAAAAGAAGGCGACCTGGCTGCTGCTAATATCAGGCCTGGGCGGGCCGCAATTGAATGCCTAGGGCCGGTCGTCAGTAAATGCAGGGACCTTCGGACAGGACTCTACAGTCCGTGTTTATTCACGAGTCCGTGTTTATTCACGGATATTACCGGTCGGAAACTTATGCCGCGCCTCGCGAAATCGTCTTATATGGCGGCGCGGTCCCGCTCGCCGGTCCGGACGCGCAGGGCGCTGTCTACCGGAGTAACCCATATCTTCCCGTCGCCGATCGTTTCCGTCCTGGCGTGCTTGGCGATGGCCTCGACCAGGGTTTCCACGTCGTCGTCGAGGGCGACGACGTCCAGCCGGATCTTGTGCAGCAAGGTCACCCGAGACAGGCTGGCTCCGGCGGCGAGCTGGCCGAATTGCCGGCCGAAACCCCGGACTTCGGTCACGGTCAGGCCGTGAGCCCGGTTGTCGACCAGGGTGCCGATCAGCTCGTCGAGCTTGTCGGGCCGGACGATGGCTGTGATCAGTTTCATGCCAGCTCGCCTCCGTTTTCAGCCTGCACGCTTCACATGCTGTGCATGCGGTAGAACTTGCGGATGTCGTCCTTGCCCGCCAGCAGCGCGACGCCGGTGACCAGCAGGACGGCGCATGCGGCGATCCTCAGCGCCGTGCCGGTGATGTGCTTCATGGGTCCGAGCCTTTCTGTTCCGCCCGGGGCGGATTTCCCGGGGCTGACCAGGCGCGGCGCGGCTCGAAGGCGACACCGCAGGCTCACTGTCGCGGTCCGTGGGTGCCGTCGGCTAGGGCCTAAGATCCGGCTCTGCCGGGACCTGGGTCCCGGGCGGTCCTAACCGGCGGCGGCACCTGCCCGGATGATCGCCTCGGCGATCCGGTCCAGGAAGCCGCCGAGGGGCACCGAGGCCGTGCGGTAGCCGTCCTCGCCGGAGTCGGCCCGGTAGACGCCGGTCAGCTGGAACAGGGCAGCGCCCGGCCCGGCCGGGGTCAGGGTAAGGTCGGCGTCGAGCACGGGAAACGGCTCGCCGTGGCCGCCGGTCTCCCACCTGACAGCGAGCACCGTGCGGGCCGGCCGCGTGATCAGGTCGCGGAAGCGGGATCGAGCCAGCTGTCGCGCACCGGACGGGGTGCCCGCGGCGTAGGCGTCGGCCGAGACCCGGGTCAGCACACCAGTCGCCGTCAATGTCGCCAGCCGGGCCAGTGCCACCTCGAAGCTGACGTCGAGCGTCGCCTGGTCGCTGACGAACATCGCTGGCCTCCTCGCTCGGCGGCCACCGGCGGTGCGCCGAAGACGGCTCAGACCCGCAGCTACCCCGTGGCATCCCCGCCATGCGCGGGACTTTGACGATCGTCGTCAGTCCGGGACCATCGCCCGGCCTTTCGGCAGTTGACCATGTTGCCGCCGAAGATGCCGTCGAACAGGACCGCGAGCCATATCGCGACGATGCTCACCGCACCCCAGCTGAACGCCAGCTACCGCGGCAGCCCTCTGTCGGTGGAGGGGACGCCGCGCCGTCCCGGTGGCTCCCGCGCTGGAGACCGGCTGCCCGGCCAGCTCGTCCGCGCCGACGGGCGGAGCATCAGGCTGCACGAGCTGCTGGCCCGGCCCGGGATGCACATCCTGCTCGACCGCGACGGGGACCGGCTCGAGAACCTGCCGCCGGGCCGGTTCGTGACCGTTCACCGCCTGACCAGCGTTCCGGGTCATGGCGTCACCGTCGTCCGCCCGACGGCTACATCGGCTTCCGCAGCCGGACCGTCGAGGCCGGCCAACTCGCCGCCTGGCTCACCCTCGTCAGTGCGTGCTTATATCGCTGAGGACGGCGTCGGCCACCTCGTCCACGGCCGCGGCGACGAGCGGGGTCAGGCCGCTGCCTTGGGTCAGGTCGGCCGCCTCGATCGCATGCACGATGAGTCGGCCGGGCATCCGGTCCAGCGCAAGCGCCAGCCGGATCGCGTCATCCAGGCCGAACCCGTGCGAGCTTGCCGTCCGGGTCGCCCCGGCCAGCGGCCGGTCCAGCACGAACCGGTGCAGTCGGCCCGGGCGGGGCGGGTCGGCGCGGACGGCGTCGACCACGACGGCGAGCGCCGCTCCGGTCCAGGCCTCGATCAGCCGGGTGGGTTCGCCATCGGTGAGCACCAGCTCCACCCCTGGCGGCACCCGGTCACGCAGGCTGGTCACCACCGCGAGCCCGGCCCCGTCATCCCGGCGGTACTCGTTACCGACGCCGATCACAACCACCACCCGGCTTACTCTACGCACGGCCTGGCGGCCGGGACTTTGGCACCAGCCGAGGTGAGGTATACCCTTCCGACCGGTCCGGCGGCCGGGCGGCGCTGGACCCATGAACGCGAGATTCCGCTCTCCATCCGCCGACCGGGTCCAAGGCGCGGCTGGGCTATTCGACGCGACCGCTCAGCGCGGGCCGACTGCCAGCCCGTCCGGCGAGGCGTGCTGCTGCGTGGCCCGGGCGGCGGTCCGGGTGGTCATGCCGCCCACGGCCGCCCGGCCGCACGAGACCGAGCTGCTGCTGTGCGATCACCACTACCGCGTCTCGCGCGTCGCCCTGGCACCCGCCCACGCAACCGTGTCCGAACTGCCTGGCAGTGCCGACGACCCTGGCCCTGGTTCCACGGCGACTCCGGCTACCTTCCCCCGCCTCCGTCCCGCGACCTAGCACCCAACCCGGGCCCGGCACCGAACCGACCCGCCTCTGGCGTCACTCATCAAGATGAGCGGTGGCTATCGAAGGTGACGAAGGTCCCGTTTCCGCCCCCTTTCGTCCCTGGTTGCCGGTTTGGCCCCATTAGACACTTGAGCTGGGCATCCGACCGGGCCCTGCTCGCGGCCCGCGGTGGAGCCGACGTCGAGGTGACGCGGCACGGACGCCTGCGGTCCATGCATGCGCTGCTGGACGAGGACCCGGCTTCGGTGGCGGTCAGCTACCAGGGCATGATCGACCACATCGGCTGGAAGAAGGCACAGCGCCAACTCGGCATCTCGCTGCCCGGCGGACGAGCGCCCACGGCCCTGGAACTCAAGGACGCGGCCCGTGAGTACGGCTGGTCGGTCATCACCCTCGCTGAGGCGCGGTGTGTGCTCGGCGAGCGGATCCGCGCGGTGCCGAGGCTGCGGCAGCGGCTTTACCGGGCGCCGCCTGGATGCGGGCGGCCGTACTGGGCCGATGATCCGGCGTTCGATATCAATGAGCATGTCCGGCAGGTGCGCTGCCCGCCGCCAGGGGACGAGCGTGCCGTGCTCGATCTCGCCGCGGCTCAGCTCCGCGTGCCCATGCCCAGGTCGCGGCCGCTGTGGTCGGCCACATTCGTCACCGGCCTGGCCGACGGCGGTACCCGCCGCCACGCCGGTCAGAAGGGCGAGGACGACCTGATCGACCAGGTTCAGGGCATCATCACGGTAGGCGAGTGCTACGCCATGGCAGCTGGCGGCCAGATCATCTTCACCTGACGCTGCGGCGCGGACGGTCTGGGTTGGCGGCTGCCCTCACGACCCGGACTGATCTGCCGCGCCTAGCCGCGCTCGCGCGGCGCTTCCTGTCCCGCTCCTCGGTCAGCAGATCGTAGGCGTCGGTCTCGATGAACAGCATCACGAACATGGGGTGCATGATGTGCCTCCTTCGGTTCTCGCGTCTCACGCCGCGGCGGGCAGGCGGGCGGGGGCGGTGCAGTGCGGGGAGACGACGCGGCCGCCGGGAAGGATCTCGCCCAGGTCGTCGAACACGATCACTCCGTTGCACAGCAGGCTCCATCCCTGCTCGGGGTGAAAGGCAATGGTGCGGGCGGCATCGCGGTCACGGTGGTCGGCCGGCGGGCACGTGGGCTGGTGTGAACACATGACGCACCTCTGCTCTGGGGCTACAGACGTATCTGGACTTGCGGGGCCCGGCCGTCTCGGAGATCAGGCGAGGCCGCGTTCATGTCCTCAGCCTGCCCGGGTGGGGAAGGGACCGGCAGAGACGTAGATCACAAGCTCAGATGCCAAAGGTCCCTGACTTTGGGCCTGAGGTGGGAGATGTACTCGCCGGAGACCACCATGCCGCAGTTGATCTCGCCCCGGGCGACGAGGTCCTGAAGGATGAACACCCCGGTCAGCATGCCGGCGCACGCGTTGGAGAGATCGAAGTTCGCTGCCTGCGCAGCGCCGATCGCCTGCTTCACGTACAGGCTGAGCGGGGCTCGAAGGACTGTGTGTACCGGCCCTTGGACCGAGTGATGCTGGTACTGATCAGCATCTGTATGTCCTGCGGCTGATGCTGCGAGTGAGCCAGGCAGTCGCGGCCCGCCCCGGTGGCCAAGGTGAACGAGTTCTCGCCCGGCCCGACGACGTGCCGTTCGTGGATTCCGGTCAGCCGCTCCAGCTGGATGCGGGGCGATGGCTGGTCCGGCTCATCAGATCCCTGGTCGTCAGGCGCTGGGCGGGGAGCTTCACGCCCACGCTCTCGATCCGGCACCCCCAGGAACCGCCCGAACCAGGCGGCCCGAGTGCCAGCCAGTGATCTGGCTGCTTGGCTTCTGTTTCGGCCACCGGAGCCTCCGTGCGCTGTGCTTGCCTTCGCAGAATCCCCGTTCAAGCCGATCTGCAGTAGGGACAAACGTCACCGGCACGGAGCCATCGGGCCCGATGATCGAGGGCCTTCTCATCTGGCCCCCGAACCCGGACGGCCCCGACCGTGGAATCATGAAAAGACTGACCTCCGCCCCCGAACACGACATCGAAAGCACGCGGCACACGCTGGCCTACGGTCAGTACCGGCTGTCCTATGAGACCTACGGCTCGGGAGACAGGGTGCTCGTATGGCTGCACGGCCTGCTGCTCGACGCCAACCTCAGCCGTGGCCTGGCCCGCAGACTGGCCGCCAAGGGCAACCGTGTCGTGCTGCTCGACCTGCTGGGCCATGGTCACAGCGATAAGCCTCGTCACGCCGGCCCGAACCGGATGGATCTTTACGCCGATCAGCTGCTCTGCCTCCTGGACGAACTCGGCGTGGACCAAGTGGTTCTGGGCGGGGTCTCGCTGGGTACCAATGTGAGCCTGCTCGCCACGGTGCGGGCGCCCGAGAAGGTTCGCGGCCTCGTCCTGGAAATGCCGGTGCTCGAGTGGGCTGCTCCGGCGGCCGCGCTCGTGTTCGCGCCGCTCCTGCTGGAGGTCCACTACGCCCGGGCCGTGCTGCGGCTGGTCTCCCAGATCGCGTCCCGCCTCCCCTCATCGGGGCTCGGGCCGCTTGACTCGTTCATCAGTGCCGCCGGGTCCGATCCGGAGGAAACTGCCGCCGTCCTGCACGGCATTCTGCTGGGGCCCATGGCTCCGACCATCGACGAGCGCCAGGCCATTAACGTGCCGGCGCTGGTTCTGGGACACGGGATCGACCTGATCCACTCGTTCGCCGACGCGAAAAGACTGGCGCGGCAGCTTCCCGATGCCAGGCTGATCCGGACGCGCACGTTCGCCGAGCTGTGGGTGCACCCTGGTCGGCTGACCGCCGAGATCAGCGAGTTCCTCGACCGCGTCTGGGCGGCAGGCGAACCGCGGGACCGAGACGAAGTCTCATGAGGTGACTGGGGCCCGCTGGTGACGCCGGGCGGCGGCCAGGAGTGCGGATAGGTTGTGCTCGATACCGCGGGCGAGCACGTCGAGGTCGGGGTTGGCCGCGAAGTCGCCGGTGATCCCGAACGTGACGGTGCCGCAGTAGGTGAAGATCGCGATCCCGGTGCGGAGCGTCGTCGCGATCGGAACGTACGGGATGATCTCGACCACCCGGCGGCCCATCCCGTATAGCGGCTGCTGAGGGCCTGGCACGTTCGTGGTGACGGTGACGATCTCACGCTGGGGCAGACCGAACGCAAGCCTGACTCCCCAGGACGTGAGCGAGTACAGGCTGTAGCGGCCCAGCGTGACCAGCGACTCGCCGGCCATCGCTTCCTTGCCCGCCTTCAGCGCCTTCAGCGCGGCCTGGACGGCCGCGAGCCGGTCCGCCGGGTCGGCGACGTGGACGGGGAGATCGGCCAGGATCGCCGAGACCTGGTTCCCGTAGGTGCCCTCCTCGCCCTGCGCCCGGACCGAAACCGGGACCAGCGAGCGGACCATGCACGGCCCGGGCTGCTCGCCGCGGGCGAGCAGGAGCGCCCGGAATCCGCCGGCGATCGCGGCCAGGACCACGTCATTCACGGTGCCGCCGAGCTCTCGCTTGATCAGCTTCACGTCATCCAGTGACGCCTGGACCCAGGTGAACCGCCGTTCCTTGCCGATGGGCCCGCTCAGCGACGAGCCCGTGGCCGGCCGTGCGGCCGGGGCCAGTTCCGCGAACCCGCGCGCGGCATCGGCGGCCTGGCGGATTGCCCCGACCGGATGCGAGGCGGCACCGCTCAGCGCGACGGCCTCGCGGAGCGGGAGAACGATATCGTCCAGGACGGCCTCCGCGGCCAGCTCGAGGGGCGAAGGCTCGGCGCCTGGGACACGGTCATCGGCAGCGGGCGGCGAGGGCTCGGCCGAGAAGCCGAAGACCACCCGGTACAGGTCGGTACCGGAGATCCCGTCGACCATGCAATGGTGCACCTTGGAGATCAGGGCCCAGCGGCCCCCGGCGAGTCCTTCGATGACCCAGTACTCCCACAGCGGATGATCGCGGTCCAGGCGCTGGGACATCACCCGCGCCATCAGCTCGGCGAGCTGCCGGTCTCCCCCGGGTGCCGGCAGGGCGGTCCGCCGGACGTGGTAGCCGAGATCGAAGTGCGGGTCGTCGACCCAGACCGGACTTCCGAGCCGGACCGGCACCGTGTGCAGTTTCTGTCGGTAGCGCGGCACCAGAGGCAGGCGCCCGGTCAGGGAAAGCCAGGAACTCCTCATGGGTAGGAGGCGGACCCTCGAACACCGCAATCGACGCGATCGCCATCGACGTGTGGGGATCCTGGTCCTCGGCATCGACGAACAGGGCGTCTAGCGGGCTCAGCCTGTCCATGACGCCCTCCTTCCGTGTGCATCGGCTCCCGCTGCCCAGACGCTACCGGGCAAACGCGACGTAAGTGCCCATCCCGGTTACGACCGTAAGGCGCGCTGCCCCTGGATCGGCCCCGGCCGATCGTCCTGAATGCTGGGGCCTTCCGCCCTGAGCCCCAAGACCGCGGCGCTAACCTTCGCCGATCAGCGTGCCGAGCAGCTGGGCGTACTGCAGCAGGTGCGCATCGCCGACGAACTGCTCGCGGACGCGGTCATGCGCAGCTTGCCCCATCCGCGCCGCCTGGTCCCGGTCGCCAAGCAGGCGGCGGGCTGCCGACCCGAACGCCGTCAGGTCGGCGGGATCGGGCAGCAAGATGCCGGTGCCCTCGGCGATCTGGTCGATGATCCCGCCGACCGCTGAACCGATGACCGGCCGCCCCTTCCACATTCCCTCCGCGACGGTCAGCCCGAACCCTTCCGCCAGGCTCTTCTGGGCGATAACGGTGGCGTGCCGCTGCAACGCGTTGACCATCGCGGCGTTCTCATCGATGTCATCCAGCGGCAAGGTGACCAGCAGGATCCGCGCCTGGGCGGCGGGGCTCAGGTTACGCCACTGCAGCAGGCACTCCCCGTACACCGCCGCGCCTTCCGGGTCGTCGCTCACGTCCTTGACCGACGGGCCGACCAGCATCAGGTACCCGTCACCGCCAGGCGCGACGTGGTCGGCGAAGCCGTGCATGACTCCAGCCATGTCCTTGAGCCGGTCCCACCGGGAGACCTGGACCAGTACCGGATCGCCGGGGCCCGGGCGCGCCTCGCCGACGATGACCGCTGATCTGCTGACGGTGCCCACGTCGCCGTCGCGGCGCACGAACGTCGCGGGCCCGGTCGGCGCCGCGCCATCCAGCACGCCCAGCGTCGCCAAGATGGCCCGTACGGTATCGTCGGCGAGCGGCTGATTCTTCGGCGAGAACGCGTCGATCGACGGCGGGATGATCCAGGTCTTGTCGGCGGGGATCCACGACGGGACATAGTCCCGGCGCGAGAACACGTATGCCTCCGCCGCGGCCAGGTGTGGCCGCAGGAACGCCCACCCAGCCCGGGTCACCTCATCTTCCCAGTCCACCCCGATGTGGCAGCGCCAGATCACCCGGGCGCCCGCGCGTGCCAGCGGCGCGGCCAGCCCGGCGGTCTGCGGGTCGTGCAGCAGCATCACATCGCCGGGCCGGATCCGGGCCGCCAGCTCCACCGCGTTCGCGGCCAGCATCTGGGTGTAATGGCCGGCTTCCTCCGCGCCGAGCAGGGGCCCGGACAAGCTGCCGTGGATCTGGTTGTGCAGCCGCTTGGTGATCGCGAAGAACCCGGCGTCACCGGTGATCACCAGCCAGCCGACCGGGATGCTCAGGTCCTGCACGTACCCGACCAGGACCTGCAGCATCTCGGCGACCCCGCCACCGGCCGCGGTCGAATTGACGTTCCAGACGGTGCGCCCGGCCAGCAGCGGCCGGACCCGGTCGGCGGCGTCGGCCAGCTCCGCATACCGCGAGGCGCCGATGACCGGCTCCAGCCGGGACACGGGCAGCCGCGGCACCTCCACCCCATGCACCAGGCTCACGACATCCGCCTTCCCGCCCGCACCCGGCCGGGCCCGGTCAAGGCGTAGCCAGCCTGCCAGGCGGGCTATAAGAGTCAACCACGGTCACTCACCGACGATCAAGCACGCCGGCGCAGGCCACGGTACCTGCGGTTCCGGCGATCCCGGCAAGCAGGCCGGTTCGGCCGAGGCTGGCGACCCTCACATCATCAGCAGGCCTCCGGCCACCGGGATGAGCGCGCCGGTGAGATAGTGCGCCTCGTCCGAGACCAGGTACCGGACGGCCTCTGCTACGTCATCGGGGGTGCCGAGAGCGTGCATCGGGATGACGTCGATGACGGCCTGGACAATGTCCTCGGGCAGCGCGGCCACCATATCGGTCTTGATCGCGCCCGGCACCACGCAGTTGACGGTGATCCCCTTGGCCGCGGTCTCCAGGGCGAGCGCCTTGGTCAGGCCGAACTGGCCGGACTTGGCGGCGGCGTAGTTGGCCTGGCCGAACCGGCCGCTCTGGCCGACGTACGAGCTGATCATGACGATGCGCCCGAATCCTCGCTCGATGAAGTGGGGGAGAACCGCCTGGGACATAAAGAACGGCCCGGACAGGTTCACCCGGATCACCTGCTCCCAGTCCAGCGGGCTCATCTTCACCGCGGTGCGGTCGTGCACGGCGCCGGCGTTGTTCACCAGGTAGTCGATCTGCCCGTACTGGCGCAGGACCTCGTGGACGACGCGCTGGCAGTCAGCCGGATTGCCGACGTTGGACTGGTGCAGGGACACCGACAGGCCGTTGTTGCCCGCCTCCTTGGCGAAGGATTCCGCTGTCTCGATGTCGCGGTTGTACACCGCGGCGATCCTGGCCCCGTGCTGCGCCAGCCGGGTCGAGATGGCCGCTCCGATGCCGCGTGTCCCGCCGGTGACCAGGGCCACCCGCTCGTTCATGTCGTTCATTTTTCCTCCTGATCATTAACGGACGTAGCGGCCCGGAGCCGGGTCCTGTGCCGGGAAGCGGTCGCTGCCGAGGGACGTTGGCGCCGCGATCTGCTTGCCGGAGCGTTCGCCCAGCCAGTCGGCCCAGTGTTCCCACCAGGAGCCCTCGTGCCGCTCCGCGCGCGCCAGCCAGTCCTCCGCCTCGGGCGGAGTCTCCGGGTTGAGGTAGTAGCCGAGGCCGCGGTGCTTCGGGTCGGCGACCACGGTCTGGATGTGGCCGCTCGAGACCAGCACGAACTGGCTGCGGCCGGAGACCATCTGGGTGGTCCGGTAACAGCTCTTCCACGGCGTGATGTGGTCGGTGCGCCCAGCCACCACGTACGTGTCGCAGTCGATGCGCGAGATGTCGATCGGCGTGCCGAGGACCGTCAGGGCGCCCGGGTGCGTCAGCTGGTTACCCGCGACCATGTCGAGTATCTGGTGGTGGAAGGCCGAGCTCAGCCTGGTCTGGTCCGCGTTCCAGGCCAGGATGTCGAAGGCCGGCGGGTCCTGGCCGAGCAGGTAGTTGTTCACC
>Ga0335083_10009593_pt1 | contig 11736 bp, 10 predicted proteins | sample Lox_Sample_42_FD_206716 | JGI IMG/M metagenome (GOLD analysis project Ga0335083, IMG submission 206716) | Soil microbial communities from Loxahatchee National Wildlife Refuge, Florida, United States - Lox_Sample_4.2 | ecosystem: Environmental > Terrestrial > Soil > Wetlands | place: USA... | reverse complement strand
TGTGCTCTATGCCGGCACGCCGATCCTCGGCCCCAGCGCCGCCACCCTCACGCTGGGGCAGAACAACGCCAAGCTGGCGCTCACCCAGGCCGCAATCGGCAATGGCAGCCTCTCCGGCAGCCTCGCCGCCACGCTCAGCCCCAATGCCGCGCCCGAATTCAACCTTAGCCTGCTGGCCCAGAATATCGACGCGCCATCCCTGGCCCTGCCGGCCAGCTTTCCCTTCAGCCTGCCCACGGGCACGGTGAATGCCACCGCCAGCCTCACCGCCAGCGGCTACAGCGCGAAGAACTGGCTGGCGACCTTGGGCGGCACCGCCACGCTCACCGCCACGCATGGGCGCCTGAGCGGCATCAGCCTCGGCAATTTCACCGCCGCCCTCGGCACGCCGGACGCCGCGCGCAAGCTGCGCTCCGCCCTGGCCTATGGCAGCACGCCCTTCACCACGCTCAGCCTCGCCGGCAAGCTGGCCCAGGGCAATTGCACCCTCACCCAGGCAACCCTCATTGGGCCGGACGGCACGATCAGCGCCGCCGCAGACAGCGGCATCGACATCTTCGACAGCGCCCTGGCCCTGCGCCTCACCTTGCATCCGGCGGTAAAGCCGCCGGTGGCCGCCTCGGTGCTGATGCTCGGCCCCTGGAGCGCGCCCAAGCGCACCCCCCAACTCAAATCCGCCCTGGGCTGGAAGCCCACCCCGCCGCCAGCACAATAAAAAACCCGGCCTGAAGCCGGGTTTTTAAGGGAGCGGCTGATTACCGCTCGTCGTCACTGCCTTCCGGCTGCACGTCGATATCCGCGTCGATCACGACGGTATCGTCGTCCAGGTCATCCGCATCCTCCAGGATGTCCTCGTCATCGGCGTCATCGGGCACTTCCACGTCCACGTCATCGCCGTCGAGCATCGGCTTCGCCACTTTCTTCTGCTCTTCCGGCAGCGGCGCGGTACGCTTCAGCCGCGGCTGCTCCGCCGGCTGCTCGGTGCCGCATTTCGGGCACACCGCCGGCTCCTTGCCGAGGTCGAAAAACCGCGCCCCGCAAGACACGCAAGTATGTTTTTCTCCAAGCTCCGGTTTCGCCATGTCCAACCTCAGGGTCAATTCGTCAATTTCACAAGGGCGGCGCGATGCCACGCTCTGCGGCCTATGTCAAACCGCATGAGCCATGCTAATCGCGCGACATGGAATCGCTCATGCCCCGCCCGCACCGCTCCGCCCGCCCCGCAGCGCCTATTACCGGCAGCATCGGCGTTCCCGGCGACAAATCCATCAGCCACCGCGCCCTGATGTTCGGCGCCCTGGCGGTTGGGCAGACCCGCATTTCCGGTTTGCTGGAAGGCGAGGACGTGCTGCGCACCGCCGCCGCCATGCGCGCGCTTGGAGCTGAAATCTCGCGTGATGGCGCGGACTGGCTGGTGGCCGGGCGCGGCATTGGCGGCCTCACCGAACCGGCTGACGTGCTGGACATGGGCAATTCCGGCACCGCCGCGCGGCTGCTGGCGGGCATCCTTGCCAGCCACGAGCTGTACGCGGTGATGACCGGCGACGCCTCGCTCCGCAAGCGCCCGATGGCGCGCGTGATCGAGCCGCTGAAGGCCACCGGCGCGCAGTTCTTCGCCCGCGCCGGCAACCGCCTGCCGCTCACCATCGTTGGCACGCGTGAGGCCATGCCCCTTACCTACCGCCTGCCCGTCGCCTCGGCGCAGGTAAAATCCGCGATTCTGCTTGCGGGCCTGAACGCCCGCGGCGTGACCGAAGTGGAGGAGCCGGAGCCCACCCGCGACCATTCCGAGAACATGCTGAAGCATTTCGGCGCCGAGATCTCGGTGACCCGCGCCGGCAAGGGCCGCGTCATCCGCCTCACCGGCCAGCCGGAGCTGCGCGCGGCTGACGTGATCGTGCCCGGCGATCCCTCCTCCGCCGCCTTCCCCATCGCCGCGGCACTTCTGGTGCCGGGCAGCCAGGTTACCGTCACCGGCGCCGGGCTGAACCCGCTTCGCACCGGGCTGTTCGAGACCCTGCGCGAGATGGGCGCGGATCTGGCCATCCAGAACGCCCGCATCTCCGGCGGCGAGCCGGTGGGCGACATTGTCGCCGCTTATACCGAGCTGCGTGCCGTGGACGTGCCAGCCGCGCGCGCCCCCAGCATGATCGACGAATACCCGATTCTCGCCGTGCTCTGCGCCGCCGCGAAGGGCACCTCGCACCTGCGCGGGCTCTCCGAGCTGCGGGTGAAGGAATCCGACCGCCTGACCGCCACCGCCGCGCTGCTGCGGGTGAACGGCGTGCGCGTCGAGATCAAGGGCGACGACCTGATCATCCACGGCACCGGCACTATTCCCGGCGGCGGGCTGGTGGAGACGCATATGGACCACCGCCTCGCCATGTCAGCCCTGGTGCTCGGCCAAGCTTCAGCCCAGCCGGTGCAGATCGACGACGCCAGCTTCATCGACACCTCCTTCCCCGGCTTTTTGCGCCTGATGCGCGGGCTGGGCGCGAACATGGTGGCCGCATGATGATTGTCGCCATCGACGGCCCGGCCGCCGCAGGGAAAGGCACACTGGCCAAGCGTCTCGCCGCCGCGCTGGGCCTGCCGTATCTGGACACCGGCATCCTCTACCGCGCCACCGCAAAGCGCGTGCTGGAGGCCGGCGCCTCCCCCACCGATGCGGACGCCGCGCTGAATGCCGCCCGTGCGCTGACCCAATCCGATTTGCAGCGCACGGATCTGCGCGACGCGGCAACCTCCGCGGCGGCCAGCCAGGTCGCCTCCATCCCCGCCGTACGCCAGGCACTGCTCGACTTCCAGCGCCATTTCGGCAACTCCCACGGCGCGGTGCTGGATGGCCGCGACATCGGCACCATCATCTTCCCGCATGCAGATGTGAAACTCTTCGTCACCGCCAGCGTGGAGGCCCGGGCCGAGCGCCGCTACAAGGAGTTCCTCTCGCGCGGCGAAACCGTGAATCTCGCCGACGTCATCGCCGACGTGCAGGCGCGCGACGAGGCCGACCGCACCCGCGCCGCCGCCCCGCTGATGAAGGCGCCGGATGCCGAGCTGATCGACACCACCGGGATGGATGCCGACACCGCTTTCACCCACGCGCTGGACGTGATCCGCCGCAAGACAGCCAAGCTGGAGTCCAAGACTTTCAGCTTGTAAATCCGCCGGAACTGCTCATTATCGCTCCCAACCAAGATAAACCGGGAGCGAAAAGATGCCGAGCCAAGACTATCAGCTGCTGATAAAGACTCTGCTGAAAATGCCGCTGGCCCAGGCCAGCCGCAAGGAAATCGTCTATCGCGGCACGCAGCGCTTCTCCTACCCGCAGCTCGCCGACCGCATCCACCGGCTGGGCGGGGCGCTTGGCACGCTCGGCGCCATTCACGGGACGCGGGTGGCGGTGATGGACTGGGATTCCAACCGCTATCTGGAAGCCTATTTCGCCGTGCCCATGCTGGGCTGCACGCTGATGATGGCGAACATCCGTTTAAGCCCCGAGCAGATCGCCTACACCATCGACCATTCGGAAGCCGAGATCCTGCTCATCAACAAGGATTTCTACCCCGTCTTCACGCAGATCCAGCACAAGCTGCCGCGCCTGCGGCATATCGTGTGCCTCAGCGATGACGGCGAAGCGGCGGCCATTGGCGGCCCGCTTTATGCCGGGGAGTACGAGGCGCTGCTCGCCGCCGCCACGCCGGTGGCCGAGTTCCCGGATTTCGACGAGCACACCACCGCCACCACCTTCTACACCACCGGCACCACCGGCCTGCCGAAGGGCGTGTACTTCACCCACCGCCAGCTCGTGCTGCACACGCTGACGCTGATGTCCACCTTCCTCATGGCCGGGCTGAACGGGCGCATCTCGCGCGAGGATGTGTATCTCCCCCTCACCCCAATGTTCCATGTCCATGCCTGGGGTTTTCCGTATGTCGCCACGCTGATGGGCATGAAGCAGGTTTATGTCGGGCGCTTCCTGCCCGCCACGGTGCTGAAGCTGCTGGCCACGGAAGGTGTCACCATCTCCCATTGCGTGCCGACCATCCTGCACATGATCCTCACCGCGCCCGAGGCGCAGAACATCGACCTGCGCGGCTGGCGCGTCATCATTGGCGGTTCCGCCCTGCCGCAATCGCTCTGCCGCGCCGCCCTGGCCCGCGGCATCGACATATTCACCGGCTACGGCATGTCCGAGACCTGCCCGATCCTCACTTTGGCGCAGCTCAAGCAGGACTGCGCCCCCGGCGCCCCCGGCTCCGAGAAGGACGTGGCGACGCGCTGCACCGCCGGCTTGCCTTCCGTGCTCACGGAAATCGCCGTGGTGGACGAGGAGATGAACAAGCTGCCGCATGACGGACATAGCGTCGGCGAGATCGTTGCCCGCACGCCCAGCCTCACGGCGGGCTACACCAAGAACCCTGACGCCTCCGAGGCGCTGTGGCGCGGCGGTTGGCTGCACACGGGAGATATCGGCACCATCGACCCGGATGGCTATCTGCACATCGTCGACCGCAGCAAGGACGTCATCAAGACCGGCGGGGAGTGGATCTCCTCCCTGACGCTGGAGAACATCCTGCTGGAACACCTGGCCGTGAGCGAATGCGCCGTGATCGGCATCGAGAACGCCCGCTGGGGCGAGCGGCCCATCGCCATCGTGGTGCTGAAGCCGGATGCCGAGGCCACGGAAGAGGAGCTGAAGGAGCTGGTGCGCCAGCACGTGGAGACGGGCGAGCTTTCCCGCTACGCCATCCCGGACCAGATCATCTTCGCCCAGGAGCTGGAAAAGACTTCCGTCGGCAAGCTGGACAAGAAGCGCATGCGCGCGATCTACGGCGTGATGGCGGAATAAATCAGGGGTAAATCGCTACGAGCCTGGCCGGATAGCCGCAGCCGTTGAGCGGCTTCGGCCAGCTCGCCAGCAGCAGCGCTGCCGGTCAAGCATTTTTGCGCGGAGCAATAAAAAAGGCGGCACCCGCGCGGATGCCGCCTGCATTGCTAATCGAATTTTAACGGCAACTGCCTCGCCGCTGCCCTGTGTTCCACGACCTTCTGCACAACGTAGTCTGTTTTCAGACCATCAATGGTTCGTCGTTGAACAACACGAACTTCACAAATCAAAATATCTCCCTTGGCAAAGGATATCTGATTGGCATCGACACGTTGCAGAAAGTCTGAATCTTCAATCGTGGCACTAATCTGTGTGTTGCCATCGTACAAACGCCACTTGTTATCCTCTTTAAACGCCAAGGATATGATGGAAAATGCCGACCGTCTTACTTCATCCAGCAAAATGTCATCTGGCAAACTTGGCTTAACGAAATACTCCCGCTCATCCTTGCCAACCTCAACAACCACTGTCTTCTGCTGCATTACAGCAAAACGGTCTATGCCCTCCTTGCTCAAGGGCTCCTCAATAAGCTTCTGCAGGGCAGTACGGACGGATAACTCCTGGTACAGTCGAAGGAGTTCCGTCGGCATCGTGAATGACTCGGAGCCAATCGTCAGCCGGATCGTACTATCGCCCAGCTTTTCAACCTTATCGGGGGCTTTTCCGGCCAACTTCTTAACCAACCAAACCAGTCCGCCGGGAGCTCCCAAACCAAGAACCCAACCCAAAAGGTTTGTCGCTCCCGAAACTTCGGGTGAAGCGAAGAAACTCAATACCTGTGACGTCCAGGTTTGCGTTAGCTCCAACGCAATCTGAAACGAACCAATTTCAGTGGCTTTTACGTCCAGCTTGATTTGCGCTTCTGGATTAAGCGTCTGATTGGCCGCATCAAACAACTGGCCAAGCGCCATAAGTGCGGGCGCCAAGTCCCGCACATCCATAACACCGTCCCGTAGCGCGGGACCGTCATATGAAATGGTAAACGCCGCTTTGCTCATGGCTCCGACTACCACAAATGCGGAGTCGGAGCCATAAGGACCATTTTACGCGCTGGCCTGCGACACGAACTTGGTGACCAGATACGGCTCCAGCCCTTCCACGCCGCCTTCCGAGCCGTAGCCGCTGTCCTTCACGCCGCCGAACGGCGTCTCGGGCAGCGCCAAGCCGTGGTGATTGATGCCAACCATGCCGGCCTCGATCTGCGCGCCCAGCGCCGTCGCCGTCGCCGCGTCACGCGTATAGGCGTAGGAGGCAAGGCCGTAGGGCAGGCGGTTGGCTTCGGCGATGGCGTCGTCGAACGTCTTGAACGGCATGAACAGCGCCAGCGGGCCGAACGGCTCCTCGTGCATCACGCGCGCATCGGCGGGGATGTCGGTCAGCACGGTCGGCTGGAAGAAATAGCCCTTGTTGCCCGCGCGCGAGCCGCCGGTGGCGATCTTCGCACCCTTGCCCACGGCATCGGCGATCAGCGCCTCCATGGCCGCCACGCGGCGGTCATTGGCGAGCGGGCCCATGGTGGTGCCGGCATCAAGCCCGTTGCCGAGCTTGATCGCCTCGCACTTGGCGACGAACTTCTCCAGGAACGGCTCGTACACGCCTTCCTGCACGATGAAGCGCGTCGGCGCCACGCAGACCTGCCCGGCATTGCGGAACTTGTTCGCGGCCAGAATGGTGGCGGCGGCGTCCAGGTCGGCATCGTTGAACACGATGGACGGCGCATGCCCGCCGAGCTCCATGGTGGCGCGCTTCATGTGCTTGCCCGCCAGCGCCGCCAGATGCTTGCCGACAACGGTGGAGCCGGTGAAGGAGATCTTCCGCACCACCGGATGCGGAATCAGGTACTCGGAGATTTCAGCCGGCACGCCGAACACCAGCTGCACCACGCCAACCGGCACGCCGGCGTCCACATAGGCGCGCACCAGCTCGGCGCAGCTCGCCGGGGTTTCCTCAGGGCCTTTCAGGATGAAGGCGCAGCCCGCCGCCAGCGCCGCGGAGATCTTGCGCACCGCCTGGCTCATGGGGAAGTTCCACGGGGTGAAGCCCGCGACCACGCCCACCGGCTCGCGGAGCGAGAGCTGGTACACGCCCGGCACGCGGTTGGGGATGACGCGGCCATAGGCACGGCGGCCTTCCTCGGCGAACCAGTCGATCACATCGGCGGAGCCCATGATCTCGATCTTCGCCTCGCCCACCGGCTTGCCTTGCTCCATGGTCATCAGCCGGGCGATGGCATCGGCGCGCTCGCGGATCAGCTCCGCCGCCTTGCGCAGCAGCTTGGACCGGTCATAGGCCGGCATCTTGCGCCACACGGCAAAACCCTTGGCCGCAAAGTCCAGCGCCTCGTCCAAGTCATCGGTACCCGCGTGCGCCAGCGTACCGATCACCTCTTCCGTCGCCGGGTTGACGACGTCGAGCGTGCGCCCGCCGCGCGCCGCGCGCCATTCACCGCCGATATGCAGCAACACGTCCTGATACATTATTTTTTTCTCCTTTAGCTTTCGCGAATCAATTTGCGTACGATCTCGATCATTTCACTGATCTGGTCCGGCGTGGCGGCGAAGGGCGGTGCCAGCACCACGGAGTCGCCGGCGCAGCGCAGCACCAGGCCTTCCTCGAAGGCCTTGCACAGAATCTTGAAGCCGCGCTCACCGGGCTTGCCCTTCGGCGCCAGCTCGATGGCGCCCAGCAGGCCGAGGCCGCGCGTGTCGACGACATCCGGCTGGCCCTTGAAGCTGGCGACCTGCTCCAGGAAGCCCGGCGTCAGCTCCCGGACGCGGGCGAAGGTGTCTTCCTCGCGGTAGATCTTCAGCGTGGCGAGGCCGGCAGCGCAGGCCACCGGATGCGCCGAGTAGGTGTAGCCGTGGTAGAATTCCACCACGTTGGGCGGCGCGGCATCCAGAATGGTCTGTTGGATGTCCTCGCGCACCGCGATCGCGGACATCGGGACCGAACCATTGGTGATGGCCTTGGCCATGGTGATGATATCCGGGGTAACACCGAAGGTCTCGGCGGCGAAGGCGTGGCCGGTGCGGCCAAAACCGGTGATCACCTCGTCGAAGATCAGCAAAATGCCGTGCTTGGTGCAGATGTCGCGCAGGCGCCGCAGATAGCCCTTGGGCGGCGCCAGGATGCCGGTGGAGCCGGCCACCGGCTCGACGATGCAGGCGGCGATGGTATCGGCGCCATGCAGGTTGACGAAACGCTCCAGGTCATCGGCGAGGTCGGCGCCATGCGTGCCCTCCCCCATCTCGAAGAAATTCTCCTTGATGTGGGTATGGCGCATGTGCATCACGCCCGGCAGGCCAAGCCCGAAGGCCTTGCGGTTGTTCACCATGCCGCCGACGGACCAGCCGCCGAAATTCACGCCATGATAGCCGCGCTCACGGCCGACGAAGCGCTGGCGCGAGCCCTCACCCCGGACACGGTGATACTGCAGCGCCACTTTCAGCGCCGACTCCACGGCCTCAGACCCGGAACTGGCGAACATGATGCGGTTGAGCCCCGGCGGGGTCATCTCCGCCACCTCGGTGGCGAGCTTGAATCCGGGCGGGAAGCCGTACTGGAAGGGGGGCGCGTAATCCAGCTCCTCCATTTGCCTGGCCACCGCCTCGCGGATCTCGCGCCGGCCATGACCCAGCGGAATGCAGTACAGACCGGAGGAGCCATCCAGCAGTTTTTCACCGCGTGTATTATAATAATAAACACCTTCGGCCCGCGCGATGATGCGCGGCTGTTCCATGAACTGCCTGTTGGCGGTGAAGGGCATCCACTGATTGATCAGCGGGTCATTGCTCGGGCGCACAGCAGCACTCATCGGTTGGCACACTCCTTCATGTCGGCATCAGTTTACTATTTTAAACAACCTTGACCAGAGTTTTGTTGTCCCCAGCGCACGAAGCGGCCACGCGCCGTGGCACAACGCCAGCTTGTCCCGAAAGTGTGATCATCGCGGAATGCGATGCTGACCCGCAAATTCCGTTTTGCACTCAGAAAAACATTAGGGTTAAACTGCTGACCGAATTACCCGACTGAGATATTGCATGCTTGAATTACGTGTAAATTTTGACACCCTGCCTCTCCCTGCCCGCCTTCTGCCATTTGTTCTCGCCTGTTCAGGGCAAGACAGCTGCGGAAGACGGCAGGGAGACCAGGCGTGACTGTCGAGCACGGTACGGGCACGCGAGACGAAATTGCCGGTCTGATCCACGCGGGGCGAATCCTGGTCCTGGCCGGGGCGGAGGCCGACCTCGCCAGCCTGCCCTGCGGACGCTGGATCGGCGGCACGGCGACGAGCTTCATCACTGCCGCTGGCGGGCAGGAAGCCGATGGGCGGATTTTCTATTCCGACCTCACCGGCATTGCCCGGAATGTCCGGCTGCACCACTTCAACCTTTCGGAAATGCGGCGGATCGGCCGGCTGCATCCAGCCAACGGCTTCACCATGGTCATCATCCCCGGCTTCAGCGAGCTGCTGGCCGGCGTCTCCGCCAAGATCATGGATTACGAGGGCATCTACCACGCGCCGTTGTTCGGCTGGGTCAGCGCGGTTGACTTGGCACAGCTCGGCCACATGCGGCCGAAGAGCTTCTCCGGCGCCCCGGCAGGCAGCGCCGAGCATGCCGCGGTGATGACCGTCTCCCTGCCCGATGAACTCTTCGCCCAGCTGCAGATCGCCAATCTCTTCAGCCCCGGCATAGGGCCAGAGATACGTTTCGGCAAACCAGGCTTCCTGGCCGAGGGCGAATGCCTGATCGGCGGCAAGCCGGATAACCTGGCGCGCTATATCGAGGCAGAGACCATAGACAGGCGCCTGCCGCTGGTTACCGACCACGATGGCGCGCTGATTAATATTTCAATCATAGCCAGCGATGCGCAGACCGGCCGCGCTACCTTCCTAGCCCCGGTCAACCCCGCCCTCACCTACCGTTTCGCTGGCGACATTCTGGATTACCCTCGTGAATTCTTCCGCGCCCTGGATGAGCTGGACCTGGGAAGCGCCGCGCTCTCGTGCATCTGCGCACAGAATTATGAACATGCGGGACTGCGCCAAAGTACCGGCCTGCCCTTCCAGGGGCCGGTCACCTTCGGGCAGATCGCCTATGGCGTGCTCAACCAGACGCTTGCCTGCCTGACCATTAGCAACCACGAGGAGGAAGACGCCGGGCCGGAAACCGGATAAGCCGCCCGCATGAGCCCGACCGTCAAGATCGCTTACAAGATCCTCACCCCGGAGCAGTTCGCCGCCCTGCTTGAGGACCGCTTCTCCGGCGCGCCGGTGGACATCGCGGATGGCTATATTCACCTCTCCACCGCGGCGCAGCTGGACGAGACCCTGCGCAAGCATTTCACGGGGCAGGATGACCTCGTCATCACCGCCGTCGATCTGGCCGCGCTGGGCAATACGTTGCGCTGGGAGGTTTCACGCGGCGGGCAGCTGTTCCCGCATGTTTACGGTCCGCTGGGCCGCGCGCATGTGCTGGCGCATGGGCCTCTCGCCTGGGAGAACGGTTCGGCCAGACTGCCCGTTTAGCCGCTGCAGGCCTGCACCACCAGCGGCGCCATGGCGCGGTACTCGGCGCTGCGCGGGCTGCCGGGGCGCCAGGCCATCGCCAGGGTACGCCAGCCGCCAGCGCCTTCCAGGCGGCGCAGCTCCACCCCGGTGCCCTCGGCGAGCCCCGCCGCCACCGCCAAGCGCGGCACCAATGTTACCCCCAGCCCGCCAGCCACCATCTGGATGAGCGTATGCAGCGAGGTGGCGGCGAATTTCTGCTCCCGCCCCACCCCGGCGCTGCACACGGCCAGCACCTGGTCGCGCAGGCAATGCCCATCCTCCAGCAGCAGGAAGTTCTCGGCACTCAGCGCCGCCACGGGAATGCTCTCACGCGCCGCCAGCGGATGCCCGGGCGGGAGCGCTGCCAGAAACTCGTCCCGCGCCAGGGGGAATGTCTCCGCCCCGCCGCAGGCGCAGGGTTCTGCCAGCAGCAGCAGGTCCAGCATCCCGTCATCCAGCTGTTCGAGCAGCCGTTCGGTCTGGTCCTCGCGCAGGAACAGCTTCAGCGCCGGGAAGCCCTGGCGCAAAGCTGGCATCAGCCTGGGCAGCAGGAACGGCCCGATGGTGGGGATGATGCCCAGCCGCAACGGGCCGGACATCGGCGCCCGCGCGGCATCCGCCGTCTCGGCCACCGCGCCAATGGCCGCCAGCGCCGCCCGGGCCTTGCTCACCAGCTCCAGCCCCAGCGGGGTGAACACGGCGTGCTTGGGCGCGGCACGGTCGAGGATCTGCGCATCCAGCCCGCGCTCCAGCGCCAGTATCCCGGCGGAGAGCGTGGACTGAGACACCGCGCAGGCCGAGGCGGCGCGGCCGAAATGTCCGGTTTCGGCCAGCATCACCAGATAGCGGAGCTGCTGCGGTGTCGGCAGATAGGCCATTTACGCGGCCTCGGCCTCGGCCGGCACCTGCCGGATCAGGTAATCGAAGGCTGAGAGCGCGGCCTTCGCCCCCTCGCCGGCGGCGATGATGATCTGCTTGTACGGCACCGTCGTCGCGTCACCGGCAGCGAAGATGCCGGGCACCGAGGTCTCGCCACGGGCGTCGATCTCGATCTCGCCGCGTGGCGAGAGTGCCAGCGTGCCCTTCAGCCACTCGCTGTTCGGCACCAACCCGATCTGTACGAAGATTCCCTCCAGCGCCAACCTGTGGATTTCGCCGCTCACCCGATCCTCGTAGGACAGGCCGACAACCTTCTCGCCATCGCCATGCACCTCGGTGGTCTTGGCGGAGACGATGATCGTGGCGTTCGGCAGGCTCCTCAGCTTGGCCTGCAGCACTGCATCGGCGCGCAGCT
>Ga0335083_10009590_pt1 | contig 11739 bp, 10 predicted proteins | sample Lox_Sample_42_FD_206716 | JGI IMG/M metagenome (GOLD analysis project Ga0335083, IMG submission 206716) | Soil microbial communities from Loxahatchee National Wildlife Refuge, Florida, United States - Lox_Sample_4.2 | ecosystem: Environmental > Terrestrial > Soil > Wetlands | place: USA... | reverse complement strand
GGTGAGCCACGGGTGCCCCGTCTCGAACAGCATGGACAGCATCTTGCGCCAGAGCTGCGTGGCGGGGATTCTTTTGAAAAGCTTGAGCTCGCCGGATGTCGCCTTTCCCTCGTATGCGAGGTAGGCCTTCTCGAACTCGTGCCCGTACCGGTCGTGCAAATCCGGCACATCGGAGGGCGAGAAGAGGGTCCATTCGCCGTTCTCCATCACCCGTTTCATGAACAGGTCCGGTACCCAGTTCGCCGTGTTCATGTCGTGTGTCCGGCGCCGGTCGTCACCGGTGTTCTTGCGCAGCTCGAGAAACTCCTCGATGTCCATGTGCCAGGTTTCGAGGTAGGAGCAGACTGCCCCCTTGCGCTTGCCACCCTGGTTGACTGCCACGGCAGTGTCGTTCACCACTTTCAGGAACGGCACCACGCCCTGCGACTTACCGTTCGTGCCTTTGATATAGGAGCCGAGGGCCCGCACCGGAGTCCAGTCGTTGCCCAATCCCCCGGCGAACTTCGACAGCAGCGCGTTCTCCTTTATCGCGTCGTAAATCCCCTCCAGATTATCCGCGACAGTCGTGAGATAGCAGCTCGACAGCTGTGAACGGTGGGTACCGGAGTTGAACAGCGTCGGGGTCGAGCTCATGAAATCGAAGCTCGACAGGACGTTGTAGAACTCGATTGCCCGGGCTTCTCGCTCGACCTCGTTTAGGGCCAGGCCCATGGCGACGCGCATAAAGAAGGCCTGCGGGAGCTCGATGCGGCGACCGTCCACGTGGAGGAAGTATCGGTCGTAGAGCGTCTGCAGGCCAAGGTAGCCAAACTTGAGGTCGCGGCTGGCGTCCAGCGCGGCGCCCAGCGACCGGAGGTCGAAGTGCTGCAGTCGGGAATCGAGCAGCCCTGCCGAAATACCCCGCTCGATGAAACCGGGGAAGTAGTCGGCATAGCGGTCACGCATGTCGGCATGTGTGGCTTCCTCGCCGAGCACCTCGTAGCGGATGCTGTGCAGGAGCAGCCGAGCCGTGACGTAGCTGTAGGCGGGATCTTCCTCGATCAAGGCACGAGCCGACAGAATGGCGCCTTTGCGCACCTCATCCATCGGGACTCCGTCGTACAGGTCCTTGACCACGTTCTGCAGAATCAATTCGGCGTCGACCGTGCGGCCTAGTCCCTCGCAGGACTCTCTGAGCAGATGCCGCAGCCGGTCCACATCCAGCGGGCGCGACTGTCCGCCCTCCGACACGTTGAGCGCGTGCAACTTCGCTTCGGCCGGTGCGCCCGCCTTTTGCTGCGCCCGCAATTTCGCCCGCTCTTCCCGGTACAACACGTAGGCCCGCGCCACGTCGTGTTCGCCAGAGCGCATCAGGGCCAACTCGACCTGATCCTGGATGTCCTCGATGTGGAAAGTTCCGCCAAGCGGCTGGCGGCGCAGCAGTGCGCCGACCACTTGCTCGCTGAGTCCGGCGACGAGCTCGCGGACACGAGCAGAAGCAGCCCCGGTGCCGCCATTGACGGCGATGAACGCCTTGGTTACCGCCACCGAGATCTTGGTCGGCTCGAAGCCGACCACTGCGCCGTTGCGCCGGATGACCTTGTACTCGGCGTAACGCGGATCGCGCTGCGCCTCCCCAAAGACCACGCCTTCGCTCTGAAGGACAGTTGCAGACGGCTTGAGCGCGGGCTCGGTGGAAAGCTGCATTCGAAATCTCCCCAGGTTCTCGCGTCGGGTTTTCATGTCGCCGTCGCGCGACACGAAGTCTCGACTGTTTCGTTCTAGACCACTAGATCTTGTGTGTTCCAATGCGTCCGTACACTAATTCTAGTGGTGCAGTGGTGTCAAGATTTTTCGCGGTCGCGGCCTTGCGCGTGTTGGGTGCGCGCCACGATCCGCGCTGCGCAAATGCCGAGCGAACCCATGCGCGGGCGCAGCGATGCGGTACTGCGTGGAGTTGATGCGGAACCGGGTGTGCTGGATTGCGCGGAATGGCAACCCGAAACTTCAGCGGCCGGGTTCGGCCCCGATCAGCGAGCGATAACGGACCCAGTCGAAGAAAGGTCCGGGATCGGTCTTGCGCCCTGGGGAGATATCGGAATGACCCACGATATCTTCGATGGGATAGCGCGTATAGAGGTCCCGGGTGATCCTCGCGAGCTCCGCATACTGCGCGTCCGTGAAGGGTACGTGATCGCTTCCTTCCAGTTCCACGCCGATGGAGAAGTCGTTACAGCGCTCGCGCCCGCGCCAGTGCGACGCGCCGGCGTGCCATGCCCGGCGCCCGCACGGCACAAACTGAATCAACTCTCCGTCGCGACGGATAAAGAAATGACTGGAGACCTCGAGGCCATCCAGGCCCCGATAGAAGGGATGGGCGTCCGGGTCGAGCCGGTTGAGGAAGAGATCGACAACACCAGTCCCACCGAACTCTCCGGGCGGCAAGCTAATGTTGTGCACCACCAGCAACGAAACGACCGACTTCTCGGGTCGTTCGTCCTGGTTCGGCGAGGACATCTGAAGCGCTCGCAGCAAGTTCCCGTCCGCGTCGAACGCAGGTGCCGACGCATTCGTACGTCCGCCGCGAGCCAAGCTGGGGGCCCGACCCCTCTTCGGCGAGCTCCGACGGCCGCGGCTACTTGTTGGTCGCCTCACCGCCCGCCTCGGGCGTCGAGACCGGGGCTTCCTCGCCACCCTTCATGTGGTAGTCATGCGGCGCTTTCCACAGCACCTCAGCCCCGATTCTGCTCCTTGCGTCGGGCTTGCCCGCTGGCCTGAGCGCGGGCGCGTTACCGATCAGGCCTACCGCGGCCAGTGGCTCGCGCGCGACGTAACGCAGCCGGTCGGTAATATCGGCGTAGGTAAGAAGGACGTCGTTGCCTTTGCGCACCCACTTGCCGTAGGTGCTGGTCCGCATGCGCTGCTTGCCTCGTTGCGGAAGCTGGTACTCCTCCACGATCTCGGCTTTGCCTTTCTCTCCCAGTACGATAAACAGCCGGTCGCCATTGGGCGCGCGGGCGGCCTCCCATGTGCCCGCGATAGCGGGCACACCCGCGCTCACCGCGGGAGTCACCACGCTGACTGCAAGCAATAGCACGGCGGCGAAGATCCGCTTCATATTGTTTTTCCCACGGCGCCGCAGACGGCGGGCCCGACGCAGCTCTAATTGATGCCGAGACGCTCCATGCGATAGCGCATGGCGCGAAAAGTGATGCCCAGCAGCTTGGCAGCCGCGGTGCGGTTGTAGCGCGTCTTCTCCAACGCTTCGAGTATGGCCTCTTTCTCTACTCTGTCGAGGTACTCCTGCAGGGGCCACTTTCCATTGCCACCCTCGGTCGTTGGCGTTACCTCTACCGCTTCCGGCGGGGTGAGCTGCAGGTCGGGCATGGTGATCTGCTGGCCGTCGCACAAGGCCATGGCACGCTCGAGGATGTTCTCCAGCTCGCGCACATTGCCGGGAAAATCGTACTGCATAAGCGCGTGCAGGGCGTCCTGTTCGAGCTGCGGCCGCTGCACCTTGGCCTGCCCTGCCAGCTTGTCCAGGATGGCGCTGGCGATGTCGGGGATATCCTCACGCATGTCGCGCAGCGCGGGCATCCGCAGCTCGATCACGTTCAATCTGTAGTAGAGGTCGTGCCGGAATTTGCCCGACTCCACGCAATCAGCCAGGTTTTGGTGTGTCGCGCTGATGATACGCACGTCCACCGCGTCTTCCTGAGTGGAGCCCACTTTTCGCGCCTTCTTCTCTTGAATGGCGCGCAGTAGCTTCACCTGCATGGGCAGCGGCAAATCGGCTACTTCGTCGAGAAATAGAGTTCCACCATTCGCGGCTTGGAAAAAACCGTCGCGGTCCGCGTCCGCTCCTGTAAACGCGCCCTTCTTGTAGCCGAAGAACTCGCTCTCCATCAGGTTCTCGGGAATTGCGCCGCAGTTGACCGGCACGAAGGGACGCTCGCGACGCACACTCTTCTGGTGAATCAGCCGCGCAGCCAGTTCCTTGCCGCTCCCGGACTCACCCGTGATGTGCACCGGAGCTTCGCTTCGCGCGAGCTTCTCGATCAGGCCACGCACGCTCTGAATCGCCTGGGAGTCGCCGAGCAACCCCTTTTCGCCCTGGGCCTGCTCCACCACCTTGGCGTCGTTGGCCTTGGGCAAAGACAGGGCCGACTTGACAAGTGTCCGCAGCTGGTCGAGGCCGACTGGCTTCGCAAGATAGTCGAACGCACCCGCTTTGAGAGCCGCCACCGCGTTCTCGGTGTTGCCGTGCGCAGTGATGACGGCTACGGGTAGATCCATGCTGGTTTTGGTGATCTGCTCGACGATCTCGATGCCGGTGCCATCTGGCAAACGCATATCGGTCAAGCACAGATCGAAATGGCGTCCCGCGAGCTTGGCGAGCGCCTCTTTCACGTTCATCGCCCGCTCGACGTCGAGCCCCATGCGCAGCAAGGTGAGCTCGATCAACTCCAGGATGTCGACCTCGTCGTCGACAACCAGCACGCATCGTTGCGGCGCCGAGGAACGCCCGCCGGCAGTCCGCTCGCTCCGCTTCAACTCCTGACCCCTCTGAATACGATCATGAACATGGCGCCGGACGGCTGCTCGACGTATTCGAGCGAGGCATTGTTTCCATCACAGATTTCGCGCGCGATATACAAGCCCAGACCCGTGCCGCTGGCCGCGGTAGTGAAGAACGGCTCGAACAGATGCGGTCGAATTGCCTCGGGCACACCAGGCCCGTCATCGGCGACGGCCAATTCTACCCCATTCGCAGGCTCGCCAGCGCGTACCGAGATGCGCAGGCTTGCAGGCTTGCGCTGGCAGTAGCGCAGGGCGTTGCGGCAGAGATTCCACATGACCTGATTCAGATGGCTGCGATCGAATGTGATGGCCGGATCGATATCGATCCTCAGACTTACGACTTCGTCTGCCACCTTCTCGATCTGGCAAAACTGAGTGACGAAGGTGCGCAGAAATGCGCCCAATTGGAAGGTTTCGCGATGCGCCCGGTCGCGGCGATTGAGCTTGAGTACGTCTTGCACCATCCGGTCCAGGCGTTGGGTGTTGTCGTGGACGATCTGCAACAGCCGACGCTGGGTTTCGTTGCTATCGGACTCCTCCAGCAGCAGCTCGGCAGCGTGATTGATGGCGGACAGCGGGTTGCGGATCTCGTGCGCAATGTTGGCTGTCAACCGTCCCATCGCCGCGAGCTTCATCTGCTGCGCTTCAGCCTGGATGCGGGTGAGATCTTCCAGGAACACCACGACTCCTACTCCACGGCTTTTTCCCACCGGCACGAAACGCGCGCCCATAAGCCTGTGAGTCAGCACGGTACGCATCGGATCGAAGCCCGCGCCCGGATCTTCCCGCCAGCGCTGCAACCTATCCGCCAGCGCCGGAGTGTAGTCGCGCAGCGTCAGCTCCCGGCCGCCCTTGGGTAGAGGGCCAAGGATCTCTACCGCGCGCCGATTGATCTGTCGGATACCGCCGACCTCGTCCACCACCAATACCCCGTCCTTCATATCCTGGATGACGAGCTGGTTGACTTGAGCCATGTTGGCGAGGTCGACTTCGCGCTGCGCGGCGAGTTCCTCGCTCGCCTGGGTGTAACGGGCCAACGTATGTGCCAGCCAGGCGGTCGCAAAATAGCCGACACTCAACAACCCAGCCTGAATATAGTGCCCAAAGCTCTCCTCGTGCAGCACGACCTCAAAGGTCTGCTCCGATAGCATGGCAACCGTTGCCAGCGCCGCGAAGAAGAGAGTCATGCGACCGCGACTGATAATTCCGGCTGCCGCGAGAGACGCCAGAAGGAGCAGTCCGAGGCCGCTACTTACTCCTCCGCTGGAATAGACCAGCAGCGTCACAAACACCACGTCGGCGATCACCTGAAGGCCGAGTTGCACGCTGAAGTCCGGGCGGTGCTGCGTGATCGTGGCTACGGAAAAGACTGCGAACAGGATGTAGACGACGGTCGCATACAGGAAAACCGTCAGACTGCGGGAACCGAATGCCGCATCCTCGAATACCGCTGTGGTGACCAGCAGCAGGGTCGCGACGATCAGACGGTAGATGTTGAAGTAGAACAGCGAGCGCCAATAGGAGTCCGTGTATCCCGCATCCGGGATCATGCCGCGTGTACGCAATACCATCTGTTGCGCGGTCATGGCGGTTACCTCCGTTCGCCCCTATTGCTTGCCAGGCTCCTGTAGCCCCACGCGGCGGTGCTCATCGGTGCAGAAGAACTTGCCCTTCGACGTGAAGCTCTCGCTGCGCGGCAAGTGCACTCCGCACACGGAGCAACGCACCATATCCTCGGGGACTGACCGGTCCCGGGAAGGGGAACGTCGGGCGGAATCCTGCATGCCGGCATCACGGCGAAACCCCCTGAATAAGAGATAAGCGACGATTACCAGCGCGACGAGAAGCAGGAACTTGGCCAAGGCGGGTCCGCGGGGGTTTTGCAGCGGCGCCCATCATAACCCAAGCGCGTTCGGACTAGCCAGGCGAGCCGGAGTAGGGGAACGTCTCCCGTAGGGCTGTCAAGGTTTGCTGGAGTGGTCGGGGTGAGAGGATTTGAACCTCCGACTCCTGCGTCCCGAACGCAGTACTCTACCAGGCTGAGCTACACCCCGATTCAGAAGACGAATCGTCTACCTCCAGATGCGCCGCTAAAGCTCGGGAGCGGCGCGCCTAGCGTGCGGAATTTTTCCTAGCGGCGCGTCGTAGAGGGCTGCTTCGCGCGGGTATGCAGGGCATACATCTCGGATAACCGAATCAACGACCAACGGACAGCTGGCGACGTTGCCCACAACAGACAGCCCCCTCGTTTCCCGACACCTCCAGAACTTCGATCAATAGGTGCGGGACGCCGCGAAGGCCGCCAATTGTAGCAGACTGTCCCGATAGGATGAGTGCGGCAGGCTTGCGACCGCTTCCATTGCTCGCTGTGATTCGAGCATCGCTTGTCGACGCGTGTAATCGAGCGCCCCGGTGTCCCGAATTGCGGCCAGCACCGGCTGAAACTCCTGCAGCCCGCCATGTTCGATCGCACCACGAATCAGCTCTGCCTGCCCAGGCGTACCACGTTGGATGGCGCAAATCAGCGGCAGCGTAGGCTTGCCTTCGGCAAGATCGTCGCCCAGATTCTTACCAGTCTCTGCGTGGTCGCCGGAGTAATCCAAGACATCGTCGATAAGCTGAAACGCGGTGCCGAGGTGCATTCCATAGCGGGCGAGGCTGGCCTCGACTTCTGGCGTGGACTGACTGATGATCGCGCCGATCTGGCCGGCTGCTTCGAACAACTTCGCCGTCTTATAGTGTATGACCCGCAAATAGTCTTCCTCGGTCACTGCGGGATTGTGGCAGTTGAGCAACTGCAGGACTTCGCCTTCGGCGATGGTGTTGGTGGCGTCGGCCAGTACCTGCATCACGCGGATATTCGTCTGCTCGACCATGAGCTGGAACGCACGCGAATAGAGGAAATCGCCCACCAGAACACTCGCCGGATTGCCGAACAACGTGTTGGCGGTCGCCCTGCCGCGCCGTAGATCGGAATCGTCTACCACATCATCATGCAACAGGGTGGCCGTGTGAATGAACTCGACCACCGCCGCGAGCTGATAGTGCGCGCCTCCGCTGTAGCCGCAGGCGCCAGCGGCGAGCAGCACCACAGCGGGACGAAGGCGTTTGCCACCGCCGCCGATGATGTATTCGCTTACCTGGCGGATGAGCGGCACGTCGGAATGCAGACGCTGCCGGATGACCCGGTCGACGCCGCTCATTTCCTCTGCTATCAACCGCTGGACAGGTTCAAGAGAGACTGCAGACATGGATTCGCAACGACGGCTCGGGCGGGCGGTGTCCGCGATCCGTCAAGGATACCACCGGGGCGCAGTTAGGAACTTACACGCAGCAGCAGTCTTCCTGGTTTGACCGGCAGGGTAAGTGTCTGTATACTTCGCCATTTTTTCGCGGGCCCCGCTCCCGTCGCAGCTGCAGTCGCGGGATGGCTAAGAGGGTTAACTCATGTATGCGGTCATCAAGACCGGCGGCAAGCAGTACAAGGTGTCCGCCGGAGAAAAACTCAAGATTGAATCGATAGCCGCCGAGGTCGGATCCCAGATCGTGATCGATCAGGTTTTGCTGGTCGCGGATGGGGAAAAGATCACCGCTGGTACACCGCTCGTGTCAGGCGCAGCAGTAAAGGCTACGGTAGTTGGGCACGGGCGCGGCGAAAAAATCCAGATCTTCAAGATGCGTCGCCGCAAACATTACCGGAAAACGTTGGGCCACCGGCAGAACTTCACGGAAATCGAGATCAACGGGATCTCTGGCTAGGAAGAGACGATCATGGCACACAAAAAGGCAGGCGGCAGTTCGCGCAACGGGCGCGACTCCAATGCCAAGCGGCTCGGTGTGAAGCGCTTTGGCGGTCAACTCGTCTCGGCTGGCAGCATCATCGTGCGCCAGCGCGGGACCCGGATCCATCCGGGCGAAAACGTCGGGTTGGGCAAGGATCACACCTTGTTCGCCAAGGTCGACGGTTACGTAAAGTTCGTAATCAAGGGCCCGAGAAAAAACAGGACGGCGACGATCGTACCGGCAGCTTGAGGCACATGATCGGCCGGTCCGGAAGCCCTATCACTCGATAGGGCTTCTTTGTTTCTGAGCCAATGAAGTTCATCGACGAAGCGTTGATCGAAGTCCATGCCGGAAGTGGCGGCGATGGCGTGGCTTCGTTTCGGCGCGAGAAGTACATCCCGAAGGGCGGACCCGATGGCGGCGACGGGGGCCGCGGCGGCAGCGTATACGCCGTCGCCGACCGCAATGTGAATACGCTCGTCGAATATCGCTTCGCGCGCATCCACCGCGCCAAAAATGGAGAAGGCGGACACGGTGCGGACTGTTATGGCAAAGGCGCTGCGGATGTCTTCCTAGCGATGCCGGTGGGCACTGTGATCGTCGATGCCGATACCGGTGAGGCTGTGGCAGATTTATCCCAGCACGAACAGCAGGCCTTGATCGCCAGAGGTGGCAAAGGCGGGCTCGGCAACATCCATTTCAAATCCAGCACCAACCGCGCCCCACGCCAGTTCACACGAGGGGAGGCCGGCGAGTCGCGCCGCCTCAAACTCGAGCTGAAAGTGCTCGCCGACGTCGGTCTGCTGGGCATGCCGAACGCCGGCAAATCGACCTTCATCCGCGCCGTCTCGGCTGCTCGGCCGAAAGTCGCCGACTATCCCTTTACCACCCTACACCCTCATCTGGGCGTGGTACGAGTAGACGTGAACCGGAGCTTTGTGGTCGCCGATATCCCAGGACTTATCGAAGGAGCGGCGGCGGGCGCCGGTCTAGGTCACCAGTTTCTACGCCACCTGCAACGGACACGCCTGCTGCTCCACATTGTGGATCTTGCGCCGATGAGTGACGAGGCCGATCCCGTGCGTGACGCCAGAGCAATCGTCGAGGAACTGCGCAAGTACGACACTTCATTATCCGAAAAACCGCGCTGGGTGGTCTTGAACAAGACCGACCTGATCCCCGAGGCGGAGCGCGAAGCGCGTGTGAAGGCCTTTGTCGACGAGTATTTCGGGAAACGGCGGCGCGGCAATGGCGAATCAGCCGGGGATCGATCGCGCGTCTTCACGATCTCGGCTCTGACGGGCGAAGGCTGTCGCGACCTGACTTACTCGGTAATGGCGTTCCTCGAGCAATCCGCGGCCGCCCGCATGCTCGAAGAGGCGGCCAGAGCCGCGAAATAGGAGGACTCCTCGATGTCCTCTGTCGCGGCAAAGGCAAGGCGCCTCGTCATCAAAGTCGGCAGCAGCCTGGTGACCAATCAGGGGTTGGGGCTCGATCACTCGGCAGTATCGCAATGGGCAGAACAGATTGCGGAACTGACACGCCAAGGGCGCGAGGTGCTGCTGGTTTCGTCCGGCGCAATTGCAGAAGGAATGCAACGGCTGGGCTGGAAGCGTCGGCCCCGCCAGCTGCACGAACTGCAGGCCGCGGCAGCTATCGGACAAATGGGTTTGGTGCAGGCTTACGAGTCGTGCTTCCGCACGCACGGGTTGCACGCCGCGCAGATTCTGCTGACCCATGAGGATCTCGCCGATCGCCGCCGCTACCTGAATGCGCGCTCGACCCTACGCACTCTGCTGGCCCTGAATACCATCCCGGTCATCAACGAGAACGATACAGTTGCGATCGACGAGATCAAGTTTGGCGACAATGACACCCTGGGGGCGCTGGTTACCAATCTGGTCGAAGCCGATCTGCTCGTGATTCTTACCGATCAGCCCGGCCTGTTCACGCGCGACCCGCGCCGCCACCCGGATGCGACGCTAGTCGGGGAAGCAAGGGCTGCAGACCCCGAGTTAGAACGCATGGCTGGCGGCGTCGGGAGCCATATCGGCAGCGGCGGCATGCTGACGAAGGTCCGTGCGGCGAAGCGCGCCGCACGCAGCGGCGCTCATACCATCATCGTCTCGGGGCGCGAACCGGAAGTGCTGTTAAGGCTGACCCGCGGCGAGGCGATCGGCACAGAGCTGATCGCGGAGACGATGACTCTCGCAGCCCGCAAGCAATGGTTAGCCGACCATCTGCAGGTGCGAGGACAGCTCAAACTCGATGCGGGGGCGGTGCGAGCCCTGGCAAACGATGGCAAGAGCCTGCTTCCCATTGGCGTGGTGGAGTTGAGCGGCGATTTCGAGCGAGGTGAAGTGGTAAGCTGTCTCGATCCCGATGGACACGAGGTCGCCCGCGGATTGGTCAACTACAGTGCAGCCGAGACGCGCCGTATCTTGCGCTGCCCCAGTCACGAGATCGAGGCACGGCTCGGTTACATCGACGAACCCGAACTCATCCACCGAGACAACCTCGTCCTCCTCTAGCAGGACGGGGTTGCAGCGTAGGCCAGCTTGCTTTGGCAAGCTAAGGCCGAGGGCTTCAGCCAGCGGCTGGCCGGAGCCACAATTTGGTGCCAAGTTCTAAGACCAAATGCGGCGCAGGCTAACCTGAACGCCACTTGGCGCTCAGGTTAGGCGGGCCAAACCAGCGGCCGAAGCCAGTCGTCGCGCTCTGGGCCGCCCGAGGCACGACCTCGTCGGGCGCGTCGGAATAGGAGATGAACGCTCGGTACAACTTTTCACACCCCGCATCCGCCATGAACCACACAAGATCTGTCTGGTTGTTCCTTTCAGTCGCCGCGCTTTCGACTTACTCCATCGCCGGTCCGGATATTCGCGAAGGCATGTGGGAGGTATCCGTGCTAGCCGAAGTGGGCGGCCAACCGCTGACAGCCGCGCCCATGGTCGTGCGCCAGTGCATCAACAATCAGTCCATTCAGGATCTCATGGCGCAAATGGGGGGCGCAGGAGCCTGCAAGATTTCCGATTTCCAGCAGAGCGGAAGCCATGCACGCTGGAACATCGCATGCTCGGGCGCAATGGACGTAAGCGGCACCGGCGAAACCGAGATCGGGGGCGATCAGTTCACGGGGCGGATGAACCTGGCGGTTACGATGAACGGGCAGAGCCTGCCGATGGTGCAGAACTTCCAGGCCAAGCGCGTGGGTGAGTGCCAGTAGCTCGCGCCGGAGCCACGCCTGCGCCGTAATGTATGCGGACCGCCTCGCGACGCTCTTTACAGCTTGGGCATGGTCGGGTTGCGATCGTCTCTAGGTGGCGGGTACTTGAGCAACCGAACCAGCTTTTTCGCGTCACCCGCCGGGGTAACGGAACTCACTCCGCCCACACA
>Ga0335083_10009588_pt1 | contig 11740 bp, 14 predicted proteins | sample Lox_Sample_42_FD_206716 | JGI IMG/M metagenome (GOLD analysis project Ga0335083, IMG submission 206716) | Soil microbial communities from Loxahatchee National Wildlife Refuge, Florida, United States - Lox_Sample_4.2 | ecosystem: Environmental > Terrestrial > Soil > Wetlands | place: USA... | reverse complement strand
GCCAAAACACCGCGCCTTCGCGGGCCCGATACCGCCGCGACAGATATTCTTCCGGAGTAGCTCAGCGGTAGAGCAGGCGACTGTTAATCGCCGGGTCGCAGGTTCGAACCCTGCCTCCGGAGCCAATTGCCCTACGGCGCGCCGGGTTCAGGCAGAACATGGCGCGCCGTAGCATTTTGGGGAGCCGTGTGATGCCCGGGAAGCCCTACTCGGCCAACGAGACCGTCGAGCTGGTCCGCCATGAAATCGCCTTCCAGGGGTATTTCCGCATCGGCCGCTATTTCTTCCGGCACGGGCTGCATCGTGGCGGCACGAGCGAGGTGATCGCCCGTGAGGTCTTCGAGCGCGGCCAGGCCGCGGCCGTGCTGCCCTACGATCCGGCGCGCGACGAATTGATCCTGGTCCGCCAGTTCCGCGCCGGCTGTTATGTCGCCGGAAGACATCCCTGGACCTGGGAGGTCGTGGCCGGGATCATCGAGGACGGCGAGTCGGCCGAGGGCATGGCGCGGCGCGAGGTCGTCGAGGAAGCCGGTCTGTCCATCACCGACATCATCCCCATCCATAATGTCATGCTCACGCCCGGCGCGTGCTCGGAGTCCTGTCAGCTCTTCGTCGGCAGGGTCGACACGACGCATGCCGGCGGCGTATTCGGCCTCGCCTCGGAGCATGAGGATATTCTGGTGAAGGTCATCCCCTTCGCCGAAGCGCGGGCCATGCTCGACCGCGACGAGATCGACAACGCCGCGAGCGTGGTGGCGCTGCAGTGGCTCGCGCTGCACCGCGACGAGGTGCGAAAGCGCTGGGCCTAGCCTGTTGCGTCCCGAGGGGCCGCCCGTCTACGGTCCGTCGTGGGAGCCGAGCGCAGGGGCGAAGGACGAAGTAGACCATGAATGTCCGGTCTGGATTCATCGACAGCATCGGCAACACGCCGTTGATCAAGCTGAAGGCCGCCTCGGCGGCGACCGGCTGCGACATCTATGGCAAGGCGGAGTTCCTCAATCCCGGCGGCTCGGTGAAGGATCGTGCCGCTCTCGCCATCATCGAGGACGCCGAGAAGAAGGGGCAGCTTCGGCCGGGAGGCGTGATCGTCGAGGGCACCGCGGGCAACACCGGCATCGGTATCGCCCTCGTGGCCAACGCACGCGGCTATCGCTCGGTGATCGTCATGCCCGAGACGCAGAGCCAGGAAAAGAAGGACATGCTGAAGCTCTGCGGCGCCGACCTGCGGCTGGTGCCGGCACTGCCCTACTCCAATCCCGGCAACTACGTGCGCTACTCCGAGGTGTTGGCGAAGGAAATCGCGGCCCAGGAACCCAATGGCGCGATCTGGGCCAACCAGTTCGACAACACGGCCAATCGCGACGGCCACTATCGCACCACGGGACCCGAGATCTTCGCGCAGACCGAGGGCAAGGTCGCGGGTTTCACCTGTTCCGTCGGCTCCGGCGGCACGCTCGCCGGCATCGCCATGGCGCTCAAGGAGCGCAATCCCAGGGTCAGGATCGCGCTCAGCGATCCGATGGGATCGGCGCTCTACAACTGGAAGACCAAGGGCGAGCTCAAGTCCGAGGGCAACTCGGTGACCGAGGGCATCGGCCAGGGCCGCGTCACCAAGAACCTCGAGGGCGCGCCCATCGACACCGCCTTCCAGATCACCGACGAGGAGGCCCTGCCCGTCCTGTTCGATCTGATCGAGCATGAAGGTCTCGTGCTGGGCGGCTCGACCGCGATCAATGTCGTGGGCGCCATGCGCCTCGCCAAGGAACTCGGACCTGGCCATACCGTCGTCACCATTTTGGCCGACGGCGGCAGCCGCTATCAGTCCAAGCTCTTCAATCCGTCCTTCTTGCGCGAGAAGAAGCTGCCGCTGCCGCCCTGGATGAAGTGAAGCGCTGTGGTGATCGCGACATGAGCCGGGTCATCGTCTGCGGCAGCCTCAACATGGATGTGATCGTGCAGAGCGAGCGGCGGCCCGCGATCGGCGAGACCGTACTGGGCGCCAAGGTCACGTTCCTGCCCGGCGGCAAGGGACTGAACCAGGCGGTCGCCTCGGCGCGCCTCAGCGTGCCGACGGCAATGCTGGGCGCGGTCGGCGACGATGCCTTCGGCAGCGCGCTGCGCGACTTCCTTGCCGGCAACGACGTCAACAGTCTCGGCGTGAACATCGTGTCGGGCCATGCCACCGGCGTGGCGTTGATCCAGGTCGCGGACAAGGACAATGCGATCACCGTCGCCTCCGGGGCCAATGGCGCTTTCACGCGTTTCCTGGCCAGCGAGACGGCCAGGCCCGGCGATGTCTGGGTCGGGCAATTCGAGACGCCGCTCGCCGCGACCCAGGCGCTGTTCGCCCAGGCGCGCGAGGGCGGCGCGCGGACGATCCTCAACATGGCGCCCTACACAGCGCCCGCAGCGGCGCTGCTGAAGCTCGTCGACATCGCCGTCGTCAACGAAATCGAGCTCTCCCAGGCGACCGACATCCCCATTCGATCGACGACCGGCATGCGCAAGATCGCGGCGGCCTGCCAGCTTCTTCGGGCCAAGGGTGTTCGCTCCGTGATCGCCACGCTTGGCGCCAAGGGAGCGGTTGTCGTGGGGGCCGAAGACACCAACGTCATTGCCGGCCTCAAGGCCAAGGTGGTCGACACGACCGGTGCCGGCGATTGCTTCGTGGGCGCGCTGGCTGCGCGGCTCGCTCTGGGTGACTCGCTGGTTACTGCGGCCCATTACGCGAACGCCGCGGCCTCCTGCTCGGTCGAGAAGCTGGGGGCGTCGCCGTCGATGCCGACGGCCGGGGAAGTTGCGGCGCGGCTGGCGAGGGCCTAAATCGTCGCTATGCTCGAGGAACTATTTCGCCAGGACGCCTATCTGAAAGAGGCTGACGCCGTCGTCACCGCCGTCGAAGAGCGCGGCGTGCGGCTCGATCGCTCGATCTTCTACCCCACCGGCGGCGGTCAGCCGGGGGACACCGGCATGCTGCGCTGGGAGGGCGGCGAGGCGAGGATCGTCGACAGCGTAAAGGCCGACGGCAACGACGTGCTGCATGTACTGGCGCCCGACGCGCCCAAGCCCGCGGTCGGCACGAAGGTCCATGGCGTGCTCGACTGGGATCGCCGCTATCGCCACATGCGCATGCACACCGCGATGCATGTCCTGTCCGCCGTCATCAAGGGCAATGTCACGGGTGGCCAGGTCGGCGCCGACAAGAGCCGCCTCGATTTCAATCTTGAAGGCGACGTGCCGACCAAGGAATGGGTGACCGAGGAGATCAACAGGCTTCTCGCCACCGCTCATCCGGTCGAGGCGCAATGGATCACCGATGAGGAGATGGGCGAGCGGCCCGAGCTGGTGAAGACCATGAGCGTGCGGCCGCCGATGGGCGCAGGCAAGGTCCGGCTGCTGAGGATCGACGGCGTGGACCTCCAGGCCTGCGGCGGGACGCATGTCGCCAACACGGCGGAGATCGGTCGCGTGGAGTGCACCAAGATCGAGAACAAGGGAAAGATGAACCGGCGCTTCATCATCGCGCTGGCCTGAAGGAAACAGCCATGGACTACGCAAGACCCGACGCCCTGGTCAGCACCGAGTGGCTGGCCTCGCATCTCGATGCGCCCGACGTGCGCATCGTCGACGGCTCGTTCTATTTGCCGGCGCAGAAGCGCGATCCCAGGGGCGAGTTCGCGAACCAGCACATCCCGGGCGCGGTGTTCTTCGACATCGACGAGATCGCCGACACATCGAGCCCGCTGCCCCACATGCTGCCCTCGCCGGAGAAGTTCTCCGCGCGCGTGCGCAAGCTCGGCCTGGGCGACGGCAACAAGATCATCGTCTACGACACCACGCCCATGACCGGCGCCTGCCGCGTCTGGTGGATGTTCCGCGCCATGGGCCACAAGGACGTCGCCGTGCTGAACGGCGGCCTGCCGAAGTGGATGGCCGAGGGACGGCCGGTCACCGACGATCCGACGCCGCCGCGCGAGCGCCACTTCACGGCGCGCCTCGACAACACGCTGGTGCGCTCGATCGACGACGTGCGCGGGTTGCTCGACAGCAAGCGCGAGCAGGTTGTCGACGCGCGCGCGGCCAATCGCTTCCGCGGCGAGGTGCCCGAACCGCGCGCGGGGCTGCGATCGGGCCACATGCCGGGCGCGTTCAACCTGCCCTACAACGATTTGCTCGATCCCAAGACCAACACGATGCTGCCGGCCGATCAGCTCGCCCAGCGCATCAAGGCCTCGGGCCTCGATCCGGCCAGGAAAGTGACGGCGAGCTGCGGCTCGGGCGTCACGGCCTGCGTCGTGGGCCTTGGTCTCTTTCTCACGGGGGCACCGGAAGCCGCGATCTACGACGGCTCCTGGACGGAATGGGGCGGTCGTGCAGACACACCAATCGTCACCGGTCCCTGATCTCTATTCCCACCTGCCGCCGGTACGCCCCGACGGCCGCATGCAGATCGCGATCAAGCATCTGGAGCTGGTGAAGCTTGCCTGGATGGAGCCGGGCAAGCCGCCGCCGATGCCGATCGAGATCGCGCAAGAGTTCAATCCCACCGTGCCCTTCTACCGCGAGCTCTACGATCGCGTTGGCCGGCCGTGGCTCTGGTTCGAGCGGCGGCTCCTCTCGGACGAGGACCTCGCCCGCCTGCTCGCCGGTCCGCGGCACGAGGTACGGGTCGCGCGCCATAACGGCGAGCTCGTGGGCTTCTTCGAGTTCGAGGACAACGAGATCGCCTTCTTCGGCCTCACGCTCGGCTATCTCGGCAGGCATATCGGTCCCTGGCTGCTCGATCGGGCCATCGCCCGCGCCTTCGAGCGCGGCTCGACCAAGATCGTGCTCAACACCAACAGCCTCGACCATCCGAAGGCGCTCAACATCTATCGCCGCGCGGGCTTCCGCGTCGTGCGCGCCGAAGCGCGGGATCTGCCCGATCCGCGCGTGCTGTGGCCGGACATCTATCGGTGGCCGCCGAAGTGATGCCTGTGCCATAGTGCAAGGCATGACTGCGAAGAAAACTTATACCCGACCCGACACCGTTTTGGCCGTCGCCGGCCGCGATCCCGACAACAACTTCGGCATCGTCAATCCGCCCGTCTATCATGCCTCGACGATCCTCTCGCCGACCATGGCGAAGTTCGAGAACCGGATCCCCTTCGAGGGCTTCGGCTACGGCCGCAACGGCACGCCGACTCAGAAGGCGCTCGAGGACGCCGTCGCCGCGATCGAAGGCGCGTACCGCTCCATCGCCGTGCAGTCCGGCCTCGCCGCCGTCACCGGCGCGATCGTGGGCTTCCTCAAGACCGGCGATCACATGCTGATCACCGACAATGCCTATGGACCGGCGCGGCGCTTCGCCAACACCACGCTCAAGGGCTTCGGCGTCGAGACGACCTTCTTCGATCCGATGATCGGCGCGGGCATCGAGAAGCTGATGCGGCCCAACACCAAGGTCGTCTATCTCGAGGCGCCGGGCTCGCAGACCTTCGAGGTGCAGGACGTCGATGCGATTGCGGCTGTCGCCAAGAAGCACGGCGCGGCGGTGCTGCTCGACAATACCTGGGCGACGCCCCTCTACTTCAAGCCGTTCGAGCATGGCTGCGATCTCTCGATCCATGCCGGCACGAAGTACATCGTCGGCCACTCCGACGCGATGATGGGCATCATCTCCTGTCGCGACCGCGCCATGTTCGAGGTCGCCAAGACCGCGTGCATGAACTTCGGCTGCCATGCCGCGCCGGACGACAGCTACCTGGCCCTTCGCGGGCTTCGCACCATGGCCGTGCGGCTGCGCCATCACGAGAAGAGCGGCATCCATATCGCCAACTGGCTGAAGACGCGGCCCGAGGTCGACAAGGTGCTGCATCCCGCCCTGCCCGACTGCCCCGGCCACGACAACTGGAAGCGCATGTTCAAGGGCTCGTCCGGCCTCTTCGCCTTCACCCTGCGCGACGGCTACAGCAAGAACGCGATGGCCGCGATGCTGGACGGCATGGACATCTTCGGCATGGGCGCCTCGTGGGGCGGCTATGAGAGCCTGATGATCCCGGCGCATCCCGACAATTATCGCACCGCCGTGCCGTGGCCGAAGGACAAGCAGATCCTGCGCGTCCATATCGGCCTGGAAGACGTCGAGGACCTGAAGACCGATCTGGCCGAAGGCTTCGATCGGCTGAACCGCGCGCACAACGCGTAGCTTACTTCCGGCACTCCGCGCAGGTGCCGGTGACTTCGAGCGTCATATCGCGCGCGGTGAAGCCGCGGCGGCTCGCGGAGGCGGCGATCGTGTCGGCGACGCCCGTGCTCTGCATCTCCTCGGCGTTGCCGCATTCGCCGCAGATCAGGAAGAAGCCGCGATGGCTCTCGCCCGGATGGCTGCAGCCGATGAAGGCGTTCATGCGCTCGATGCGGTGGATCAGCCCGTTCTCGATCAGGAAGTCGAGCGCGCGATAGACCGTCGGCGGCGCCGAGCCCAGATCCTCGTCGCGCAGCTGATCGAGCAGCGCATACGCACCCACGGGCTTGTGGCTCGACCAGACCAGTTCCAGCACCCGGCGGCGCAGCGGCGTGAAGCGCAGGCCTTTGCGCTCGCACAGCTTCTCGGCAGCCGCGAGCGCGTCCTCGATGCAGTGCTTGTGGTCGTGGGTGGAGGCTTTGGCCGGCTTCTTCACGGGGTTCCGATTTGCCAAGCGGGACGACGGCGATTATACGCCCCGTTCCTTCCGGAGGCCAAGGCAGCATGCCCCGCACCGCCACCACCTATCCGCAGGCCGCCATCGACGCCATGCTGGCGGCCATCCAGTTCGACGCCCAGGGTCTCGTGCCCGCCATCGCCCAGCAGCACGATTCGGGCGAAGTGCTGATGATGGCCTACATGGACCGCGACGCCGTCGTCGAGACAATGCGCACGGGTCGTGTCTGCTACTGGTCGCGCTCGCGCAAGGGCCCCTGGCGCAAGGGCGACACGTCCGGCCACATCCAGACACTTGTCGAGCTGCGCGTCGATTGCGATGGCGACACGCTGCTGGCCGAGGTCGAGCAGACCGGAGTCGCCTGCCACACCGGGCGGCACAACTGCTTCTTCCGCGCCATTCGCGAGGGCAAGCTCGAGACCATCGCGCCGGTGCTTGTCGACATGGACAACCTTGCGAAGGAGTGAGCGTTTTGCGTCAGCGTAGTCTCGATCGTCGCCTGTTCCTCGGTTCCGTCCTCGCGCTCCCCCTCGGCGGTTGCATCGACATCACCGAGATGTTCGGCGCCAAGCCCAAATACACGCTCACGCCCCGCGGCGACCGCCTGGTGCGATGGATCCAGCACGAGGGCCACGACGTCATGATGGCGCCCGATGCGCTGACGGTGATGGGCCTCAACAATGGCGGCCGCGACATCCCCGTCCGCCAGCTCGCCTTCGACGGCACCGACGGCCGCTATGTGGTCAGCCTGGTGAACCTGCGCCAGATCCACGAGTTCGTGTTTCATCGCCGGCAGGGTGATGTCCTCGTCTTCCATCACTGCGACACGGCCTTCAGGCGGCTGACCAGCGTGCGCTATCCGCGCACCGGCCAGCCGACTTTCATCACCGATACCGCCTTCGCCGAGAACGACTTCGCCCAGCAGCTCGCCTTTTGGTTCGACCGTATGCCGGGGCGGTAGTAATGTTACGGAACGATGACAGTCAGTTCCGCCCCCTCCCTCTCGGCCAGGAAAACGCTGACGGTGTGCGGCGGCGCGCATGCGCTGCATGACGGCTTCACCGACCTTCTGAACGTCCTCTATCCGCTGCTTCAGGCCCAGTTCGGCCTGACCTACGCAGCCATTGGCGCGCTGAAGGCGGTCTATTCGGGCGCCATGGCGAGCGGGCAAATCCCCTCGGGTTGGCTGGCGACGCGGTTGGGCGGCGTCCGCGTCCTCGCCTTCGGCACGGCACTGGTAGCGGTCGGCTACGGCCTGGCCGGTCTGACCGGCTCGATCTACGGCGTGATCGCCGGTCTATTGCTCGCGGGCTTGGGGGGCAGCACCCAGCATCCGATCGCCTCGACTCTGGTCTCGGGCGCGTTCCCCGGACTGCGTTCGCGCACAGCACTCGGGACGTACAACTTCACCGGAGACGTCGGCAAGATGGCGGTGCCGGCGCTGTTCGCGCTGATTGCAACCGCGCTCGGCTGGCGGCAGGCATTGCTCATCACGGCGGCACTGGCGGTGACCGGCGCCGGCCTGATCGTCGCCACGCTGCAAGGCGCGGAGATGCGCGCCAAGGAGACGGCCAAGGCCGCAGTCTCCGGACAGGACAGGCCGTGGGCCTTCTGGTTGCTCTTCTCGATCCACGTCGCCGACAGCAGCGTGAGGAGCGGCTTCCTGATCTTCCTGCCCTTCCTGCTTCAATCGAAGGGCGCCGACTTGCCGATGGTCGGCCTCGCGCTGTCGCTGCTGTTCGCGGGCGGCGCGGCCGGCAAGCTGGTGATGGGCTGGCTGGGCTCGCGTCTCGGCGTCGTGCGCTCGGTGGTGCTGACGGAGCTTGCGACCACGCTGCTGATCGTCGCCCTCCTGCCCCTGCCGCTCTTCTGGTCGCTGGTGCTGCTGGCCCCGGTCGGTCTGATGCTGAACGGCACCTCCTCCGTGCTCTACGGCACGGTGCCCGAGTTCGTCACCGCCGAACGCCGCACGCACGCCTTCGCCGTGTTCTACACCGGCGGGTCCGTTGCGGGCGCGTTGAGCCCCTTCCTGTTCGGCGTGCTGGGCGATGCGATCGGCCTCGTGCCTGCAATCGCCAGCGTGGCGGCGCTCGCCTTGCTGACGGTGCCGCTGGTGTGGGCGCTCAGGCCGGCTTTCCACTCCACTCCGGCCCCATAGGCCGCAGCCTGACTCCCTTGCGGAGATGCTTGTAGGGCATCTCCACCGGATCGGTGATGTGCGCGCCGGGCGACTGGACGACCAGGATCGTCTCGGCGATCGGCTGGAAGTCGGCGCGGAAATGCACCGTCGACTTCAGCCCGAGGATCGGCACCTTGGAGGGCTCGACGCCGACGTGGCGGAACATCTCCTGGTCGGCTGCCTGGACCCGGCGACTCGCGAGCACCGCCGAGACGCCGCTCGCCTCGTCGGTGACGAGCGCCATCGGCCCGATCTGGAACTTGGCGCCGCCATAGAACGGGCCGGTGCCGGTGAAGACGCCGTCGCCGACCTTCATCACGCGCCAGTCGGCCTCCAGCGGCTTCTCTCCGGCATAGCCGACGGCCGCGCCGATGCCGCGGCGCATGATGTTGCCCTCGCCCGTCGCGACGGCTGCCTTCGCGGCCTCCTCATCGACGATCATGCCGATCACCGCGCCCCTGGCCTTGTGGCGCATCATCGCCGCCAGCAGCCCGATCGTGTCGGAGGTGCCGCCGGCGCCGGGATTGTCCTGCACGTCGGCGAGCACGATCGGCTTCTTCGCCGTCTTCGCCAGCTCCAGTGCGCGCAGCACGGCGGCGTCCGGATCGAGCAGCTCGCCGTTGAACGCCTTCTCCTGCACCTTCACCGCATTGGCGAGCTTGTCGGCCGCGGCCTCGACCGCTTCCTTGTCATGACCGTAAACGACCAGTGCCGGGCCGCACTGGGCGATGTCGGCCGGCGGGAAGCCCGGCGTGTGGGTCACGCTCACGATGCCCTGGTTGTGGCTCTTTTCGCCCGCCTCCAGCTCGCCCACGAGATCGAAGATGCTCTTGGCCGGCTCGATGAAGGTGCACTGCCAGACCAGCGGGATCAGGAAATCGAGCTGGCGATAGGCACGGTAGACCGGCCGCTTCTCCTTGAGCAGCCGGTCGAGCAGCTGGGCGGCACGCCGGCCGGTTTCCGCCATGTCGATATGCGGATAGGTGCGATAACCGACGAGCGCGGTCGCGAGCCTGGCCATGTCGGGCGTCAAATTGGCGTGATAGTCGAGGCTCGCGACAATAGGCAGATCGTTACCCACGATGGAACGGATCCGGCGTAGAAGTTCACCCTCACCGTCCTCGGTGTTCTCGGCGACCATCGCGCCATGCAGATCGAGATAGATCGCATCGAACGGCCCTTTGCCGCGCAGATCGGGCTCGAACAGCGCCCACATGCGCTCGTAGGCATCCTCGGTGACGTAGGAGGCCGGCGGCGCGCTCGCCCAGGCGAGCGGCACCATCTCGTGGCCGAGTTCGCCGAGTTTCTGCACCGCGCCCGAGATCGGGACATTGTAGCCTTCGACGGCGCCGATCATCTCCGGTCCGTGGAGAAGGCCCGGCCAGGCATCGGCACGCACGAAGTCGGCCCAGGTCGCCTGCTGCGGGGCGAAGGTGTTCGTCTCATGTTGAAAACCACCAACAGCAATACGCGCCATCGCCCCATACCCCTTCCCATTTCAAGCCGGAAGCCGGACCATATCACTGCCATGCGCAATGTCTTCGGTCTCGTTCTGCTCCTCGCGACCGCTGCCTGCTCGCTGCCCCAGACGCGCTGGGAGAAGCCCGGCGCCGACGAGAAGACGACCGCCGGCGACCTGGTGACCTGCCGGCGGGCCGCCCAGCAGGAGGCGATGCGCGATCTTCCCTGGCCGGGCCCCGTACCGATCGGTCCTCGATCGTTCTTCTATCGCGACAATATCGAAAGCGACCGCTTCTACATGGAGCACCGGCTGACCGACTTCTGCATGCGCAACAAGGGCTACACGCTGGTCACGATTCCGCCGGCGCAGACCGGGCCGCCCTCGCCTGAACAACCCGTCGGCAAGTCGTAGCTCAGCCCTTCTTCACCCCGTCCTCGATCGCCTTGATGAGCACGGGCCAGTATTCCTTGTTGAAGCCGAGGTCGCGCGCGCGCTCCATCAGCTCGCGGGCGACGTCGGCGCCGAGCGCCGGCACGCCGGTCTCCTCGGCCATCTGGATGGCGTAGGAAAGATCCTTCAGCGCGTAGTCGGTCGAAAAGGCGCGCTCGGGGAAGACGCCGGGCAGCATCGCCTTCATGCCGTGATTGCGCAGCGCGAAGGAATCGGCCGAGCCCTTGGTCAGGGTCTCGTAGAGCACCTTGCCGTCGACGCCGTTGGCACGCGCGATGGTGAGCCCCTCGGCGAGCGCCACGACGGTCTGGAACAGGATCATGTTGTTCAGGATCTTGACCGCCTGACCGGCGCCGGCGTCGCCGCAATGCGTGACCTCGCTCGCCATGCAGCGCAGCAGCGGCTCGATCCGCTCGAAGGTCTGCTTCGTGCCGCCGACCATGATCGAGAGCGTGCCGTCGATGGCGGCCTGGCGCGTGCGCGCGACGGGCGCGTCGGCGAAGGCCGAGGCCTTGCCCTCGAATTCGGAATAGAGCCGGCGGGCGAGCGAGACGGGCGCGGTGCTGCAATCCACCACCGTCCAGCCGGGGCGCGCCTTGGACACCAGACCGCCGGCGCCCAGACACACCTGCTCCACTTCCTTGCCTCCGGGCAGCGACAGAAGGATGGTCGTGCAGCTCGCCACGATCTCGTCGATCGACGCCGTCTTCACGCCGTCGGCGGCCAGCCGCTGCAGCGGCGCGGGATCGCGGTCCGCCGCCAGCACGGTCCGGCCGCTCTTCTTCGCAAGGTTGCGGCACATCGGCTCGCCCATGGTGCCGACGCCGATGAAACCGATCATCTCAGTCATCAATTTCCTCCCCATTCAAATGGGGAGGTGTCGGCGTAATCGCCGACGGAGGGGTCATGAGCCACAGCGCGCGGTCGCTCATGACCCCTCCGTCAGCGCAAGGCGCTGACACCTCC
>Ga0335083_10009587_pt1 | contig 11741 bp, 10 predicted proteins | sample Lox_Sample_42_FD_206716 | JGI IMG/M metagenome (GOLD analysis project Ga0335083, IMG submission 206716) | Soil microbial communities from Loxahatchee National Wildlife Refuge, Florida, United States - Lox_Sample_4.2 | ecosystem: Environmental > Terrestrial > Soil > Wetlands | place: USA... | reverse complement strand
GCCCAGCGGCGCAAGCAACCTGGCGTAAGCCGATAGCAGGGCGAACAGCGCCGATGCGCCAACAGAAAACAGAATTCCGCGACCTGGTTCATACTGGTTCATCGGCTCGCCCGCCGCGAGAGAAGGGCGGGGCTGGAAGAGCCGCTTGTTGCATCTGCCGCGTCGCACGCTGACGCGGTTTTGTTGTTTTTCATCGTATCGGTTGTCTCTGGCGGCGGCTGCGCAAAAGCCGCTTCCTTCGTATCGTTTCGTGAATGCAAGCCGGCATTCTAAAGGTTGTCACACGGTAGCCTCGTCGAATTTATACCGTGCGCATTGGCGATTGATGAACTAGAACGTAACTTCATCCAGTCGGCCAGCTTTGGCGGCCCGGTCCGGACTCTCCATTCGTGTGCGGCAAGCGCGATTGTGGCTTGATTGTCGTCTGACTCTTGACTGCTTCTTGCCTACGTCTTGCCTGTTTCTTGCTTCAACGCATGTCTTTACCGTCATGAAAGCGAAAGCCACGATCCGCTTTCCCTTGTGTGCATCGATTCGTGATGCGCACGCCCCGCACGGCCAGCAGCCGTCACCTCTGAGAGGACATCTGCATGACTCAGCCTGCGCTATTGCCCGAAGTGTCGCCCGGATTTGCCGCGGATATCCGCGCCGGCCTGACTCACTCTCCGCAGAAGGAATTGCCGTCCAAGTATCTCTATGACGAAGTGGGGTCGGCCCTCTTCGAAGTCATCACCGCGCTGCCCGAATACGGCGTCACGCGCGCCGAAGAACGCCTTTTGACGCGCCATGCCACTGACATCGTCGCGCAGCTTTCCTCCGATGTAACGGTCGCCGAACTTGGCAGCGGCAGTGGCCGCAAAACGCGGCGGATTCTTGAAGCACTGTGTAAAAAGCACCCCACTTCTTACTGCCCGATTGAAATTTCGCGCACCGCGTTGCAACTGTGCCGCCGGGAGCTTGGCGATATCGAGCGAATTTCGATCGTCGGGTATGAGCGTGACTATCTCGCCGGTCTCGCGGAAGTCAGCGAAAAGCGGCCAGATGGCGAGCAGCTGCTGGTGCTGTTTCTCGGCAGCACGATCGGCAATTTCGCCCGGCTCGCTGCCACGCGTTTCCTGCGCGATATTCGCGTGATGCTCAAGCCCGGCGATGCACTCCTGCTCGGCACGGATCTCGACAAGCCGGTCCCGACACTGATCGCGGCCTACGACGATCCCATTGGCGTCACTGCGGCGTTCAACCTCAACCTGCTCGCGCGGATCAATCGCGAACTGGGCGGCGATTTCCCGCTCGATGCGTTCGAGCACGTCGCGCGATTCAACCCGGATGCGCGCAGCATCGAGATGCATCTGCGCGCGAAGCGTCGCGTGAGCACACACGTGCGCGCGGCAAAGCTGAGCGTCACGCTCGAGGAAGGCGAGACGATCTGGACCGAGAGCAGTCACAAGTACCACGCGGAAGAAGTCGACGCGATTGCGCACGATGCAGGCTTCGCCTGTCAGCGTCAGTGGGTCGAGCGCGACTGGGGATTTGCAGAGAGTCTGCTGGTTGCGCGTTGAGCGGTCGCATGGGATGCGCCGTGGCAGCTGCTGTCAGTTGCCGTCGCAGCAGCCGCGCAAGACACACGGGATAATTTCAATGCGGCTGCCCGCTCCGATCTGTGAAATCGGCTTTGTGGAACGAGGCCGTTGCGGGAACGCTTGCGCTACCCGTCCTTCGTTCCGGCACGCCATCACGCGGCATCGGTTGAGTCGTACAACTCTGCTTCGTTCAATGCTGCTCGAAACGCTCGTAGCGCTTTTCAGTAAAGCGCTCTTCGCCGGTGACTTCCGTCACCCGCGCCGAAGGCGGTCCATGGCGCAGCCATGAGAGCATTCTGTCCACCTGATTGGCGGGACCTTGCAGCAACGCTTCGACGGAGCCGTCGTCGAGGTTCGCCACCCATCCCCTGATACCGAGCGCGTGCGCCTGACGCACCGTCGCGTGACGAAAACCCACGCCCTGCACGTGTCCGCGTACGCGCACATAGTACGTTTCAATTCGTGAATCCAGATCCGGGCCGGTCATGCGAACCTCTCCTGACTATCTTTCAAGCGGGCATTTTAGTCGCGTCGCGACGATGCTGCTGCGCGCGTCGCTAGATGTGCCGTGGCCCATGTCGCCGCTGGCGCTGACAGGGCGTCGCGATGTCCGCGCAGCAGCTGGCCACGCCCGTAACCATCTGCACGTACAATCCGACCACGTTTAACCCGCGCTGCCTGTGTCGCCCGCAGCGCCCTCACATGTCAGACAGGGAAGTCAGAACAGAATGACCGATCAGAATCGCGACCTCGTGCTCGTCACCGGCGCGTCCGGCTTCGTCGGATCGGCCGTCGCGCGCATCGCGCAACAGAAAGGTTTCGCGGTTCGCGTGCTGGTCCGCGCGACGAGCCCGCGACGCAACCTCGAAGCACTCGATGCGGAAATCGTCGTCGGCGACATGCGCGATGAGGCGTCGATGCGCTCGGCCCTGCGCGGCGTGCGCTATCTGTTTCACGTCGCCGCCGACTATCGCCTGTGGGCGCCGGATCCCTCGGACATCGAACGCGCGAATCTCGAAGGCACCGAAGCCACGATGCGCGCGGCGTTGAAGGAAGGCGTCGAGCGCATTGTGTATACGAGCAGCGTCGCGACGCTGAAGGTCACGAGCTCGGGCCAGTCCGCCGACGAAACCTCGCCGCTCGCAGCGGACAAGGCGATCGGCGTCTACAAGCGCAGCAAGGTGCTGGCCGAGCGCGCGGTGGAGCGGATGGTCGCGAACGACGGCCTGCCCGCCGTCATCGTCAACCCGTCGACGCCGATCGGCCCGCGCGACGTCAAGCCGACGCCCACCGGCCGCATCATCGTCGAAGCGGCGCTCGGCAAGATTCCGGCCTTCGTCGATACCGGGCTGAATCTCGTACATGTCGACGATGTCGCCGCCGGGCATTTTCTCGCGCTCGAGCGCGGCAAGGTGGGCGAGCGCTACATTCTCGGCGGCGAAAACCTGCCGTTGCAGTCGATGCTGGCCGACATCGCGAACCTCACCGGGCGCAAGCCGCCGACCATCGCGCTGCCGCGCTGGCCGCTGTATCCGCTGGCGCTCGGCGCCGAAGCCGTCGCGAAGATCACGAAGCGCGAGCCGTTCGTCACCGTCGATGGGCTGAAGATGTCGAAGAACAAGATGTATTTCACTTCGGCGAAGGCGGAGCGCGAACTCGGATATCGGGCCCGACCGTATCGCGAGGGGCTCAGCGACGCGCTGGAGTGGTTCCGGCAAGCGGGCTATCTCAAGGCCTGACGGGCCTGAGGTAAGGCCGGGTTCAAGGGGTGGCGTCACGGCCTGCATCGCGGCTGGATTCAGCACCGTACGGATGCGCGGTTCGCTGTCCCGTTACCCAAGCTTACGAACTTTGTTACAACGTCGGCAAGACGGCGTAAGGTCAAAGGCCGTGCGCAGCGAGTAAAATCGCGGGTCTTACCAGAGAAAGCATCGCATGAATCTTCAAGAACAGATCGGCGCGCTTGAAACGGGCGTCGATCAGCTCATTCAAATCGCGCAGGCCCCGAAGGCCGCGACCGCACCGGAAACCGTCCAGGAAACCGACGCTGAACGCGCAGCGCCGGCGGCAGCGGCAATCGCCAATCATTCCGTCGAAGCAGACGCAGCGGCGCAGCAGGAAGATACGCACAACGCCGCCGCTCGCGGCGAGGAAGTGGCCCGCGAAGGTGAGAAAGCTTCTGCCGCAGAGGTTGCGACTGAGATCTCCGCCGACATCACCGCCGCCGCACCCGCCGAAGAGCCGACCCTGCTCGTCGGCCGCCCAGCCCAGAACGAAATCACGATGACGATCGGTGGCAAGACCGTCTCGCTGGGAGCGCTGCAGATTGGTCAGCTGATCGAGGAACTGGCGAATGCGCGCGCGTCGATGGCGCCGGAGCCGCCCGGCGGAATCCCGGCTGGCTGGCGTTTCGCGTCGACGAAGAATCCGATGATGGCCGTGCAGAAGCAGTCGAACGGCGACCGTCTTCTGGTGATGCGCCATACCGGCCACGGCTGGGTGCCGTTCACCTTCTCGCCGGATATGGTCATCCAGATGTACATGATGCTGACGCAGCGCTGATAGGGCGCCGCAGTACCGTCATAGCGCGGCAATCGCGCCGCCCTTCGCTCGGCAGAAGCGCCAGCAGCAGTTCAACGGCGCAGCAACGCAGTCGCGTCACGCGCCGCCGGAGCGCTCTCTTCAGTTTTCCTGGTGGCCTTGCGCCGGCGCCTGAACACGCGCCTTCCACTGCCCGCCCTTGCCGCGCCAGTAGCGCACGGCCGAGGCGAATGTTGCGCCGACATAAAACAGCGCGACCAGCGGCAAAAACGGCGCCCACAGGGGCGAGCGTCCGTAGTAGTGCAGCATCGGCGCATACGCGCAGCACATCGCCGCCCACGCAAGCCACGCGGGCCAGCCCAGCGGACCGAGCAACACCGCCACGACAGGTGGAATCAGATAAATGATCGTCATGCCCGCCAGCGTGCCCGCCAGCAGCCAGCCCGAGTAGTGCAACTGCGTGAAGGCCGTGCGCGCAATCATGTTCCAGATATCGCGCCAGCTATCGTAAGGGCGCAACGACACGCTGCGCGCCGCGACGTCGAGCCGGATCGGATGCCGCCCCGCGCCGCGATGCTTGATGCGTGCCGCGAGGCTGCAGTCGTCGATCAGTTCGGCACGGATCGATTCGATGCCGCCCGCTTCTTCGAGCGCAGTCCGGCGAACCAGCATGCAGCCGCCCGCCGCCGCCGCGGTCTTGTTGCGCGGATTGTTCACCCACGAAAACGGGTACAGCTTGGCAAAAAAGAACACGAAGGCAGGAATCAGCGCCTTTTCCCAGAACGAATCGCAGCGCAGCCGCACCATCAGCGAAACGAGGTCGCGCTTTTCCTCGCCGGCGCGGACCACCAGTTGCGTGACGGCGTCGGCGGGATGGCCGATGTCGGCGTCCGTGAGAAGCAGGTAGTCGGCGGGCAGACCGAGCGTCTTCACGGCCTCGATTCCCTGCGACTGCGCCCAGACCTTGCCCGACCAGCCCGGCGGCAGCGGCTTCGCGGTGAGCACCGTCAGGCGGTCCGGGCATTGCATCTGCAGCGCGGCCGCACGGGCGGCGTCGGCGGTGCCGTCCGTGCTGTGATCATCGACGACGATCACGTGAAACGCACCCGCATAGTCCTGGCCGAGCAGCGACGCGACGGCACGCGCGATCACGTCGGCTTCGTTGCGTGCCGGTACGACCGCGGCCACGGCCGGCCACGCTTCAGAGCCGGCCGCACCGGGCGGCACCGCGAGCGGCGCGGCGGGACGCGCCCGCCAGAAACCGCCGCGGGCAAACAGCAGCACACACCAGATCAGGAGCGACAGACAGGACAGGACGAACAGAACCGGCATCATGCCTCGCCCTCTAGACACATTACCCGCACGGCGAGCGGCACACGGGATACGCCGGACGACCGCGCCGGCAATACGTCCACGAAAGGAGAGATTTTGAAACGATCGACTTCCATTCAGCGAGCCTCAATTGCATTCGGTAATGCGGTTGTAATGAATATCCGCAAGATCTGATAGTTTAAGTGTTCCCACCGTGGGGCGCAGCGGTCGTTGCTGCCTTACCGTTTGTTGTTTCGGGAGCGTCCGGGAAAGCAAGGAGGCCGCGATAGCGTTAGAATGCGCGTTTGGTTTCGGTGTGCCGGCTTTTGTCGGACTTAATACACCAATTAATATGATGGCGCGGCGATAAAGTCATTTTTACTGGCTTCTTCGGGACCCGCGTCAGTCGGAGTTCGCCAGCCTATGCGAGTCATCCTTGCTCAACCCCGCGGCTTTTGTGCGGGTGTTGTCCGTGCGATCGAAATCGTCGATCGCGCATTGTTACAACACGGTGCGCCCGTCTATGTGCGCCATGAAATCGTCCACAACCGCCACGTGGTCGATAACCTGCGTCAAAAAGGGGCACGCTTCGTCGAAGAACTGGACGAAGTGCCGGAAGGCGCCGTCGCGATTTTCAGCGCGCACGGCGTGGCGCAAAGCGTCGAACGTGCTGCCGAGCAGCGCGGTCTGGACGTACTGGACGCAACCTGCCCGCTCGTCACGAAAGTGCATGTGCAGGGGCGTCAGTACGTGGGCGCTGGCCGGACGCTGATCCTGATCGGCCACGCTGGCCATCCGGAAGTCGAAGGCACGATCGGGCAGATTCCCGGCAAGGTGCTGCTGGTCCAGAGCGAAGCCGAAGTCGCGACGCTCGATCTGCCACTCGACACGCCACTTGCCTATGTCACGCAGACGACGCTGTCGGTCGACGACACACGGGGCATCATCGACGCGCTGCTGCGCCGGTTCTCCGACATCGTCGGCCCCGATACGCGCGACATCTGCTACGCCACGCAAAACCGCCAGGCGGCGGTGCGCGAGCTGAGCACGCAAGTCGATGTCCTGCTGGTGGTCGGTGCGACGAACAGCTCGAACTCGAATCGCCTGCGCGAAATCGGCAGCGAAACGGGCGTGCCGAGCTACCTCGTCGCCGATGGTTCCGAAGTGAAGCCGGAGTGGTTTGCCAATGCGCAGACCGTCGGCATCACGGCGGGTGCGTCGGCACCGGAAGAAATGGTCGAACACGTGATCGATGCGCTGCGCGCATTGGGCCCCGTCGACGTCACGACGATGGCGGGCCGTGAAGAGAAAGTCGAATTCAAGTTGCCGTCAAAGCTGACGCAACAACTCGCCGCGCGCGAAGTTTAAGGAGGACAACAGTGTCTATTCCGTTGCTACAAAAAGTCCGTGTCGGTGCGTACATCATGCGCCAGCACATGTCGGGCAACAAACGCTATCCGCTCGCGCTGATGCTCGAGCCCCTTTTTCGCTGCAACCTCGCCTGTAATGGCTGCGGCAAGATCGATTATCCGGATCCGATCCTGAATCAGCGTCTGTCGCTGGAGGAGTGCCTGGGTGCCGTCGATGAATGCGGCGCACCGGTGGTCTCGATCGCTGGCGGCGAACCGCTGCTGCACAAGGAAATGCCGCAGATCGTGAAGGGCATCATCGCGCGCAAGAAGTTCGTGTACCTGTGCACGAACGCGCTGCTGATGGAAAAGAAGATGGACGACTACGAGCCGAATCCGTACTTCGTCTGGTCGGTGCACCTCGATGGCGATAAGGAAATGCACGATCACTCGGTATCGCAGGACGGCGTCTATGAAAAGGCCGTCGCCGCGATCCGCGAAGCCAAGCGCCGTGGTTTCCGCGTCAACATCAACTGCACGCTGTTCAACGACGCCGTGCCGGAACGCGTCGCCGCGTTCTTCGATACGCTCGGGCCGATGGGCGTCGACGGCATCACGGTGTCGCCGGGCTATGCGTACGAACGCGCGCCGGATCAGCAGCACTTCCTGAACCGCGACAAGACCAAGCATCTGTTCCGCGAAATCTTCAAGCGCGGCAACAACGGCAAGAACTGGTCGTTCAGCCAGTCGGGCATGTTCCTCGACTTCCTGGCCGGTAACCAGACCTACGAATGCACGCCGTGGGGCAACCCGGCGCGCACGGTGTTCGGCTGGCAAAAGCCGTGCTACCTGGTCGGCGAAGGTTATGTGAAGACCTTCAAGGAACTGATGGAAACGACGGACTGGGATTCCTACGGCACCGGCAACTACGAAAAGTGCGCGGACTGCATGGTCCACTGCGGCTTCGAAGCGACCGCTGTGATGGATACGGTCTCGCATCCGCTGAAGGCACTGAAGGTCAGCCTGCGTGGTCCGAAGACCACGGGCGCGTTCACCAAGGACATCCCGCTCGACAACCAGCGTCCGGCCGAGTACGTGTTCTCGCGTCACGTCGAGATCAAGCTGGAAGAGATCGGCCGTGCGGGTAAGGGCAAGAAGGTGCAAGCAACGACGGCAACGGCAAGCTGAGCATTGCGTGGGCCGCCGGCATTCGAGCCGGCGCTCCTTGTAACGGAGCGAGCCTGCAACGAAAGAGAGCGCAACGGTGCAAATCGTTGCGCTCTTTTTTTGGCAGTGACCGGGCGTTCAACCCGCGCTGCGCGCGTTGTGCTCAGTCAGGAACTTGATCAATCCGTCGATCCCGCCCTTGGAGAGCTGTTCGGCGAACTGGGTCTGGTAGACCTGGATGAGCCATGCACCCATCATGTTGATGTCGTAGATTTTCCAGCCGTCCGGTGTCTTTACGAGCCGGTAGTCGATCGAGTCGTCACCGCCGTTGCTGATCACGTGCGACTGCACCACGGTATCTTTGGCCCCGTCTGCCCCTGCCGACGGCTGGAAGCGGAATTTCACGTCCTGGTCCCGCAATTGCGACAGCGATGCCGCGTAGGTGCCGACCAGCAGCTTGGTGAACTGTTCGTACAACTGCTTCTGCTGGTCGGGGGTGGCGGTTGTCCATGCCTTGCCGACGGCAATCCGCGTCGTGCGTTCAAAGTTCGTATACGGCACGAAGCGGCTCTGAACCACCTCGGTGATCTTCTTCATGTCGCCGCTGCGCGCCTGAGGATCGGCCTTCATGGCGGTCACCGTGCCTTCGACGGCGCTTTTCACCACGGCGTCCGGCGCAGACTGTGCGAAAGCCGCGGTGGAAACCACGGCCGCTGCAATAAAAGCAGAGATATAACGTTTCATATGCGCGCTAGAACATGACAGTGAACAGGACAGCCCCCCGATGGCTAGGTGGCCAGGGAACCCACCAGGGCAGTATACAGATTTTGCCCGATAGGCCCACCGCCAAGAGACGCGCGCGAGCCCGCCGCGTCTGTATACTTGTGCCCTTCTGCCGAAAACGCCATTAACGACAGGGCTATTCAACCTGTATGCTGAAGTCATCCATCGTTCGTCTCGTCGCCTGGTCGATCCGCCTTGCAGGGTGGGTCATCGCGCTGTCGCTCGTGCTTGCTGTCGCGAGCGGCTATTACGTGATGAATCACTTCAAGATCAATACCGACATCAGCCGCCTGATCGAGACGGACGCCGTGTGGTCGAAGCTCGGTAACGCCATGGATGCGGCCTTCCCCGACAAGGGCAAGACCGTGCTCGTCGTGGTCGAAGCGCGCGCGCCGGAATTCGCCGATGCCGCCGCCAATGCGCTCACTGCTGCGCTGCAAAAGCAGCCAAAGCAGTTCATCACCGTCTCGCAGCCTGCCGGCGGTACTTTCTTCGAACACAACGGCCTGCTGTTCCTGCCGCTCAAGGACGTCGAGTCGACCACCTCGCAACTGGTTCAGGCCCGCCCGCTCATCAATTCTCTCGCACACGATCCCACGCTCACCGGCCTCGCCGGCATCCTGAACACCACGCTGTTGCTGCCGCTGCAGCTCGGCCAGGTCAAGCTCGCCGACATGAGCCATCTGCTGTTACAAAGCGCGACGGTGCTCGATGGGGTGCTGGCCGGCCAGCCAACCGTGTTCTCCTGGCGCGGGCTCGTCGATAAAAGCTCGGCGACTCAGCCGGCCCGGGCGTTCATCACCGTCCAGCCGGTGGTCGACTACTCCGCGATCGAACCGGGCGCCGAGGCCTCCCAGGCGATCCGCGATACGGCCGCGTCGCTCCACCTGGACACACAGTACGGCGCCACCGTCCGGCTGACGGGCGAACAGCCGCTCGCCGACGAGGAATTTGCCTCGGTGGAAGACGGGGCGCTCGTCAACGGCATCGGTTCGCTGATCGTCGTGCTCGTGATCCTGTGGCTCGCGTTGCGCTCGAAACGGCTGATCATTGCCGTCTTCATCACGCTCTTCGTCGGTCTCGCGATCACGGCGGCGCTCGGCCTCATGATGGTCGACGCGCTCAACATGATTTCGGTCGCCTTCATGGTGCTGTTCGTGGGGTTGGGGGTCGATTTCGGCGTCCAGTTCGGTGTGAAGTATCGCGAAGAGCGCAACCTCGACGACCGGCTCCCGGTTGCGCTGCTGAACACGGCGCAAAGCATCGGCGTGCCGCTGACGCTTGCGGCCGCGGCTGTCGCGCTGAGCTTCTTCTCGTTCCTGCCGACTGCGTATCGCGGCGTGTCCGAACTGGGCAAGATCGCCGGCGTCGGGATGTTCGTCGCGTATCTGACGAACATGACGCTGCTGCCGGCGCTGCTCCTAGTCATGAAGCCGAAAGCCGAACCGGTGTCGCCCGGCTTCAGGCAACTGGCGCCCGTCGACGATTACCTCGACCGCAATCGCAAGCCCGTGCTGATCATCACACTGATCGTGGTGATTGGAGCGTTGCCGCTGCTCACGCGTCTGCGCTTCGACTTCAATCCGCTGCACCTGAAAGATCCGCATACGGAATCGATGGCCACGCTGCTGTCGCTCAACGACGCGCCGGAAGCCGCCGTCAATAACGTGCAGGTGCTGGCGCCCTCGCTGGAGGCCGCGGACCAGATGGCCGCGAGGCTGTCGGCGCTGCCGGAAGTCGGCCGGGTGACGACGCTGAGCACCTTTATTCCCGCAGACCAGCAGCAAAAGCTCGCCATGATCGCCACGGCCGCCCAGCAACTGCTGCCGGCGCTCACGCAGAACACCGCACCGGCCGCCACTGATGCCATCCGCGTCGCCGCGCTCAAACGCGTGGCGAACCAGCTGTCGCTGGCTGCCGGCGATCACCCGGGGCCCGGCGCCGCCGAAGCCCAGCATCTGTCGGAAACCCTGACGAAGCTGGCAGCCGCGGACGCCGCCACCCGCGACCGCGCAGAAAAGGCGATGGCGGAACCGCTGCGGATCGCGCTCGGACAACTGACCACCCTGCTGCAGCCTTCGCCGATCACGCGGGAAAGCTTGCCGCCGGCCATCTCGAGCAGCTGGGTTTCACACGACGGCGAGGCGCTCGTCGATATCGGGCCCAAAGTCCCGCCGGGTGTCGATCCAGGCGACGACGTGATGCTGCGCCGCTTCGCCCAGGCGGTCAAAAAGGCCGAACCGGGCGCGATTGGCGGCCCGATCTCGATCCTGCACTCCGCCGACACGATCATCACGGCGTTCCTGCAGGCCGCAGGCTGGGCGGTCCTGTCGATTTCGATCCTGCTGTGGCTGACGCTGCGCCGGTTCGGCGATGTGCTGCGCACGTTGATTCCGCTGCTTGTTTCGGCGATCGTTACGCTTGAATTGTGCGTTGTTTTTCGCATGCCGCTCAATTTCGCGAACATTATTGCCCTACCGCTCATGCTGGGCGTCGGGGTCGCGTTTAAGATCTACTTCGTGATGGCCTGGCGTAACGGCCAGACCGGTTTGCTGCAGTCGAGCCTCACGCACGCCGTGATGTTCAGCGCGGGCACCACAGCGACGGCCTTTGGCAGCCTCTGGCTGTCGCATCATCCGGGCACGTCGAGCATGGGGCGGCTGCTGGCGCTGGCGCTCTTCTGCACGCTGATCGGCGCCGTTGTATTTCAGCCCGTTTTGATGGGTAAGCCGCGTCACAAGCGCGCCCGAAAGAAACATCGAGGAATTGACGCATGAAGATGCGAACCACCGCGCTTGCGCTTGTCCTCTCAAGCGCAATCGCCGGCTGTGCGACCGGCCCGGACCGCAAGCCAGGCGATCCGCTCGAACCAATGAACCGCGCGGTATTCAAATTTAACGACACGGTCGATACGGTCATCGCACAGCCGATTGCAAAGGGCTACCAGAAGGTGACGCCGCAACCGCTACGCCAGGCGATCAGCAACTTCTTCTCGAATCTCGGCGATCTC
>Ga0335083_10009586_pt1 | contig 11742 bp, 6 predicted proteins | sample Lox_Sample_42_FD_206716 | JGI IMG/M metagenome (GOLD analysis project Ga0335083, IMG submission 206716) | Soil microbial communities from Loxahatchee National Wildlife Refuge, Florida, United States - Lox_Sample_4.2 | ecosystem: Environmental > Terrestrial > Soil > Wetlands | place: USA: Florida... | reverse complement strand
TGGCGCCAGGAAGTGGCGCAGGCAGCCTCGCCCGCGCCGCTATCTCGCCGCAGGAACGCGGAAGCGCATGCGGTCCGGTAATCGTCCCGGTCTTCAAAGCTGCACGTGAGGATGTACCCACATAAGAATCAATGGGCTGGGTGGGCCAAATTGGTTCTTTTGTGCTTGATTGTGCCCGGCCGGAAGCTCAGCGAGCGACCAACGAGAGCCTACGCATTTGACAACTGAATCGCTGTCACCCGACAGAGTGAATAGGTGAACCATTTCTAAAGTTGGCCGCCGACACTGGCATGTGCGCGACATCATTGACAGCCGACCCGTTCGGTTGCAAGCTTGGAAGGTATTCGTCCGAGTAAATGTATAGATCATAATTTCCGTCATCCCTCCACGCCTCAGGGAGGTCTTCTGATGACCGGCGAGAAGCTAGCTCCGCAGCATGTTGCCGGTGAGCTCCTTAGTCACTATCACATCGTTGACAGGATCGGTGCCGGTGGCATGGGAGAAGTCTATCGCGCCCATGACCAGCGTCTCGACCGGGACGTTGCGATCAAAGTGCTGCCCCAGGGTGTGATTGCCGACGAAGCCGCTCGCAAGACTTTCCGCAAAGAAGCAGTCATGCTATCTCGCCTGAATCACCCCAACATCGAAACCATCTTCGATTTCGACAGTGACAATGGTGTGGACTTCATCGTAACCGAGTATATAGCCGGCCAGGGACTCGATCAGAAGCTTGCGGCAGGTGCTCTTCCAGAGAGAGAAATTGTGGGTTTGGGATCGCAGCTCGCTGATGGGCTGGCCGCCGCCCATCAGCAGAACATCGTTCACCGTGACCTGAAGCCATCCAACCTCCGGATCACTCCGGATGGGCGACTGAAAATTCTCGACTTCGGAATAGCGAAGCTGACGAAGCCCGCCAGTCTTGACGCTACCACTGCGAGCCTGAGCGAAAGCATGCGTTTTGCTGGCACGCTGCCCTACATGGCGCCGGAGCAGGTGCGTGGAGAAAAGCTGGACGCGCGCACTGACATCTGGGCGGCTGGGGTAGTGCTATACGAGATGACTACCGGCCATAGGCCGTTTCGGGCGCAGGGCCTGAACGTGACGGAACAAATTTTGTACCAGGCCCCGGACGCGCCTAGCAGCATGAGCCTATTACGGGTCTCCCCTGCGCTCGAGGCTACTATTCTCAAGTGTCTCGACAAGGACCCGGATGCTCGTTACCAGTCGGCCAAAGAACTCGGAGTAGACGTGCGGCGTCTGCGCATACTGGCAGCGACGCCTGCGGCCGCTACGTCGCGATCCAAACTGCGGGCGATATTTGCGATCACCGCTGTGGTGATGGCCCTAGTGGCCTTGTCGTCGTCGGCCTACTTGTACTTTGGGCGTAAGGGCCTTCCTTCGGCGGTAAGCCCCCAGATCACCTCGCTGGCGGTATTGCCGTTGGAGAACCTCTCGGGGGACCCCAAACAGGAGTACTTCGTCGACGGAATGCACGAAGAACTGATTGCTACCCTGGGCAAGATAGGCTCTTTGAAAGTGATCTCCCGAACTTCGGTCATGCAGTACAAGGCAGCACGAAAGCCCCTGCCGATCATCGCCAAGGAGCTAGCCGTCGATGCAGTTGTGGAGGGATCGGTGCGGCGGTCGGACAACCAGGTCCGGGTGACGGTACAGTTGGTCGAAGGAGCCACGGACCGGAATGTATGGGTGAACAGCTACCAACGGGAGCTCGGGGACACACTCGCCCTGCAAAGCGACGTGGCGCGGGCTATTGCGCGGGAAGTCCGAGTCGCACTGACGACAGAGCAAGAGGCCCGCTTGGCCAAGTCACACCCAGTCAATGCAATAGCTCACGATGCCTATCTGCAAGGGAGGTACTACTGGAATAAGAGGACCACCCCAGACCTTCAAAAAGCTCATGAATATTTCCGGCAGGCGCTACTCCTCGACCCTCATTACGCGTTGGCCTATGCCGGAATAGCTGACTGCCAGTACATCGCGGCGGCGCGGGGATTTCAGCCGGCAGAAGAGGCATATGCGGAAGCGGAAGTCGCCGCGACACGGGCGGTTCAACTAGACGACCTTCTGGCCGAAGGTCACACCTCGCTAGGCATTGTGAAAACGTCCAACCATGATTGGTCCGGCGCTGAGAGAGAATTCCAGCGGGCCATCGAGCTCAATCCCAGCTACGCGACCGCTCACCACTGGTATTCGGTCTACCTATCGGCAATGGGCCGGCACACGGAAGCAGTCGCGGAAATCACACGCGCCCAAGAGCTCGACCCGTTCTCGCTCATCATAAGCGAAGCTGCTGTTTGGCCACTCTATGTTTCCCGACAATACAATGAGGCGATTAAGCGCTACGAGAAGATAATCGCGACGGACCCGTACTTTGTCCCCGTATATTACGACCTCGGACGGTCCTACCTGTATAGCGGCCATGTGGATGAAGCGATCCGCATCCACCTCAAACTGAACACCCTGTCGGCCAGCGATCCCACCGCTAGGGCCGAACTCGCGCACACCTATGCTATGGCCGGCCGGAGAGATGCGGCCCGTAGAATCCTCAATGAGTTGCTTGAGACGTCCAAGCGACGGTACGTATCTCCATTTGACATGGCTAAAGTCTACGCCGGACTGGGTGAGAAGAGCCAAGCCCTTGACTCCCTTGAGAAGGCCTCGCGGGAGCACAGCATGCTCGACCTGCAAGTCGATCCAGACCTCGACCCGCTGCGCTCCGAGCCGCGCTTTCGCGACCTGGTACGCAGGCTGAACTTCCCACAGTAGGTCCTTTTGGGAACCTGCCCATAACCCTCAGCACAGTTCCAAGAGCCGGGGGTACATGTCTCAGCCATCGCGACGGGAGGGATTCTCTCTCGCGCTCACTTGATACCTTGGGTAGGCGAACAGCCTCACCCAATGTGATGGTCAAATCCTCATAGTCACTTCTTCTTTTCCGGTACCAGCGGTGCCCACAGTTTCTTCAGTGGCGCGCATGGCGTCTTCAGTGGCGCGCATTGCGTCTTTAGTGGTGCGCACGGTTTCTTCAGCGGCGCGCACGGTGTTTTCAGCGGCGCGCACGGTTGCTTCATCGGTGCGCACGGTCCCTTTGTGGACGGGGTTTTTCCTGTACGGATGCTCATCTCCCTCACCTCTCTACGAAAGCTGTGCAGATGCTCGCTATTGAGGATTGAAGCGAGCGACTGCGAAACATGGCCAACTCTACGAAACCTAGAAAAAATGCACGGAGACACGTTTCCGTCTGGATGGACCGCGAGTTTTCCTCGCCAGCATTCGCCACAGAGCTCACCCAGAAGAGCACGACCTCTCAAGCGAGCGTCGCCGTTACCTCGGCCCACTCCTCGAACTCCATCCACGCAGATCGAATGGACTCCGATCCTGCTCAAGAGCCTCTTGGTAGCCGGAATGTTGGCGGCATTAAAGGGCATCTCGATCACTGCCACGCGGACGCCAAGCCCGGCCTTGAGCGCCCAGCAGATGCTGCGGAGACTCTTCGCAAAACTTCCTGAGCTGCCTGTGATTGGGTCGTGCACCTCCTTGCAAGAGCCGTAAACTGAAAACGCTAGGTCCACTCCTTCTTTCACTAGGGCATGCCGCAGTTTCCGTGGTAAATGCGTCCCATTGGTGAATACTTCTACGGACTTAAAGCCGATCGTCCGGGACTCCCGTAGCAGCGCAGGAAGATCCTCGTACAAGGAGGGTTCGCCGCCCGTGAACTGCACACTCCGACAACCTAAGTCGCGCGCTTGGCGAAGTACATCGACCCAGTTCTCGTAGGACATGGTTTGGTGAACGGGCAAGCTCGGCCCCGCGTCCGCATAGCAATGCGAACATTTCAGATTGCATCTCGGCGTGAGTTCAATCCAAAGGAAGTCGATTGATCCTAACCAGGGTTCAACGCTCGGAGGCGAGCCGGCGGTTCGCACTGAAGGGTATGCGTTATGTGCCTCAGCTTTATTCACCAAGTGCGATGCTGCACAAATCGAGGTAATTAGTCAGTGACGTACCTCACAGATCAGTGTGAGCGGGGCATATTAGGAATAATCCGGATTAGAGCTCACTAATCTCCGGAGGCGTTGTAGAACCTCAAGTACCACGAGCCCGACTTCAGCCAAACCGATCCCGTCTGGTGCCTCTGCCTTCTTGCTATCATTGCGTGGTCTCCTTCCTTCGACCGACGCATTAATTTTGTCGAGAACCGAACGAGAAGGGAGCGGGCCAAAAGTACGGCGGCCAACGTCACGCAAGCCGCTGGAACGGAACCGCTTGCGGCCAACGCGGAAGCGCACGTCGTCCGGTGACGGCCCCGGTCTTCAAAACCGGCGGATGGCAGGCAATCCTGTCATCGGTGGGTTCGACCCCCACTCGCTTCCGCCAGTTTTTTTCGGTACCTTATTCGCGTCCGCATGACATCTTCCCCAGGCGCGAGTTCCAGTGACCATACTGAAAGAAGTGCGGTGCGTTGGCTCATTGCCACACTGGTAGGGGTCTTTGCCTTTGTCAGCTACGTCCAGAGAATGAACATCTCGGTGGCGGCAGAGTTGATGATGCCCGATCTTGGTCTGACGAAGACTGAAATGGGACAGGTGTTCAGCAGTTTTCTGCTGGGTTATGCCATCTTTCAGATTCCTGCCGGACAGCTGGGCGATGCCTTCGGGCCACGCATCGTTCTGGCGGTGGCAGCGCTCGCCTGGGGCGGCCTGACCATTCTCACGGGACTTCTTCCGAAGATGTTTGCAACCGGGAGCGCGGCGGTCCTTGTTGTCCTGTTGATCGTGCGCTTCATGCTCGGAGCATCGGAAGCCGCGACCTTCCCGGTGGGAAGCCGGGCGATTCGCAATTGGACGCCCCCGAGCGAGCGGGCCTTCGCGAACGCCTTTCTCATGGCAGGCAGCGCTTCTGCCGCTGCAGTCTCCGCTCCACTGGTGTCGTGGCTCATGGTGCGGCTCGGCTGGCGGCCTGCGTTTTATGTCACATCGTTACTCGCGTTCGTGATAGCAGCCATCTGGTACGCAATTGCAACCGACGATCCTCGCGAACACAAATGGGTGAGTGAGAAAGAATTGGAACTGATCAATCGCGGCAGAACTCGATCGACAACGGATCCGTCCTCGTGGTCAGCGATTCTCCGGGATCGCGACGTTCTTTTCCTCTCGCTCAGCTACACCTGCGAAGGATACATACTCTTCATTTTTGTTTTCTGGCTGTATATCTATCTGGTCGAAGTGCGCGGTTTCAGCATGCTGAACGGCGGTCTGGTCGCAACTCTGCCATGGCTGACGGCGCTGGGCTGCGCGCCCCTCGGCGGATACGCGTGCGACTACTGGAGCGAAAGGCTGGGACGTTTTGCGGGCGCCCGGATGGCGATCATACTGGGATACAGCGTCTCCGGGTTATTGTTGTTTGCGGCTGCCAAGCTGAGTTCCACCACGGCAGTGGTCGCCGCCTTATGTGTGAGCATCGGCGCCCTCTACTTTGCGGAGCCGGCCTTTTGGGCGACTGCCACCCACCTGTCCAAAGAAAATGCGGGCGCGGTCGCGGGAATCATGAACACGGCAGGCATTGTGGGGGGAATCGTTTCGACGTCGATTACTCCCATCATCGTGAAGCATTTCGGATGGCTACCAGCGTTGGGATCGGGAGCAGCGGTGGGGATCGCGTGCGCGGCGCTGTGGCTTGTGATGGGCCGGAGCAAGCGGGAAGTTCAAGGGTGATGATTTTTTCTCAAACCTGAATCAAAACAATCCTGCGGCGTTTATTGCCATTCACTCCATATCAAAAACATCCGCAAAGATTCGAAAAATCCGCTTGACCATTGGCGTCGCTACGAAGCACAATTCACGTCCATCCACTAGTCTTTCGCTCCGCTTCTGCGGGTAAGTGTCACTTTTGTGACTTCCAGTCATCGGGAGATCTTAATGAAAGCTCTTGGCGTTTACGTCCTTCTGGTACTCAGTTCACTCTTCATCCTCGGCGAACTTACTTTCGGCCAAGCGGTTTTCGGGAACATCGTCGGCACAGTGAGTGATTCCAGCGGCGCTGCGGTCCAAAAGGCAGCGGTCGAAATTACCGACATGGATCGCGGTACGACCTACAAAGCCACGGCGAATGAAAGTGGAAATTATGAACAGACGCACTTGCTCGCGGGCCGATACAAAGTCCGCGTGATGGCTTCAGGGTTCAGCCCGTTTGAAACGACCGCGGTGGTTCAGATCGACTCCTCCACGCGAGTGGACGCGCAGTTGGGTGTTCAGGGGCAGTCGACCAACCTGACGGTTACAGCCGAGACGCCACTTCTAAAAACCGATCGGGCTGACGTCAGCACGACTATCACTACGGAAGAACTCGGCAGTTTTCCGATCCTGAATCGCAATCTGACGCAGATGCTCCTGATCACGCCGGGAACCCAGCTCAACGACTGGACCCATGCGCAATCCGAGAATCCCCAGGGCGGATATCAGATCGACGTGAACGGCCAGCAGTTCACCTCCAACGGCTTTCTGCTTGACGGCGCCGAAAACAACAGCGCGATTCTCGGCATCGCCGTGATCAATCCGAATATCGATTCGCTGCAAGAGTTCAAGGTCACCACCAGCAATTACGACGCTGAGTTCGGGTCTGTGGCGGGCGCGCTGCTGCAGGCAACCACGAAGTCCGGGACCAATGGCTTTCACGGATCCTTGTTTGAGTATCTGCGCAACGACACGTTTAACGCCAAGGATCGCTTCTCAGGAATCAATCTGCCGCTGCGGTGGAATCAGTTTGGCGGGACGCTGGGCGGACCGATCATCAAGAATAAACTCTTCTTCTTCGGCGACTATCAGGGAACGCGTCGGCGCCGGGCGGCTTCGATCATTACCACTGTGCCTACGGCCGCGGAACGCAGCGGTGATTTGCGAGGCCTGCTTGGGGATTTCATCTGTACGGATGGCAGTACGTCTACGAGCGGCTGTGCAAGTCCGTTGATGGTGACGACGACAGAAGGAGCCAGCGTTCCCGCACAGGCCGGGATGGTGTTTGATCCGACAACCGGGAATTCCGACGGAACCGGGAGGCTGGCGATCTCGAGCGGAGGACAGGTGAATGTTCTGCCATCCGTGCCCACTGCCGTCACCAATATCTTGAATTTTCTACCGCCTCCGTCGCCGAGCGCCGGAGCAGCGATCGCGAACAATTACATCGCATCGGGGAGCGAAAAATTCAACAGCGATCAATTCGACGGGCGAGTCGATTACAACTTCTCCGACAAAATGCACATCTTCGGCCGCTATTCCCTTGCTGATTTCGATTTGTCGGCGCCCGGAGCCTATGGTACCGAAGCCGGCGGTCCAGCTCTAAACGGCATCAACTTCGCCGGGAGTTCTCTGGATCGCAACCAGAGTCTCGCGCTCGGAGCCACCTACACGTTCAGCCCCAGCCTGATCACCGATTTCCGCTTCGGATTCTATCGCTATCGCATCCGCGTCCAGCCGAATGGGGTGGGTACCACTCCAGCTACCGACGCGGGCTTTCCCGGCCTGAACATGGGTACAGTCGAAACCAGCGGTATGCCGGCGTTCTACATCAATGGCAACGGAGGCTTCGATTTCGGCTATGCGCTAGGGGTCAACCAGTGCAACTGCCCGCTGAAAGAGACCGAGAATCATTTCCAATTCGTTGACAACTGGACCAAGACCAGGGGCAATCACACCTTCGCCTGGGGCGTGGATATTCGTCGCGCCCAGCAGCAGCGCATCCCGAGCGATTCTCACCGGTCCGGCGAGATTTCCTTTAGTGACGGTGTGACCGGCAGTGCCGACGTCGACGCCGTGGCTTCCTTGGGCACCAGCGGAGACACCACCGGCGCCGCTCTAGCGTCCTTTCTGTTGGCTCAGCCCAGCAGCTTTGCCCGCTATTTCACGGGCATCGGTTTTCATCCGGGTTTGCGGCAGACGAGGCTGTTCTTCTTCGGACAGGACTCCTGGCGTGCGACTTCAAAACTCACCGTCAACTATGGCCTGCGCTACGAGAACTATCTGCCTCAAACTGCTGCCAGCAAGGGTGGTGCGGGAAGTTTTGATCCGAATACCGGCGAAGTATTGGTCGCTGGTTACGGATCGGTGCCGCTTAACATGGGGGTGAAGCCGTATAACCTGGGCTTTGCGCCGCGAATCGGAGTAGCCTATCAAGTTCGGGAACACACCGTGGTGCGCGCGGGATACGGGCGCAGCTTCACGCCGGCCGGTCTCGGCGCTGTCTTCGGCCAGGCGCCAGATTATGATCCGCCGATCACCAACCCCCAACAAAACGTGCAGGCCAACAACTATTCCCCCGTGTTTAACCTGCTGAATGGGCCGCCGGTGATTACGAATCCGCCGATTGGCGCGAACGGGCGCTATCCTCTGCCCAACGGACTGAACGTTTATTACTTTTTCAATCCGCCAAGTTCTTACCGAATCCCGCTGGCGGATTCCTGGAATCTCGCGGTGCAGCATCAATTCAGTCCAACGCTGACCGTGGAAGTCGCGTACGTGGGAAATGTGGGCCGGCATCTGTTTATCAATCCAAACGTCAACCAGGCCTCGCCACCGACAGCGGCCACCGATCCTACGACGTATAGCGATTACGATTCGCGCCGCCTGTATTTCCAGAAGTTCGGTTTGGAGCAAGGGATTTATGCAACTTGCAACTGTGATAACTCCAGTTACCACGCGATACAGGCCAAAGTGCAAAAACGCGTTGCTCATGGACTTGATTTCCTGATCACCTACACCTACGGCAAGGCGATGGTCAACAGCGAAACCGGCGGTGCGTTCTCGAATAATCTCGCGTGGTGGCAGGATCATGGTCCGGCAAACTACGATCGCGCCCAGACGCTGACCGTGAGCCATTCGTGGGAACTTCCCTATGGACGCGGTCGTCATTGGGGATCATCCATCAGTAAGCCCGCAGATCTCATCCTGGGTGGTTGGATATTCAGCGGGATCAGCACCTTCGAATCGGGCTTGCCGTTTACGCCGCAAGTATCGAACGCTCCGCTGCTTTATGCCGACTTCAACAGCGTGCGCGCCGACGAGATCGGCAATCCCAGTGTTTCCAATCAGAGCGCAAATCTCTGGTACAATCCCGCGGCTTTTGTCTATCCGCAAGGCTTAGGCAGGAACGGCGACGTACGCCACAATGCTTTCCGTGGGCCCGGATTTGACGAACTGGATCTGGCTCTGGGCAAGGTCTTTACCTTGACCGAGGGAAAGACTCTCGAGTTCAAATGGGAAACCTACAACGCCGCCAACCATGTGAACCTGGCCAACCCGAATAACACCGTGGATCAGACTGGAGCCGGACAAATTACCGCTGCCGCCGCCATGCGGCAGATGCAGTTTGGGTTACACTTCCGTTTCTAGCCGGCTGAGCCAGCCGAAGCCCGTGATGCTTCGGCTGGCCTCCCGTTCAGTCGCTGTTCATGGAAATAGAGAGGACGCATCCCACATGAAACTGCACGTGTGTCTTGTTCTTGTAGCCCTGATGATGACCGTTCCGCGATCGCAATCGCAACAGGCCCCGCCGTATCCCGCGCCCGACGACCGCTACAAAGTCGACATTCTCGAGGTGGTGGGCCATCCTGACGACGATATCGAAGTCGCGGCCTACGTCGCGAAGCTGATTGAGCAGCAGCATAAGAAGGTCGCGGTGGTGTACACCACGCGCGGAAATTCCGGCGGCAATGCGGCCGGGCCGGAGCAGGCCAACGCGCTCGCCGACATTCGCGAGATGGAGGCCCGTCACTCGCTGGCTTCCTATGGCATCCACAACGCCTGGTTCCTGCATGGCTCCGACACACCGGGCGCCGATGTACTGCGCTCTCTGGAGTTGTGGGGACACGGCCAGGCACTGGATGAAGTTGTTCGTCTCGTGCGCATCACGCGGCCGGAGGTGATCCTCACGTGGATGCCCAACTACGTGGTCGGAGAAAATCATGAAGACCACCAAGCCGCAGGGGTTCTCGCCACGGAGGCATTCGGTCTGGCCGCGAATCCCTTAGCTTTTCCCGAGCAGCTCGAGGCACCAAGGGATCGCCTGAACATCAGCAACTATGGGGAAGGCCTTCGCCCTTGGCAGCCGAAGAAGATCTATTATTTTTCCGATTCCATTCACTTCGACTTTTTTAAAGGCAACGGGCCCGAGTATGCGACTAACGAGATGTCGCCCGCCCGCAAGGAGCCCTATGCGCGCGTGGCCGCCGAGGCGTGGGGCTATTACAAAACGCAGAATGATTTCACCGACGCTCAGCTGAAGGAATATTCGGAAATGCCGGTGCGTTTCATCTTCGGAAAATCTCTCGTCGGAGGAAATGCCACCAGCGATATCTTCGAGGGCATCACTCCGGCGCCGATCGCGTATTGGCGCGCCGCTGGCTACGAGCCTCCGCCGCCCGGCCTCGCGCTGGAGCTCGGCGGTCCGTGGGCTTTCTACCGGGCGTTCTGGCGCGCGCACGGTATCGAGCAAGTGGGAAAACTGTATGCTCCCGAAGCGCAGGTTGCCCCTGGGGAATCACTGTGGGTTCCGTTGCTTATTCGCAATGACACGGATTCCGATAAGCAAGTTACACTGCACGCGTCATTGCCTGCGGGTTGGACGGCAAAGCCTGAGGCAACGATCTACACGGTGGCGGCTCACGATTCTTACCCAATTCAGCTCACGGTGAGTTCTTCTGCGGCTCAGAAAGGGACTTGGCAAACTCTGACGTGGACGGCTGATAGCGGTGGCCAGAGCGCCGGGACTGTCACGCTGAGAGTGGATGTCGTTTCGAACGGACTACCGCAGTAAACGGACGCGCCACTTAATAGAGCGGGTGCACCACTTCTGGCTGCCAGAACTGGGGATGTTGCCTGCTACTGAAGCGTTTTCTTCAACCAGTCAACGAGCGCTTTCTTATACCACAAGAACTCGGGATGCGGCTCCCAGTGGTCCATCCCATGCGGCGCTCCCTCGATCGTAATGAGATCGCAGCGGGCACCAGCCTGCTTCATCCGGTCGCACATCTCGACCGACTGCTCGTAGGGAACGTCTTCGTCTTTTGAGCCGTGCATGAGCAGAAACGGCGGCATGTCTTTCGTGATGTAGATGACGGGCGACGCCTTGATGAGGGTCTTCACCGTTTCAGCGTCGACGGCTTTGATGCCAAACAAGTCGAACAGTTCGTGAGGCAGAGGCTTCCAGGCGATCGCTGCGGCCACAAAGTCGTGAACCCCATACATGGAGACGACCGCCGCAACGGCTGAATCGCCCCGGCCCCTTGCTCCTACGTAGGATACGAGATGACCGCCGGCAGATTCGCCAATCAGCGCCATGCGTTTGGGATCTACCTTGTACTTGGCGGCGTTCGCTCGGATGAATCGAATGGCAGTTTCTACGTCATCCGCGTCGGCAGGGAAGGTGAACTGCGGCGCCAGTCGGTAGTTGATGCTGAACCATGCGAATCCGGCATCGGTCAGCGGCTGGAAGATGTACGTGATGTATTGCTCCTTGTCCCCTGCAACCCATCCCCCGCCATGAACCAGAATCGCGGTGGGAAACGGGCCCGCACCGTCGGGAACGTGCGCGTCGAGCGTGAGATGGACCCCGCCAGCCTGTCCGTACTCGACATCTTTCAAGTCGGTCGCAGCCGCGACCAGAGCGGTCGCTACTAGGAAGAGGAGGCAAGCTAAGGCACAAGTTTTCATGAGTTTGTTTTTGCTTCGT
>Ga0335083_10009585_pt1 | contig 11743 bp, 10 predicted proteins | sample Lox_Sample_42_FD_206716 | JGI IMG/M metagenome (GOLD analysis project Ga0335083, IMG submission 206716) | Soil microbial communities from Loxahatchee National Wildlife Refuge, Florida, United States - Lox_Sample_4.2 | ecosystem: Environmental > Terrestrial > Soil > Wetlands | place: USA... | reverse complement strand
TACCGGTCGTTTTGTAGCGATCTTCCCAATGATTGATGAACCCGCCACCGCACGGTTCCTGGCGTACCAATACTTTTTCCCATCTCATCTTTTCCCAGATTCGAAAGCCGACGGCTCCAGCCTTCGTCTGAACCGTAAACGGCACCGAAACAAACGAACATTCCCGGGCTTCCAACTCTCGTACCAGCGCGTCGAGAATCAGCATTGTACGGTTCACTCGAGCCGGGGAAACGCACACATTGAAATCTCCTTCTTCAGTCAGCACCTCAAGCGGTCCGTGAGCAATGATTCGCGCCTTTTGAAGCCGCCTCCGAAATTCTTTCACCAATGGATGCAGTGTCTTCAAATCTTCTGATACGGGTACTGTGGATGGTCCGTTGGTGGAATCTGCCGGTCGTGCTTCGCTCCGCCATTTCCATCCGATGACCGTCTCAGTTGGTGTAGTTGAAGCAGCGGGAGGCAACGGCGTGTGCTCCATTTCCCAACCGCGGCGCACTAACTGCCAATGCCCCGGACCAGGTCGGGGAATGTTCAATCTGGCACATGCCCTTTGGATCGCCGCAACTGAGACACCCCAAGCAGTTGCCAACTCCGCAACGGGTGTGCGCCACACAGCAGCGTATAGTTCATCTCGGGTTATTCTCTTTGTTGGCTTATTCATCCCGTCAGCCTAAATCCGCCCATTCCGCGACATCAAGAGAGAGGCCGCAGCGTTCGGGTCGTGTGTTTCGAGCTGAAAGATCGCAAGTTCCAGTGCCAGTGAAAGTGCCAGTGAACGGATAGAAAATGAGTTGTTGGCGAGTTATCGGCTGCTAATCGATGCGTTGTTGTCGAGTGCTTGACAAATGCGCAAAGTGCCTGATTCTATTGGCGTTCGTTAGTTATGAGGCTGTTCGCCTCTGGTGATGAGGTGGTAGTCGCGGAGTAATGGAAATTGAAAAAACTTCCAAAACCCGTTCGAATCCCACCCCTTCCGCCAATGTGAGCTTCAATCAATATTTTCAATTGTTTTACTCAATTCTGGATCCTCCAAATCGCGAAAACTGTATGTAAAGTATGTAGCCACGACCATCGCAGATATTACAGTCCGGATTCAGGCTCTTACATTGGCACAGGATTTCCTTTGAATCGGCCAGAATCTTTTCTTCAGCTTCCGCGGCAACCCAATCACCTATACCATGAGCTCTCTCACTCCGCCTATTATGCGGAGGTGTATCGCGAAGCGGGTCACTGCCACCCAAGCGACACGCGATGAAAATCGAGTCAAACTAGAAGAACCCTGCCGCTGCTGAATCGCTATTGAGTACGAATGACACACCGGCGTTATCACCAAGCCATTATCAGAAGGTTAATGACACTCACAACGACCGTTTTCCATCGACGATATTGTGATGAGAGTTTCATAACTTTAACCGAGCTGGCTTAAGAAAATTCGTTGAATAACCCGCCGTTCGCTTGAATTTTCCGGTGGAGTGATTATTCGCACACAGATGTTTCGCCAATGGGTTGGCCCAGTGTGGACGGGGGCATATTCGAACATTGATTCCAATTGAGTCCCCCTCGTTCATCGTCCCTGGGTCCGCAGGCGAGAAACGGATAGCCAACCATCCCCTGCCAGCTTTGGTTGGAAAAAGCGCGGCTCAGCACCGAGCGACAAATTGCGGCAAATTCGTTGCTGCTTTTTGTCGCATTTAGCCGCTCCTCCATCCCTGTCGTTAAAACTAACGACAGGGGCACTCTTTCTTAATTTCAAGCTTTCGAGTAGATTAGCGCCGCCCCATCAAAATTTAAGCTGCACCGTCAAATACGCTCCACCCAGCTTGTCGAGAAATAAAACATGAAATCCAAACCCAGCGCCTTCCGTGTCGTTCCGGCCCTGTTGTTCCTTGCCTTTGCGTCGCCCTTGTTTGCAAACGATGACATGTCGATCTTTTCCGGGGTGACCCAACTCAGCGAAAACAATGGATGGGCTGATTGGGGCTGGGTGCCGCATTACATCACCAACAACCCGACCTGGAACGGCAATTACACGATGGCGTTTGCCGCCGGCGGCGGATACCAGGCGTGGTACATCCATCATGATGTAATCGATACGAGGATCTACAATAGCATCACTTTCTGGTTGAACGGCGGCGCCACTGGCGGCCAGACCGTCGGCCTGCAGGCGCAACAAAATTCCGATTCGGGTCCTTGGGGACCGCAGATCCAGGTCACCGCCCCCACGAATAGCTGGAAGCAATTTACGTTTTCCCTTTCCGCGCTCGGTGTGAACAACACCAACTTGCAGGCGATTCAAATCTGGAATGGCAACTCGGCGCAACCCAAGTTCTACGTCGCCGATGTCCGGCTGGTGGCGGCCCCCGCTCCGGCCACTGTCCACGTGAACATTTCGGCGACGCAAGCGCTGCAAACGGTTGACCCGAAGATGATCGGCGTCAATCAGGTCGCGTGGGATGGCGCCATAGCCACGCCGACGACCATCAGTCTCTTAAATGCCATGGGCAATCCGTGTCTGCGCTGGCCAGGTGGAAGCTGGGGGGATGGTTATCACTGGACCAACGAAGCGTGGAGCTACGGGGCCACCAGCGCACGCAACTGGGGATCGTTCTCCCCCAACTTTATCCAGGTTGCCACCAACACCCGGGCGCAGGCTTTTATCATCGTGAACTATGGCACCAGCGATGCCAGCGAAGCTGCCTGGGGCGTGCGCATGTTCAACGTCACGAACCACTGCAATTTCAAATATTGGGAGATTGGCAACGAAGTTGGCGGCAGTTGGGAAGTCGACAATAATACGAATCCGCCCTGGATGCCGCACGATCCCTGGACCTATGCCATGCGGTTCACGAATTATTACGCGCAAATGAAAGCGGTGGACCCGACGATCAAGATCGGCGCGGTGGCCGATATTACCGAGGACGGCACTGCAAATTACACCAATCATCCCGTGGTCAACCCGCGAACCGGGGTGATCCACAATGGCTGGACGCCGGTGATGTTGACGTATCTGCGCAGCAACAACATTACTCCGGATTTCCTCATCGAACACAAGTATGGGCCGGCTGACGGCGACACCCAGGACCTGCTTTATTTCAGCTCGATTGCATCGGACGCCACCAGCCTGCGCCAAATGCTGTCCGACTACCTGGGCAGCGCAGGAAGCAATGTCACCCTCGAATGTACCGAGTGCGGTTTGGGTGGCGACCGGCAGAGCTGCAGCCTCCCGGGCGGCTTGATCGATCTCGACAGCCTCGGCCAATACCTGCAGACCGAGTTCCACTCGCGTGTATGGTGGGATTTCCGGAACGGACAAAGCGCCCTCAGCAGTTCGGACCCGTCTTACTATGGCTGGCGGACCAACTCCAGCGGCGCTTACATTGCTGACGGCGGCATCGTGGGTGGCTTGGGAGATGTCCCGAGTTCCTGCTACCCCACATATTATTGCGACAAGCTCGTGCCACACTTTGTCAGTGGCGGCGACACAGTGGTTTCGGCCACGAGCGATTACTTGTTACTCGCCACCTACGCCGTGCGCCGGATGGACGGTACCTTAAACCTTCTGGTCATTAACAAGAGCAGTTACACAAACTTGACAGTCGCCTTCAACCTGGCCGGCTACGTGCCTTCACCCGACGCCACCACCTGGACCTACGGTATCCCGCAGGACAACGCGGCCGAAACCGGAATTGGCTCTTGCGATATCGCCCAGGGCAGCCTCTCCAGCGCGGCCGCCAATTTCAACTACAGCTTTGCACCTTACACGGCGACCGTAATCAATCTCGTGCCGACCCCCCCGGTGCTGGCCGCGTTTCCCATTCCATCCTCCGGCCAGTTTATCTATCAGTTACAGGGCTTGTCCGGTGTGCCGTATATCATCCAAACGGCCACAGACCTGACTGCGGGAAACTGGATCCCGATCTCGACCAACACGCTCACCGCTGCCACACTGAATTTCACGAACAACACGTCGTCGTCAGCCGCATTTTATCGGGCTGTGTGGCAGCCGTAGAGCCGTACGGGGTTAAAACACGTAAAGCTAAATCGTGAGGGATTTAATAAGAATTGCTCAGGAAAATGTGTGGTCTTTGATCAAAAAACGGCCATTATCCGTTTGATTCCGACCTCCGCCTCCTTTGAGATTTGAACGATTTCAAAATTCTTGCCGAGACAAATATTTTGGCAAACTTAACTCTTTTAGGGGTCAGGCACTGTCAGTGAAAGTGTCAGTAGATTGTATAGCTGGGTTAAGCCAAATTCCGGGGGAGTGCACTTGAATTGTGCAACGAAGTGGGCAACTTTGGCCCGGAAAATGGCGATCTTGGGCATAAACCCCACCTCTTCCGCCAACTGATAGAATCAACTGTTTTGTGAGTTTTTATGTTCCGCGGCAACAAGGAGTGGCAACAATTTCAAAACTGTTCAAAGGTACCATTGTCGTCCATCCGTGTCACAAAAGCACCTTCTAGCATCTCCTACGCGCGTGCTGAATGATCGTCATTCGTGCGTTTTTGATTCGTTTCGCCACGTCAGGCTAGATGCTTGCTAAATTGAAACCAGAAATGGTTTTGGAATCCCGAACTCTGCCTGTCTCCCGACACAACAATTTTAGAATTTGGACTCAGATAGTTGTTGCAAACCCAGCCGATAAAGCCAGCTCATGCCCAATTAAAAAAACACGGCGGCGACGCCGGCCCCCAACCTGTATAGACAGGTCCGCACGATGGCTCGGGTTTGCCTGGGCAGCTTTCGAAAGAACTCAGTGATGAATAACGTCGTCACGGCATTTTATTTTCATTAATCCAGGCCAGGTTCAAAGCAAATTATGATTCTCGGAAGATTCATTGAAACCACTCTCGAACAAAGGCCACTGTGGATTGTCACATACGAGATAATTGCATTCTGATGAACCGGCGCCTGCCTAGTATTCTGTCGATGCCAAAACCAGTGGCTGGCGTGCTGGCGTGGGCTCTGATGTTATTGATCGGTTCCTTGGATTACATCACTGGACGCGATTTTGCGTTGTCGGCATTTTATCTGATGCCGATTTGTTTGGCCTGTTGGGTGGTCGGGCGGAAGGCGGGGATCTTTCTTTCCATAGCAGGTACGGTCGTGTGGTTTGTCGCCGATTTCATGTCCGGTTTTGTTTATCTCCATCCCTTGACCCCATATTGGAACGCATTGATGTTATTTGTGTTCTTCCTGGTGGTAGTCTATCTGCTTTCTGCATTTCAAGCAGCTCACTACCATCTGGAAGAAATCGTCCAGCGACGAACGGCGGCGTTGGAAGCGGAGATCAAGGAACGCCAGCGACTTGAAAGTGCCAAACTTCAGGCGGAACGGCTCGCCATGGTAGGTACGATGGCGGCGCAGGTTGCGCATGAGGTTCGCAATCCGTTGGGTTCCATCACCCTGAATCTCGACCTGGTCCAAAGGGAAATAGAGAAGTTGGCCCGGGTCGGCGGGTGTTCAACGGACGAGGCAAACACGCTGGCCAATGAGATTCGTGCGGAAATTCATCGAATTCAGCGCGTCATTGAGGATTATCTGCAGTTTGCCCGACTGCCGAAGCTCCAACGCCAATCGGTGGCCTTGAACGCGTTTCTCGCCCAAAAATTGGCGTTTCTACACCCCGAGCTTGAACAGACGGACGTGGAGCTGCACACACATTTTGATCCGGCTCTGGCGATGGTCAGCGTGGACGCCGAACAATTGTGGCAAGCCGTGTTGAACCTCATCCGCAACAGTCGCGAAGCGATGCTCAACGGGGGCGAATTATCCGTTGGCACCTGGCGCGACGACGGGCAGGCCCTTTTGCGTGTCAGCGACACCGGCAATGGCATGACCGAAGCCCAGCTCCATCGCGTGTTTATGCCGTTCTTCACCACCAAGAAAGAGGGGACCGGTCTGGGACTGGCGCTCGTTCAGCAAATCGTCGCCGAGCACGGTGGCCATGTCGAATGCGAGAGCGTCAGCGGCAAAGGAAGCACCTTTACCATCTTCCTGCCGTTGGAGGAAAAATCCTGAAATGACCCTCCGATCACATATCCTGTTGGTGGATGACGATGAGCGGTTGCGTACGGCTGCCGGGAAGATACTCGCGGCCGAGGGTTATCACATCGTTGGCGTAGCCACCGGGCAGGAAGCACTCAAGCGGCTAAAACAAGAGGCCGTCGCATTGGTGGTCAGTGACCTGCGCCTGCCGGATTTGGATGGGTTGACGCTGTTGAAACAAGCACGCGAGCTACTGCCGGAGGGGGAAGTCGTAATGATTACAGGCCACGGCAGCGTTGCGCAAGCGGTCGAGGCCATGCGATTGGGTGCCTATGATTTCATCGAGAAACCCCTGGACAGTGCTGCGTTGTTGAAGACGGTGGCCAAAGCCATGGAAAAGCAGCGACTGACGAGCGAGAACCGGCGTTTGCGCCGCCAACTCCAACAACGGCGCGGCGTCGAGGCGCTCATTGGCGACAGTCCGCCGATGCAGACCGTCAAACAGCTTATCCGCCAACTCGCGCCCACCAATGTCAATGTGCTCATTCAAGGAGAGAGCGGCACGGGCAAGGAGATTGCCGCCGATGCCTTGCATAATCTGAGCGGTCGCCGCGATCAGCCGTTCGTGAAAATCAGTTGCGCGGCAATTCCTGAAACCCTGCTTGAGAGCGAATTGTTCGGACACGAACGGGGCGCGTTCACCGGCGCCGCCGGCCCACGGCCCGGCAAGTTCGAATTGGCGGATGGCGGAACGTTGCTGCTGGACGAAATCGCGGAAATGACCCCGCAATTGCAGGCCAAACTGCTCCGCGTGCTGCAGGATGGAAGTTATTCGCGTCTCGGCGGCACGAGGGAACTTCGCGCTAACGTGCGCTTGCTCTGCGCCACCCATGCCGACATCCCCGGGGCCGTCCGAGAGGAAAAATTCCGGCACGATTTATATTACCGGATCAATACCGTGCAAATTGTACTGCCGCCATTGCGCGAGCGGCGTGAAGACATTCCATTGCTCGCCGGCCATTTTCTACGGACTTTCGCCGACGCCATGGGCAAGGATATCCTTACCATCGCGCCACGCGCTCTCGATCAACTAGTGGCTCACTCGTGGCCCGGCAACGTTCGTGAACTGAACCACGTCGTGCAGCGGGCCGTGGCACTGGCGAATGGCAACACGATCGACAGCTTCACTTTTGCGCCAACGGCTTCCAATGCCGTGAAAGCAACCAAGGGATGGGATGAAGCAAGTGTTTCCATTCCCATTGGCACGAGGATGGATGAGGCCGAGAAACAACTCGTGCAAGCGACGATTGAACATTGCGCAGGCAACAAACTCAAGGCCGCGCGGATGCTGGGCATTCCCCCGCGCACGATGTATCGGCACTTCCCGAACTCAGAGGAGTAAAGGCATCGGCCAGATTGGCAGTGTCTGATCTGCCAATCTGGCATAACGACGAATTTGAACTTTTGGTCCAATAGATACTTTCCGGTTGAAACGCCAGAAAAACCGCATTTCCCGGCCGGCATTTTGCGCTGGCACAGGTTTTGCAATGACCTCGTAAGTAGTGATGGACAGCATCCTGAACAAAAATATCCTGATTATTGATGACGACGAGCGCATGTTGCGTGCCCTCGACAGGGTGCTGGGTAGTGAAGGAGCAGTAATCACCACCACGAAATGGGCCGGGGATGCGATTGAGTTTTTGATTCGGCGGGAAAAGATCGTGGATCTGGTCATCACGGATTTGCGGATGCCACTCGTGACCGGCATGACGCTGGTTTACGCCATTCATCTCATTTTTCCAGCCATTCCAACGATCGTATTAACCGCGTTCGGTAACCCCGAAATTAGAGACGAATGCCTCCGCCAGGGTGCGGCGGCTTTTTTGGAAAAAACCCTCAGCACCTCTCAACTGCTCGCTGCCATCGAGAAGGTTCTCGCATTGCAGGAGTCTGACCCGCGGACAAGTCGGCGGGTAATGAATAATGAAAAGATGACCAGCTATGAAAATATTAAACCGGACAAAACCAACTGAACCCGCGGCTCAAGAGGGCCGGGGGCACACCTCCTTGCATCTCACGCCCGCGGGCCACGTCGCCGAGCCACCCCGCAGATCCCCGGCCCCTGCGGTCAAAGCACGCCCGGCAAACGGAATTAAGGTTAAGAGCAAAATAGAAACTTTTTACCACGCCGCACCTGCCGCCAAGAGTGTGCAGTTGCTCGGTGACTTCACGCACTGGCAACAGCAGCCGATCAATCTGCGAAAAGGATCGAACGGCTTGTGGTGGACGGCGGTCAGACTCGAGCCCGGCACGCATTACTATCGCTTTCTGGTGGACGGCCAATGGCATGACGACCCGGAGTGCCCGCTGTATGCGCCAAATCCATTCGGCTCTAAGAATGCCGTTCGACAGGTTAATTGATTTTCCCCACCGGACCGGAGTGGGGCAGGGAAAGCCAGGGAGAAGAAGCAGGTTTCCTCAGGAGTCTTTGGTTGGGGCGTCGCGTTGTGCGAAGTTGTGCCAGTGAAGGCGGAAGTGAGGAACTGCCGGGGAAAAGCCGGGCGGCGCTTGTCGCGCCGCCCGGCCAGTTACAACAGAGGGCGATTGAAAATAATGAAACGAAAAATCATCACTGAGATCAACAGGGCTTGGCAGGACATTTTTTGATCTGCACGGAGCCGGAGACAGCTTCCGCTGCAGCCAAACGACCCACCAGCACACCGTGCAAACCCCCAGTCGAATCTTAAAGATGCTCCGGCAAATGCAGGGCGGTTTCTTAGTTTTAGGTTTTTGCATTTTCCCGACGGCAGTTCCGGCCTTTGTGGTATCGTCCAGTGACGGGCCGCTTGTTCTGGCATTAAGGCCTGGTGTGACAGCGATCGAAATTCAAAGGGCGTTGGACTCCCTGCCCGCCGGGGGCGGCGAAGTAGTGCTCCCCCCCGGGAAAATCGAATTAAGCCAGCCTATTGTCTTGCAGCGGGATAATCAGAAGTTGCGTGGCGCGGGCCCCGCAACGATTTTATATCTAGCTGACAATGCCAATTGCCCTGCAATTATTATGGGCGAGCCGGTAAATCACCCGAGACCTATCCGTCATTTGGACGTTAGCAACCTGCTCATTGATGGAAATCGCCGACATCAGCAGCGCGAACTCTGGCGGCTCCAGGGCGAAGGATCGGCAATCCGCAATAACGGGATTACGGTTCAAAACGTGAGTGATTCAATAATCGAAAATGTGACCTGTGCCCACTGTCGTTCGGGCGGTTTGGTCACGACACAGGGCACGCGGCGTTTGACGGTTCGCGATTTGAATTCATACGACAATCAGTTTGACGGACTGGCATGTTACATGACGGTCAATTGCCTGTTTACCGAACTCGATTTACATGACAATCCCGGCGCCGGCATTTCGCTCGATCAGGATTTCAATCATAACATCATCGATGATGCCATGCTCGCCGCCAACGACCATGGCATTTTCATGCGTTGGAGCCACGACAACCAATTTCGCGACATCTCCATCCACAACAGCCGCGGCGACGGCGTGTTCATGGCACAAGCCTATGCCTTGACGGCGCGCGGATGGCAACTAGTGCCGCAAACCCAATGCACAAAGAATTCCTTCACCCATCTCATCGCCGACAAATGCGGCGGCGCCGCGTTTCGGATCAATGATATTAACTGCACCAACAACGTTATCACTGGCGCGCAATTTAATGACAATCTCCACGGCGGATTATCGCTGGTTCAGCCGAATCTGTTGACGTTACAAGGCCCTCCCCCTTTGGTCGGCAATTAAAATACATTCAGGATTTCGTCAATTCGCGCGAATCAAAGTTTTCAAAAGCGGTTCGCGTTCGTTGCGCATCGGTGCTCTGTATAAAAAGCAGTGACGGCCTGTCCATATCATACAGTTGTTCGAGCAGAGTGGGCTTGTCCTGTGCAAACGGGAGGGCGAACCACGTTCTTTATGATTAAGTGTTTCTGCTCGAAATGGCTCTCGGGCAGGTTTTGGGAAAGCGACGGACGTGGTGTTTGAACTGCGTCGGAGATCACGCCCGCCGACAGGCAAAACTGAGGGCCTTGCCATGCAGTGTGAGACTGGGTGCGCTTGCTGATATTAGCAACTCATTTCACAAGGTATTATTGCTTGGGAGACCACATGAGCTACATGTTTTCGGTTATCCCTCCCAAAACCGAAATCATGGCGTGCAATGCCTGAACCAAACCGGTCATGTCATTGACTCCCTTCTGGTAGTCGCTCTCCGAACGATAGGCTCGTAAATTTTTAACACGCCGCAATCTGCCAACCATGCGGTGGTGGAAATTCTGCAAATCTCCAATCCACGGCTCTGAAAGGAGCAGCCACATGGTCTCGTATGGCGCATACAAAAATCCATTTCTCCGATGCCATCCGACCTTCTCCAAATCAGCGAACAAACGACTGCATTGAGTTTCGGTGAGTTTCATACACCATGTCGCGCTTCCCATTCCGCAGGCGGCCACTTGCCTGATGGCAACTTAAGGAGAATGACTTCGAATGCTTTTGACTTCACGGTTTATGTCAGCCCACAGTTCGCTCGATCCACAATGGACATTCCGAAAGCGGATTTGCTTGAGAGTTGGCAGGTTTATCGCCATTGACCACGAGAAAGCGCTGGCACGGATTCGCCCGGCCTCGGGTTGATCTGATCGCGGTTTATCACCACCGGTTTCAAGGGAAGCATTCATATCTTCACATGGGCATCACCCGGTTGAGGCATTTGACGGTGACTGGCTACTGGATCTGCGGGATGCGGATGTCGCCTGAGTGATGGAGAATGCCAAAGGCATACAACAACCACGCGACAACGCAAATCACCACGACGGCGTTGAGAATTTTTTTGATTGATCCGGCCATCGGGATGTAGGTGTTGACGAGCCAGAGCAACACTCCAATGACGACCAGAGTAATGGCGAGGGAAATCAGTGGCATATATTACCTTCAATTGGGTTGGGTGTTTTACTAATCATGCCGCAAGCCTAGTTTGGAAAGTGAAAGGGCGCTATTCGGTGTTTTACCCATCAGGCCGAACCTGATGAATCCAGCCCCGCCCAAGTATCCAGGCCGGAGGAACCTTGACTGGACGCGGGAGCGGGGACTGGATTCATCAAAACCGCAAGCCGCCGGCTGACAGCCTTTTTGGCGGCGATGCCATCTGTTCGCGGGCGCCATTGGCCGTGCGCAGATTGGCTTCCACCGCCTCCAGCAACTGTTCGACGGAATAAGGCTTGATCAACGCCGCCATGGGTTGGAGCCAGGCATATCGGGTAAGCAAGTCTTCCGGCAGCAACCTTCCGGTGGCCATGATAACCGGCAGGGCCAGGTGGGCGGCCCGCAGCTTTTTGACCAGGGCCAGGCCTGTCAATCCAGGCATATCGTAGTCGGTAATCAGGAGAGCGTAGCTTTCGGGGGCGTGGCAGACGGCACGAAGTGCCTTCCAGCCCGCCATGCCGTCTTCGGCGGTGTCCACCTGATAGCCAAAACTCTTCAGTACTTCAGCAGTGAGACGGCGGATGTCCGGTTCGTCGTCAACGACGAGAATGCGGGCGGGCGGATTCGTCCGGCATTGAAGCGCTTCGACAGCTCGCGCCCTGCCCAGGAAATTTTTACTTTCTTCCATCATACGACCATAGGCTGGAATGACCGACGGGCGCTATTCGGTGTTCTACGTATGCCGGATTTAGTGGAGCCAGCCCGAATTCGAGAACG
>Ga0335083_10009584_pt1 | contig 11744 bp, 12 predicted proteins | sample Lox_Sample_42_FD_206716 | JGI IMG/M metagenome (GOLD analysis project Ga0335083, IMG submission 206716) | Soil microbial communities from Loxahatchee National Wildlife Refuge, Florida, United States - Lox_Sample_4.2 | ecosystem: Environmental > Terrestrial > Soil > Wetlands | place: USA... | reverse complement strand
CGTCATCGGCAACACGCCGCTGATCCGGCTGAAGCGCGCGAGCGCTGAGACCGGCTGCAATATTTTCGGCAAAGCCGAGTTCATGAATCCCGGCCAATCGGTCAAGGATCGCGCCGCGCTTGCGATCGTAAAAGACGCGGAAGCCAAGGACACGCTGCGTCCCGGCGGCGTCATCGTCGAAGGCACGGCGGGCAATACCGGTATCGGGCTTGCATTGATTGGCGCGGCAAAAGGCTATCGCGTGATCGTGGTGATGCCGCGGACGCAGAGCCAGGAAAAGAAAGACGCGGTCATCGCGCTCGGCGCGGAATTGGTGGAGGTGGACGCCGTCCCCTCTTCGCACCCGGATCACTATCCGAAAGTCGCGCAACGCATCGCCGAAGCGCAAAACAAGACGAGCCCGTATGGTGCGATCTGGGCCAACCAGTTCGACAATCCCGCCAATCGGCAGGGGCATATCGACACGACAGGGCCGGAGATCTGGCGCGACACCGAAGGGCAGGTCGACGGGTTCATCTGCTCTGTCGGGTCTGGCGGAACGTTGGGCGGCGTGTCGCTAGCGCTGAAGGAGCGCAAAAAGGACGTCGTGATCGGCATTGCCGACCCCGCAGGCGCCTCGCTTTACAATTGGTACGCGCATGGCGAACTGAAGGCCGAGGGCTCCTCGATCACCGAAGGGATTGGCCAAAGCCGCGTCACTGCCAACCTCGAAGGCGTCGTGGTCGATGAGGCGTTTCAGATCCAGGATAAGGACTGGCTGCCGCTGCTGTATCGCTTGGTTCAGGAAGAAGGGCTTTGCGTCGGCGGCTCGTCGGCGCTCAACGTGCTGGGTGCGGTGCAGTTGGCCAAGAAACTCGGGCCGGGCAAGACCATCGTCACCATCCTCGCGGACTACGGCAATCGCTATATGAGCCGGCTGTTCAATCCGGATTTTCTGCGCAGCAAAACTCTGCCCACGCCGCCTTGGATGGCGTAGCCGCAAGGCCAATACCCTACAAATACGGTAGAGATTAGCTTCTCTACGGGCAGGTTCATAAAAACGGGCGGGCGGCGCGGACGGGCGGCGCCTACTTTGTCCAGCGAGGACAGGTTCGCCCAAATGCGCTCATTTCCAGCTTTCGCGCCCTTAGAGGGCCGTCGCGTTGTTGTTGTCGGGACCGGCCCTGCCGCCGATGCCAAGGCCCGGCTGTTTGAAGGCAGCCCAGCTGACGTGACCCGCTCGGCGGGCGTTCCAAGCGTGGCCGATCTCGAAGGCGCGGGGCTCGTCTTCATTGCCACTGACGATGTGGCTTTGCGCACCGAAGCCCTGGCGGCGGCCAAGGCGGCGGGAACTTGGGTCAACGTGGTCGACCAACCCGATCTTTCGGATTTCTACACCCCGGCGATCGTCGATCGCGGTGAACTGGTCATTGGCGTTTCGACGTCCGGCGCCGCGCCGACTTTGGCGCGTGATCTCCGAGCTCGGATCGAACAAGTCATTCCGTCGGCGTTTGGCCAGCTTGCCGATTTCGCGCGCGCCATCCGCCATCGGGTGCTGGCGCGCCGGACCTCGCTCGACGGGCGCAGGCGCGCTTACGAGGCGATCCTGCGCGGCGCCGCCGGCGAAGCGGCGTTGGCGGGCGATTTCGAAACAGCGGATCGCTTGGCTGAGCGCGTGCTTGCAGGCGATGCGTCGAGCACAGGCATAGTGCATCTCGTTGGCGCCGGCCCGGGCGATCCGGACTTGTTGACGCTTCGTGCGCTCCGCGTGCTGCAGGACGCTGACATCGTGTTTTACGACAAGCTGGTCGACGCACGCGTGCTCGATCTCATCCGCCGTGACGGAGAGCGTGTGTTCGTCGGCAAGAGCCGGGGCGATCATTCCGTCCCGCAACGCGAGATCGAGGCGCTGCTTATCGGCGAAGCCAAGAAAGGCCGCCGCGTTGTGCGCCTCAAGGGCGGGGATCCCTTTGTGTTCGGGCGCGGCGGTGAAGAACTGGAAGCGCTGCGCGCGGCGGGCGTCGCCGCGCATGTGGTCCCGGGCATCACCGCGGCTGTTGGCGTCGCCGCCGAGATCGGCGCGCCGCTGACGCATCGCGACTACGCGCACGCCGTAACGTTCGTCTCCGGGCGCGGTAAGGACGGTAAGGCGCCGGATTTGGATTGGCGCGCGCTCGCTGCTTCAAAGCATACGCTTGCCGTTTATATGGGCGTGGAGGTCGCGGGTGAGATCGCCGCGAAGCTGATCCGCGCTGGCCGCGCGCCCTCGACCCCGGTGGCGGTGGTGGAAAATGGCGCGACGCCGAAGGCGCGGCGTTTCCTGACTTGGCTCGACGACCTTGGCGCGTTGGTGCTGCGTGAAAGCATTAGCGCGCCGTCTTTAATACTGATTGGCGAAGTGACGGCGCTCGCGAGGACGGCTGCGCCGGAATTGGCGGAGAACGCGGCATGAGGCTGGTCACCGCGCACGATCTAAAGACCGGCGAGGTCGTTTATTTGACGGCGGCGGATGAATGGTCTCACCTTCTGATCGACGCGACGGCGTTTGCTGATGAAGAAGGCGACGCGGCGCTCGCGAAGGCGAAGGCGCAGCAGACGCGCGTCACCAATGCGTATTTGATTGAGGCCGAGGGTCCGGGGCAACCCGCAGCGCGCGTGCGTCTGCGCGAAATCATCCGCGCGCGGGGCCCCACGGTGCGTCTCGATCTTGGCAAGCAGGCCGCGCAATGAACGGGGGCGTGCTCACAATCTACGGCGATAGCAAGAGCGGCAATTGCTGGAAATGCCAGTGGGTCGCTGAACAAATGCGCGTGCCGTTCGAGTGGGTCGAAACCGACAGCATTGGCGGTCAGACACGCACCGAGAAATTCCTGGCCCTGAACCCAGCGGGGCAAGTGCCGACTGCACTGCTGCCCGATGGGCGCATGCTCGCGCAGTCCAACGCCATCATGCTCCACCTGGCCGAGGGCTCGCGTCTTGTTCCGAGCGATCCTTATGAGCGCGCGAAGATGTATGAGTGGCTGTTCTGGGAGCAGTACAACCATGAACCGTCGATTGCCGTGCGCCGCGCTCAGCTGCAGTTTCGTGGCAAGAGCGAAGCTGATCTCGACCCCGCGCTGCTGACTAAGGGCAATGCCTGCCTTGCGCGTATGGAACTGCAGCTCCAACAGACGCCGTATCTCGTCGGCGACGCGCTCTCCCTGGCGGATATCGCCCTCGTCGCATACACGCGCGTTGCGCATGAGGGTGGCTACGATCTCAGCGCGTATCCTGCCGTCAACGCGTGGGTGGCGCGGGTCGAAGGCGATCTCGGCGTTAAGTCGGAGGCGGCCTGATGTACCGCTACGACGAATTCGACGAGGCGCTTGTGCGCGAGCGTGTGGCGCAATTCGCCAGCCAAGTGGAGCGGCGGCTTTCGGGCGAGCTGACCGAGGACCAGTTCAAGCCGCTTCGGTTGATGAACGGCGTTTATCTGCAGCTGCATGCGTACATGCTGCGCATCGCCATCCCCTACGGGCAGCTTTCGTCGCGGCAAATGCGGCAATTGGCATACATCGCCCGCACCTTTGACAAAGGCTATGGCCATTTCACCACGCGGCAGAACCTGCAGTTCAACTGGCCGGCGCTGAAGGATGTGCCGGAGATTTTGAGCAAGCTCGCCGATGTCGAGATGCACGCGATCCAGACCTCGGGAAATTGCATTCGCAATGTCACCGCGGATCAGTTCGCCGCCGCCGCCGCCGATGAGGTGGAGGACCCGCGGGTGTGGAGCGAGATCATCCGGCAATGGTCGACGTTCCATCCCGAATTTTCGTACCTGCCGCGCAAGTTCAAGATCGCTGTGACGGGCGCCGCCGAGGATCGCGCCGCCGTCAAAACGCACGACATCGGTATTTACATTCGCAAGAATGATGCGGGCGCGCCGGTGTTTGACGTCTATGTCGGCGGCGGGCAGGGCCGCACGCCGTTCATTGCGCCGCTGATCAAGCCGGACCTCGCAGCAGAAGACCTGCTCTCCTACCTCACGGCGGCGCTGAGGATTTATAATCGCTATGGCCGGCGGGACAATCTGTTCAAGGCGCGGATCAAGATTTTGGTTAGCGCGCTTGGGCCGGAGGAATATGCGCGTCAGGTGGAAGAGGAATGGTTGCAGATCCGCGATAGCGATCTGAAGCTTCCGGATGAAGAGATTGCGCGCATTCGCGCCTATTTCACGCCGCCAGCGTTTGAGGATTTGCCACCTCGGAGCGCGGCTTTCGAAAAAGCGGTGCGCGACAATGCGGATTTTGCGCGCTGGGCGCGGCTCAATCTGCATCCGCACAAGGTCCCAGGCTACGCCATCGCCACGATCAGCTTGAAACCAATCGGCGGCGTGCCGGGCGACGCTACGGCCGAACAGATGGACCTCGTTGCGGATTTGGCCGAGCGCTATTCGTTTGACGAGGTGCGTGTCACGCACGAGCAGAATCTGGTTTTGCCGCACGTGAGAAAAGACGAACTGTTTGCACTGTGGACGCTGCTGAAGAATGCGGGACTGGCGACGCCGAACGCCGGCCTCATCTCTGACATCATCGCCTGCCCAGGTCTCGATTATTGCGATCTCGCCAATGCGCGCTCGATCAATATCGCGCAGGGCATCTCGGAAAAATTCGCGGACCTGGAGCGGCAGGAAAAGATCGGCGAGCTGAAAATCAAGATTTCAGGCTGCATTAATGCGTGCGGCCACCACCATGTCGGTCACATCGGCGTGCTGGGCGTCGATAAGCATGGCGAGGAATTCTACCAGATCCTGCTGGGCGGGCGCGCCGACGAAAGCGCGCGGCTCGGCAAAGTTACCGGCAAGGGCATGGCCGGCGAAGCGATCCCTGATGCGATCGCGCGCGTGGTGGGCCGGTATCTAGAACTTCGCACCGACGAGACGGAGCGCTTCATCGACGCATTTGAGCGCGTGGGCGCGGAGCCATTCGAGGAGGCGCTCTATGGCGCGTGAGCAGGTCAAACGGAAGAAAGCGGCGGAGCCGGCGGCGCCGCAGCGCGGCGTGCTTATCCGCAAGGGTGCGCGCGTCGAGAGCGACCCGTGGTTGGTGCTGAGCGACGACGCTCCGGCGGAGGACTGCGCGAGCGTGGTGGTGAGCCTCGCACGCTTCCAGGCCGAGCGCGATGCGCTGTTGGCGCGAGAGGGCAAGCTCGGCGTGCTGTTGACCCCCGCGGACGCGGCGGAAGGGATCGGCATCGACGCTAATAAGTTGGCGCTGATCATGGTCCAGTTTCCCGTGTTCCGCGATGGCCGTGGCTTCACAACGGCGCAGCTTTTGCGCCAGCGCTACCACTACAGCGGCGAATTGCGCGCCGTGGGAGACGTTCTGGAAGACCAGATCTTTTTCATGTTGCGTGTGGGCTTTGACGCGTTCGAGATCGTCGCGGCCGACCCGGAGGCGGCTTTTCAGCGCGCCGCAGGCGCGTTTTCGTTTGGCTATCAGCCAGCGGGGAATTCCTACGTCCCTTTATACCGGCTGCGCGCGCGGCAGGCGCTCGAGCGCGCAGCGGAATGACCGTCGTCGACATCAACACCGCGTCACGCGATCCGGCCGAACGGGCGGCGCACTATGCGCGCCAGCTTGAAGGAAAGACTGCGCGCGAGGTGTTGGATTTTGCGCTAAATGAGTTGTGGACTGGGCGTCTTGCCGTGGTGTCCTCGTTCGGTGCGGAATCAGCGGTGCTGCTGCACGTGCTTTCCACTGTCGATAAGAACGCTCCGGTGATCTTCCTGGAGACCGATCGTCACTTCGCGCAGACGCTGCAATACCGGGACGAATTGGTGGAGCGCCTTGGATTGACCAATGTGCGCGCGCAAAAGCCGGATTCCGAAGACGCGAAGCTGGAAGATCCGCGCGGGGATCTGTGGCGGCGCGATCCGGATCAGTGCTGCACGTTGAGGAAAGTGCGGCCGCTTGGCGCCGCTCTCGCGGATTTTGATGCGTGGGTGACGGGCAGGAAGCGGTTCCAGGGCGGCCTTCGCTCCGATCTCGCCTTGATCGAGCACGATGGAAGCCACTACAAGGTGAACCCGCTTGCTGCTTGGAAAGCTGAGGAGATTTCCGCTTACATGGCCGCCAACGACCTCCCGCCGCACCCGCTGGTCGCGCAGGGCTTTCCTTCGATCGGTTGCTGGCCATGCACCAAGCCGGCCGAAAGCCAGGACCGCTCGGGGCGCTGGGCCGATACCGAAAAGTCGGAATGCGGCATTCATTTGCCTGCAGCTGCTCGTCTGCAAGCGCGCTAAGGCGGAGTCGGCGGCCATGAAATTCCTATTTGGCCGCGTGCGTGTAAAACGCTGATGTTGGATTTCGCCGCCGTCATTCACGCCGTCAATTGGCTCTACGTCGCCTCCGGTTTCGCGGTGGGTTTCCTCGTCGGCCTGACCGGCGTTGGCGGCGGGTCGCTGATGACGCCGCTTCTGGTGTTGTTGTTCGGCGTGCATCCGGTGACGGCGGTCGGCACCGATTTGCTCTACGCATCGGTGACGAAATCTGGCGGCTCGGTTGTCCACGCGTTCCACAAGACGATCGATTGGAAAATCGTGGCCCGCCTGACGCTCGGCAGCATTCCTGCGGCGCTGCTGACTCTCCTGGCGTTGAAGTTCATGAGCGTGGACAGCGAGACCACCAAATCGGTGGTGACGCTGGCGCTGGCGCCGGCGTTGCTGCTCACGGCGCTCGCTTTGGTGTTCCGCGCGCCTCTGATGCGGTTTTACGAGAAGCGTGTCGGCGAGAACGATCCGGTGCTGACGCGGCGGATCACCATCGCAATGGGCGCGGTGCTGGGCGTGCTGGTGACGCTATCGTCCGTCGGCGCTGGCGCATTGGGCGTGACCTTCCTCATCATGCTCTATCCCAAGCTTCCGATTGCGCGGATCGTCGGCTCCGACATCGCCCACGCGGTTCCCCTGACTTTGGTGTCAGGACTTGGGCACCTCTGGCTTGGCAGCGTCGATCTTACGATGCTCGGCTCGCTGCTCTTGGGCTCTCTGCCTGGCATTGTGCTTGCCAGCAATCTGGCGCCCCGCTCGCCCGAACCGATACTGCGCTATCTGCTGGCCGCCGTGCTGGTGGTTGTCAGTGTCCGGCTGATCTGGAAATAGCCCTCACGCCTTTGTTCGGTTTGGCGGCTTCCCTCGCCCTGCGGTGCGGGGTATAGGGCGCGCCTCCAGGAAGGACGCCGCGGTAGCTCAGTGGTAGAGCGCACCCTTGGTAAGGGTGAGGTCGAGAGTTCAATCCTCTCCCGTGGCACCAGCGCCAATGGCCGAGAAAACCCCGCCGCCCAAGCCGGATAAGGACAAAAAACGCGCCGACGCGCTTCGCCGTAATCTGGCGCGGCGGAAAGCGGCGGAGCGGGGTAGAGACGAGGACAGCGGCCAATAAATCAGCGTCGGCGGCGGGTAAGCATGATTTTGGCGCGGGCGCGCCCTAGGATTGCTGTCCCCGCCTTGCGCGGGCCCTTGGGCCACCCCATAACCCCGGGCGCTAGGCGACGCGGGGGCCCGACGGGCGCGAGAGGTTGCGACTTTAAGCATGGACCGCATTGCGATTAAGGGCGGCGCGCCGCTCACCGGCACGATTCCCATATATGGCGCCAAGAATTCCGCTCTGAAGCTTCAGGCGGCGAGCCTGTTGTCGGCCGAGCCGCTCGTGCTCGAAAACATGCCCGACCTAGCCGATACCCGGTTCATGGCGCAGCTCCTGGCTTCGCTGGGTGTCGAGGTGGCGTGGATCAAGGAAGCACGGACGCTGCGCCTCCATGCCGGCGAGATAACCTCGACGATCGCCCCCTATGATCAGGTGCGGAAGATGCGCGCCTCGTTCAACGTGCTGGGGCCGCTTCTGGCGCGCGTGGGGCACGCTACCGTGTCGCTGCCCGGCGGCTGCGCTATCGGCGCGCGGCCCGTCGACCTGCACCTGAAGGCGTTCGAAGCCATGGGCGCGGATATCCATATCGATCAGGGCTACGTGAAAGCGGCGGCGTTGCGCGGCCTGAGAGGCGCTGAGATCGAGTTTCCGTTCGTTTCGGTCGGCGCCACCGAGCATTCGATGCTGGCGGCGGTGTTGGCCAAGGGCGAGACGGTGCTCAAGAACGCCGCGCGCGAGCCGGAGATCGCCGATCTCGCCGCCTGCCTCAACGCCATGGGCGCTCGCGTTGAAGGCGCCGGCTCGGGAGAGATTCACATTGAAGGCGTCGAGACGCTGAAGGCGGCGAAGCACCGCGTTGTGTCGGACCGGATCGAAGCCGGCACCTATGCAATTGCCGTTGCGGCGGCGACCGGCGATGTGCTGCTTGAGGGCGCCGAGATCGATCATCTGGGCGCGCTGGTGCACGTGCTGCGCGGCGCCGGCGTGCATGTCGAGAACGAAGCCAAGGGCTTGCGCGTGAGGCGCGTCAATGGCCGCCTAGCGCCAGTGGATTTCGACACTGAGCCCTTTCCGGGCTTTCCCACCGATCTCCAGGCGCAAGCCATGGCCATGCTTTGTCTCGCGGATGGACGTTCGCGCATTCGAGAAAACATTTTCGAGAACCGTTTCATGCACGCGCCAGAGCTGACCCGCTTAGGCGCGCAAATTTCAGTGCAGGGTAACGAAGCCATCGTGACGGGCGTTCCGCGCCTCAAAGGCGCGCCGGTGATGGCGACGGATTTGCGTGCGTCGGTGAGCCTCGTGGTCGCGGGCCTGGCTGCGGAAGGCGAGACCGTGGTCAATCGCGTCTATCACTTGGACCGCGGCTTCGAGAAATTGGAAGACAAGCTATCGCGGTGCGGCGCGCAGGTGGTGCGGCAGAAGGATGAGTGACCAGCTCCGGCTCCTGGCTGAAGATGTCGCCGACTTGGACGTCATCGCTTCCGCCGCGCAGGACGCGTTGGTGCGGATGGGCGATCTGTTTTACGATCCCAAGGCGCGCCGCTTTTCCGCGTTGATCAATCGCTTTCGCTGGGAAAAGGTCAATGGCGGCGGACCGTATGAACGGGTGCGCGCAGCGCTGTCGTTTGAGAGCGTGCAGGGCGTGAAGAGCAAGAAGCTGCGCACCGGCGCGCCAGACTCCCTCGCATCCTTGCTCTCCGTGGCGTTCGCCGCTGATAGCGAGCCGCCGAGCGGCGTCGTGCGCCTTACCTTTGCTGGCGGCGGCGAAATTGCGTTGACGGTGGAGTGCCTGGACGTGGTGCTCTCGGATCTTGGCGATCCGTGGCCGACGCCGCGTCGGCCCGATCATGAGAAGAACGTTTAATGGCGCGGATTTTTCGCCATTCCGATCCTGACTTCGACGCGGCCTATGCGGGGCTGCTGAATGCGCGCGGCGCGCGGCTGGATGCCGCGGAAGCCGCCGTGCGTCCGATCGTTGCGGAGGTGCGCGCGCGCGGGCTGGATGCCGTGCTGGAATTCACCGCGAAATTCGACGGCGTGCAGCTCGATGCGGCGGCGCTTCGGGTGTCCGATGCGGAGCGCAAGCGAGCCCGCGCGGCGTGCTCGCCAGGTATCATCGCCGCATTGGAAAAAGCCGCAGCGCGGATCGTGGATTTTCACGCGCGGCAAAAGCCCGAGGATGCGCGCTGGGTCGACGCGCAAGGCGTGACCTTAGGCTGGCGCTGGACGCCCGTGGACTCCGCGGGCGTTTATGCGCCAGGCGGGCTCGCGGCTTATCCATCAAGCGTGCTGATGAACGCCATTCCGGCGAAGGCCGCTGGCGTTGCGCGCGTGGTGATGGCGACGCCGCCGGGGAGACTGCACGAAAATCCGGCGATTCTTGCGGCTGCGGATATCGCAGGAATTGATGAAATCTGGAGCATTGGCGGTGCGCAAGCGATTGCGGCCATGGCCTATGGCGCCGGTGCGCTGGCGCCGTGCGACGTCGTAGTTGGGCCGGGCAACGCTTATGTCGCGGCGGCAAAGAAGATCGTGTTTGGAGATGTTGGCGTCGACGCGATCGCGGGGCCGTCCGAGGTCTTCATTCTGGCCGACAAGAGCGCGGCGCCCGAATGGCTCGCCGCGGATTTGCTGGCGCAAGCGGAGCACGATCCGGACGCCCAATCGGTTCTGTTCGTGGATGATGCGGCGCACGGCGAAGCGGTGATCGCTGCGGTCGAAGCGCAGATCGCCAGGGGCGACGCCGGGCCTTCGGCGCGCGCCTCGTGGGATCGTCATGGCGCGGTAATCGTTGTCGACAAGCTCGCGGACGCGTGCCGCCTGATCGATCGTGCTGCGCCTGAACACGTACAGATCGCGGCCGCCGAGGCTGAAACGCTTGCGCTCAGGATCAAGCATGCGGGCGCGCTGTTTCTAGGCGTTTATACGCCGGAGGCGCTCGGCGACTACGTCGCCGGACCGAGCCATGTGCTGCCAACCTCGCGCGCGGCGCGTTATGCGTCCGGCGTTAACGTGCTCACCTTCATGAAGCGCACGACGATCATTGGCGCTAGTGCGGCGGGGGTAAAAGCGATCGGCGGCGAGGCGGCCATTCTGGCGGACGCAGAAGGCCTGCCCGCGCACGCGCGCTCGGTGCGTGCCAGGCTTACGCCATGAGTGAGCGTGACAAGCTCATCGAGGTCATTCTCGACGAGAAGTCGCTGGCGGCGGCGTCGGCCAATGCCGAGCATGAGCGGCGGATCGCCATGTTCGATTTGATCGAGAGCAATGCGTTCGCGGTCGAAGGGCAGGACCGCGGCCCGTATCGGATGACGCTCTCGGTGGAAGACGGCCGTCTGCATATGAATGTTGGCGACGAAACCGGCGCTGACGTGTTCGCCTATCCGCTTTCGCTCGGGCCGTTCCGGCGGTTGATCAAAGACTATTTCATGATCTGCGAGAGCTATTACACGGCCATTCGCGACGCCACGCCGACGCAGATCGAGGCTATCGATATGGGCCGGCGCGGCCTGCACAATGAGGGCGCTGACCTATTGAGCAAGGCGCTCGAAGGCAGGTTCAAGGTTGATTTCGAAACGTCGCGTCGGCTTTTCACCTTGATCTGCGCGCTGCACGTGCGGAGCTGATCTTGTCGGCTTTGCCGCGCGCCGTCCTGTTCGCCTGCACCCACAACGCAATTCGCTCGCCGATGGCCGCCGGCCTGATGCGCCGGCGCTTTGGGCCGTTGGTGCGGGTTGAGAGCGCGGGGGTGCGTCCCGCGGACGATTTCAACGGGCTCGCCGTGGCGGTGATGGATGAGCTGGGCGCCGACATCGCCGAGCGCCATCCGCGCGCGTTTTCCGAGATCGAGGAAGGCGACAGCTTCGATCTGATCGTGAGCCTTTCGCCGGAAGCGCACCACCATGCGTTAGGCCTGATTCCCGGCCTTGCCGCGGCGGCGGAGTATTGGCCCACGCTTGATCCCACCCTGCGGGAAGGCTCTCGTGAACAATTATTGATGGAGTTTCGGGCGGTTCGGGACGGTCTCGACACGCGGATTGCCCAACGTTTCCCGCGCCCGTCGACGGGGTGAGCCGGGGGGCCTATATAGGCGCGCCCGCTTCGCCCCGCCTGATCGCTGGGGCCCTTTTATGGAGAGAGAATGCCGAAGGAAGAACTATTGGAGTTCGCTGGAACGGTGGTCGAGCTTCTGCCCAACGCCACGTTCCGGGTGAAATTGGAGAACGGCCACGAGATCATCGCCCACACCGCGGGCAAGATGCGCAAGAACCGCATCCGCGTGCTGGCGGGCGACAAGGTGCTGGTGGAGATGTCGCCTTATGATCTGACCAAGGGCCGGGTTACGTATAGGTTCTA
>Ga0335083_10009583_pt1 | contig 11744 bp, 7 predicted proteins | sample Lox_Sample_42_FD_206716 | JGI IMG/M metagenome (GOLD analysis project Ga0335083, IMG submission 206716) | Soil microbial communities from Loxahatchee National Wildlife Refuge, Florida, United States - Lox_Sample_4.2 | ecosystem: Environmental > Terrestrial > Soil > Wetlands | place: USA: Florida... | reverse complement strand
CTTACCTCTTGCCGGATTCCTGGAAAGCGCGTTTCCCAAGACAGCTGTACGACGGCGAGCTTGCTTTTGTGGACAACCTCATTGGACGGCTTTGGGAGGATTTGAAAAGGGAGCGGTTGGCCGAGCGCACGGTACTGATCGTCACCTCCGATCATGGGGAGGGATTAGGAGATCACGGTGAACAAAAACACGGCTTTTTTCTTTATCGCAGCACGACCCATGTTCCTTTGATCATTCGATTCCCGGACCAACGTTACGCCGGCAAACGGATTCCATCCACGACCCGCCTGATTGACGTGGCGCCGACAGTATGCTCTCTCCTGGAAATTGCTTCACCCCCTTCCTTCCAGGGCCGAAGCTTGATGCCGGAAATCACTGGCAATGAGGGAGAATCATGGCCGCCGCTGCCCGCCTATTCGGAAACCCTGTATCCGTACCGGTACTTCCATGCGGCTCCACTCTATTCCTTGCGAGACGAAAATTTCGCGTTCATTCAGGCACCTCGTTCGGAGTTGTACGACTGGCGCAAGGATCCAGCCGAGATGCACAACCTTATTGAGGCGAAGCCCGCGACTGCCAGTATCATGCGAGGACGGCTGGACGCGATGGGCGCACCGGAACACGGCCCGTCGTCCGCTCCTCTCAGTCCCGACTTGCTTGAAAAGCTCAAGAGCCTAGGCTATGTGGGAGCAGCATCGAATTCAAGTGTGCCTCGGCCAAGCTCTTCGCTCCCCGACCCGAAAGACCGGATCTTTTTTTACCGCCAGTTCCAAAGCGCTCTCGAGCTGGAAAACCGCGGAGATGCCAGAGCGGCGGCCGAGCGTCTGGAAGCCATCGCTGCCCGGGAACCGACCCTAATCGTCGTGCAGATTGAGGCTGGGCTGACACGCCAGCGACTGCATGAGGATGTAATAGCAGTGAAGCATTTCAACATGGCCCTTCAGGTCGATCCGGAGAATGCTCTGGCTCACTATGATCTCGCCATTTCGCTGGGAAACCTCCATCGCGATCAGCAGGCGGAGCGAGAGCTCCAACTAACACTGAATTTGCAGCCCTGGTTTCCTCGCGCGGCCACAGCGCTGGGGATGGCACAGGCACGCCAGGGCAAGTTGCAAGACGGACTCGCCTCTTTTGACCGAGCGCTGGCGCTTGATCCAAACGATTTCGATGCCATACTGAACCGCGGAAACGTCGAATGCATCCTAACGGAATGGGACAAAGGCCGCCGGGATTTGAACCACGCTGCGGCCCTGGAGCCCGACAGTGCCGAAGTTCACCAGGCGCTGGGAACGATGTGGTTCTATCAGGGAAATCTCGACACCGCGTTACGGGAGTATCTCCATGCGCTCCGCTTAGCTCCGCGCTCTTCCTCAGTCCATTCGGAACTGGGTCTTCTTTATCGGAGGTTAGGGAGAGAGGACGACGCGTTACCAGAGCTCCGCCGGGCCTTGGATCTGGATCCAAACAATCGGGAAGCGCAGGAAGGCTTGCACAACGCAGCTCCCAATCCCTAACTTTCCGGCTGAAGTTGAGAGCCAACCTTAGGCGGTCTGCAGCTGCTTGCCGCAGAGAATTATGTACAGAGTCAGCCTGATTGCGAGTTAACAGCGCCTCGATAGTCAGGTTCTCCTTTACGAAACCATCCAGACGCTGCGGCACGGATGATTCGCTCAGAAATCGCCAGTAGCGTAACAGTGAGAGTTCATCCTGACACACGCCATGTCCCGCTAAGGCCTCTGCGCGTTCGCGGGGTCTCGATGCTTGCCGACCAAAAAGCTGTTCGGAAGAGTTGCCCTCGGAGTCGTAACAGCCTGCCTTAGTCTTTGAGCCACTGCAGAATCTTGGCGCATAGCTGCTACTGCCGCGGTATCGTGGGAAGAAACTTTTTTATTGACAGTACGTTCCTATAGGTACAGTATCGAGAGATGTGGGCAGGCCCTTCAGGGGCCATAAAATGGTTCGACGTGCAAACCGCAAGGCGAAATAGACAGGAGACAAGTTGCTTGCGAAACTAGACCACGTGGGATTTAGCGTTTGGGACTTAGATCGCTCGCTGGCCTTCTACCGGAATCTTCTCGGGCTGGAGCTTGACTGGGAACGGGTCTATGAAGAGGAATACGTGCGCCGTGTCGTGGGCTACCCAGGGCTCCGACTGAGATGTGCCATGCTAAAGCTGCCCGGCACAAAAACGAGACTCGAATTGCTTCACTATGACGGTGTTTCCCGACAGCGGGTTGATATGCACAGAGCAAATCCCGGCAATAGCCATATCTGCATTGCCGTGCGCGATCTAGACAAAATTTACCAGCGCCTCCAATCGGTCGGTGTAGAGTGTGTCTCTCCCCCCGTCGTTTCTACTGCTGGGCGCTATAAAGGCAGCAAGCAGGTTTACTTGCATGACCCTGACGGGATTTCGCTTCAGTTGATGGAACTTCGTCCTAAGGAGAGCAGAACAAAGAGAATTACACACAAAAGGATCCGGCGGTCTGCTGCGGAAGTGAGACGGATCCGTTAGACATTCTCCTGCTTCGTATCTTTTACTTTTATTTACGAAGATTCATCGGGTGGCGGGCCCAACGCGAGATCAGCTTCTGTCGTTGTTGACTTCCTTCGAGGTCTGCGAGGTTTGCGCGCGCGCAGACTGTGTGAGCAGTACATCCATCTCGTAGAACAATAGTTAACAATATTCCTTGCAAGAAACACCATAGTTCTGCTAGCTTGATCGAAAATCACGGTGCAGGCGGAAGCGGGACATGTTTACGGCTCATGCTGCCATAAGCGATCCTTGCAGCGCGAAAGCAAGCAATCGCAGTCTGCGAGTGGCGATGGCCGGCGGGCATCGTCGATGCTGTAATGTTCTTCATGTCAAGTGAAGCAAGCTTTCTGACCGGCAAGGCAATTAATGTTGACGATGGCGCGCTTAGCATGTCGTTAGTTCCCGGCCTGCGCAACGCACGGTTTTAGGTCAACATGGTTTAACAGAGTGCAAGGAGCGCAATTATGGCCCACAGTGCTTATATAGGAAAAATCAAAAAAGGCAAGGAGAAGGATTATATCGAAGCTCACAAAGCCGTATGGCCTGAGTTGTTGGCTGCAATGGAAAAGGCTGGAGTCGAAAGGGAAAGTTGTTTTGTACATGGGAATTATATTTTCGCTTACATTGAAGCATCTGACATTGACGCAACCATGCAAGCTCTCTCAAAGGATCCGGTCAACCAGAAGTGGGATATCTTCATGGAACCTCTCCTCGAGCCGCCATTGGAAGATTGCACTGAGCTGTTTCCTCAAATGACAGAGGTCTTCCGCTTGTAGCGGCAGCCAGTTGACAACCCTTGCGAACGCGGTTTGACTGGCGTGAATTCAGGAGGTCGCAAGACCGATGGCGCAATCGCTCGCGCCCTTAAAGGGGTGTTGGCTGACATGGTAAGGCACACTAGTTCGAATTCTTCGCCCGTGGAGATTGCCACCGATACATGGTGAACGGTTACGTTTCGGTTCCGGAAGGCCCAGGCCTCGGGGTCCGCATTAGGGAGGAAATGGTCGAGAGGTATTGGTTCGCGTAAATCCGAATAAAGTATGTGATTGCGTACTGGGCCTGACAAACCATTCATGTCAATCGACCTGAGTCTTTCAGAAGGCGTTTTCCTCGCGTCGAACGTGTTTATTACCACGATTTTCAGGTGATTCCCTCGTTTTAGATTGCACACCGAAAAAGCCGCTTTTCCAAGTTATTGTTGTCGCTAAAAGCCCGAAACTCAACAATGTTCAGGTTTGGTTGCCGACGCCTTGGACTCGCAGCATTAAGGATCCCCATGCACGGAATCCTTCGCAGTTCGGGGTAGAGAAGCGAAGATAGTCGGACAATACACCGCCATGACGACCCAGAAGATCGAGGTCAAGTTCGGGGCAAAACGCACTTGGCAACGTGATGGATGGAGGCCATAAAAGACTCACCGAATGCAGGATCAGCATCGCTCATCGATTGGATGAGCTGCCCGGTTCCTTGTGACCTGATCCCCTCTTTCGGAACAAAGCTGAGTATGATTTTTGCGAAAGTGATCGGTCCCCTTTTTCTGTAACACTCCTAGAGTTAGTTTCCGACGGTTTGTGAGCCTGGCAAATCGCGCTGCAAAGCGATTTGACAGGCGAACTCACTCGGCGTCCGTTCTCCCAGAGATCGGTGAGGACGACTGTCATTGTATTCCCGTCTCCAACCCTCGATGACTTGCCTCGCCTCCGTCAAGCTTGCGAACCAGTGCACGTCTAAGCATTCGGCGCGCAGCGTACCGTTGAACGATTCTACGTGCGCGTTGTCGGTTGGCTTCCCTGGCCGGGAGAAGTCGATCCGCACCTGGTTGTGATACGCCCACAGATCCATGATCTGGCTGGTGAACTCCGACCCGTTATCGCAGAACAGAAACTTTGGAACCCCTCGCTTCAGCCGAATCTCATTCAACGCCCCTACCACGTCTTCGCCCTTCAGTCTCTGGCCTACTTCGATAGCCAGGCTTTCCCGTGTGAACAGATCCATGATGGTCAAGGCCCGGAACCGCCGGCCATCCGCCAACTGGTCGGCTACGAAATCCAGACCCCACACTTCATTGGGAGAAGTTGGCCGGAAGCGCTCGCGGCGGTGCAGCGCGGCACGACGCTTCCGCCGTGGCTTGTGGCGGAGCGTCAAACCTTCTTCCTTGTACAAGCGGTACACCAGCTTCTTCCCCACCTTCCAGCCTTCCCGGTTCAACAGTACTCGAATCTTGCGGTAGCCATAGCGCACCCGTACCTGCGCGATCTCCCGTATCCGCATCCGCAACGCCGTTCTCGGTTCCAATCTGCTCTCACAGCGGAAGGTGGAGACCGGAATCCGCACCACACGACAGGCACGCCGCTCGCTCACCCGGTAGGTGCCGTGCAAGTAGCTCACCAGCGGGCGGCGCCGCGAGGGCGTTACAACTTTTTTGACAGCACATCCTGCAACATCGTCTTGTCCAGGCTCCGCTATCAGTCGCTTCAGCCGTGCATTCTCGTCCTGCAGCTGCTTGAACTGGCGCACCTGGTCCGTTTCCAGGCCCTTGTACTGCTTCTTCCAGCGATACAGAGTCTGCTCGGTGATCCCCACTTGACGGATCAGCTCCGCCACCGGAACTCCCAGCTCGGCTTGCTTCAGCACCGCCACGATCTGCTCCACCGAAAAGCGCTTCCTTCTCACGGCAAATCCCCCTTCCTTCCTTGGTTGATTTTGCCCGAAACTAACCTTCACTGTGTGTTAGAAATCGGGGGGCCGCTCACTTGTGGCACCGTTCGCGATAAAGACTCTCGCCGGAGGATGGCCTTCCTATGTACCCGGACGGTAGTGATGCTGTCATAGGCGTCCACGCCTCTCCAGTGGGCGATTTGTCGGTCAGTACGAGATTGGCAATTTTCCAAGCTCGATGATCCCGAGTCGGCGCAAACCTCACCGGCATTGGGTAGTGTTCTATTTAGGACACTACCCGGCATTGCAAGACGGCGCGGTGCCGTCCGGATGTCGGATGACAATGCGGCGATCTCTCAGTTCTTAGGGGCCTGTCCTGGAGGACTCCAATTCGCTTTCGATGCCAGGAATCCTCATGAACTGCATCCGGCCTATTTCTAACGGACATTGACCAAGACTAAAAAGAGGCTCGAGGGGAAATCGGCGTTTGAATGGTGCAGAGGTTTCGGAAGGCAGGAAGGCCGCCTGGCGCGTCTGGCTCACGCTGCAAGTTCCCGTTGTTGGTAGTCCACCACTTGGACGTAACGCCACTCCAAGCACCAGTTGGTAAGCTGCTGCTAGGCAGTTTTGGGCGGAGGGCTGTTCAGCCTGCGGTCCGGAGACTTTTCTGAGTTGAGGAAGTTTTGTTCTTAGGGAGACCAGCTTACTCCGGCGGTACCGAACTGGTTACTTTTCAATATCGAAATAAATCTTCGTAGTGGCTCGGTAACGCGATCTTCTTGCCGTCCAATTCTTCAAATTCTGCCACTCGTGCCCATTTGAAGCGGGCCTGCACGCTGCCAGATTTTCTCAGGTCTGGATAGTTGATGATCAGCGGAACATGCGTAGTCGAATCGTAGAGAAAATCCTCCGTGTGTGTCTTCACCATGCCCCCCAAACCCTCACCATGGTCCCCAGCGAAAACGACGATCGCGTCTTCATACGAGTGGTGGAGCGTGAGGTATGCGATCTCGACCGCGATACCGTCAAGGCCGCGCTGACCGCGATTCAGGCGCCCAGCGTCAGCACTGTAACCGAATCCGCATATCCTGGCGGGCGGTGGTCAACGGCGCGCCAGCGGCCGGCGACAATTCCATAACCCAATTCCATGAAAGTTGCACCCGGGGACGGAATGGAGGCGTGGAACACGATTTTTCAGTTGCCCCAACCAGCGCCATCATCTCACTCGTTCGTGCACAAGTGTTCATAGCTGTGTTTTTCAGCACGCCTTCCTCGCTGGCAGTTCTAGCGGGGACATTTCCATTCGATTCTCCACCGAATTCTCAGCAGTTTTAACGCTGGTCAACTTTTTGCTTGACAAGAAACACACCCCGTCATAATCTTTGCGATCATCGTAAAGGAAGCAAGCGTGCATCTGCCCGTTGATCTGATGACGTTTCCCGAATTGGCTGCAGTTTCTTGAGAAACTAGGCGGTTTATTGGCCTATTTGAATCTCGGGCGGGTCAGTAAAAAGGAGGCTGGTATGACCTACGGGATAACGCTGTCGCAATGTGAGTCATGGGCAATCGTCCAAAAGCTGATTACGACGGCGCGAGGGATGTTAGCCTCCGCATTGGTTTCCATCAAACACGGGAGGCAGTGTGCGATGAGAGAGTCTTGGCGCGCAGCTGCTGTAATCTCTGTTGGTTTCATCCTTGGCCTGGGGTTGTCGCCAGCCCGAGCCCAGATTGTGGGCAGTGCCCTCGCCGGAATGGCTTACGATCCGACAGGCGCCACAGTGCCTAACGCCCAAATTACAGTAACCAATCTCAGCACGCAGCTTACCCGTTCCACGGTTACCGACTCAAGCGGTCACTACGTATTTCCAACTCTTCCACCCGGCTCCTATAGCCTCATGGCCGTCGGCTCTGGCTTTCAGAAGGTCGAGATCCAAGGGATCGCCCTGACAGTGGGATTAACTGTTGGCTGGGACGTACATTTCAAGATGGGAGGGGTCGCTGAGGAGGTTACCGCCGAAGCCAATGCTGCGAACGTTGAAACTGAGAGCTCCTCGTTGGGGCAGCTCATTGGCAGCCAACAGATTCAAAATCTGCCGTTAAACGGCCGAAACTATGTCTCCTTGTCATACCTGGGGAGTGGCAGCAATCCGCAGTACCAGAACGCCAGTTCCCCGGTGATGTCTAATCTTGGCCGTCCCGATTTCTCGGCTTTCATTTCCGGGGCACGCGCTGATGCAAACAGCTGGCTGGTTGATGGCGTTGAGACGCGCAGTTATTTCCTCGGCCAACCGGACATAATGCTCTCCTTAGACGCCATCCAGGAATTCCGTGTGCAAAAGAACATGTATGAGGCCCAGTATGGGGAGGGTTCCGGAATAGTTAGCGTCGTCACTAAATCCGGAACTAACTCTTTCCACGGGTCTGCCTATGAGTATGTTCGTAACACTGCACTGGATGCCTCGAATTTTTTTAGCAAGGTCTTCGGCTTGCCTAAGCCTCAGTATACGTGGAACCAATTTGGCGCCTCGGCAGGTGGCCCTATCTGGAAAAACAAACTCTTCATCTTTGGCAATTACGAGGGCTTTCGGAACATTCAACAGGTGCCAAAGTCCGGAAACGTTCCTACTCCGGCTGAGTGGGCCGGAGACGAGAGTGCCTTGGTAGCCACCAGCACGATGGTAGATCCAAGCACTGGCCAACCCGCACTCATTAACCCGTTTACGGGGCAAGCCTTTCCTGACGGTCAGATACCTGATTCGCTGCGATCGACTGTCATGCACAACCTCGAAGCTTACGCGCCAGTACCTAATGCAAGCTTACCTGGGATCAATTTTGTTACCGAGGCCAAGCAAGTGCGCAACGATAATCAAGGCACGGTGCGTTTAGATTGGACTGTCGGTAGACAGGACAGCTTTTTCGGGCGATATATTAACTATCAGTCAGATTTCACCATTCCCGGGCTGCTTCCGTCGTATGGTCAGGTGGCGCCGGTTCACGGGCAGAATCTGGCGTTGGAAGAGACGCATGTGTTCAGCCGTGCGCTAGTCAATGCTTTCAAATTCGGTTTCAACAGAGATTTCTTCGCCGGCGGCAGCGTTGCCACTTCCACAAACGTCGCCGCGGCTGTGGGTCTGAAGAACGTGATGGTCAACGGTCCGTCGAGTCTTTTTGCCGTGCCTGAATTCAGGATTTCCGGCTACGGGGACTTTGGGGCACCTCCTTACCTTTCGGGAGATACTGGCAATACCTTCCAGTACACCGATGAACTCAGCTTGGTGCATGGACGCCATGCTATAACCTTCGGGGGCGATATACGACGAAAGCAAATTCAGATTCCCTTTGGATTCGCCGAGAACGGTAGGCTTAGGTTCGATGGCCGCTACACGGGGAATGCCATCGCCGACATGATCCTGGGCGCTGCCTCCAGAGTGCAAGCTCAGGAGACCGTTCCGGTAGGAAATTTTCGTAGTACGGCGTATGCCTTTTACGGTCACGATACTTTCAAGGTGAATTCCAAGTTGACTTTGAATTTCGGTCTCCGGTATGAATATCGGCAGCCACCTTGGGAGATCAATGGTAAAGAAGGCTTTTTTGACCCGAGTATTAATGCTTTGAGGGTGCGAGTCCGGCCTGGGTATTACAACTTCACGTTGCCTACTTCAGAGGTCGTCTTAGATCCCTCATATCAACCCGGTATTTGGAAACCGGACAGGAAGGATTGGGGGCCGCGCTTCGGCTTTGCTTACAGCTTAGCAGCCAGCACAGTTCTGCGGGGAGGTGCTGGCCTCTTTTATTCTGACACTCAGGGGCAAGAGATACAGGGGAAGTTAGACATGCCCCCGTTGTCGAGTACAATTGCCATTGATGGAAATCCCAGCGGGCCTCCTAACGTGCTGATCGACCAGATGTTTCCCAGTTTCGATCAGGTACCATCTGGTACTTTGAGTCCGTTCTCCGTCAATCCTAGTGATCGAACGCCCAGCGTGTACGAGTGGAACTTAGGGATCCAGCACACCTTCGGGTCTTCTACTCTATTCGAGGTGGCCTATGTTGGAACGGTCGGCAAGCATTTGAACTGGCGTTACAATCAAAACCAGGCGACTTCGTTACCGGGGCCAACGAATATACCGCTGGATCAGCGCGTCCCTTACCCAGACTGGGGTGACATTGAGACGTTTGGTTGGGGCGCACACTCTTCTTACAACAGCCTGCAAGCAAAGGTGGAGAAACATATGTCGCACGGGTTAACCGTTTTGGCCGGCTATACCTGGGCGCATGCGCTTGATACCATTGGTTCAGATAATGGATCCGGGCCCCAAAACCCATACGACCCCAATGGGGATTACGGCAATTCGGATTTTGATGTGCGCCATAACTTCAATTTTAGCTATGTTTACGAACTACCATTTGGCCGCGGAAAGCCCTTCCTTGGTGGATCCGGAGTAGTTGACAAGTTCGTAGGGGGATGGTCGGTGCAGGGAATTACCTACTTCATGACCGGCAACTATTATGAGGTTGCTACGAACGATGACAGCGCCAACGTAGGCGGAGACCATGACCAACGGGCCAACGAAGTTGCCGGTTGCAAGAACAATGGCAACCTCCCGCGTGGCGACAGAACAATGTTTAGGTACTTCGACACGAGTTGCTTCATCCCTGCACCTTACGGAACATACGGGACCACCCGACGAAACATCATTGAGATACCTGGCTTGAACAACTGGGACCTGTCCCTTTTCAAAACGACGCACATCACGGAGCGGTTGACGACTCAGTTTCGAGCGGAGTTCTTTAACGCCTGGAACCATACGCAGTTTGGTCCGCCGGATACCGGCCTGCTAGACGGAACATTTGGTCAGATTACAAGCACTGCTCATGACAACCGACATATCCAGTTTGCATTGCGATTGCAGTGGTAAACGGCTGCGAGTCATAGTTTCGTTTTTAGGACTCAGCTCTTCGGCGAGGCGTAGGGTTCCACCTCTGCCGGGCGGCGGCAGATTTGAGATATTTCCCCAAGACTCATAGGTAGCTAGGAGAAATAGGATGAAGATGTGCAAGATATTGTCCGCGTTGAAATCGGCATATGTTCGAGTACTATTATTGTCCTGCTTAGTCGTCGCCGCAACGGCGCTTTGGGCTGATCCCCCTAAGAAAGTTAATGTTCTTTTCATCGTTTTGGACCAGCTTCAGGCCGACAGGCTCCATTCTTACGGCAATCCGCGCGAGACCAGCCCGAATATAGATCGTCTGGCGCAGCGCGGAGTCCGGTTTTCGCACTTTTTTAGCGTCGCTCCCTGGACTTCCCCTTCGTTTGCTGCCCTCCACACTTCCCTCTACCCTTCCCGGCATGGGGTCACGTTAGAGTGGGGCCCGGGTGACCCCCTCATTTCGAGTGACACGCCGATGATGGTTCCCTTGTTCCATGACCGCGACTATTACACAACCGCTTTCGTGAATAACAACTACGACGGGGAGGCATTGATCGGGCGCGGCTTTGACGAATTCTATGACGAGCAAACTCAAGCCATTAACATAACGGAACGTGCGCGAGGGAAGAACTCGTACACGGCAATAGAGGAGACAAAGGGTGTGCTTGCCTGGCTCGATCAGCATAAGGCTGAGAAGTTTTTCCTATACGTCCATTTTTATGAACCACACTCTCCGTACGACCCTCCTCCCGAAGACGACCTGTTCCGCTCGGATGCATATCCGTACCTCTTTGATTCTGGCTACGATATAACCCACGCACCCGCAAAGCGTCTGGCAATGCTTGGGGACCAGAAAGCTATCGCGCGACTATATCAGCTTTATGATGGCAAGATTCATTTTGTCGATCGTTATGTGGGCGAAATTCTGGATCATTTGCGAGCCCTTGGTTTGGAAGAAAATACGCTCGTTGTCCTTACTGCGGACCACGGCGAGCTGCTCTACTCGCATCCGAGCGATTACCTCACGTTTGATCATCGGTCAATCTACGATGCAGTCCTGCACATTCCGTTGATCCTGGCCGGGCCTGGTATACCGAGCGGGCGTACAATTGATGGACTGGCTTCGAACGTCGATACCGCCCCAACGGTGCTCGAGTTGACGGATTTGCCCCCTCTTTCTGATGCGGAGGGTAAAAGTCTCGTTCCGCTGATCCGAGGGGCAAGCGAATCGTTGAATTCGTATGTGTACTCCGAGGAAGATTTGACACCGCCCGTACGCGGGGTCCGGACCCTTCATCACAAGCTAATCCGCAACCTCTGGACCGGCCAAGAGGCGCTATTTGACCTGGATCACGATCCTGGCGAGCTGCATGATGTTGCACAGGATAACCCTGCGGTGATGAAAGACCTGCGCGATCATCTGAATGGATGGATTAAAGAGAACGAACCAACCAAAGCGGAGCAACTGAGGCGGTTCAAAATTTACACTGACCAAGAAGCTCAAGGTGTGGTTGGATCCCACCCTTCTATCACGGTCGACGACATGACAATCGGCGCCCGATTTGACCTTGGCGGGGGAGGGTGGCATTCAGATACTGAACCTCGCAGTGGCAATTATG
>Ga0335083_10009582_pt1 | contig 11745 bp, 13 predicted proteins | sample Lox_Sample_42_FD_206716 | JGI IMG/M metagenome (GOLD analysis project Ga0335083, IMG submission 206716) | Soil microbial communities from Loxahatchee National Wildlife Refuge, Florida, United States - Lox_Sample_4.2 | ecosystem: Environmental > Terrestrial > Soil > Wetlands | place: USA... | reverse complement strand
AAGAGCCAGAACGGTACGTTTTCGGGCCAGGGCAGAGGCGAAGACGTCAGCGGCTTGCTGAAAACGAGCCAGTATCAAGGAATCCCATGTTCGCTGCCGGTGAAACATGATAGCGACCATGGCGCCCATATGATCGCCTCCAACCACAAGGGGGATCGCCAGCCATGATTTCAAGCCAACATCCCGCATGTACGCGCGCTCCGCAACAGCTTCTTCCGGTACGTCCTCCATTGCCGACCAGCTGCAGATTTCCATTTCTGAGACCCGGCTTGCCAGCCAGGGGAAGACTTCCTTCGTTTTCCCGGTCGGCGGAGCGGGAACGCCTGGTCTGCGCCACGAATGACTGAAGGTTCTGCTTTTCTTGTCGACATCGGTCTGAGTGATGAGGGTGCCGTCCAAATCCAGACCCTCGGTAAGACGCGCCAAACCGTTAATAATCTCGCCATCTATTCGCTCTACGGGAAGGTTGATAAAAGTCTTGGATAAACCGGATATCAGCCTCTCGAATTCGAGCGCGGACTGCAACTCTCTGACGTGCCTAATCTCGGAAATATCCCGAACGGCGCTCAATACCAGGGACCTACCTTCTGCTTCCAGCGGGCTTAGGCTGATCTCCACGGGGAACTCGTGGCCATCGCTGTGCAGTCCGAGCAGTTCCAAGCCGACTCCCATGGGCCGAGCACTGGGTGCCGAACTGTAACGCGAGCGATGCGATTCATGTGGGCCTCGAAACCGTTCCGGCATCAACTTCTCGACCGGCTCGCCAAGCAACCGCTCACGAGAATATCCAAACATCTTCTCTGCATGGGCGTTCATGGCAAGCACACGGCCTTGCTCGTCCACTATTATCATGGCGTCTGGCCCAGACGCGAACAATTGGGTGGCATCTAAACCACGCAGTGCATCTTTTCCTTGATCGCGCTGAGGCTTCGCCCCCAAGTGTTCCCCCGACGTTTCTTTAATTGTAGCTTCCCAAGTCAACAATGATAGTCCACCCTAGGCTGGATTCAATATCTACGATATTTCGTGGACATACGGCATGCCGGAGAATCTAGGATTGCGTCCCAAGCCCATCCGTATTGTTTTTCAGTGAGTTAGGCGATCGGTCGAATGGGCAACAGCTTGCGAACCAAAAGCCTGAAAATATCAACCTACGGCAAACGAGGAGACGATGACTTCCATTGATTCAAGGGCAGCCAGAACGTCCGCTCCGGGCAACGGTAGCCAGAGCGATGAGGACCTGGTGGAGAGAGCTCGCGCGGGCGACAAAGATGCTTTCGGCGAACTGATTGAGAGGCACCACGCAAACTGCATCAATATCGCCACCTTCATTTTGCGAGACCGGAGCGAGGCACAGGATGAGGTGCAAAAGGCTTATTGCAATGCTTTCTGTCACTTGGATCAATATCATGACGAACGACCCGGCTTCGCCTGCTGGCTACTGCGCATCGTGAAGAATCAATGCCTGATGCTCATTCGAGTCCGTAGCCGTGCGCGCCTGGTGTATATCGATGCCGAAGCCGATCGGGACAGAAGCAGGCCTTTCGAACTGGCGAGTAAGGACTCGGATGCGGAACAGGATTTTGCAGAGCAGGAGATGTGCGAGGTGCTGCATCGAGAAATCCGCCGAATTCCACCGCTGCTGCGCAACGTGCTCATGCTGCGGGATGTGGAAGAGTTGCCCATGACGGCTGTAGCCGGGCAACTCCATATCACCGTTGCCGCAGCGAAGTCCCGGTTGCTTCGTGCGCGCCACGAACTTCGGCAACGCGTGCTCTTGCATGGCAGCAGCAAGGAACGGCGTCCCTCCTCCCACGGGCTGACATTACTCGCCAAAGCCGTGCGTCGCTAAGGCATAATCGCCCTATGGCGATTTCACCCCGGTGACGGCCGTATCGATGCACCGGGCTTCAAACTAAGCGTCGATGCCCAGATAGGCTGCTCGAAAAAGAAGAACGAGACTTATTTCGCCTCGAAAGCGAAGACCTGCTTCCAGTCCTTCGCCATATCTACCACTATCCAGCCGCGTTTCGGCGCTTCGTCGAGGCCGCGGTCGAGCTTGCCTGCAATCGACGTGCGGTCGTAGGCGAACTCGCGCGCGCCATCGGTGTGGTGAACCAGCAGTCCAAAACGAGGCCCGGCGCCCGAAGTGACCCATTGGAGCATCGGGAAATCGCCATCCGAGTTGCCGAACGCGGCAATGGGACGGCGTCCGATGAACTTGTTAATCCCGATCACCTTGCCTTCTTTATCGTCGATAAAGTCCATTTTGGGCTCCCTGACCAGCACGGGCTTGCCGTCTCGAAGCTCGAATTTCGTGACGATGCTGCTTCCGATCACCTGTTCGGGAGGAATGCCGTAGTATTTCTCACTGTACGTGCGCACGAACTCGATGCCACCCCCGGAAACAATATAGGTCTTGAAATCATTGGCGCGAAGAAAGGCCAGCAACTCCAGCATGGGTTGATAAATAAGATCTGTGTACGGTCTCTTGAACTTCGGATGCCGGGCCGTCGCCAGCCAATCCTTCACAATCTGGTCGAACTCGTCGGTAGTCATTCCCGCATGGGTCGCCATCGCCATCTCAATCAAACCAGCCTCGCCCGCAGCGCCGACGGCCTTCATGTCATTCTCCAAAACACCCTTGAACGGCTGCTTATCTTTCCACTCCGGATGCTGGGGCGCCAAAACGCGGATTCGATCAAAGATAAACGCTCCCTGAAAGCTGATGGGCGGTTGTTCCGGCCAAAGCGTCCCATCGTTGTCGAAGACGGCGATCCTTTCGGGCACGGGAACAAAATCCGGACCGCCCTGCGCGGTCACGCGCCGGACAAAATCGACGATCGATTGTTTTGCCTGACAGTCATTCCAGGAGGCGAGTGGCGTACTTGCCTCGGCCGTCGGCGCATCTGCTCCGCTCTCCCAAAGCTTTTTCGCCGCGACGCCGAAATTTCCGAGTTGATAGATGGCCACGCCAGCCGGATGAAACGTGAACGCGGCGAAGGGTTCGGCTGTTAGCTTCTTCCCAAAGGCTTCCGTGGCGACACCCAGTGTGACGTGCGGCATGTAGTTCGCGCCGCTGGCCTTCGGCACAAAAGTCTCGACGTAAGGGACGATATCAGCGTCTGCCGGCGTGTCAATGAACGCTGCGGCTGTTCCACCGCTGACAGCGAATGGCGCCACTGCGTCGACCACCTTCTGCTGGAGGCTCAGCAGTTCCGGTGTACGTTCGACAAGCATGGCGTGGAGGGCAACCCCGTTCCACATCTGGTAGAGTACCCGGCTCGCTTTCAGTTCGAGCTCAGTCGGCCGTTCCGTGGCAAGGAGCTTCGTGATCGCGGCGGTTACCGCATCGAAGTCCCTTGCTCGCACGTAGCGCTGGACCAGCGTGACATGCGGGGAATGGGTCGCATCCAGCGAATATCCATCTTTATAGTCCGCCCTCAGCCGTGCGTTAATCGCGCTGGCCTTGCTGATCATCGTCTGATCAGGCTGGAGAAGCACGTCGATGGCGATTATCTCGTCGCCGGCGGCCCTTGCAGTTTGCTGTTGGCCTGCTACCGGCAGCGCGATGGCTGCGCTCAGCAGAAGACCTAACGCGACGCGTCTGGTTTGTCTTTTCATTGTTTTCTCCTGTAGCTGCTAATCCCTATGCTTCCCGTTAAATTGAGATTTGGATCACCGGAGGAGGGCCTCGGGAACTTAGGACACTGGTTTCGTTGCTACCTTGCCTTTAGGCAATTTAGGCCGCATCCAGAAGTTCACGGGCCCTCTGACCAGTAAGTAAGGAACGATCGCGAGGGTAGTAGCGACCACAATGGCTTCGAACGGGTAGAAGGCTTTCAGCTGCCAGATCTGGTATATGGTGTCCATAACCAGGCCCAGGATGAAGGTCCTGCCCACCGACTTCCAACCGGCTCGTAAGAGTTCCTTCCGGTGGCCAGGTTCGGTAAGCAGCGCCCAGAAGTAAAGGGGACTTCCCTCGCGGGCGTCCTTCATCCCATCCTTCACGGCGAAAAAGCAGGCCATGGCTGGCTGCATGATCAGACGAAACTGCATCGGACCGTGTAGCCGGCCGACAAGGTTCTCAAAGATCCTGGCCACTATATCGTCCATACCATCTCTCCTTATGTGCTAGCTTCGACCCGACTTCTCCGGTGCCCCGGGATTCGGGACTACTCTTTCTTTGCCCATTGGTGTTTTATACCGGCGTACAACTGCCAACTCGGTTGTCCAGCTCCCCTGTGGTAGACCGTGAATTGCGGCTCGATGAATACGTTCAATAGGTGGTTGCCGGCTCTGAAGGCCTTGCCGAACCCCGCTCCGAAGGGAACCAGATACCGGTTGTTCTGGAAGTCGAACACCATCACTCCACTCGACCTGATGTAGTAACCGCTGCCAATGCTATAAGTGGCAAAGGGCTGCAGGGTCGACAAGTTGGTGTCGGACCGGTCCTGATTGCCGGCAAATGAGTGCTGCCAGGTCGCGAGAAAACCCATGATGGATCCCCCACCGAGCGGGTAGATCCCCACCGCGGCTACGCCGCCCTGCCATTTGCCTGAACCGAGTGCACTGTTGGTGGCCGTCGGAGCCACGAAAAGGGGACCTGCGGCATATTCGTTCTTAGACCCATTCGGTGAGATCTGGATCGCGTCAAAGAAAGCCGTATCACCCAGTCCTGATTTGTATTGCCCCGCGGCTACGGGCGTGGTCTGAACGGGCACGGTCAACCGCATGATCTGCCGCCCAGAAATTATCACCGCACGTAGATCCAAGGTATTCGCACTCATGTTCGGAACACTGTACAGAGTCGGATCGTAGTAGTTCTCGAAGGTCACAGCGTTTACGGGCGCCAGCGGATTGTTTGACTTTTGTACGTCTGCCGCCGACACTGTGCCAACTGACGGGGGTGGCCCGGATGGGGGTGTTTCTGCAGCCGGCGTGGCAGCGGGTGCCGATGCTGGCGGTTGCTGGGCGGTAAGGAGGGTGGCCGTTGAGAACGCGCAAACCGCCGCCAACCACCACGTCGGAATTTTGGATGTCGTCATTTGCATTTGTCCTTTCACTGGACGGTATATTTGCTGCACTGTCGAGATAATGCGCTTGGGTCCCAAGAGACTTTTTTTTTGGTGACAACTTCCGCGTCCGTCAAGCGTCACTTTCGCCAGGCACAAAAAATCAAGACCGGCAAGCAGTCTAGGTTTTAACCACACCGGCAGGGAAACGATGGCAACTCAGCTCGGGCACACGACTGATGCGACTCAAGAGGCTGGGTTTTTTTGATCCCGTGGCGCTTCGACCATGAAATCAGCGGAGATCAATCCAACCGCGCCACTCCTTACAGCAAAGAACGAAGATGATCGCGGAGTGGTGCGGGAGAGTCTGGGCCTCAATAGAGGAATTGGATGCGCGTCTGAACAACCGTGGTCCGACCATTGACGCTACTCCTGTCGAGGTTGATAAGCCCCCCGTCCACCCCTAGCTTCCAAAAGCGATTCAAGTACCAGTTCAACGTGAGCGTCCCTCTGTCCATCACCCCTCCGTGGACAAACTTGTCGTCCAAGTCCAGGCGGGAGTATCGGGCGGTCAGTTCAACGGCGCCCAGATGATGTTGTGGAATCGGGCGGCGCGCGTAGCCGACGTTGCGATCGTAGGGCCGGTGCTCTCCTGTAATAAACCAGCCGCCCGTGACGTAGAACCCATACAACGAAGGGTTGGCAATCTGGTTTGCATTTATCCATGATCGAACGTATTCGGTCAGAATTGAGTAGCCGTCATGGGTCCACAGACCTTCGAGTGCAAGTTCCTTTTGATTCGTCGCGGCAATTTTCCCTGTGTCCACGTAGTCGGCGGTCACGTTCGATTCGGGCTTGCCTTTGAGCTGGACCGCTCCGTTGGCCGCTCCAACGTACCGTCCAGACACGCCCAGGTGCAGATACCGTGAACCGTCCTGGTTGGTCGAGACTAGTCCGGTAACCCGGCTAGCGAAGTGGTTGCTGGAGCCATCGAACTTCTGCCCGTGGACCCACCAGTCGTTGAACCACCCGGTCGTAAACGTCATCCGTTTGTGGAACGCATTATTGTTGAGTGATACACCCACATTTCGAGACGTGAAAAACGGGTTTAGAACTCGTTCTTGACTGGGGAGAAAAGTGGCGTCACCGACGATCTCGTAAACAAACGGCTCCTTGGTCTTGCCGACCGTAATTGCACCCAATATCCCAACTGGAAGCGTCAAGGTCAGATCGGAAAAGTTCCAAGGTTTCAGCTTATTCTCAGGGGCGTCAAAGCCATTGAATGAGTAAGAAGCAAAATAGTGCACCTTGTACACATCGGGTAGTCCAATATCTCCGGAAAGCATGAAGCGCAGGGAGCGGTCATCCCATTGGTCACGCTGTACTCCTACCTGTTTCTTGCTGTCTTCATCTTGAGAGAACGCGTTGTAATCGGCAATCGCGACGAGGCCAAACCGGATGGAGAAATAGTCTGTCTTATAAGTGGTGTACTTCAACACCGCACTCGGGATGCCCGGCGTCGTGAAATGGCGCTCTTTCACCTCTTCCGAATCCTGCGTGGTGAATTGCGGCCCTCCTGACAGAGCGTCCGCCTTGGACTCAGGCTGGGGGAGGTGTGGGTCCTCACCGCCGGCATGGGGTGAATCTGGACTTTGCGCGACCGCAGTCAGCGCGCATAACAGTATGAGCCAGACTGAATCTTTTGCCATTTGAAATTCTCGCGAGATGATGGAGGCCCTGCTCCCGCTTTCCAGGCCATCGCTGGCAAATGGCGCATGTCAGAGACCTACTCGTGCCTCCTTTCTGGTCAGTTCATGGTCATGTGACTTTTCGAGTTCTGATCTTCTGCCTGGATGCGACGAACCGAACTAGCGCGCTGCGGTGGCCCCGATCTCAACGCCGATCACCTCTCCGGAGACGATAAGTTCCACACGGCGGTTCTTCTGCCGCCCGGCAGCCGTATCGTTACTTGCTACTGGCATGCTCTTCCCACAACCTTTGGCGGTGATTGCGCCTTCGGCTAGTCCCTGCGCGATCAGGTAATCACGAACTGTGGAGGCGCGTTGTTCAGAGAGCTTTTGGTTGAACTCATCGCTACCAGTACTGTCGGTATATCCTTCTACAGCGAGATTGAGTCCGGAATGGGCCAACAAAATTCCGGAAAGCTTGGCGAGTTGTTCGCGAGTGCCTGACCGCAGCTCGTACTTGCCGGTGTCGAAAAGAACATCGGCCATGGTGATTACCAGGCCGCGCGGTGTGTCGCGTGTTTCCAGAATACGATTGAATTGCTCGAGCAATTGCGCGCGCAAGTCGGCAGCGGCCTGGCGTGCCCGTTGGGCGTCTGCTTTGGCCGCCTCTTCCCTCGCCTGCAACGCATCTGCCTCGGCCTTGGCCTTTGCGGCCGCGATCTCCGCTTCAGCTTTCATGCGCGCTTCATTGGCAGCGGCCTCGGCTTTGACTTGCGCTTCCCTGGCTGCGGCCAATTCCGCTTGCCGGCGGGCCTCTTCGTCAGCCCGCCGCTTCGCTTCTTCCGCCTCAGCCTTCATGCGGGCTTCTTTGGCGGCCGCAATTTCCGCTTGTTGGCGGGCCTCCTCGTCGGCGATTCGTCTAGCCTCGGCTGCCTCGGCCGCCGCTTTTTCCTCCGCTTGAGCGCGGGCGGCTGCGGCCGCGGCGGCGCGTTCGGCCTCAATCCGCTCCTGGTCCTGCCGCTCCACGGTCAGTGCCCGGGCATCCTCGGAGAATTGCGCCGTCTGCCGTGCCAGAGAAATGATTTCCTTTCGATTCGCCTTTCGCTGCAAGGCATTCTCTGCTAGCTTTAACCCGCCTTCGGCTTTCGAGAAAATGGCGGGAGCGTACTTCTCGGCGCCTCGCGATTTCGCGATCTCGAACGCGTTGCGCGCCTCGTATATCTCGAGCGGTACGTTTCTGAGATCCGGCGACAACGCCAGCGGATTGCCCATCTTCTGGTATTGAGTGCGCTTCATCAACTGATAGTTATTTACAACGTAGATCCTGCCCTTGGTGTTCTCGCGAGTTTCGTTCTCCAGGATCAGCATTTCGCTCGGCTGGCGCACCGCCGCATAAGGCTCTGCCGTAACGAACAGCGAGAAGCTCCCGAGTTGTGTGGTGGTTTTAAGCTTGCCCTTTCCGTTGTTGTCGAACAGAACCTCACCCAGGTTGATCGCGCGGCCTTCCGGCGATACTGCCCACAGCACGTACGTGAGGAATTCAGTACCCAGACTCGAGGGGGACGTCAAACCCTGAATCTGTGCCTCTACCGTAGTCACACCGGGTTTCGCCTCGACTTTTGCCTGGCCGGCGGCTTGGCCGATCAGCCCGGTGCCCTTCAGGTCGACCATCGTCGATCCACCTCCTACCTGGTAGCCAATCGCTTTGATGGATCGATCCGTGAAACCTGAAGCGGGCGCATCAGAGATTTGGGCCCACGATATCGTCGCTGAAACGCAAAGTGTCATAATCGCCAGATGTGTCTTGATCACGCGGTTGTACCTCACTCTGGGGAAGAATGCTGCAGTCGCGACAGGGGCTTTAATTTTTCAAGGCTACAAACTTAAAGCACGGATAGCAGCGCCAGCATTACCTCAACACTGCGTTTGAACGCGAGGAGAGCAATCGTGGACGCTTTCAAAGTTCGGTCAGATGGTCGAGAGGAGTTGCTGGCCTCGGGACTCAATTCCGCGGACCTTGAAGACCTTCGAGATTGGTTTTGTTATACCAAGCCCTTGGACGGCAGTATGAGGATTGTGGTGAGAGACGAAGCCGAGGCAGCGGTCCGCTTCTCGGTAGTGGCTGTCGGCCATGTAGCGGGGCCCGCTGAGACGAGTTCGGCAGAAGTCCAGGTGACTCATTGAACCCCGTGGGAGCTACCTACTCACGGCATTGCTAGCTGCAGAGCCAGGGCCGAATGTCAATTCACACACTCCATCCGTCGAAGCGCTAGCCCTGGAACAGATTGCCACTATCGGTCTCGGGCTCACCTGCCGTCAGGTTCTCCACCCTTTCTAAAGCGCAGTGAAATCGAACCTTGCAGGTCTTTAGTTCTTCCACGGTGAATTCCAGAGGACCGACGCGGAAAGCAACGCGGTCAGCGGCACTGAATCGCACGGGCCTTCTCTCACCTAACAGCCTGACAACCAGCAAGGCTTTACGGCATGCGAAAAGGTACCGACCGGCTTCTTCTTTGCGCAAGGCGTGCTCGAGTTTTTTTGTTCCTGCTTGGACAGTCACAGTAGCTCAACGCTTCGCTCTCTTGTAACGTACGGACTGGCGCCGGTCTTCGTTACGACGTGCGAATCACACGCACTACAGCAAAGGCGACCAAGGACAAAAGTCCCGCCAAGGCGATCATTGGATAAGGACTCGCGGTCTTCGGCAGTTCCGCTACCACTGGTTCAGCAGCGGCCGGCTCAGGAATGACTTGTGCCGTTTCTGCCGGCGCCGTCGGAAGTGGCTCCTCGACGCCTTGTGGAGTCACCTCCGCCACCGGTGCTGTCTCCAGTTCAGGCTCGGTCTTCGCTTCCACGATCGGCACATTAGTGTTGGCCGCGGCCGCTATTTCGATTGCCGCCATTTTGGGATACACGAATTCCTGCCCGAAAACGTCGCCAGGATAGAACCAAGCGCGTAGCGCTGCGGGTTGCCCCGGGGGTACCTCCCAGAATGTGAACACTGTATTTCCGGTCGGCTTCAACCGCTCGTTCGGTATAGCCAGTACTGTGGTTTGGAGTTCAGTCCCGTCGGCGTTGAAGATCTGTACGATGTGCCGGTCTGAGGGCGAGTTCAACAGTTTGAACACGTACCTACCCGCAGGCAGCACTTTGCCCGGAACCTGAATTGGCGCATTTACCGTCATGGTCGTTTTCTTGTCCCATTCATCGGCGCCCACCCTGGAGCTCAAGCCGAGTCCCAGCAAAGTGAGCGAACCTACGGCGATACTCAAGTGTTTAATGGTCATGACTTCTCCTTAGGACCGAGCGGCGCAATTTACTTCCGGGGCGGGAGTCATTTCTCGTGACCGTCACGGACGGAATGGATGAGCAGATACGCTCAACTCGCTCCACTCGGACAATGATTAACTTGGGGCACTAGATCTAGATCTGTGCTCTGCTATTTCATCAACTGAACGTTGAGGAGCTTGTTGTAAGCGGTGCCGTGCTGGAAGCTTTCGATCTCGTAAGTGTTCTTCTTCTTGTTAAATCTGATCTTGGCAGCGCCGATTGCAGTGCCGGTTCCCTTGCCGTTCTTGTCGAGCACCAACTCCAAGAAGGTGTAGGGATAGTCGACCGACCGGCCAGAGTATCGAAGCTCAACGAACGATAAGTATCGGGCAGTAACTACACGGACAATCGTCTTGTCGCCCTTTTGCAGTCTGCGGGCAATGGCAATCGGTGTTCCAATACGCCCCACCGGAGAGAGCTGTCCCAGGTCTTCTTTCTCCAAGGTCTGCCGGAGGGCGTCAGGTCCATTGTCCGCCAGGAGGGCTGCATAGTTCATAATTTCCTCGTCGGTGTTATATCTGTTAACGAGAATGTCAATCGACACGGTGGACCCGCCGGCGGTTCCTCCCACAACGGCCCAGACCGCCGAATAGACATCGGGGTCCGACTTTTCCTTGGCAAACGCTGTCGAGAACAGCAGCAATCCTGCACCCAGTGCGAGTGCGCCGGCATTCGTCAGTCTTCTCATGATCTTCTCTCCTTCGTGCCTGCCGTACGGTTAATGCACCGCTAGAGCCAGTTGATTCATCTTTGTGCTGGAACGGAGGGAAATGTTTGCCGGCCATTAGCGCCAAGCTCGCTAGCGGAGCACAACACCGGTGATGCGACAGTGCGCGAGGGTCTCTACGATTATTTCTTCAGTCCCGCAGTCCGGTTGATGACCAGGTCATCGGAACAGTGGCAGCCTGTGCCACCGGGACCGTGATTAGGAACCGAATACGACCGCGCCATCGCTCTAGCCCGAGGATTGTCACTTAGTTGTGGGCATCATTTGGAAGCGTACGGAAAGTTCATGGTCTCGACGCGGTCGATGTCATCTTTCGAAAGCTCATTGGCTGATTCCAAGAATTGGCGGAGCCTGGAGGCCGACCCGTCGAATGCCTGTGTAGCTGCCCGGAATTTCTCTTCGCGAGAGAATGTTACGGATCCCACCGTGACACCCTCGCCAAGGTTCTGCCGGTCTACAGCGGCGGCGATTTGTTCGCCCGTCTCTGAATCCACCAATTCCATCTCGACTACGACTCGCCAGATATTCAGGGCTCGTTCCAACGTATTGGCGTCCTTTTGATCTGGCGGAAGCTGCTGCCCAACATCGATCCCAACAATCGCCGACCGGAGCCGCAGCACGAGGGGCCGCTTGATTGCACAACCGGAAAAGCATCCTCAACGGCGCCGGTAATGGCATTTTGGAAATACTCCGTCGGCGCGGTCACGGTCCGGAAAGGCCTTTTCATCGGCATCAGTCGAAATGTAAACCTCTGGCCGATCCTCAATAGACGTCGGGGTCCGATTTCTCCTTGGCTGACGCTGTCAGGCACAGCAGCAGTCCAGCGGAGAGCGGCAATGCGTCGCAATTCGTCAGTCTTTTTCTCATGATCTCCCCTCCTTCGCGCCTGCCGTAAAGTTAATGCTCTACAAGAGCAGGCAGATTCGTCTTTGTACGGAATATTCTGGAGTGCCGGAATATTCTGGATCATTGGCTAGACGATCCT
>Ga0335083_10009581_pt1 | contig 11745 bp, 9 predicted proteins | sample Lox_Sample_42_FD_206716 | JGI IMG/M metagenome (GOLD analysis project Ga0335083, IMG submission 206716) | Soil microbial communities from Loxahatchee National Wildlife Refuge, Florida, United States - Lox_Sample_4.2 | ecosystem: Environmental > Terrestrial > Soil > Wetlands | place: USA: Florida... | reverse complement strand
TGACGCGCGGCCCCTGGTCGAGCTGGACGGCGAGCTCGAGCGGGTCGAGCTCCGGGCCGCCGCGGCGCTCACGCACGACTTCGGCGATGCTGAGCGCCTCCTCGCGACGATTGTCGAGCACCTTGCGGCCCCATTGCCCGAGCGGGAGTTGGCCCTTGCCGCGCAAAAATCGCTCCGATTCCTGCGGGTCGGTGCCCGCGAGCGAATGCTCGAGGAGCAGCGTGCCGACCTTCCAGCGATCGAGCGCGTCGAGATCGAGCGGCTCTCGCGCGCGCACCTCGGTCTGCTCCGGAGTGAGGTAGATGCCGAGGCGCCGGTTCAAGAGGTAAGCGGGCGGCGACTTGAAGAAGCGCACGAGATCTTCGAGCGCCACCTCCGCGGGCGGCGGCGGCACCGACAGATTGCCGATGAACGACGGCTCCGCGTTCTCGAGCCGCACGAGACCCTTCGCGCCGCCCACGTGCTCCTGCGCGTAGCTGAAGAGTCGCGGATTTTTGCCGTCGAAGTAATGCGGGCTGAAGCCCTGCAGCTGGTGTTGCAAGACGAGCGACTGACGCCGCGCGCGCGCTCCGTCGGTGCCCGGCTGGCCCGCGAGCGTCTCGATGAGCTCGGCGAGGCAGACGGACGGCGCGAGCTCGCGATCGTCGCGCACGCTCTTGCCGGCGTAGGTGACGATGAGCTTCTCGCGGGCGGCGGCGAGCGTCTCGAGGAACAAGTAGCGGTCGTCTTCGCGCGGCGAACGATCGCCCGGCATGCGCGGATTTTGGCCGTTTCGCACGAGATCGAACTCGACGGGCCGCGGCGCGCGCGGGAAGGCGCCGTCGTTCATGCCGAGGAGCGCGATGACGCGGAACGGAATGCTCCGCATCGGCACGAGCGCCGAGAAGGTGACGCCGCCCGCCAAGAAGCCGCGCTCCGGCGCGACGCCGTCCACGCGCCGTTCGACGAGGTCGCGCACGACGGCGATGTCGAGCGGCTCTTCGAAGCCGGCGACCGTGGCCGCCTCGATCATGCCGGCGAGCGCTCGGCGAATGGGCGCGGTTTGCTGCAGCGTCTCGGGAGTCTCCTCGAACAGGAGCGCGAGGAGCGCCGAAACGGCGACGGACCACTCGTGGAGCGGGCGCGGCCGTTCGAAATCGCGGAGCCAGCCGAAGAGCGTGCGCACGAACCCCGCGAGCGCGCCGAGCAACACGGCGTCGTTGCCCTCGACTTCGTCGTAGCCGACGAGGCCGCCGAAAGTCGCCTGGCCGTCGTTCGGGAGCGCGTAGCCGAGCAGGAGCCGCTGGATGCCGAAGCGCCAGGTGTTCGCGCCGCCCGCGGCCGGCAAATCCAGCGCGGCGCGGTGCTCGGCGTCCATGCCCCAGCGCACGCCGGATTCCACCACCCAGCGCTTGATGGTGTCGGCGCCCGCCGCGTCGATGCGGAGACGTTGTCGCACGGCCTCCAGCAACAAAAGATCGAGCAGCTCCGCCGCCGTCACGCGCCCGCGCACCAGGCCGAGCACGCGCAAGAACACGTCACAGAGCGCCGAGTCGCGCCGGCTCCCGCGGTCGGAGACGTGAAACGGGACGAAGCGCTCGTCGCCCGGATCGCGCCGGAAGGTCGCTTCGATGAGCGGCGCGTACGCCTCGATGTCGGTGACGAGCACGAGCACGTCTTCGGGCGCGACGGGATCCCGAGCGCGCGTCATGAGCGCGAGCAGCTGGTCGTGGAGCGCTTCGACCTCGCGCGCCGGGCCGTGACACGAGTGCACGGCGATCGACTCGCCGGCGTCGAGCGGCGCGCTCGCGGCGGGCGGCGCGTTCGGGTCGAACAGGCTTTTTTGGAGGGCGCCGAGCAACGTCTCCGCCGGGGGCGCCTCGAAGAGGTCGCGCTGTTCGGCCGTGACACCCTGCTCCTCGAGCGTCGCCGAGAGCACCGCTTCGAGCTCCACGCCGACTTGCCCGAGTCCGGCGAGGAGCGGGCGCCGCGCGTCGGGTCGCGGCTCCGGCTCGAGCTCGGGCGACGGCGCGAACAGGTAGAAGTGCACGTCGATGTGGCGCGAGAGCGCGACGAACACGCGCACGAAGAGCGGCGGCAGCGTCGAGACGCCGAGCACCGAGACGCGCGGCGGCAAGACGAGCTCGCGCGAGCCGAGCAGGCGCTCGAGCAACGCCGGTTCGAGCTCGCCCACGTGGTGACAGCGCAGCCGCTCGAGGGCGCGGCGGAAGAGCCGCGGTTGAAAGCGATCCTCGGGGCCGACGTTGACGTTGCCGCCGCCCGCCCACGCGCGCGCCCAGGCCGGCCGATACGTGAGGTAGCCGTCGAAGACGGTCGCGAGCCGCGCGCAGAGCTCCGCGCGCCGCACCCCGTGTGGATCCTGCGCGAGGTAGCGGGCGATACCGGCGAAATCCGGCTCCCCCAAGAGGCCGGGCAAGACGGCGTGGAGCGCCCACTCGAGGAGCTCCTCGCTGAGCGGCTCGGTGCCGAGCGCCTGCTGGCCGAGCACGCGCCGCGCCACGTCTTCGACGAACGCGCGCGGGTAGACGAGCGGCGTCGCCCACACGCCGAGCCGCTTCGAGAGCTCCATCGACAGCCAGACGCCCATGCCGCGCCCGGGCACGACCACGGCCTCTTGCGCGAACGCGCTGCCGCGGGGCCGCTCGAGCTCGCTCGCGAGCGCCGCGACGAGCCGCTCGACGCGATTACTGCGATGGACGAAAAATGTCCCCATGGGCGGAGCGCCTCGGGTTTACGCACGGCGCCGGCGCGGCTCAAGGCCGTTTCACCCGAGCTCGGACATAGCGTGTCCCTGCCCGCGTGACGGCGCTGAGAACGCGCAGGTTCGCGCCGAAGTGATAGAGTCGCGTCGGATGGGGCGGCTTGCCGCAACGCTCGCGCTCTTCGCGTTCGCGGCCGCTTGCGGTGGCGTTTCGCGGTCGCACCACGAAGTGAGCGGCACGGGCGGCCAAAGCGTCGCGAGCCCGAGCGCCGCCGGTGCGGCCGCGATGAGCCCGGGCGGCGCGGGTGCGACGAGCCCGGGCGGCGCGGGCGCGACGAGTCTCGGCGGTGCCGGTGCGATGAGCGTTGCGGGAGCGAACAGCGGCGGAGACAAAAGCGGAGGAGCGAGCGGCGCCAGTTCGACGCCGGGCGCGTGCGCCGACTACGTCACGCCGCCACCGGGTGCACGGCTCTGTCATGGCGACGCCGAGTGCCCGAACGGGCAACAGTGCGCCCCGCCCCGCGCGGCGGTCGGCGATTGCAGCGTGTGCTCCGATCCGCCGCACGCCTGCGAAGCCAACACGGATTGCGGCGAGCGCGGGGAATGCGTCGCCGGTCCCGGGCCCTGTCCGTGCGCCGACAGCCCCGCCGCGACGCAGTGCGAGTACACCTGCGGCGGCGACGCCTACGATTGCCCGGCCGACGCGCTGTGCGACGATCTCGGAGAGTGCGTGTTCGGGCTTTGCGCCGAGGGCTACGCGTGCCCGGACGGCTACGCGTGCACGCCGCGATCGAAGGGCGCCGACCGGCACGGCTGCGAGCTCACGCTCTGCGACGTCGGTTTCACTTGTCCCGTGAACACGTATTGCTCGCCGCTCGCGACGGGGGTGGGGCACGGCTGCCTCGCTCTGCCGTGCGCGGCCGATTCGGACTGCGGCTGCGGGGCGTGCGTGAACTCGGCCTGCCACTCGGGCCCCGGCACCTGTAAGTAAGGCCCCTGCGCTCCGGGGGCGCCCTCCCGCGCGGGTGCTTGCGCCGCCACGCAAACTCACTAAAGTGCGTGCCTTTCCGCGTGGCCAAGCCCGAAGCCGAGAGAGCTCACAAGCCCCTGGTCGGGGTCATCATGGGCTCGAAGAGCGACTGGGAGACGATGCGGCACACCGCCGACACGCTCGCCGAGCTCGGCGTGCCGCACGAGGTACGCGTCGTCTCGGCGCACCGCACGCCCGACGCGATGTTCGAATACGCGGGCAGCGCCGCCACACGCGGCCTCGAGGTCATCGTCGCGGGCGCGGGCGGCGCCGCGCACCTGCCGGGCATGGTCGCGGCCAAGACGTGGGTGCCCGTCCTCGGCGTGCCGGTCGAGAGCCACGCGCTCCGCGGCATGGATTCACTGCTGTCGATCGTGCAGATGCCGGCCGGCGTTCCCGTCGGCACGCTCGCGATCGGACGCGCCGGCGCGATCAACGCGGGCCTGCTCGCCGCCGCCATCGTCGCGCGCGGCCGGCCGGAGCTCGCCGAGCGGCTCGATCGCTACCGCGCGGAGCGCAAACAAAGTGTCCTCGACCAACCCGACCCCCGAGGCTGAGCGAAAAACGCTGCGCGTCGGCGTGCTCGGCGCGGGTCAGCTCGGTCGCATGCTGGGCCTCGCCGGCCGCGCGCTGGGCCTGGATTTCCTGTTCGTCGACCCCGTGACTGAGACGCCGCCCGCCGCGTGCGTCGGCGAGCACCTGGCCCTCGACTACGGCTCGCCCGCGGCGCTCGATCGGCTCGCCGCGTGCGACGTCGTCACCTACGAGTTCGAAAATGTGCCGGTCGCCGCCGCCCAAGCGCTCGCGGGGCGCACGCGCGTGTTCCCGCCGGTCGGCGCGCTCGCGGTCGCGCAGGATCGCCTGCACGAAAAGCAGTGCTTCTCCGAGCTCGGCATCCCGACGCCGGCCTTCCGCGACATCGCGAGTGAAGACGACCTCGTGCGCGCGCTCGCCGAGCTCGGCTACCCCGCCGTCTTGAAGACGCGCCGCTTCGGCTACGACGGGCGCGGACAAGCCGTGCTGCAAACGGACGCCGACGCGAAGCGCGCGTTCGCCGAGCTCGGTAACGTCCCGCTCCTGCTCGAGGGGTTCGTCGCGTTCGAACGCGAGCTCAGCCTGATCGGAGCGCGAAGCGCGAGCGGAGAAGTGCGCTTCTACCCGCTCGTCGAGAACCACCACCGCGCGGGGATCCTGCGCCTCACGCTGGCGCCCGCGCCGAACGTCGCGCCCGAACGCCAGGCGCTCGCCGAGGGCTACATGCGCGCGCTCTTCGAGCGGCTGAACTACGTCGGCGTGCTCGCGCTCGAGCTCTTCCAGACGGGCGGGCGCCTGGTCGCGAACGAGATGGCCCCCCGCGTCCACAACTCGGGGCACTATTCGATCGAGGGCGCGCGCACGAGCCAGTTCGAGCAGCACTTGCGCGCGGTGCTCGGCTTGCCGCTCGGTTCGACCGAGCTCGCCGAGCCGAGCGCGATGCTGAACTGCGTGGGCGCCTTGCCCGATCCGAGCGCCGTGCTCGCCGTTCCGGACGCGCACCTCCACGACTACGGCAAGGCGCCGCGCGAGCGCCGCAAAGTGGGCCACGTCACCGTCCGCGCGCCCGACGTGGGGACGCTCGCCGATCGCCTGGCCACCCTGAAGGCCGTCGTCGAGCGCTCCGAGTTTGGTTAACTGGATGAAGGTTGGTTAGAGTCGCCGGTCATGAAGAACCGCTTCATGGCCGCGCTCGTGCTCTCGCTCACCGGCCTCGCCCCGGAGGCCTTCGCGCAGACCGCCCCGGGTCCGGCGACCGGAGCCCCGGCGTATCCGCCGAACCCGGCTTATCAACCGGCCCCGGCGTACTACCCCGCGTCGAAGCCCATCGAGAACATCGGCAAGACGGGCCAATTCATCTTCGGCGTCGAGCGCATCACGGGCCTCTTCATCGACAGCCAATCACTCTCTTACAAAGATCCGACGACGCGCGCCCAAACCAAGTACACGTACAAGTCGACGTCGTTCGGCTTGCTCGGCGTCGACAGTCACAGCCCGTCGGCGCTCCCGCGCTTGGCGCTCGACTACGTCGTCTATCAAGGCTTCACCGTGGGCGGCAGCGTGATGCTCTCGACGCGCGGCATGTCGCTGAGCGGCTCGGGACAAAAGCCGGCGGCACCGCCGAGCGCGAACGACGACGGCATGACGCTCTTCGGCGGGGTGCGCGCGGGCTACGCGTACCCGTTCGATTCGACCTTCGGCATCTGGCCGCGGCTCGGGCTCTCCTACGCGTACATGACTTCGCGCACCGAGCTCGTCGATCCGCCGACGGGCAAGTCGTCGGGGAGCTACGAGGTCGATTCGGGACTCGCGACGTTGAATCTCGAGGTGCTCTTCGCCGTCTCTCCGATTCAACACATCGTGGTGCTCGCCGGTCCGTATGCGGATGTAGGTCTAGGCGGGAGCTACACCCTCCTTCAGGAGAGCACCGAGCTCGACAAACGCAGCGCGAACCTCACGTCCTTCGGCCTGCTCGTGCACGCCTGCGGCTATTACTGAGCTGCGGGTGGCGGCACGCGCCTCCGTCCGCCAACACTGAAACCCGAATTCGTTTCGATTTCAGTAAGTTGAAGGAGCGGAGTGAATATTCTCACGAGCATTTGACAGGCCAATCGTTCGGGGTGTAGGTAGGGGCCCTACACGCTCCTCACTTCGACCAGGAGACATCCCATGCGAACCCTGCGCAAGCTGCTCGAGCGACTCCGCCTGCCGTTCCCGGTTTTGGCCTGATCCTCGGAAATGTCGGGTGCGCGCTTCGGCCGCGCGCCCGCTGAAGCGTCGCTGTGACCGGCGACCGTCCCCGTTTCGATCCCCGTGGCTGCTGCGCTTCCTGCCGCCACGCGCGAGACGTCCGCTCGGCGAAAGGCTCGCACTTCACGCTCTGCGAGCGCTCGGTGCTCGAGCCCCGCCGCTTCGCGAAGTACCCGCGGCTCCCGGTGCTCCGCTGCGACGGCTTCGAGCCTCGCCCATAGGATTTCGCGAAACGGCGAATTTGCCCGCGACCGAACGATGACGCTTCTGGCGGTAGCGGGGAAGGGCGAAGCTTTGCTATGAATGTGAGTCCAGGCGCTGGCTGCCTGGAGACGTTCAAGGGCAGGGCCATGGCAGCATTGGGGACGGCGGTCATCGCATTGGTGGTGGGGTTCTTGGCATGGCGGGCTGTGGCGCGTGAGCGCGTGCGCCCGGAGCGACCGCCGGCGTCGCTCGAACCGGGGTCGCTCGTGCTCGTGCGAACGCCCGATCACAAGCAGCTCGTGGCGACGGTTCTCTCACGAGGGCCGAGTCATTTTTGGATCGAGCTCATGCCGGGCGAGGCCCGCTGGTGGGTGCCCGCGACGGCGGTCGAGCCGGCGCCCGAAGAGGGCACGGCCGAGCTCGTGCTCTCGAGCGACGACACGATGATCAGGCGAACGCTTCGGCGAGAGCCTCGTCCAGTGTTGGATAGCGAAATCTGAAGTGCAGCGCCTCGAGCTTGGCGGGCACCGCCCGCTGACCGGTGACGAGCGGCTCCGCCCCCTCACCGAACAGGAGCCGCAGCGCGAACTCGGGCGCGCGTAGCCACGACGGCTTGTGAAGCGCCCGCCCGATCGCTTTGGCGACTTCCGTCGACGACACGGCGTCGGGCGCGACGACGTTGACCGGTCCCGTCACCCGCGCGTCGTCGATCGCCAGTTCGAGGGCCGAGATCGCGTCTTCGAGGTGCACCCAGCTGAAGATCTGCCGTCCGGCGCCGATGGGGCCGCCGACCATGAACTTGAAGGGCTTCGCCATGACGGCGAGCGGCCCGTCGCCGCGCCCGAGCACGGCGCCGAAGCGCGTCGATACGACACGCACGCCGAAGCGTTCGGCGGCGCGCGCGCTCTCTTCCCACTCGACGCAAACGCGCGCGAGGAAATCCTGGCCGGGCGGCGCGGACTCGTCGAGCGGCGCGTGCTCACCCGAGCGCCCGCCGAAGTACCCGACGCCCGACGCGCACACGAACACGGGGGCGCGGCGCCGCACCCGGCGCCACGCGGTGACGAGCGTCTCGGTGCTCTTCACGCGGCTCTCCAAAATCTCGCGCTTGACCCGCTTCGTGTAGCGCTCACCGACGGCTTTCCGGCCGGCGAGGTGCACGACCGCCTGCGCGCCGTCGAGCGCCGACGACAGATCGCCGGCGTCGACGTTCATGGGGTCCCAGGCCATGACGCGCACGCCGGTGACCTCGGCGAGCTCGGGCGGCATCCCCCCGGAGCGCGACAGCACCACGACCTCGTTCCCGCGTGCCGCGAGCCGCCGCACCAGCGTTTGGCCGAGGTATCCGGTGCCGCCGGTCACCACGATCTTCCCGCGATCGGTCATCGTCTCGCCGCTCTACTACGATCCGGCCGAAAGGCCCCCCTTTCGGCCGCGAAAGAGACGTAATAAAGACGAGGCATGCGTACGTCCTTCTTGGCACCCACGTTGCTCACCGGTCTCCTCGGCATGGCGTGTGCGAGCGCTCCGGCCGCGCCGTTCGATTCGCTGAAGAACGCGAATGCCACGGCGTACCGACTCCAAAACTACGAGCCGCAAGCCGCGGCCACGCCCGCCCCCGGCGCCGCGCCCGGTGCCGTGCCCGCGATTCCCGGCGTGCCGCCTGAAGTCATGAACTGGATCCAGACGGGCGCGCAGAGTCTGCAGCAGCTGATCCCGCCGGGCATCCTGCCCGGTATCGGCGGCGCGAACCCGGCGATGCCGGCCGCGACCCCCGAAGCGCCCCGCTTCCACAACTACCGCATCATCTCGCAGACGCAGATCATGGATCAGGACCTGCGCGAGAAGCTCGGGAACATCCTCGGGAGCGCGAGCAGCTTCGACAACCAATACGCGCGCTGCGCGCCCGGCGTCATCTATCCGGAAATGGGCCTTTCGTTCACCGCCGGTCCGACGGCGCAGCCGAGCGACGTGCTGATTTCGTTCTCGTGCAGCCAGGTCGTCTCGCGGAGCTTCGCCTGGCCGCACCCGGCGACGGGCATGAAGCCCGACACGGTCGAGAGCCTGACCGCGGTCGTGCAGAAGCTCTGGCCCGCAGGCACGTGACCCGGCGCGCCCGCGCGCGCGCTTTTCGCTAAGATCGAGCCGTCGTGGTCCTGCAGGCGCTGTTGAAGGCTCCGCCCGCCGTGTACGGGCTCGCCATCGGCACGCTCGGCGTGATCGTGCTCGCGCTGCTCTTGCCGTCGCGCGAGCGGCGCTTCGTGCGCGGGCCGCTCGTCATGTTCTTGCTCTACGGCGCGGCGCGCCAGGCGGTCGACCTGTTCCCGCCGACCGACGTCGTCCCGAAGCTGCTCCACTTCATGGCGGCGTTCGCGTGGTGCGCCGCCTTCATCCGCGGGCTCTTCGTCCTCTTTTCGAGCGAGCGCATCACGCGCTACGTGCGCCCCTGGCCGAAAATCGTCCGCGACATCTTGCAGGGCGTGCTCTACGTCGGCGCGGGGCTCGTCTCGCTCCGCGCCGTCGGCGTCGAGCCCGGTTCGCTGCTCACGACCTCGGCGCTCCTCACGGCCGTCGTCGGCCTCTCGCTCCAAGAGACGCTCGGCAATCTCTTCGCCGGGCTCGCGCTCCAGAGCCAGCAGACCATCGCCGTCGGCGATTGGGTGCGCTTCGCGGACGGGCCGGAAGGCGTCGGCGAGATCATCGAAATCAACTGGCGGGCCACGCACTTTCTGACGGTGGCGCGTGTGCAGGTCGTGGTGCCGAACGGCGTGCTCGCGCGCTCGACGGTGAGCAACTATTCGCGCCCGACCAAGCTCGCCGGCGTGAGAACCGAGGTCGTCCTGCCCTACGCCGTCTCGCCGGAACGCGTGCGTGCGCTCGTTTTGCCGGCAATTCACGGCGTCGACGGCGTCATGCCCGAGCCGCACCCGTTCGTGCTCGTGAGCGGCTTCAACGACTACGGCGTCGCCTACTCCGTCCGGTACTGCATCACCGAATACGGCCGCCGCGACCTGATCGAAAGCGCCGTGCGCCAGCGCCTCCTCTACGCGCTCAAGCGCGCCGGCGTCGAAATCCCCTACCCCTTTCACCAGGTCGACTTCGTCGGCCCCGCCGCCGCCAAGCTCGCCGGCCTCGGCGCATCCAGCGCGCCCGCCGACTCGGACCTCGCCGCGCGCCTCGGCAAGAGCGAGGTGTTTCGCGGCGTCGACCGCGCCGCCCTCGCGCGGCTCGGTGAAAGCGCGCACGTCGCGCTCTACTCGCCGGGCGAAACCATCATCCGTCAGGGTGATCCCGGGAGCGAGCTCTACGTCCTCGAGCGCGGCGAGGTCGAGCTCGTCGTGGGTAACGAGCAAGGCATGCCCGTGCGAGTCGAGACCCTCGGCCCGGGCGCGGTCTTCGGCGAGGCCGCGTTCCTCACCGGCGGCCGCCGCGTGGCCACGATCGTCGCGCTGAGCGAATGCGAAGTCCTCGGCGTGCCGAAGAGCGCCTTCCACGACCTCCTCGAAAAAAACCAAGCCCTCTCCGAGCGCCTCACCCAAGTGCTCGCCACGCGCATGGACTTGCTCAGCCAAGCACTCCACAAAGCCGCCGAAACCGGCCTCGACGAAGACCGCCGCAGCGACATGCTCTTCGAGCGCATCCGGCAATTTTTCGGGCAGTGACGGCGCTCAGCGAGGCAGCGACCGCAACCGAGCGATCCCTGCCTCGCCGCGCCGCGCCTGAACGTTGCCGTGCCCGGACGTCGCCGTGCCGGGACGTCGCCGTGCCCGGATGTCGCCGTGCAGGGCGTCGTCGCGTGCGCGCCGTCCGTGGCGTCAGTGACTGTTCTGCTGCGGGGTCCCCACCGTGCCGGTGGGGGCGTTACGCGTGCCGGAGCCGGCATGCCCGGCGGTCTCGGTGTTCCGCCCCATCAGCTTGTCGCCGACCTCTTCCATCAATCCCTTGTTCGAGCGGAGCCGATTGTGCACCTCGTTCACGCCGAGCACCGAATCGGAGATGTCTTCCGCGCGCCGCTTCGAATGCCGATCCGGCACGGACCCTTCGAGCGTCACCTCTCCCTTGCTCACCGTCACCGCGATGTCGCTCGCATCGAGCTCGTCGTCGAGACTCAGCCGATCGCAAACGTCCTCACGAATGCGCTCGTCCGACCGCGTGTACCCGCGCGGACCCTTGCCCGCATGACCGCCGCGATGCGTGCGTTGACCGCCCGCGCCCTCGAACGCAGCGTGACCTTCTCCCGGCGCGCCGATACCCGGCCAAGTCGTGTGCTGCGGCCGCTGTTCCCAGCGATTTTCCCGCGGTTCGAACTCCGAGCGGTATCCGCGCTCCCCGTAATCACGCCCGTAGCGCGAGCGGTCGTCGCCAAGGTTTCTCCAATCCCACTCGTGGTAGTTCCGGGCTCGCGACTGACTGAAGTCGCCGGGCTCGTTCGACCAGCCGTAACTCTCTTCCCGCCGATACTCGGGCGCTTCGCGAAAGCGCGCCCGGTCCCAGTCCGAAACGCCGTAACGACGTTCACCTGCATCGCGCGCGCGCCCCTGAGCGGAACGCTCCTCGTAGCGACCTCGTTCCTCGGCGAACCGGTCGCGCTCTTCGCCCGATCGGCCGCCGCGTTCGTCACGGTCCGACCGCTCGCCCCACCTGCCGTCGTCTCGCATTCCCCATTCGCGTTCATACGGTCGTGCCATCGTTTCTCCTTTGGTTCGTGGAACGAAACGCGGCTGCAACGCACATGCCCGGCGGTGAAAGCCTCCAACGCGCCGCTCGCCAATCTCACGTTTGCCGATCGCCCCTGAAGCCCACCAGAACCGCCCTGCCGCCTCCCACCCCGCACCAAATCGCACCAGTGAGGCAAAAGATTGCGTGCGCCTTTCCCTCCGAACATGCCCTTCCCGACCACGCCCCCACCACGCATGCAATTTCGGTTTCGAATCCCGAACTTTCATCCCCGCCCCCAAAACCTCCGCTCCCAAACCCGAACCCGCACCCCCTCCCCTGAAACTTCGCCCGTCATACCCGAAAGTGC
>Ga0335083_10009578_pt1 | contig 11746 bp, 10 predicted proteins | sample Lox_Sample_42_FD_206716 | JGI IMG/M metagenome (GOLD analysis project Ga0335083, IMG submission 206716) | Soil microbial communities from Loxahatchee National Wildlife Refuge, Florida, United States - Lox_Sample_4.2 | ecosystem: Environmental > Terrestrial > Soil > Wetlands | place: USA... | reverse complement strand
CAGGATGCTGATGCTGACCGCGCTCCCCGCGGGCAGCACATATTCCCCGAGCCGCCACGGGACGCTCACCCGCCGCCCGATGATCGGAACCACCGGACGGCAGCGCATCCCCTCCAACATCGCGGCCTCGACGTACTCCTCAGCCCGCCGGCCCGAACGGACCGCGTCACAGAGCTGCTCGCATGCCGCAGGGGTACGCAGCAGGCGCTCCCATGTCCATGCCAGCGAGTTCGCGGTCGTCTCGAACCCCGCGAGCACAAGCGTCACCAGCTCGTCCCGGAGCTCCTTGTCCGACAAAGGCTCGCCGTCGTCGGTTCGCGCGCCGAGCAGCAACGACAGGATGTCCGTGCGCTCCGCGAGATCGCTCGCCCCACGACGCGCCCGGATGATCGGGTAGATCACCCGGTCGATTTGGCTCACGCCGGCGCGCATCAAGCCAACCGGCTCTTGGCGGCCCGTGTTCGCAAGCTCACCGACCTTCGCGACCCACGACGTAGAAGCCGCCGTCAAATATTTGATCGTCGAGCGCAGACGACGCTCCGGGCTGCCCGGCGGCGGCGGCCCGTACACGCCGAAGATCCCGGACATGATCACCTCGAGCGTGATCGCCTGCATCCGCGCCGCGAGCGCGAACGGGCGGCCGATCGGCCAGGAGTCGATCTCTCGTTCGGTCACGTCGCCGATCATCTGCGTGTAGCGCTCGATCGCGTCGCCGTGAAAGGCAGGCAGCAGCAGCTTGCGCTGACGCAAATGACGCGCCCCGTTCGCCGTAAGCACCGAGCCCGGCCCTACGATCGGGCGCACCGGGGACTCCGCAGTCAACGATGGCACCAGCTCAGGGTCAGCCGTGAACAGCGAGCGAGCATGGTCGGGATGGCAGCTCACGACTGTCCCGCCGGCGATACCCGCGCGCATCAAGAAAACCTCACCGAGCTCACGCCGCGCAGCGAACACGAACTCGATCTGACGCTTGCTGAAACGCAGCATCTGCAGCACCCCGGGCAGCTGGACAGCGGGCGGGAGGCGCAGCGGCTCGCCCGGTTCGGCCGGGCCCGCCGGCGAAGCGGTCAGCTCGAACTCCGCGGCGCCGCCGTTCACCCCGGGCTCAAGCGTTGCTAGTGGCACGGCACGCTCCTGACGGTCGAGTACCAGACGCTGAACGTCGCGCGCCGCGTCACGGTGACGGATGGATCGCTTCGGGGGTTCGCGGTCGGTGATGGCCACCGGCACAGCGGAGTGTACGTGGACGGCGGGCGCGCGTCAAGGATTCTGAACGCGTCTGGGATGCCAACTGTCAAGGCCCTAGTCCCGCTGACACTCGCTGCCGGAGTCGGGCACACCACGCACTCACAGCACAATCGAAGAACTGCGCCGGTATCTAATCTGAGGCGAGATCATGACCACGCTCGCACCTCTGCCGTAGAGAGGACGGTAGACCGGCTCCGCTCCACACCAAGAGTGCATACCGTTAGATTACCGTCGATTACCTGCGCCCATGCGATCGCCGTCCTTGACAAGAAAGTTGTCACACTATAAAGATACCGCCGTCGCACTAATCCACGAGCGTGAAGTGGGTAGCGGCAGCTCCGCGGCCACCTAATGCGCATCGGGACTAGTACTGCAGTCATGTCATGGCACAGACAAAGCAACAATGCCGGACCTGAAAATCGCGGAGGCGCTGTAAGAACCTGCCTCGACGTGCCCAGCCTCGACGTGCCCAGCCCTCGTGTGTTTCCGAGAACGAGCACCGCTACCAAGTAATGTTCATCAACGGTGAGTGGAGAGGTGCTGGGCCTACGTTTCCCAGCATCAACCCGGCGACAACCAAGCCGATCGCTCAGGTGCCGCTCGCGACGCCTGCGCACGTCGCACAGGCAGTGGAGGCAGCGCGCGCGGCCCTACCTGCATGGCGCGCGCTGGGCACGCCCAATCGAGCGAACATGCTGACCGGCGCCCTCGAGCGCCTGCGAGAAGCCTACGGCGACGAGGGCGCACCGACACCGCTCAAGAATCTCATTACGCAAGAGGTCGGCAAGAGACTCCCTGAGGCCGATATCGAAGTCACCGAGAGCGCCGACATGCTGGAGTACTTCATCGGCTCCGCGCAAAGCTTGCTCGGCCGAGAGGTGCTCGCTCTCGACAAGGCATTGTGGCCGACCAAGTCCAGCACGGTCATGTACGAGCCGGTGGGCGTCGTTGCGGTGATCAAGCCCTGGAATTATCCGCTAGAGCTGCCGATGTGGTCGATAGCACCCGCCCTCATAGCTGGAAATACCGTCGTCTTCAAGCCCGCAGAGGACGCGAGCCTAGTCGGCGCCGAGCTCACCCGCCTCATCGCCGACTTCGTCCCAGATGGAGTACTGAACCTAGTCAGCGGTCCCGCTGATGTGGGTCGCATGCTCGTAGAAGCCGACATCGACATGGTCTCCTTCACCGGGAGCACCGCAGTCGGACACGAGATCACAGCCTGGTGCGGTGCACATATGCGCCGCTACACGATGGAGCTGGGCGGTAACGACGCTGCCATCGTTATGCCGGACGCCGATATAGAGCTCTCGGCGAACGGGCTCACCTGGGGCTGCTTCTGCAACTCAGGACAGGTCTGCGTCCGGCCAAAGCGCATCTTCGTGCACCAGACCGTCGCCCAAGATCTCGTGAGCGCTGTGGTGGAGAAGACGCACGCGCTTCGGCGGGGGGTGGACTTCGGGCCACTGATTAACGCGATGCAGCTGACGACCGTTGAAGAACAGATTGAGGACGCCCGCATCAGCGGGGCGCGTGTACTCTGCGGCGGTACGCGGTTCACGGACGGGGGCTATTACTACGCCCCTACGATCCTTGTCGACGTGACTCCTTCGATGCGTGTAATGCGGGAGGAGTGCTTCGGACCCGTCATGCCGATCGTAACGTTCGAGAGCACTGAAGAGGCGCTTGGCCTCGCGAACTCAGGCGTATATGGCCTCGGAGCGTCGATCTGGACAGCCGACGTTGCGGGCGGGAGTCAGCTCGCCGAGGCGCTGGACTGCGGCATGGTATGGGTGAACGACGTCAACGTGGCGTTCCCACAGGCCCCCTGGGGAGGGCGGAAGTCAAGCGGCACTGGCACGGAGCTCGGCAAGTGGGGCCTTCACGAGTACGTGACACCCAAGCACATCAACATCGACACAGACAAGGCGACACGCCGTGCCTGGTGGTATCCGTACTGAGCGGTCAAGGTCGCGTTTTCTAAACACAACACAATGTGGTTCTCGACCTCCAGCGTCCTCCTGACGAGCGGAAGCGCCGTCGGCAAGACCCCACTCAATGCGTTTGACAACGCCTTGCGGAACGCTGGGATCGCCGACTTCAACCTCATAAAGGTGTCCAGCGTAATTCCGCCGTCTGTGCCGGTGCGGCGTCTCATGCGCCGCTCAATACCCATCAGCGGTGAGGGACTCATGGTGCCCACGATATATGCTGAGCTCAACAGCGATGAACCCGGCACCGAGCTCGCGGTAGCGGTAGGTGCAGGCCTACCGCCTCCGAGCCAACATGCGGCAGGCGTGGTATTTGTTGCAGCATGCAGGGGAAGTGAACAAACCGCCCGCACGCTCGTCGCAGAAATGGTGCACGAAGGCATGGAGCAGAAGGGCCTCCGTCGGCATCGCGTCGAGCTGACATCAGCAGCGGCCATAGCCAAGGAGCCGTGCACGTCGGAAATCGCGTGTGCGCTCTTCTGTGATGCTGACATTGCAGCGACCGTGGCGCACGCGATTCTGTAACTGCAATGAGCGTCACGGCGCCGACAATCGGCTTTTTCGAGACTCCGGGGCGCTCGCTTCGAGAGATCCTTCTCGACGGATACCTTGTGCCGGCGGGGCGCTGGCTTGCGGGACCTCCAGCGAGCGCCTATCTCTTGCCACAAGCCGCCGGCAGCAACTGGGAGTGTGCGCTCGCCATCGAATATCTGCTCGATCTGCGCGGCGAGTTGGCAAACGAGAGAGATCTCGCCCATCTTATCCCACGAAAGACGAGCCAAACCGCGCGCTGGATGATCGAACAACGTCTTCACGAGTCCAACGCGACTGTTAGCTGGGAGAGCGTCACCTGGGACACGGCCGTCTGTATCCGCGCGTTGCTACGGACGATCTTAGAGTTGCCCGAACAGTTCTCTGCTGCGGAGCGCGCGCAGTTCGCGGCCGTGAGTGCCGCGGGCGTCCGGTGGCTGATACAGCGCTTTCGCAATTGGGATACCGAAGTAATGTATCCATATGGACCAGCCGATATCGCTCAAATTCTCGAGACTCTCATCTACGTAAGGAAGGCGGCGCCGGGTGTCATCGCTGAGATAGATCTCGCTGTCACTGACGACGCCAAGGCCCCGTGGCACGGCGCGAACGTCATCGATGAGATCGCGGCGTATCTTCTGGCTGCCGAGGACGATCTAGCGGCTGCATCCGCTGACGCTACAAGAGAGCCCGAGGCAGTCGCATTTTGGGCTGATTGCTTTCAGTCCGGCGAGGTGATCGACTGCCTCGCGTCCTATCTCTCGGACTGCACGCGCAACGAGACTCGGGCGCAGTGCCAAGCGCACATCGTCGCCGGTATACGCTACTTCGAGCGGCAACAGGTAGACGGCAAGTGGGGGAGCCACGCCGACACGTGTCGAGCTCTCTACGGATATCTGCGCGCAACCCACGCGATGCCCGCCGCCCACCAGGAGCATCACGTGGTCATGAAGGCGCTGCGTTGGATGTGCGACGAGAAGCAGACCTTTCGCGACGGAAGCTTCATGCACACCCCGTTCGTCACCGTCTTCTACGTCGCGGCCCTGTGGGAGGTGTACGTTCACTGGCCGCCTGCCACAATGCCGGTAGGCGCCGCTTACGATGTGGCGCTATGGTCTGCGCCGGTGCGGGCCACCGAGGAGCGCGGATTGCGACTAGGCCTGCAGATCGAGACCGAGCGACTCGGACATGATGTGGAAGCGATTGAGCGCCGCCTCTACACCCTGCGCGAGCGGGTCGCCGGCGCTGTCGCGATCGTCGTTGTCATCGTTCTTGGGTCTCTCACGGGCGCCGCGCTAGACGTTTTTGAAACGTCAGCATCCACCAAGGACTCGAGCACTCTGGTCGAGTACGTGGCTATCGTGCTGGTAGTCGCGCTCGCAGCTGGCGGCTTCGTAGCTCGCGTGGCACGTCGTTAGTCGGAGCTTGGCGACTGAAGTAACGTGCACGACGGTAACGTCGGGATTAGACGCTCACGCACCGCCAACGCCTCCCGAGATACAGACGGAAGGCCGGCACCCGCGTGCACTGATGAGGGCCACGGACTCTGGGTCGGCTCACCCGCACGGCCGATTCGTGGCGCCCTCAACAATGTTCCCCGTTCGACCCGCGGTTGTCCCTCCAACCAGGTGACCAAGACGTCGCGGACGTGAGGGACCCAGTCAGCCGGCAGGCTCGGACCCTACGGCCCTAGTGAGAGAGCGAGATTTAGAGGGTCCGTGACGCAGGCTGAGGAGCGGGACTTACACTGCGGTCTTGGCGGCCGGCGTGGTACGGAGCTAGGGCAACAGACACGGGTCAGCTACCCCTTGGATGCAGCGGCAACTGAGCTCCCGGTCCCCAAGCGTACCGCGCACGCCCAGATGGCCTCGTGAAAGCGCCGGCGCCGTCGTCGCGAGTCGCGGCGATCAGCCGCCGCCACAATGCATGTAGGCACGCCATCCGCCGATCCTGCAACGAGGTCAAGGAGGTCACCGCCCTCGGAATCAAGGCGCCGCGTACCCAGTCAACAGCACATCCAGAGTAGTGCGCGCCTCGCAGGCCACTGAACCCCACGCACCAGCAAGTTACGGGACCACATTGGACCCCAAATTGGACCCCAGCGGCTTCTCAACGATATATCGACAACGCCTAAAGGGGCTGATTTGCAGGCTATTTCTTGATCGGGGAGACAGGATTCGGAGCTCGGCCGGATCCAGCCGGCCGATGTCGAGCGGTACATCGCCGCCAAGCTGAAGACGCTTTCGCCGAAGACTGTACGGAACCATTTGAACACGATGCATTGGGTGTTCGAGATCGGACAACGTGCCGGCTGGTGTCAGGGCACCCGGTCAAGCTCGCCGACCGGCCCATCATCAAGACGACCGAGACCCGGATCAAGTTCCTCGACCAGCCCGAACTGGAGAAACTCCTCGCCACCCCCTACCCCGACGACGCCTTCGGCCAAATCGAGCCCACCCCTCTACCTAACCGCCGCCATGACCGGGCTACGCCAAGGCGAGCTGCTCGGCCTGCGCTGGCGCGACGTCGACCTCGAGGAACGCAGAATCCGGGTCGTCTCGCCATATGTCCGCGGAGAGTTCGCCGACCCCAAGTCTGAGGGTTCGGGCCGGTCGGTGCCGCTCGCCGTCCGCGTCGTCGAAGGCCTAGAGGCCCTCCAGCTACAGACGCTCTACTCAGGCCAGAACGAACTCGTCTTCTGCCATCCTAAGAGCGGCAAGCCCCTTGACCGCTCCAAGCTCGTCCGGCGCTTCAAACAGGCCGTAAATCGGGCCGAGGTCCGCGGGATCACGTTCCACGAGCTCGGTACCCGCATGGCCGCCGCCGGCGTCCCGCTACGCACAATCCAGCAGTGGATGGGCCACGCCGACGCCAACACCACCCAGATCTACGCCCACTACCAGCCGTCCGAGACGGAGGCTGATCTTGTCGACGCTGCGTTTGTCTACGCGTCATACGTCCCCTGAGTGCCGCGAGGACGAGTTGGTGATCGGAGCTATTGAGATGGAGCTTGCGACTCCTCATTCCGAGTTGCGTCTCCATCAGCTGGCTTCACGGCCGCTTGTTTGCTGAAGTTACGAATGTGTTGCAGTTGCGCGCCTGTGACGGCGACATAGATGACGAGCCACGCACCAGATAGAGCAAATGCGAGTGGGCGGTTTTCGTGAAGCAGCGAACACGCGAGGGCTAGTGAACAAGCGGTGGCCCCAATGTAGATCAAAACACCACCAAAGTAGCCGTGGACGCGGTTTCGCCTTTCGGGCTCACTGTGGGCGACCCAGGTATTAAGTAGCAACCGCGGATACCTGACATCGCCATCTCTCACTCTTTTGGCCTTGTCAAATTCACGCTGGCGCTTCAGCGGCCACGTCGATCGCTCTATCAGGCGCATGTAGTGGGCGTCTCGCTCCATGCGAAAGATCTCCCCAAGCCACGCGATGGATGCCCCAAGCGTCAGCAGCGGGATGCCGAGAAAGAACACCCAGTGCCGGATGGTATTGGCGCTGCCAACATGCGGGCTGACGGAGAGGCCGGCAGCGAAAAGCACCCCGAGAGCGGCGATGCTCCATGTCAAGATGCTCTGTTGCCCAGTTAGACCTTGCAAGCAGTCCGCACGGGCGGCGTTGTACTCAGCGACACATAGCGCAACATCTGGCGACAGCCCAGCGTCATCATCCGACACGTGAGGAGAGTACCGGACGTCCGTGCAATGCATACCTTCCGTCGCTCATCCGTTTCCGCACCTCTGACATGCTGCGGCTGCAACTGGCCTCTGTAGTGGCACGTTACATGAAGTCGGCCACCGTATTGGCGCGCCAGTTTGACCGACTCGGGGACACGTTCGGGGACACCGTGTCTCCCTCGGTGGCTATTCGCCACTCGATAGCAGTGCTCGGGCAAGAACGATACTCTCGGCCTTGCGACACACGCGCCAAGAGCGACACGTCGCGCAGATCTCCGGTGCTTATGCCACCCTGATCGTCTGATGGCGAATCCACCAACCGAGTCGGAGAAGCGTTTTGACGCCTATCTAGCGACTCACGGCTACATCGGCGAACGCGATATCGACTGGGCTGGGCGCTTCGGTGTGGGCACCGCCAAGAATCCCGATCGCCTCGTCAGTCGTGCCCTTGAGAATCTGGCCATCTGCGAGGTGAAGGAGTGGACCTCGTCGCCCCTCGATCGCATTCCGGCCGGACAGCGGTCAGCGTCGTTCTCCGGTGAGCAGATTTTCGGCACGCTCGCTGACGCCGTGCAGGCTGCAGCGCTTGAACAGCTTCGACCATTCAAGGACGTCACGCTGCCGCTGGTTGTGGTCGTCGCCAACCCACACGGGAAGCACGTGCCGCTTGGGGCCGACGACGTGACGCGATCGCTGTTCGGCACCAGCGACTCCATTGTCGTGCCGGTCGGTGGCGAGCCCGGCTCGGCGCGCCGGGTGTCATCCGGGGTCGGTGCGCTCAGTGTCCCAACTCCAGCAGGCCCTGGAAACCCGCACCCCTACCTGTCGGCCGTGGCCGTCGTCTACGCGCGATCGAACGAAAGGGACTTTGTTGATAGCGAGTTCGCGGCCCGGAGGCCGGTCGGGCGAGCATCCTACGCCGAGCGCAGAGAACGGGCAATCGAGTCGCTAGAAGCGGTCAACGCCGCCGAGCGCGAGGAGCGGATGCCTGCCGGGGAGTATGAGTGGGTCGAGGTCTTTGACCTCTCGGGGCTAGGCGAGGCGTTCGACGGCACGCCACTCCCGGCCAACATCTTCGACGGGCCGCGCGATCGCTGGTACGAGATTGGCGACCATGGGTTCGTCGAGCGCCCAGTAGGCACCCCTACCAGGGAGCAGCCAACATCCCGAACCTCTGCCGAGGGATGTCGATCAGGTCACCGGGACGTTCTCGGCAACCATCGGGCTCATGTGAGGGACCGCCGCTGAGAGGCGCCCAGCGGCTATGACAGGACCCTGGTGCACCCGTCACGGTCGGGCGCACCAGGATCTATGTCGAGGATCGGGCGAGGCGCTCTTGCAGGCACTTCTCGCCCGCCCGCGCGGCTGTGGCCGATCAGGCATCCCACGCCCTGACGGGCTCCGCGATCGCCCGTGCTTGCAATCGTGCAGAAGTCCAGAGCCGCTCAGGCGAGCGACGGAGCGCTTCTCTCCGTGCTCTGCCCGTCTCGCCACCGCGGAAGCCATCGCCGCGCCCAGCGGCCGCGCATGCGTCGCAACCCGGGCGAGGCGCACGAGTTCCCGGACAAGCGCGGCGATCTTCGGCGACGTATGCGCCGGCGCAGCGTGACCCGGCGAAGTCGAAGGGGAACTTTGCGGCCGGCCAATGCAGTCCTGCCGCGTCTGATCGAACGCTCCGCGTTCGCAGACGACCGGCGGGGGCTCCTCGGGCGACCCGCTTTTCCGACGCACGGACGAGATCTCAAGGGATAGTCCTAGGGATAGAAGATCTTCACAGCGAGCGGATCTGGGCGGATCGATGCGGATCCGAGGTATCCCGCAGCGACGCACGAATATGACTCCACCAAGCCAGATTCTGGCGATCAAAGCAGTCTGGCGGGAGCGGGGGACCGAGGAGTCGAACCTCGCGTTGCGGTTTTGGAGACCACCGTGTTACCGATACACCAGTCCCCCTGGCGGAAGCGCATTGTAGGCCGCCCGCTGGCGCAGACCGGGGCAGCGGCGTTCGCCCACCTGCGGCCCCAGGCCACTATGCGCCCCCGGGTTGCGCCGGGCTCGGCCGGCGCCGCTCCCACATGTTCATGGGGCCGAACGATCCGTACCCGAGCGCCGTATAGACGCCTCGCCCGGCGGCCGTGGCCTGCAGGGTGGTGGTCCGCGCGCCGAGCTCGCGCGCCCGCTGCAGCAGCAGGTACTGCAGACGGCGGGCGAGTCCGCGACCACGGGCGTCCGGGACCGTGGCGACACCGTAGACACCTGCATCGCCGTCGAGGATCGTCACCTGCACGGTCGAGACCGGGCGTCCGTCGATGCTGGCGAGACCCACGAACGTCCCGGGGCCGCCCGGAACCGAGGCCATAGCTCGTCTGGTCGCCTCGATCGGCATCCCGTAGCCATGCGCCAGCACCTCCTGCAGGTCCTCGACGCGCGGGTCTTCGGTGTAGGAGAGCTCGTCCACGCCTTCTGGAGCGATCAGCTCGTCCAGCGAGCACCCCATCCCCTCCGGCCGCGCGTCGAGTACGTGTCCAGCGTCGCGCACCAGCGCGGCCGCCTCCTCATCGCTGTCGTGTATCCACACGGTCCACGCCCGCACCCCGGCCGCGTCGTAGACGTCCGCGAGCTCGGGCAGCGCCGCCCCAAGAGCCTCGGCGTGTCGGTAGGTGACGCTGTTGAACAGGGATACGTCGCGCAGGGCCGGACTGACCTGGGCGACGACGCCGTCGCACTCGTGCACCCGCGATCCGGCCCCGGCCGGCGCCACCGACCGTATCCAGGCCGCCAGGCCGGGAAACTGTGTCTCCAGGAACTCCTCTCCGGTCAAGGCTTCTCGAGGGCCCTCTTGAGGCGATCGACGCGGGTGTCCCAGGCGTCTTCGGTGCGCTCCAGCCAGGCCGTCGCACCGGACAGCGCGCGCGGGCGCAGGCGGTAGCGCACCTCGCGGCCCTCGCCGGGCGCGCGCACCACCAGTCCTGCGGTCTGCAGGCTTGCGAGGTGCTTGGCGACGGCCTGGCGGCTGATCGGCAACTCCCCGGCGAGCTCGGGCACCGAGGTCGAACCCTCCCGTACCAGCTGTTCGAGCATGGCCCGCCGGGTCGGATCCGACAGGGCCGCGAACACTGTGCCCAGCGCGTCGCTCACACGAGCACCGCGCCGGCGTGCCGAGCGAGCATCTCGAGCGGGAGGCGCGGCGCCGTCTCCACAACCAGCACGCGCGTGCCGCCCGCGACGGCACGGATCAGGAACTCGACCCGGGCCGGTTCCTCGTGGCCACCGTCGGGCGACCACCACCACACCAGACGTTCGGGCTCCTCCGCCACCACAACCTGCACGTCACGCTCACCCTCCTCCTGCAGCCAGCGCTCCCGGCCCTCCTCGGTCGCGATCGCCTCCCACACCTCCTCGGGGCTCGCCTCCAACAGAACCTCCCGCGAGACCTGCTCGCGCTCACCGTCAATCTGCTCGACCGGCCACAGCTCGCCGCTCACCTCAGGCCTCCTTTGACAACCGATTGGTTGCTATCGTGCATGACAACTCAATGGTTGTCGAAGAGGAAGGATAGCCCACGATGACACTGATCCCGATGGTCGTCGAGCAGAGCGCGCGCGGCGAGCGCTCATTCGACATCTACTCGCGCCTCTTGAACGAGCGCATCGTGTTCATTGGCACACCGGTCGACGACGACGTCGCGAATCTGGTGGTTGCCCAGCTGCTTCACCTGGAGAGCGAGGATCCGGAGAAGGACGTGTCGCTGTACGTCAACTCGCCGGGCGGCGGCGTGTACGCCGGGCTGGCGATCTACGACACGATGCGCTTCATCAAGCCCGACGTGCAGACGATCTGCTTCGGCGTGGCGATGAGCATGGGCTCGCTGCTGCTGGCCGGCGGGGCCCCCGGCAAGCGCATGGCGCTGCCCAACAGCCGCATACTCATCCATCAGCCGAGCGGCGGCTACCAGGGGCAATCCGCCGACGTGGAGATCCACGCGCGGGAGATCCTGCGACTGCGCGAGCGCATCGACGAGATCTATTCCGAGGCGACCGGACGCCCGGTCGGAGAGGTGCGGCGCGACATGGAGCGCGACCGCTTCTTCAGCGCCACCGAGGCGCTCGAGTACGGGCTCATCGACCGCGTGATCTCGAGCCACGACCTGCAGCGCCTGAGCACCGGCTTCACACAAGGACGGACAGCGGCCTGAAGAAGCGCCCCGTAGCGGCACCTGGCTCCGCTCGCAGGTAACCCGGTCGCCGTGGCCGTCCCGCTCCGCTGTGGTGGCCGTCCCGCTCCGAGGTCAGTGACG
>Ga0335083_10009577_pt1 | contig 11747 bp, 8 predicted proteins | sample Lox_Sample_42_FD_206716 | JGI IMG/M metagenome (GOLD analysis project Ga0335083, IMG submission 206716) | Soil microbial communities from Loxahatchee National Wildlife Refuge, Florida, United States - Lox_Sample_4.2 | ecosystem: Environmental > Terrestrial > Soil > Wetlands | place: USA: Florida... | reverse complement strand
ACCCGTTCGGCCAGGGCGCGCGCGTTGCGCACCGCCAGCTCGGCGTGCTCGGGGGCCAGCCGGTTCATCGCGTCGACCAGCTCTTCGTCGCTGTCGACCACGAAGATCGCGCCCTGGTCCGCCACCGAGCGCTCCGCGATCCTGCGCCGCGGCAGCTCGGCCAGCTGCCGCTCGACCTCGGCGGCCACGCGACGGGCGAACGCGGCGCCGCGCGCCAGCAGGATCGGCACCGCCACCTCGTCGTGCTCGGCTTGCGCCAGCAGGTCGGCCGCGATCCAGGCGGGGTCGATGCTGTCGTCGGCGCCGATCACCACCTCCGTCGGGCCGGCGATCGAATCGATGCCGACGTCGCCGAACACCAGGCGCTTGGCGGCGGCCACGTAGCCGTTGCCCGGGCCGACGATCTTGTCGACGCGCGGGACGCTCTCGGTGCCGTAGGCCAGCGCCGCGATGGCCTGGGCGCCGCCGATGGTGAACACGCGGTCGACGCCGGCCAGGCGGGCCGCCGCCATCGTCTCGGGCGAGGGGCCGGGGGTGACCATCACGATCTCGCGCACGCCGGCCGCGCGCGCGGGCACGGCGGTCATGACGACGGTCGAGGGGTACAGGGCCTTGCCGCCCGGCACGTAGATGCCCACGCGATCGAGCGGCGTGACGCGCGAGCCGACCCGGATGCCCGCCTCGGAGATCTCGAACGAGCTGTAGCGCTCGCGGTCGTGGAAGGCGCGCACGCGGCGAACGGCGTGCTCCAGCGCGGCGCGAACCTCCGGCTTCACCCGGCCGGCCAGCTCGTCCCAGGCAGCGGCCGACAGCTCCAGCGCGCCCAGCTCGCGCTTGTCGAAGCGGAGCGTCAGCGCCCGCAACGCGGCGTCGCCGCCCGCGCGGACCTCGGCGATCACGGCGCGCGCGGCCGTCTCGAACTCGGGCGGCAGCGTGGCATTGCGGTCGCAGAGCGCGGCCAGTCGGCGGTCGAACTCGGCGTCACCCTTCTCGTAGACCGGTAGCATCGCGGCCGGCCAGCATAGCAGGGCCGGCCGGACGTCTACAGACCGTACTTCTTGAGCTTTTCGTACAGCGTCGAGGGGGCGATCCCCAGCGTCCGGGCGGCCTGCACCTTGTTGCCGCGCACCGCGATCAGCGTCTGGCGAATGGCGGCGCGTTCCAGCTGGCCCAGCGGGTGCCCGCCCAGCGGCAGGCGATCCAGCACGGCCTCGTCGGAGGGGGCGTCGATGAAGCGGAGGTGCCGGGGCTCCAGCGCTCCCGAGCCGGGATCGACGAACGCCAGGGCACAGGCGAGGACGTTCTTGAGCTCGCGCACGTTGCCGGGCCAGCCGTGCGCGCGCAGCGAAGAGTACGCGGTCTCGGTGAGCACGACGTCGCCGCGGCCCAGGTCCTGGAGCAGGCGCGGGCCCAGGATCAGCAGGTCGTCCAGACGCTCGCGCAGCGGCGGGAGGCGGACGATCGCCGCCGCCAGGCGGAAGTACAGATCCTGGCGGAACTGCTTGGCGGCCACCAGGGCGCCCAGGTCGCGGTTCGTGGCCGCCACGATGCGCACGTCGACCCGGTGGTCCTTCGTGCCGCCGACCCGCCGAACTGACCGATTATCGAGCACCCGCAGCAGGCGCGGCTGCAGCTCCAGCGGCAGCTCGCCGATCTCGTCCAGGAAAAGAGTGCCTCCGCGGGCCCGCTCGAACGCGCCCGGATGCTCGGCGTGCGCGCCGGTGAACGCGCCGCGCTCATGGCCGAACAGCTCGCTCTCGACCAGGTTGGGGGGAACGGCCCCACAGTCAAAAACGACGAACGGTTTGTCCGCGCGATGGCTCGTTTCGTGAATGAGATGAGAGAAGACGTCCTTGCCCGTTCCGGTTTCGCCGGTCAGGGTCACGGTCACGTCGGTGGGCGCCAGACGGGCGACCACCCCGTAAATGTCGTGCATTGCACGAGAAACTGCGAAATTTTGGCCGAGGCTCCGAACCGCCGCCGACACGGGACCCGATGACGGCCCAGGTGAAATCGGCCGTACGGGACGAAGCAAAGCCCTCATGGTGGTGCTGGCAAGCTCCATGTGAATCGCCGCTCCCAGTGAGAGTTGTTGGGCTCCGGGTTGAACAACGGACGACTTATACCGGAACGGTTCATCGGCCCATGTGACGATTCGGACGCTAATGTGTTTCACCGCCCACGAAACTGTTGGTCGCTGATTTCCGGTGAGCCAAAACGCGTCTCTGGTTTTCGGTGACCGGTTTCCGGTGACCGATTTCCAGGGCGGGCCACAGCCCTACAGGAAGTAGTGCAGCTGGAAGAACAGCGTGTTCGCGGCGGCGCCGCCCGTCGGAAACTGCACCCGTTCCATGAGCTGCATCTCGCAGTGCGCGTACGGGAACCAGTTGATGAGCAGCGTGCCCGCGGTCCATGCGTCGTCGACCTGCACGTCGACCTGGTTGCGTTCGCCCAGCAACGTGATCATGACGCCCCTCACCGGAAACAGCGTGAATCCGAGCGCGCCCACCATCTGCGTTCGGTCGACACCGCCCAGGTCCGTGAATGATTGATTGACGGCGTCGACTTCGCCGAGCAGCAACGTGCGCAAAGGCTCGATCCAGACCTTGCCGACCAGACCGCCCATCAGCTTGGTCACGCCCGGCGACAGCGCCAGGCGCGTCTGTGCCGCGACCGCGATGGTGTCGTCGCGAAAGCGCGTCTCCAGATAGCCGGCGAAGCCCTTCTCGTCGCTGCCGATGTGCCGCACGAAGTCCGGCGCAAACAGCGTGAGGTGCAGCTCCTGATGTTCTTCGATGAAGCCGCCCGAGACGTTGTAGGTCTCTTCCAGCTCGTCGAAGCCCAGGTCGCGGTTGATGTAGAGGATGTGCTCCGCCATCCGCAGCCCGTAGGGTGCGTAGAACCTCCCGGCGCGCAGATAGGGCCCCAGCGCCTCGGGCTGCCACATGGCGTAGTGCTCGCGCGAGACCAGCTGCGACGTCGAGACGGGCTGGAAGTTCTGCTCGGGGATCAGCACGTCCGGGTTGCGAACCTGATCGCGGAAACCCAGAACTCCCAGGACGGAAAAGCCGAGCGGCAGCGCGATCCGGGCCGTCAGGTCAGCCTGCATCGGGAAGACGGCCACGGTGTTGCCGTTCAGGTCCTGAACGTCCTGGTCGACGAAGCCAGCTCGGAAATCACCGCCCAGCGCCAACCAGGTGGGGAGATCGACCGAGCCGTGCAGAAAGCCTCCATCGCCGCCGAAGGTCGACAGCTCGCCATCCTGGTCGCGCCCGTAGCTGTTGATCAGGCCTCCGCCCGCGGGTGCGTAATGGCACTGGTTGCAGCGCGCCGCCCCGGTCGAGAGCTGCCACTGGGGATAGGCCTGAGCCACTCGCTGGCCCGGCCCCAGCAGGGTCGCCAGCACCACGAGCAGCCCGCCCAGGGCGACGAGGGCGCGCGACCGAACGGGACCAACGACCTCGTCATATGAAGGGGCGGGCACGCGGCTCTCACTGTTGGTGTTTGATTTGGACGCTGCCGAAATCGAGGGTCGTGCTGGTCCACCCGTCGCACAGCACGCTCTTGACGTCCTGCGGACCGGCGGGCCAGCTGGACGAATCGAAGGTCACGGCGAACGATCCGGTTCGGTTCATCAGGAAGCCGAGCCCGTTGACCTCGATGATCCCGATCGCCGCGTCGTCGTCGGGATCGTCCAGGATGGCAGTGAAGGCGAGCTGGGCGCCGGCGGTCGCCGGGAAACCTTCCACCGAGATCGTGGGCGGCCGATTGCCGGCGGGCGGCGGCCCCTTGACCGGCTGCACCGCCCAGCGCTGGAGCGCGCCGACCTCCCAGTCGGGAAGCGCCGGGCTCGGCTGGGGCGGCATCTTGGGCCAGGCGTCGCCGCCCTGGGCGACCACGTCGGTGAAGATCTGGGGCGCGGCCAGCGGCGACCCGGCCAGGATCGGGTTGGTCCCAAGCGCCTGCGCGGCGTCGCCACAGGCGCTGACGTCGAAGAAGTCGAAGCGCTCACCCGAGCCAGTCTGCGGAGCGGTCCAGCCGTGGCAGCTGTTGCACTCGCCGCGGAAGATCGGCGCCACGTCGGCCCAGGCCGGGTGCTGCGGCTCGGAGCGCGTCGGGCCGCAGCCGAGGCCGCCGAGGAACGCCGTCGCCAGGACGTACGCGAATCGACGGTGGGAGCTCATGAGGTATCAACCCCCTCCGTCGCCTGCCGCGTCCAGGCGCTTCACGTCCGCGCCGGCGTCCCCGGGCACCTGCCCGGCGGGGTACTGGGCGCCGTTCAGGATCCAGCGCTCGACCAGCTCGATGTCCAGCTCGGGCAGCGGGCGATCGGGGGGCATCCGCGGGGCGTTGCGCGCGCGCAACATGTTGACCACCCGCGAGCCGGCCGGGTCATAGGGCGTCACCAGCGGGCGCTCTTGCTCCTCGCAGACGCGAGTCCCGTTCACGACCCCGCAGGGGGCGTCCAGCGGGGCCGCCGCGTCGGGTGGGAAGACGACCCAGACCCAGAGCCGGGTCAGGCTGTCGTAGCCGTTTTCAGGCGTCGAGAAGTCCAGGCCTGAGACGGCGGCGGCTGGATTGTGACAGCTGGTGGTGGCGCAGTTGGGCTGAAAGATCGCCGGCGAGAGGTACGCCCACTCCGCCGGCCGGTCGTCGAATTGCTTGCAGCCGGCCGAGCCCGCGAGCGCGATCGCGCCGACGAACGCCAGCCAATGCGCGTGGTTCACGAGTGGACCCACCCCAAGGCCGCGCGTATATCAGGCGGCCGGCCGGGCCTGTGTGACGACTCTGAAAACCCGCCCGACGCTGCGGCGTCACTGGCAGGGGCAACAGTAGATGGTGGCGCCCGGCGTGACGAACCCGACGGTGCATCCGTAGAACGGGTCCGCAGGCGTCGCGGCGGCGTCCGTGGGATGAGAGCCGCACGACAGGGCGAACTCGGTGGCCTTGCAGTAGTCCTGGCAGGTTCCGGTGCAACCAGGGCAGCTCGCCGGGTCGTCGGACGGGAAGGAAGACGAGTTGCCCCCCGAGGTCATGCACTGGACGTAGGCGCGCAGGGGGACGCACGTGCCGGTGTTGAGCGTCGAGGACCAGGTGCATTGAAAGGCGTCCGAAGGCGCCACGTCGGTTCGCATTGGCCCGTCCGTCATGAGCGGTCGATCGACCGGGTGCGACGCGTCGATGGGAGCAGCCCGATTCGACGTGTTGTCGCAGGCGAGCAGCCACGAGCACGAGAACACGAGCCAAAACCGGCGACCGAGCGGCATGTCTCCCCGAAGTGTGCCCATAGGTAACGAAACGTCCATCACGAGTCAATCTCGCCCGGCAATTCGATTTTCGAAGACCGATCGCCGAAAACCGATGCACGCGCTTCGCGAACCTGGCGCTTTCGCGGGGCAACCGGTGGTGCATATCTTGCTCTGCCCAGCTCAACGCCATGAGTGGTCGATCCTCGTGGGTTGCCGGCGCTCTGATGATCGCCGCGGGTGCGTTGGGGTGCGGGGACAACGAACCGCCCTACGGGCACGTGCTGGTGAGCGCGACCGTGGTGGATGGGTCGGGGTGCCCGGACATCCTGAGCGTGGTCGCCGCGCCCGCGCAGACCAGCGTGGGTGGCCAGATCGCCCTCAATGCGATCGCGCTGCCGGCCAGGGCCACCGAGACGCTGGCCTACGTCTGGGCCCCGGCGACCGGCATCAAGCCGGTCAGCTCGGCCAGCTCGGTCTACACGTGCGCGAAAGCCGGCAGGCAGACTCTCACGCTGACCATCACCGAGACGAACCGTTCCGGGTCGTGCGTGGTCGAAGAGACCCTGAACGTTCTGTGTCTGTGAGGATCAGACGGCGGGCTCACGGCGCGCGGCGATCCAGAGCCGTCCGATCAAGAACCCGATGCCGATCACGACGGCGGAGATCGCGAGAAACGAAAACCGCCCGACCTGCCGGCGGCGCATGGCTCGCGTTGCCGCTTCCATCCTGGCCAGCGAGTCCGCGCCCATCCCGACGCCGCGCGCGCTGTCGAGGAGGCTCTCGGCGGAGGCATGATCCCGCCTCTCGACGGCGAGCGCCCACTGGAGCGAGATGGTCTTGGGATCCTTCGGCGCTTTCTGGGCGAGCTCCGCGGTGCAGGCCTCGAGGGCAGGGACGTCTCTGTAGCGGAGGTCCACCTCGCAACGAAGGATCGTCGGGACGACGTCGTCTCGCTTCAGATCCGTCGCGAGGTGGTTGATGACGGCGTCCAGCTCTTTCCGCTCGCCGGCGGGAAGGGGATCCTTCTGCGCCAGGACCAGCTGCACGAAGCGGGTGTAGTCCTCCTCGGTCGAAGCGAGGCGCGAGATGGCGCTTCGACAGGCCTGGACCGCCAGCGGAAGGTCGCCGGCAGCCTCGAGCTCGACGCACATCTTCCGCGGTGGATACGCCATCGTCGGGCCCGTCTTGGCCAACGCTCCGTAATAGCGGGCTGCGGCGAGATGATCGCCTCTCTTGGACGCCGCCTCCGCCCGGGCTGCCAGGTCCTGGATCAGATAACCGAACTGCAGCGGCTGCTTCACTGCCTCGTCCGGTCCGGGGACGCTCGACTCCGGGTCCGCATCGTCGATGGGGAGCGCGCTCAGGTGGTCCTTTTTCGGGAGTGTCTTGATCTGCGCCGACGCCACGCCGCCACCGGCCGTGAGGAACAAGAGGACGGCGGCCAGCGAAGCAACCGCCGCGGCGCGCCTGCGCCGGGAGCGGGTGAGCCGCGTCCAGGCGGCGCTTACCAGGGTGACGCCCAGCCCGAGCACCAGGAGGAGCCGGAACGACTGAACGCCGATTGATGGGCGCTCGGCGGCCATCGCCAGCGCCTGTGTCAACGCCTCGTGATGCGGGGCAACCTGGCGGATATCCTCCACGCACGACGCGAGCAAATCGGCGCTGCCCAGTCGGCGGCCGATGTCGCAGCGGGAGAGATAGCCCCAGGGTTCCTGGCGCCCCTTGCGGACCGTTCCATCGCTCATCAGGGTCGCGAGCGCCAGATCGTCCAGCGACGGGTGCGCGGCCGGGGACATCAGGGAGGCGACCTCGTCCCGCATGTCTTCGGTCGTCCCGCCGAGGAAGGCGGCGTCGCACGGCTTTCGGCTGAAATACAGGGCGCCGGTGGACTCCTCACGCGCCAGCGCTTTCTTGCAGGCTTCGCGTGGCGCGGTCTGGCCTTCCCAGGTCGGAGCGGTGTGCCCGGGACGCGCGGTCGCGAGCATGATGACGATCGATGCCGCCAACGTCGTGAGAAGCGCGCCAAACCTTGCCGGTCGCATGAAGATCCGTCTTATAGAAAATGCCAGCCGTCCATCGTGTGACAGTTGCGAAAACAGCCTGCGACCTGGGCTGAGCGCCGGATGAAGTGTGATAGACAGCGCCCCCATGATTGGGGGGCGTTCGTCCACGCGACAGCTTTGGGCCGCCTTGTTGACGTGCGGCGCAATGGTGGGGGGCCTGGAGGCTTGTTCCGGCACGGACAACATGGCGCCGTCCACCCTGGGCGGGCCGGGAACCGTCGTCATGGTGAACCACGACGCAGGTCACTCGGACGGCGGCTCGCAGACGTCGACGGCAGGAGCCGGGGGACACGGAGGGAAGGGCGGGGTGGGAGGCGCGGCAGCCGGCTCGGGGGGAGCAGCAACTGGCTCAGGGGGAGCGGCGACCGGCTCGGGGGGAGCAGCAACTGGCTCAGGGGGAACCAGCGTCGGGAGCGGCGGATCCCACGCGACCGCCGGGGCCAATGGCGGGGGTGGTGTCGGCGGCGCCGCCGGAGGCGGTCCCGCGGACGACCCGTGCACAGCCTGTGAAAAAGCCCGCTGCAGCCATCCCAACCTGTCGCTGGACATCCCGAGCAACAGCTACATCCCCTACGGCACGCTGGCGGGCGCGATGGAGGTTTGCTTCACCGGGACCGGGTGGCCGTCCTCTGTCGCCGACCCCAAGGTCGCGTGCAGCAGCAACCCGACCGACACCGGCGCCACGGCGGTGAACGGACCCGCCGCCGGGACGGCCAAGACGACACTCTGCCAGGCCCTTCTCAAGTGCATCCACCAAACGAACTGTCTCGGGAACGACAACAACGAGCTGCAGTGCTATTGCGGCGAGGGTGTCAGCAACACCACCTGCTTGAACGAGGGATTCGTCCCGACCGGGGCTTGCAACGCTCAGGTCGCCGCCGCGCTCGAGTCGACAGACTTTTCTTTGAGCGGCCGCTTCTTCGATGACGCTTGCTTGGCCAACGGCGCCGCCTATTACATCCACGAACAGTGCGACGAGAATTGCTGCGAAGCGGAGTGCGGCCTTTCGGCGTCGGGGTACGAAGATCCGACCTTCTGCACCGCGGCCGCCACCGGTGGAACGTCCGGTTCGGGCGGGACGGTGGCCACGGGCGGCGTGATGGGGACGGGCGGGACGGTGGCCACGGGCGGCGTGATGGGGACGGGCGGGACGGTGGCCACGGGCGGCGTGATCGGGACGGGCGGTCAGGCGGGATCGGGTGGCGCCTCGGCAGGAGGGGCCGGGGGCGGTCTGGCGGGCTCGACCGGTTCAACCGGCGGCTCCTCCGTGTCCGGCGGCGCCTCGCAGAGCTGGACCTTCAACGTCAACACGGTCGGCTGGGCGCCCAGCACCGGAGCGATCGTCGGCTGGAACTCGACAGACATCGACGCCAGCTCGCAATCGGGCTCGCTCGATCTCCAGGTCGGGACAGACTCGACCACCTCGGCCCAGGTCCAGGCGGTGCATTGCGTCCCTGCCATCGCGGCCGCCTCCTACAAGCTGGACGCCGACATCCTGCTGAAAGCGGGGAGCACGAGCTATGCGGCGCTCTGGTTCTATGGCTCGACTGATTGCTCGGGATCGGCGCTGAGCGTTGCGTCCTCCACCCCGGCGTTCTCGACGACCCTGTGGGAGATGGTTCACGCCTCGGGGCTGGCACCGTCGAGCGCTGCATCGGTGGCGGTTCAGCTGACGATCATGAGATCGACGGCGCAGGCCGCCGCCGAGGCTCTGTTCGACGACGTGACGGTGACGGCGGAATGACGACAAACACCAGCTCGTGGCGGTGGTCCGGGGCGGGGCTCTGGATCGGGCTGGTGATCGCGGCCGGAGTCGGGTGCGGCCGACCGGGCGGCCCATATGCGTTCCCCGGGTCGCAGAGTGAATTCCCCATTCCGGACAGCGGCGTTGGTCTTCCACCGCCCACGATCGACGTGCAGGAGAGCCCGAAGTGCACGCCGGCCCAGTCGGCCAGCCCGCTGCCTGCCCGCACCACGATCGCCGGGGTGATGCAGACGGACTCACAACCGAGCGTCTACAGGACGTCGGATCTCTTCAACCTGTTCAACAGCGTGTGCGGCGGATGCCACGCCGGTGGTGCCAACGACGGCGGTTTCACGGTCACGGCCACCACGTTCCCCAGGGTCGTCACCAGGGCCGCGGGCGGGCTGGGGGACCAAGTCTATCAGCTCATCACCTCGGACGACACGTCGGGCAACCCCGCGACGTCGGTCATGCCTCCGTACGGCGTTCCCTACTCACAGCGCGCCTCCAGCGACGCCGTGGTCCAGCTGGCGACGCTCCTCGACACCTGGATGTCGCAGGGAAGCCCGTCGACGTCGTTCACGCTGGGGACCGACACGCCAACGACCAGCGCCGGGTACGCCATGTCCGCGGAGCTCGGCGCGCAGCTCACCAACATCGGGAGCTGCGTTCCCAACAAGGCCGCCATGGGCACCAGCCTCGACGCGATGTCTCGGCTGGACACCTTCTTCACGGCGGCCACCCAGCTTCCGTCGACGCTGGACCAGACCGATCTCATCTCCATGGACAGCGCGGTTCTGGCCAGCACCGGGGTGGTGTCCTACGTTCCGACCTACCCGCTGTGGAGCGACAACGCGGGCAAGATGCGCTACGTGCGCGTCCCGGTGGGCCAGTCGATCGTCTTCGACAAGAAGACGCAGTCGTTTTCGATCCCCCCCAACACCCGCTTTTACAAGACGTTCCTCAAGCAGGTGGTCGACGCCAACGGCATGACCACCTGGCGCAAGATCGAGACCCGCCTCATCGTGTCCCGTCCCGACACGACGAAGTCCGACGGAAGCGCGCAGCAGAACGCGCTGTTCGGGACTTACATCTGGAACGCGGACGAATCGCAGGCCAACCTCTCGAATCAACCGCTCCGCGACAGCAACCCCTTCGCCGATCAGATCTTCACGATCGTCACCGACGAGGTGAAGGACCAGGCCATCATCGCCACGAAGCCGGTCAACCTGCCGGCGGCCGAAGACGCGGCCGGGATTACGCGCCATTATGCGGTCCCCGGATCGCAGCGCTGCCTCCAGTGCCACATGGGCAGCCCAAGCGCCTCCTTCGTCCTGGGATTCACGCCGCTCCAGGTGGCGCGCCGGCCGAGCGGCGCGGGTGGCGTCTACGAGCCGGCCGCCGGCGACGAGCTGACCCAGGTCCAGCGGCTCATGGACTACGGGGTCATCACCGGCCTGACGTCGCCGCAGGACATCCTGCCCCTGGAGCTGGCCGAGGGATCGCGCCTGCCGCGCAACGTTCACGAGCTGAACGCGCAGGCGTACATGGTCGGCAACTGCGCCCACTGCCACAACCCCCGGGGCTACCCCTCGGTCCGCCAACCCGCGGTCTCCGACGTCCTGATCTTCCTTCCCGGGACCGGGGCGAACGAAGGCATCTTCCAGTTCCCGCTCGAAACGATGAGCCCCATCCGCATGCGGGGCCTGAATCAGACCGTCCCCATCCCCTATGTGACCCCGTCGCTCTACGACATGCCCAGCGACGACGCGCTGGGGAAGTTCTTCTGTCCCGACCCGACCGATCCGGCATGCATGCAGAACCGACAGTGGATCCTGGCGCCCTGGCGCAGCCTCATCTATCGGAACACGGACACCCCCTACGACTACTTCGACGACTACACGCCGTTCCCGCACATGCCGCTCAACACCTCGGGTTACGACTGCCGGGTGGCGGCTCTGATGGGCGACTGGATGGTGAGCATTCCGTCCAAGCTCAAGCACCCCGCCATGTCGGAGAGCGCTTTCCCCGATGGCAACGGTGGAAGCTTCGTGGGGACGAACGCCAACACGGATCCTCAGCCCTACCAGGAGGTCCTTCCGACCGACAGCGACTACGCGGCCGCGGTGGCGGCCGCTTCCACGCGTCTCCAGCAATATCACCTGCAGGGCCTTCGGTACGGCTGGTGCCCGAGCGAGTACACGACCGACATCGTCGATCCCGTGATCGCGCAGGAGGTGAACCTGAACCTTCCGGTCAGCAGCGACGTCAAGACCTACTACAGCTCGACGAACACCCAGGACATGATCATGCCGTCGCTGACGCCCGTCCGGCCGGACTACCTGGCGTTCGACGACACGAATCCTCCTGGCGATTGGCTGCCCAGGCGGCCGGATTGGGCGACCGCGCTGGTCAATCCGGACGTCCCGTCGATCATCCAGGCCGAACAGGCGGCGGCGGATCTGACGACGGACAGTCAGGTCGAGGATCTGACCAACGTCCTGACGGCCCTGGAGAACATCCAGATCACCAGCGACACGCGCGCGGCCCTCACGCAGAAGTATCCCTTCGGGCTGTGGGACACCAGCGCGCCGGGCTGTAACTTCTCCGGCGTCCCGACGTTTGGCAGCTACACCGGCACAGACCGTCCCCAGTGGATGAGCGTCGTTCAACCCCAGCCGGCAGCCAGCG
>Ga0335083_10009575_pt1 | contig 11748 bp, 13 predicted proteins | sample Lox_Sample_42_FD_206716 | JGI IMG/M metagenome (GOLD analysis project Ga0335083, IMG submission 206716) | Soil microbial communities from Loxahatchee National Wildlife Refuge, Florida, United States - Lox_Sample_4.2 | ecosystem: Environmental > Terrestrial > Soil > Wetlands | place: USA... | reverse complement strand
CTTTTTCGCCGCCTCGAGCGCGCGGTCGAGGTCCGCCTTCCCGGCATGTGCGAACGCGCCGATGGTTTCGCCGGTCGCGGGATTCACCACCGGCAGCGTCTTGCCGGAAGCGGCATCGCACCACTTGCCGTCGATCAGGAGCTGAACTTTGGGATAGGGCATGCGCATCTCTCCTCTCAAGGAATGTCTTCGATCGTATCAAGTGCTTCGCGGTAGGCGACGCTCTTCCTGAAATCGCGGCCGCCGCGGCGCCTCATTCTTTCAATTCTTTCGGGAAAAGAAACGGCAACCGGGGCAAGCGATTCCAGCAGCAGTTCCTGATCCTTGGGCTTCTGGCAGAGCAGCACCTGGTCGCAGCCCGCGGCCAGCGCGGCGCGCGCGCGCTCCGGCATGCCACCTGCGGTGCTCGCCCCTTCCATCGACAGGTCATCGCTGAAAATCAGGCCTTGGAAACCCAGCTTGCCGCGCAGGATTTCCTGCAGCCAGTAGCTTGAATACCCCGCCGGTTCCGCATCAGCCTGGGGATAGACGACGTGGGCCGGCATGATGCCGGCAAGCCCGGCCTTGATGGCGGCCTGGTACGGCACCAGGTCCTTGAGGAAGAACGCTTTCGCCGGCCGCTCATCCCTCGGCACTGCGACATGCGAGTCTGCCGCCGCGAAGCCGTGCCCGGGAAAATGCTTGCCGACCGCGGCCATGCCGCCGCCTGCCAGGCCTTCGATCAGTTGCACGGCGAGCGCGCCCACCGCGGTGGGGTCGTAATGGAACGCGCGATGGCCGATCACGGCGCTTGAACCGTAGTCGAGATCGAGCACCGGCGTAAAGCTGTAGTCCAGGCCGTGGGCGCCCAATTCGGCCGCAATCACCGTTCCCACGGCCCTGGCCGCCCGCTTCGCCAGCTCCCGGTCGCGGTCCCAGAGCACGCCAAGGCGGCGCATCGGCGGGATCGCGGTAAAACCCTGGGCGAAGCGCTGCACGCGCCCACCCTCGTGGTCGACGCTGATCGGCAGCTGCGGTTCGCGCAGGCGCGAGATTTCCTCCGTCAACGCGAGCAGCTGCTCGGGCGACTCGTAATTGTGGGTGAACAGGATCACGCCGCCCGCCGCGGGATGCAGCAGGCGTTTCCGGTCGTCGTCGGTGAGGGCCGCTCCGGCGGGGTCCAGGATCACCGGACCCAGCGGCAGCTTCAGCCTTCGCATTCCAGGATCACGGTCGCCGCCGCCATCTCGCGCTCGTCGGTGAGCGAGAGATGGGCGTGGCGGATCTGCCTTTCCTTGAGCAGCTTTTTCAACTCGCTGGAAAATTCCAGCTGCGGCTTGCCCGACTTGAGGTTGACCACCCAGACGCCGTGCCAGTTGGCGGGCGCGTGAATGCCGGTGCCGAGCGCCTTGGTGAAGGCCTCCTTGGCCGCGAAGCGCTTGGCAAGGTAGGCGACCGGCTTCTTGTGCGCGCGGAAGCGCTTCAGTTCCGTCTCGCAGAGGATGCGCTGCGCGAAGCGGTCGCCGAAGCGGTCGAGCGCGCGCTCCACGCGTCTGATGTCGATCAGGTCCGTGCCGACGCCGTAGATCATCGCGCGACGTCCGTGATCAGGCGCTTCATCTCGCGCACGGCCTCGCGCATGCCGACGAACAGGGCGCGCGAGACGATCGCATGGCCGATGTGCAGCTCGCGCACGCCCGGCAGGCGCGCCACCGGCTCGACGTTGAAATAATTGAGCGCGTGGCCGGCGTTGAAGCGCATGCCTAGCGCGCGGATTCTTTCGCCGGCTTTTTTGATTTTTTTCAATTCAAGAACGACTGCCGGGCTTTCAGCGTCGCGACCTTTGGCATGGAAGGCATGCGCGTAGGGGCCGGTATGCACCTCGCAGACCGAGGCGCCGATGCGCTTCGCCGCCTCGACCTGCCTGAGCTCCGCATCGATGAAGACGGAAACGACGATGCCGGCACTGGCCAGCATCCCGACCGATTTTTTCAACTTTGTTTCAAGGGAACAGACATCCAAACCGCCTTCGGTCGTCACTTCGTGGCGGCCCTCGGGCACGAGCATCGCCATCTCGGGCTTGATGCGGCGGGCGATCTTCACCATCTCGTCGGTCGCCGCCATTTCCAGGTTGAGCTTGATGTGCGTGAGCTCGCGCAGCCGGCTGACGTCCTGGTCCTGGATATGCCGCCGGTCTTCGCGCAGGTGCACAGTGATGCCATCGGCACCGCCCAAGTGGGCCTCGACCGCCGCCCAGACCGGGTCCGGCTCGTAGGTCCGCCGCGCCTGGCGCACGGTGGCGACGTGGTCGACGTTGACGCCCAGCTCGATCACAGGTCCTGCAGTTCCGAGAGCACCGCGCGCGTGTGCAGCGCCTGGCCGCCCAGGCGGTCGGCGATCAGCGCGCGCATCAGCCGCCGCGCCTCTTCGCGGGTCCGCGTATTTTCATAAGTGTCCGCTGCCATATCCAGCAAGGTCCTGCCGCTCACCACGGAATCTCCATCGATGCGCCGGGTTTCGACCGGCCCCCGCTCGGGCTCGTAGGCGTAGTGCTTGGCCGGATCGATTGCGGCGCCGTTCGCCGCGTCCCGGTCGAGCACAGGAGCATACCCGAGTTCCGCGAGCATCCTGCGCTCGAATCCTCGCAGGATGGTCGAATGCGCCGCCGCGTTGTCCTCGCTCCCGCACAGGCGCGTGAGGGCAGCACCATAGGCGTCGAACAGCGATTCGTGCGGATCCTCGCGAGGTAGCAGCCGCAGCATCAGTTCATTGATGTAGAACCCGCACATCAGGCCGATGCCGGCCAGCGACTTCTGCCCGCCGCCCCACTCCGCCGTGATCAGTGTGCCCAGCTCCGCCGACGCAGTCCAGCTCAGGCGCAGCGGGTGAAAGGCAAGCAGCACGCCGCGCATCGCCGAGCGCGGACGCCGCGCACCCCGCGCGAGCAATCCGACCCGGCCGTGGCGGCGCGTGAACGCCTCGACGATAAGGCTGGTCTCCTTGTAGGGGTAGGCATGCAGGACGAATCCCGGCTCATGCTCCGCGCGTCGTTTCATGGCGGCGGACTACCGGTAGCCGAGCTGGCGGAGGAGCCGCTCGTCCCCGGTCCAGTCCTTCTTCACCTTGACCCAGACGCCGAGATAGACCTTGCCGCCGTACAGGCTTTCCATGTCCTTGCGTGCCGCGGTGGAAATGCGCTTCAGCAGGTCGCCCTTCGCGCCGATGACGATCGGCTTCTGGCTGTCGCGCTCGACCCAGATCGTGGCTTCGATCCTGCGCAGGCGGCCTTCCTCCTTGAAGCTCTCCAGGGCCACGTCGCAGCGGTAGGGCAGCTCTTCGCCGAGCAGCTGGAACAGCTTCTCGCGCAGGATCTCGGCGGCGAAAAAGCGCTCGTCCCGGTCGGTCAGCTGGTCCGCCGGGTAGGCCGCCGGGCCCACCGGCAGCAGGCTCGCCAGCACCCGCAGCAATTCGGGGAGGTTTTTGCCGCTGCGCGCCGACACCGGGACGATCGCGGCGAAGCCGCGCTGCTTCTGCAGCCGGTCGATGAACGGCAGCAGCTCGTTGGTGCTCTTCGCCAGGTCGAGCTTGTTGACCACGGCCACCACGGTCTGCTCCGGCGGAATGCGCGCGAGCACCTCGCGGTCCTCCTCGCCGAAGCGCAGCGCCTCGACGACGAACACCGCCACATCGCAGTCGCGCGCCCCTTCGGTCGCCTGGCGGTTGAGCGTGCGGTTCAAAACGTTGTCGTGCCGCGTCTGGTAGCCCGGCAGGTCGACGAAGACGTACTGGCATTCCTTGGTGGTGAGAATGCCGGTAATGACATGGCGCGTGGTCTGCGCCTTCGGCGAGACGATGGCGATCTTCTGCCCCACCAGCTTGTTGAGCAGGCTCGATTTGCCGGTATTCGGCCGGCCCGCGAAGGCCACCGTGCCGCAGCGGAACGCCGTCACTTGGCGATTTGCTTCAGCAGGTTGGTGGCGGCCTGCTGTTCGGCGCTGCGGCGCGAACTGCCGCTTCCGCTCGCGCGCAGGCCCAGGCCCGCGGCCGAGCATTCCACCTCGAACACCTGCTTGTGGGCCGCGCCGGCCGTCGCCACCAGGCGGTATTCCGGCAGCTTCTGCCTGCGCCCCTGCAGCAATTCCTGCAGCACGGTCTTCGCGTCCTTGGCCGGCTCGCGCGGATCGAGCTTCTCCAGCGAATCGCCGAAGGTGGCGCGCACCGCGGCGCGCACCGACTCGTAGCCGCCGTCTAGGAATACCGCGCCGAAGGTCGCTTCCAGCGCATCCGCCAGGATCGACGGCCGGTCCGCGCCGCCGCTGGACACCTCGCCTTCGCCGAGCCGCAGGAAGCCCGACAGGCCGATCGCGCGCGCCACCGCGGCCAGCGCCGCCTCGCGCACCAGGCTGGCGCGCAGCCGAGACAGCTCGCCCTCGGCGATATCCGGGAAACGCGTATAGAGCTCCTCGGCAATGACGCAGCCGATCACGCCGTCGCCGAGGAATTCCAGCCGCTCGTTGTGCGGCGAGCCGAAACTGCGGTGAGTCAGCGCCTGCGCGAGCAGCGAGGGGTTCCTGAAGCGGTGGCCGATGCGCCGCTCGAGTGCCGAATGGCGTGCCACCGTCGCCCGGGAATTATTCTTTCGAGGTCGCGACGAAATCGATATGGATGCCGATGTTGGAGACCAGCGGGATCTCCTTTCGGTAGGCGACGGAAACCAGCACCCCGTCGCTGTCCTTGGTGATCTCGAGGTCGGATCCCTTGACGCTGTCGATGGCGTCGATGGTCGCGCGCGCATCGAAGTCCCTGCGGATCTGATTGACCGGCGCACCGCCGCGTCCCTCGGCTCCGACTGCGATTACCGCCTTCTTGACCGCATAGAATTCGATGTACGACGGCGCCAGTTTCATGCCGATCACGATGACCACGATCAGGACCGCCAATATCATCAGAAGGCTGATCAGGCTGATGCCGGTCTGGTTTTTGCGCATGTCCATCTCTCCCTGGTTGTCCGTTGGCGGCAGCCGCTCAACGGAAGGTGCCAAAGCGCCCCAGCTCGCCCAGATTGAGCCAGATGAAGAACGCCTTGCCGACGATGTTCGCGTCCGGCACGAAACCCCAGACGCGGCTGTCGCTCGAATTGTCCCTGTTGTCGCCCATCATGAAGTAGTGGCCCGGCGGCACCGTGCAGACCAAGCCGCCGCTATTGTAGTCGCAGTTCGCGGAATGCTCGAAGTCCATGCTGCGGTTGACGAAGCCCGGCGTGTCCTTGTCCAGGATGATCTCGTGCTCCCTGCCGCCGAAGTTCTCCAGGTAGCGGGGAAAGTACTGCAGCCGCTCGCGCGATTCGTAGTCGGCTATCGCGCGGCGCGGCACCGGCTTGCCGTTGATGGTCAGCGACTTGTCGCGGTATTCGATGCGGTCGCCCGGCAGGCCCACCACGCGCTTGATGTAGTCCAGCGACGGGTCCAGCGGATAGCGGAAGACCATCACGTCGCCCCGCTGCGGATTGCCGACATCGAGGACCTTCACGTCCAGCACGGGCAGGCGGATGCCGTAGGCGAACTTGTTGACCAGGATGAAGTCGCCGATCAGCAGGGTGGGAATCATCGAGCCCGAGGGAATCTTGAACGGCTCGACCAGGAAGGAGCGCAACAGGAACACCACCAGGATCACCGGGAAGAAGCTGATCGAGTACTCGACCCACCAGGGCTGCCGGCCTTCCGGCGGCCGCCGCTTTCTCAGGAACCACTTGTCCAGCAGCCAGACCAGGCCGGTAACCGCCAGCAGCAGGAACAGGAACAGCGCGAAGCTCAGCACGGGCATCTTTACTTGTCTCCGGTTTGCAGGACGGCGAGGAAGGCTTCCTGCGGGATTTCCACCGCGCCCACCTGCTTCATGCGCTTCTTGCCCTCTTTCTGCTTTTCGAGGAGCTTGCGCTTGCGCGTGATGTCGCCGCCATAGCACTTGGCGATGACGTTCTTGCGCAGCGCCTTGACGTTCTCGCGCGCGATGATGTTGGCGCCGATCGCCGCCTGGATGGCCACGTCGAACATCTGGCGCGGGATCAGGCTGCGCAGGCGCGTGACCAGGTCGCGGCCGCGATGCTGCGCCGCCTCGCGGTGCACCATCGCCGACAGCGCGTCGACGCGTTCGCCGTTGACCAGCACGTCGAGGCGCACCACGTCGGCGGCGCGGTATTCCTTGAATTCGTAGTCGAGCGAGCCGTAGCCGCGCGTCAGCGATTTCAGCCGGTCGAAGAAATCCATCACCACCTCGGACAGCGGCAGGTCGTAGGACAGCACCACGTGGCGCGCCGCGTAATGCATGTTGGTCTGCACGCCGCGCTTCTGCAGGCAGAGCGTCATCACCGGGCCGACGTATTCCTGGGGCAGGAAGATGGTGGTCGAGATGATCGGCTCGCGGATCTCCTCGATTTTCGAGGGGTCCGGCAGCTTGGCCGGGTTGGACACCTGCTCGACCGTGCCGTCGCGCAGCCGTACTTCGTAGACCACCGACGGCGCGGTGGTGATCAGGGCCAGGTTGTGCTCGCGCTCCAGCCGCTCCTGCACGATGTCCATGTGCAGCAGGCCGAGGAAGCCGCAGCGGAAGCCGAAGCCCAGGGCCTGCGAAACCTCCGGCTCGTAGTGCAGCGAGGAATCGTTCAGGTGCAGCTTCTCCAGCGCCTCGCGCATCGCCTCGTACTGGTTCGATTCGACCGGGTACAGGCCCGCGAAGACCTGCGGCTTGATTTCCTTGAAGCCGGGCAGCGCCGCCGCCGCGCGCTTGTCGGCGCGCGTGATGGTGTCGCCGACCTTGGCCGCGCGCAGTTCCTTGATGCCCGCGACCACGAAACCGACTTCGCCCGCCGACAGGCTGTCCTTCGGCCTGGACTTGGGCGTGAACACGCCGACCTGCTCGCAGAGAAAACCCGCGCCGCTGCTCATCAGCTCGATCTTGTCCTTGGGGCGCAGCACGCCGTCGACCACCCGCACCAGCATCACCACGCCGACGTAGTTGTCGAACCAGGAGTCGATGATCAGCGCCTTCAGGTTGGCCTGCTCGTCGCCGCGCGGCGCCGGCACGCGTTCGATCACCGCCTCCAGGATGTCCTGCACGCCCTCGCCGGTCTTGGCGCTGACGCGCAGCGCGTTCTGCGCGGGGATGCCGATGACGTCCTCGATTTCCTGGATCGCGTTGGCGGGATCCGCCGACGGCAGGTCGATCTTGTTCAGCACCGGGATGACGTCAACGCCAAGCTCCGTCGCGGTGTAGCAGTTGGCGACCGTCTGCGCCTCCACGCCCTGCGAAGCGTCCACCACCAGGATCGCGCCTTCGCAGGCCGACAAGGACCGGCTCACCTCGTAGGAAAAGTCGACGTGCCCGGGCGTGTCGATCAGGTTAAGCAGGTAGGTTTCGCCGCCGCGGGACTTGTATTCGAGTGCCGCAGTCTGCGCCTTGATGGTGATGCCGCGTTCGCGCTCCAAGTCCATCGAATCGAGCACCTGGTCGCCCATTTCGCGCTCCGACAGCCCGCCGCAGAGCTGGATGAAGCGATCCGCCAGCGTCGACTTGCCGTGGTCGATGTGCGCGATGATCGAAAAGTTTCGGATGCGGCTCTGTGCCATAAGCAAAGAGGGTGCCGCAGCACCCTCCGTAAAGCCGCGATTTTACTGTAAAAACCGGGATCGCCGCCGCGCCCTCAGCCCTTGTCGGTCAGCCCGTTGACCGTGACGAAGGCCACCGAGTCGCCGCGGCGCACCTGCAGGGTAATCACCGCGTTCTTGTCCAGGCCGGCGAGCAGCTTGTTCAATTGCTCCACGCTGCGCAGTTCGGTGTGCTGGCCCTTGTGCACCAGGCTGACCAGCACGTCGCCGCGCCGGACTTCCGCGCGCGCATCCGGGCGCACCTCGGTGACCACGACGCCGTAGGACAGCTTCATGTCCTCCTTCTGTTTCGCGCTCAATTCGGACACGATCAGGCCGAGGCGGTTCGCGGCGGCGGCCACCGGCTTCTGCGGCCGCGGCGCCTCGCGGTCGGCCAGGCGGTCTTCCTCCCATTCGCCCACCGTGATGCCGAAGCTGCGCGGGGCGCCCTTGCGCCAGACTTCCACCTCGACCTTGCTGCCGGGCCGGATGGCCGCCACGAAACGCGGCAGGTCGCTCTGCACGTCAATCTGCTTGCCGTCGAACTTGGTGATGATGTCGCTCGCTTCGACGCCTGCGCGCTCGGCCGGGCTGCCCTTCTCGACGGAGACCACCAGCGCGCCGCGCGGCCGGTCGAGGCCGAACGACGTCGCCAGGTCCTTGGAAACTTCCTGGATCGCGACGCCGATCTTGCCGCGCGACACGCGGCCCTTGGTCTGCAGTTGCGTCTGTACGTCGAGCGCGACGTCGATCGGGATGGCGAAAGCGATGCCCAGGTAGGTGCCGGTCGGGCTGAACAGCCGCGAGTTTATGCCGACCACCTCGCCGCGCATGTTGAACAGCGGGCCGCCGGAGTTGCCGACGTTGATCGCCACGTCGGTCTGGATGAACGGCACCAGGTTGGCGTCCTGCATGATGCGTCCCTTGCCGGAGACGATGCCCGCGGTCACGGTGTTCTCGAAGCCGAACGGCGCGCCGATCGCGACCACCCATTCGCCGACCTTCAGCTTGGACGGATCGCCCATTTTCACCGTCGGCAGCGGCGCCGTGGGCTCGATCTTGATGAGCGCGATGTCGGTACGCTTGTCGGTGCCAATCACCTTGGCCTTGTACTCGCGCTTGTCCGTCAGCTTGACGGTGATCTCGTCGGCGCCTTCGACCACGTGCTCGTTGGTGAGAATGAAGCCGTCCTTGCTGATGATGAAGCCCGAACCGAGCGAGCGGCTCTCCTGGCGCGGGCCCTGCTGCGTTCCGGGCTGCGGGCGCTGCGGCACGAAGCGGCGGAAGAATTCCTGGCCCTCCTCGCTCTCGATGCCCGGAATCTGCGGCACCGCGAGCCGGCGCACCACCTGCGTGGTGCTGATGTTGACCACGGCGGGACCCTGCTCCTCGACCAGCCGGGTGAAGTCCGGCAACTGCGCGCTCGCCTGCGCGGCGGCGGCGAGCGCGAATACGGCAAACCAGGACCTGATCCAGTTCATTCCCTGCACTCCCTGACGCTTGACGGTTACTGCTGCGGCCGCCGGTATTCCACCTGGCTGGCGATGCGCTGCACGCTCGCCGCAGGCGCCTCGCCCACGACGGTGACAATGTGGTTGGCGACTTCCCGGGTGTAGATCTGGAAGGCGCCCAGGCTCGAAGGCCCCGGCCGCACGGCCTCGCTGCGGCCCGCCATCGGCTCGATGAACACCGACACCGCGGCCATGCCGTCGGAATACACCATCTGCCCGACCGGCCGCGATTCGCCGAGCTTGCGGGTCACTTCCGTGACCTTGCGGAAGCCCGGCAGTTCGGCGTTCACCGACCAGCCGGCGCGCGCCAGGTCGGCGGGCGCCACCGCGGCGTCCTCGATGCGCCAGCGCTGCGCCGCATGGCTGGCGCGCACCCGGTCGCGCGGCACGTTGCCGATGGTGAATTCAGCGAAGGTGAACTGCTCGATGATGTTGCCCTTGCGGTCGACCGTGCGCGCCTTGAGCAGCATGCCGCTGCCGGCATCGGCCCACAGCTTGTAGCCGTAGCGCAGCTCGTCCTTCGGCGTCAGGACCACAGCCTCGCAGTCGTGGCCCGCGATGCGCCGCGATTCGCCGCGCGTGACGGTGTAATTTTGCGCAAGGTCGGCGATCTGCGCCGGCAGCACTCCTGGAAACGCGCGCTGGTCGACGCGCCGTTCCACCTTGACGATCTGGCTCTCGGGCAGGTAGCAGCGCACCGTGTCGCGGGTGCGCACGATCTCGCGCGGTATGCCGTCCAGCACTTCGACGCGCTCGATGTCGCCGCCCGGCCCGGTGCGGCGCGTGATGCGCGAGGTCTCGGAGCGCTCGCCTTGCTGGTAGACGAAGGTGCCCGTGTAGGAAAGCTTCTCGGTCGCCTGGTAGATCCGGCGCAGCAGGGCCATGCCGTCGGCGGCCTGCGGCTGCGGCTGGGCGGCGCACAGGCCGCTGCAGAACGCGAGTGCGAGGCCGAAGCCGCGCATCATCGACGCGCGCCGAGCGTGTTTGTGGAAACCGTACGCACGTAGGGCGCAATGCCCTGCAGGGAGTTGCGGGGTGAATAGCCCTGGTGCGCCAGCAGGTAGTCGTTCGCCGTGTCCGGCGGCGCGACCTGCGCTATTTCAGCCGCCGGCGCACTCTGCGGCGCGGCCTTGGCGAGCTGCGGCTCATCCTGCGGCGCGAATGCCAGCCAGCCCACCAGCATCACCGCAGCGAGGCTCGCCGCGGCCGAAAGCGCCCAGACCGGCGCCTGCGCGAACGGCCGCTGCCGGCGCGCCGGCGCCAGCACCGTGGGTTCCTGCGCGATCCTTGCCGCCACGCGCGCGGCGAAGCCTTCCGACAGCATCGGCATGGCGCGCATCGAATCGCCGATCAGGTTGTAGCGGCGCCAGGCGGCGCGCGCCTCGCCTTCGTCGCGCAGCGCAGCGAGCGCCGCGCCGGTCTCGTGCTGCCCGAGTTCACCGTCCATCAATGCCGAGATCTTCGCTTTCATCACCACCTCTTGTCCCGCGCCGCATCCAGCAGCGGCTTCAACCGCTCGGCGATCGCCTCGCGCGCCCGGAAGATCCGGGAGCGCACCGTGCCGATCGGGCAATCCATCAGCTTCGCGATCTCTTCGTAGCTCATGCCCTCGAGCTCGCGCAGCTGTATCGCGCTGCGCAGTTCCTCGGGCAAGGCTTCGATCGCTGCGTTCACGGTGCCCGCTATCTCCTTCGTCAGCAACAAACTCTCCGGCGTATTGATGTCGCGCAGCAACTCGCCGCTTTCGTAACCTTCCGCTTCTTCCGCCTCGATTTCCGTCGAGGTCGGCGCCCGCCTGCCCATCGCCACCAGGTAATTCTTGGCGGTATTGATGCCGATCCGATAGAGCCACGTGTAAAACGCGCTATCCCCGCGGAACGACGGCAATGCCCGGTAAGCCTTGACGAACGCTTCCTGCGTCACGTCTTCGACTTCGCCCGGATCGCGCACCAGGCGCGACAACAGGCGCGCGAGCTTGCGCTGGTACTTTTCCACCAGCAGCTCGAAAGCCCGCTTGTCGCCACGCTGCGCGCGTTCGACCAGCTGCTGGTCGATTTCCCGCTCAGACATGGCCGCCGGCTTCCTTGCCCGACATGCCTATGTGCCACAGACAGTGGCCTTTGCAAATAGTTCGGCGCAAGGACGTTCCCGGGATCATGCCGTCAGTTGCCGCGACGCCACGCTTGGCAGTTTGCCCCAGAGCACCCACAGGCGCAGCAGGCGCATCGATTCGGGCGCCAGCATGCCAGCAGCCACGAACAGCGAACGCCGCCTGGGCGAACGCAGGCGCAGCGCGACCCAATACCGTGTCACCGCAGTGCCGCCCAGAGGTTCAAGCACGGCGAATTCACCATTGGCAAACCTGCACAAGGCCGTGCCCGCCGGCTGGATCTCGATCGTCCGTGGCGAGATTTGGGCGCGCAGCAGTGCGCGATCCCAAGCGGCGGCGGCGCCCAATCCCAGTACGAGGGCCCCCAGAAGCAAGCCAAGCCAACCTGTCAATATTGTCAGGAAACAGGCTGCGGCGCCCGCGTGCGCGAGCAGGATCACTGCTGCAAAACGGTAGGAGGGAACAAGCTCTAAGCGGAAGGACCGGGGGCTGTTCAGCGCTGCGC
>Ga0335083_10009574_pt1 | contig 11748 bp, 11 predicted proteins | sample Lox_Sample_42_FD_206716 | JGI IMG/M metagenome (GOLD analysis project Ga0335083, IMG submission 206716) | Soil microbial communities from Loxahatchee National Wildlife Refuge, Florida, United States - Lox_Sample_4.2 | ecosystem: Environmental > Terrestrial > Soil > Wetlands | place: USA... | reverse complement strand
CAGCAATGGCCTATGACAAGAGCGGCAAAGAGGCGGGGCAAGCTGCTCAGCGATTCACCAGGCCCGTTCCGGAAGCGCAACTGGCTTCAGTGCGCGCCAACGGCGTCGGCTTTCAGAATGCCCTGATCCTCACGCCGGGAACGTACACGGTTCGTTTCGTGGTGCGTGACAACGTGACCGGCAAAGTAGGCAGCGTCACCGCGCCGATCACGGTGGAATAAGCGGTTCCCTCCGAACCCTCCCATTTGCCTCAATCCCTTGCCGTCTCTAGAATGATTGTTTACCCACAAGGCCGGGTAATTCCCGAGAAAAGCTTATGATTCATTTTCCCGTTCCTGAGGCTCTTACTTTCGACGACGTTCTTCTGCTGCCGGCGCGCTCGGATGTAATTCCTGCGCAAGCCAACACGCAGACACAACTCACGCGCAATATCAGCCTAAACATCCCGGTCGTAAGCGCCGCCATGGATACCGTGACCGAGTCGCACATGGCCATCGCGCTGGCACAGCAGGGCGGGCTTGGGATCATTCACCGAAATCTCAGCATCGAGCAGCAGGCAAACGAAGTCGACAAGGTGAAGCGGTCGGAAAGCGGCATGATCGTTGACCCGGTCACCATGCACGCGACCGACCGAGTCAGCGATGCGCTTGAAGTGATGCGCAAGTACAAGATTTCCGGCGTCCCGATCACCGAGCACGGCAAACTGGTCGGCATTCTCACCAACCGCGATCTCCGTTTTGAAACGCGCTTCGACATTCCAATCGACAAGGTGATGACGAAAAAGAATCTCATCACCGTGCCCGTGGGCACCACGCTGGAAGATGCGGAGAAAATTCTGCATGAGCACCGGGTCGAGAAGTTGCTGGTCGTCGACGACAAGTACAACCTGAAGGGTCTGATCACGGTTAAAGACATCCAGAAGAAACTGAAGTATCCCAACGCTGCCAAGGATTCTCACGGACGTCTTCGCGTAGGCGCGGCGATTGGGGCCACTGGAGACTTTCTCGAGCGCGCACAGGAACTAGCCGAAGCGAAAGTGGATGTACTCGCGATCGACAGCGCTCACGGACATTCGACCAAAGTGCTCGATGCCGTGCGGATGGTGAAATCGAAACTGCCGAACGTGGAACTGCTGGCGGGCAACGTCGCCACGTTCGACGGCGCGTGCGAACTAACTCGGGCGGGAGCCGACGGCATTAAGGTTGGCATAGGCCCGGGATCGATTTGCACGACTCGAGTCGTAACCGGCGCGGGCGTACCACAGATTACTGCGATCGCTGAGGCATATCGTGCTACGAAGGATGCCGGCGTTCCCATCATTGCCGACGGCGGCATTAAGTATTCGGGCGATGTGACCAAGGCGCTGGCCGCGGGCGCTAGCGCCGTGATGATCGGTTCGCTTTTCGCCGGTACAGACGAGAGTCCCGGCGAGCTGATCCTTTATCAAGGCCGCTCCTTCAAGTCGTATCGCGGCATGGGTTCGATCGGCGCGATGGCGCAAGGATCGAGTGAGCGCTACTTCCAGAGCACGGACGGCGAGTCTTCCGCCGCGGTCTCCGCCTCGGATGGTGATTCGAACCGCCTCGCCAAGCTCGTTCCCGAAGGCATTGAAGGCAGAGTTCCCTACCGCGGTTCGGTGGCGATGATCGTGCACCAGATGGTGGGCGGACTGAAGTCGGGCATGGGCTACTGCGGTTGCTCCACGATTCCGGAGTTGCTGCAGAAGACGCGCTTCGTGCGCATCAGCGGCGCCGGGTTACGCGAGAGCCATGTGCACGACGTCATGATTACCCGCGAGGCGCCGAACTATGCAATCGAATAGCGCGGTTTATCCAAAGGCTTGGAACGGCTGTTCCAGCCTGGCGCATCCGTGCTGCGGTTTCGCCGCTTGACCTCTGACCGGCACAATGTTTTGAAGGCCTGGATCGCCGCAATCCTGTGGCTGATCGTCATCGCCATTGAATCGAGCACGTTGCTTTCGGCGCACAACACCGGGCGGCTTCTTTATCCCATATTGCATTTTCTTTTTGGCGTCGATCACAGCCACTTCGAGCGTTGGCACTTCTTCTTCCGAAAGGGCGGCCACGTTTTCGGCTATGGACTATTGAGCATTCTGCTGTTCCGCGCGTGGCGTGAGACGCTGCCTGCACTCGGCAATCCGAAGTGGACGGTGCGCTGGGCGAACATTTCGATTCTGGGGACCGTTCTGGTGGCGAGCCTCGACGAGTGGCATCAGAGCTTCCTTCCGTCACGCACCGGCCGCTGGCAGGACGTGGTTCTCGACACCTGCGCCGGCGTCGCCGCGCAGATTCTCACATTGCTCTGGTTCAGGATCTCTTAGCGTTTGGAACTCGATCCTCTTCCCCCTTCGTTCGCGATTTGGGTTTCCTGCCGACTCGTTTGAAACGTCTCTAATTTTCCTGCTTGACAGGCTCGCCGCTTACTGTTACATATTGTAACGCTACAATGACTAACACAAGACAAGCCCGTCTAAAGAACTTGGGAAACGTTGAGCAGGTCGTGATGGACTACATCTGGGCTCACGGTCCTTCGACTTCGGAAGCGTGCCGTGAGGCGCTGGCTTCGACGCGTCCCATGAAGGACTCGACCATTCGCACAGTTCTGCGGCGGCTCGAAGAAAAAGGCTACGTGACGCACGACACCGAAGGCAGAACTTTCATCTACAAGGCATCGGATGCGCGGCAGAACGTGGCCGTTCGCGCCGTGAAGAGCATCATCGACCGCTTCTGCGGAGGGTCGGCCGAGCAACTGGTGCTCGGCATGGTCGACAACGCAGTGCTCGACCGCAAGCAATTGGAACGCCTGGCGCGCAAGATCGCCGAGAAAAAGGACGACAAGTCATGACGCACATCGATGCAAGCTCCGCGTCTACGCTGCTCACGCAACTCGCAATTCCTGCCGCGCGCGCTCTCTTCTTGGCGGCTGGCGGAGGACTCGCGCTGGCCGTGTTTCGCGTGAAAGCCACGTCCCTTCGCCTATTTGCATGGACCGGCATTCTCTACGCCGCCCTCGCCATGCCTCTGCTCGGGCGGATGCTGCCGCCGTTGCCCGTTCCTGTACCTGCCTTCCTCGCGGTCGGCTCCTATCAGCCTCTGTCACAAAGCTCGACGACCGTTTCGTCTGCCGCCCAACCGCTGTACGAGGACGTGCCGGTCGCGCGCGGCGAGACTGTCGAGCAAAGGTCTGGCCCCGACGTTGTAGAAAACATTTCTGTGCCTTCTGTGAAAGGACCGGCTCTGGCGACGACAGACGTTGCAACGCCATACCCGGGGACACCGGCCCGAACTTCGTTCTGGACTTCGATCCAATGGAGCTTGATCGCGACGGCAATCTATGTCGCAATGACATTGCTTCTGCTCGCGCGACTCGTCGTAGGGATCGTGTTCAGCCGGCGACTGGCGCGCAGTGCGCGGACGATTCGAGAGCAGCGTGTAGTTCAGCGCCTTGCGTCTCGCGCCTACGCAAGCGGGCTCGACACCATTCCGCGCGCTGCCGAATCTGAATTGATTTCTGTACCGGTTACGGTCGGCGCATTTCGCTCCACGATCCTGCTGCCGGCCAGTTGGCGCGAGTGGGACGATGCGACCCTCGACGCCGTCATCGCGCACGAGGTATCGCATGTCGCGCGGGGCGACGCTCTTACGCAACGGCTTTCACTTTTGCATCGTGCCATATTCTGGTTCAGCCCGCTCGCCTGGTGGCTCGACCGCCATCTCGCAGATTTGGCGGAACTGGCCAGTGACGAAGCAGCTTTGTCCTGCGGCACCGACCGGAACGAATACGCGAAGACTCTGCTGGGATTCTTCGAAGCGCTGCAAACCGCCCCTGGACGCGTCTGGTGGCAAGGCGTTTCGATGGCGAAGGCAGGTCAGGCTGAAGAAAGAGTGGAAAGAATTCTCGCTTGGAAAGAAGCAAGAGGAGCGGTCACCATGGGTCTAAAGAAATCTATTTCTGTCGCGATCATCGCGATCGCGCTTCCCGCTGTTTACGTTGCGGCGTCGGTTCGCCCAACTTCTCACGACCTGAGTGCGCAGGATTCGCAGAATTCGCAAACCGCGCCTCCAGCGGCCGCGTCATCTCCGAAGCCGAGCGCTGCCATTGCGCCGCCCGCGCAGTCAGACGTCGCGCCTATGCCGTCAGACGAGGCGACTCCGGAAGCGGCGCCGGAACCAGACGCGCCATCCCAACCGTCTCCAGAGGCTGCCGCGCCTTCTTCCGCCCCGCTTGTTGCCCCCATGCCACCGGCGGTCGCGGCTAGTCCGAGTGGCATACCTACACCAGCTCCGAGCGCGGCAGTGGCTCCGGTTGCGCCGTTCAGCACGGCCACTCCGCGTGCCTCATGGAGCGGCCAATCGCCAGCTTCGGATTACTCCGTCGGCCGAGGCTATTCGTACACCTACGGCTACGACGAAGATCAGAGGTTCGTAATCGTCTCGGGCAAGAGCGATTCGCTCACCATGTCAGGCTCGTCCGAAGATGCGCGCCATGTGGAGAAGCTGAAGAAGGTCATCCCAGGGGATTTCATCTGGTTCGAGCGCGACGAAAAATCCTACGTGATCCGCGATCAGGCCACGATCGACCGCGCTCGCAAGCTCTGGGCCCCACAAGAGGAACTCGGGAAGAAGCAGGAGGCTCTGGGCAAGCAGCAGGAAGCGTTGGGAAAACAACAGGAAGAATTGGGCGCAAAGATGGAGCAGATTCGCGTGCAGATTCCCGACATGTCGGTAGAGCTTGACCGCCTGAAGGCGAAGCTGCAAAAACTCGGATCGAGCGCCACGATGGAGCAGATCGGCGATCTGCAGTCCGAGATTGGAGAACTGCAGAGCAAGATCGGCGAGATTCAATCTCACGCCGGAGATCAGCAATCGAAGCTCGGCGATGAGATGGGCGTGTTAGGCGCTCAACAAGGAAAACTCGGCGAGCAACAAGGCGAACTGGGCCGCCAGCAGGGCGAACTGGCGCGGCAAGCTTCACGCGAAATGAGGAAGATCCTCGACGAAGCGCTCAAGAATGGTACGGCGCAGCCCGAGCCGCAATCGGGCGGAATGGCTTCCCTGTAATTTGCCGCTTCTGAACCGCGCGTTTCAAGTCGTTGTTGAATCGCGCGGTTCACCAGCCTGCGTTAACTTTTCTTTTCGCCTGGACTACCTAGCAAGATCACGGCCGAGACGGCCGCGAATCCCGCCGAGACGTAAAACGGCATACTCGCGCCGTAATGCTTCCACAGTTCGCCCGTGATCAGACTGGCTGCGAGAGTTGCGACGCTGGTTATGAAAAAGTAAAGACCCAGCGCGCGTCCGCGCACTTCCTGCGCCACGGTCTCCACGACCAAGGCCTTTAGTACCGGCTGCGTCAGCGCGTAATACAAACCGTAGACGGCCATGGTGATCCAGATTGCGAGAGTCGAAGGCGCTCGTCCGAAGACAAAATAAACGGCTGCGAAAATGAAATAACCGGCGGCCGCGATCCAGCGCCGCGAAAGGCGGTCGCTGAACCATCCCGCAGGCCAGGATCCGAGCGTGTAGGTAATGTTAAAAACCAGCCCGAGGAGCGGCGCGAGCGCGACTCGGATGCCGACGTTCTGCGCCCGCATCACGAGGAACATGTCGCTCGAGTTTCCCAGCGAGAACAACGTCACCGCGAAAAGTACAAGATAGAATGCGGCTGGCAGTCCGTTGCCAATAGCAGGAACTGGCGCGCTGCCCGCGGGTTTAGAGGACTTGATCGTGGTGTCGTCTGAATGTGGGCGTTTCGTTTCGCGAATTCCTAACAGTGCAACGAGAACGGCCAGGGCTCCCGGAATGGCCGCAGCCAGAAAGATCGTCCGAACTCCAAAGTGGGCGAGGAGAACGAGGGCAATGAGCGGGCCCGCGATCGCGCCGGCGGAGTCCAAGGACTGAATGAGTCCGTACGCCGAGCCGAGTTGGTTTTTCCCCACAGACTCGGCGACCATCACATCGCGCGGCGCGCCGCGCACGCCTTTCGCGAGCCGGTCGGTAAACCGAATCAGCAGAATATGCCACCACGCGGTGACGATGGCGAGCAGCGGCTTCACGGCGTTGGCGGCGAAATATCCCGCGACGACGATGGGCTTGCGCCGGTCGATGCGGTCGGTGAGATATCCGGAGAAAAGTTTGGCGAACGAGGCAACGCTCTCGGCGACGCCCTCAATCAGCCCCAGCTGCGCCGGCCCCGCGCCCAACGAGACGAGAAACGCGGGCAGAACCCAGTACGCCATCTCCGTCGCCGTGTCGTTGAAGAACGAAGTGATCCCGAAGGAATAGATGTTGCGTGCAGAGGATGGCTCAGAGGAACTCGCAGACATGAAGCAGTTGTACCACGGCGGAAAGCCGGAAGTCGGAGAGACGACGCAAACTCTCTATGCCACCAATGACTGGCGCCCGACGATCACTTCAATACATCGCGTCGTACTTGGTGACGACCCACTGGCCCGCCTCGTTCTCGACGGTGACGGTGAATAGATCCTGATCAATGCCAGGCTGATTCGGGGCTGCATTGCTTGGCCGCTTGCCGCGATAGTGCAGGATCACCAGGGGCGGCGCATCTTCCCAATCCACCAGTTCCCAGGAGAGCAGCGGGTGCTGCGCCTCGGAAGCGCAGATGTATTTCGCGTATTTCTTGTGGTAGTCGTGCTCCCACTTCGACAGCAGTTCATCGCAGTGTCCGTCGCGCAACTCGTGAAGAAACTTGTTGGCGGCTCGCTCGGTCGAGCGGTCGCGCAGCGGATTCATCTTGATACTGACAGGCAAACCGGTAAGTGGATCGCGATCCTCGGACCGCGCCAACACTGGCCCCTGATTGCTCAGCCACCAGAGGTAGCCGACAAACACCAGCACCAGCAGCGTTCCGGCGCCGACCGCAATGCCGATCTGGGTTTTCGTAAAGGCCATTCAAGAAGTGTATGGAGATGGCGAAAGCGACGGCAAGATTACCAGCGTGAGACGCGAGGGTACATGTACGAATGGGGCGAAGCACCCTGACATCCGCGCGCGATCATTTTTCCGGCATCCGCCGCTTCTCCCACCGCATCCCAAAACCGGAGCGTTGCTTCCAGGACTCTCCGCAGGAGGGAGGAGTTGCCTGACCTTCGCAGCACTTTGTTATCGGCGGCTATCGTCGCGGGCGCATTGTTAGTCGCTTTCGGCGCTCACAAGATTGTCGCAACCATGGGAAAGCGAGCGGCGAGCCAAAAATCAAGCCCGTTGTTCCAGTTGTGGGTGAAGTTCGGACTCGACTCCACCCGGATCATCCTGCCGCTAATCGCGCTGCTTCTCGCTCTGCCTTGGCTGCACCTTGATCAGGCGATTCTCTCCCCCGCAACTCATGCGGTTGGGCTAATGCTGATTGGCGTAATTGGATGGCGCACGGTCAGGATGGTCCACACGATCGAGAGTTACATTGCTCTCCGGCATCCGCTGGCTCATGACAATGTAGTTTCGCGGCGCCTGAGCACGCAGGTGCAGGTGCTGCGCCATATCGCAACCGTCGTCATCGTCATTTTGACGATCTCGATTATGCTCATGACCTTCCCGAATATCCGCCATCTGGGCGAGAGCCTTTTTGCTTCCGCCGGACTGGCGGCGATCGTGGGCGGTCTGGCTGCGAGGTCCACGTTGTCAAATCTGCTGGCGGGAATCCAAATCGCTCTGACGCAGCCAATTCGCCTGGAAGACGTTGTCATCGTCGAAGGAGAATGGGGATGGATCGAAGAAATCACAACCACCTACGTAGTGGTGCGCGTGTGGGATCTTCGGAGACTCGTGCTGCCTCTTTCCTACTTTATTGAAAAGCCCTTCCAGAACTGGACCCGCGAAAGCACCGACCTGTTGGGGACGGTGTTTCTCTATGTGGACTACACCGTCCCGGTGGACGAGGTTCGCAAACAGTTACACCGAGTGCTGGAGTCGTCGGGAATGTGGGATGGCAAGGCGTGGGGACTGCAAGTCACAAATCTGACGGACCGCACCGTCGAGTTGCGCGCGCTGATGAGCGCGCCCGAAAGCTCCACAGCCTGGGACCTGCGTTGTTATGTACGCGAGAAACTGGTGGAGTTCTTACAGGAGCGTTATCCGCAGTGCCTGCCGCGGGCACGAGCCGAAGTCGAAGGACGTGCAGACGGTGTGTCCGCAGTCGCTTGAGCATTTGAAATTGAAGAGTCGATCCACGCTCCGCCTGAAATTAAAAAAGGCACGGCTCAAGTGGAGCCGCGCCCTTTGGAAAACGAAGCGAAACTTATTCTTTTTTGTCGCCGCCCTCAGAAGCTGCCGGGGCGGATTCGCTCTCGACCTGCGCTTGCGCCTCGGCCTCTTCCATCGCCTTCTTGGCCTCTGCAGCTTTCTTGGCGCGAGCTTCTTGTCGCTTCTCTTTCTTCTCGTCGAGAATCTTCTCGCTGCCCAGCAGCTCGAGAAACGCCTTGTCGGCGCCGTCGCCTTTGTTCCAGTGAGTGCGGATGATGCGCGTGTATCCACCCTCACGATCGCCGAAACGAGGCCCGACGGTGTCGAATAACTTCACGACAGCCGCATCCGTCATCAGGTAAGCCGCGGCCAGGCGCCGTGCAGCAAGATCGCCGCGCTTGCCCAGCGTGATCATCTTTTCGACGAGCGGGCGAGCGGCTTTGGCCTTGGGAACCGTCGTCTCGATCCGCTCTTCGAGGATAACCGAAGTGACCAAGTTGCGCAGCAGCGAGCGGCGGTGCGATGTGTTCCGTCCGAGTTTGTATCCTGCAACTTTGTGACGCATTGGGAAACCTCAGTGATCAGTGGCCAGGGATCAGTCATCCGTGGCCAGTATTTCAATCCTGCAACTCGGTCGTCGGCTAGTGGTCCCTGATTTCGAATCACCGACCACTAGCCACTGACCACTTTTCTACAGCTGGTCGTCCGGTCCGTAGGCAGACGCGGGCAACGGTACGTTCGACGTTGGTCCGGGTACGGCGTTGCCGTGCTCGTCGATCTTCATGCCGAGACTCAGGCCCATCGAGGAGAGAATCTCCTTGATCTCGTTCAGCGACTTGCGGCCGAAGTTCTTGGTTTTGAGCATTTCGGCTTCGGTCTTCTGCACGAGCTCGCCAATGGTCTGAATGTTCGCGTTCTTCAGGCAGTTGTAGCTGCGTACGGAAAGTTCGAGCTCTTCGACGGAGCGGTTGAGATTCTCGTTGTGAATCTCAGGCTTGCGATCGTCGGACGACGACGTGCCGGTCTCGATTTCTTCCTCGAAGTTGATGAAGATGTTCATGTGGTCCTTCAGCAACTTCGCCGCCAGGCCAATGGAATCGGCCGGGGTGATCGAACCGTTGGTCCACACTTCGAGCGTCAGCTTGTCGTAGTCGGTGATCTGACCGAGACGCGCGGCTTCGACCGTGTAGTTGCACTTGCGCACGGGCGAATGCACGGAATCGATCGGAATGAATCCGATGCCGAGATCCTCGTCAAAATTCTTGTCGGCGGAAACATAGCCGCGCCCCCGCTTCAGGCGCATTTCCATGTCGAGCTTGCCGCCCTCGCTGACCGTCGCGATGTAGACATCTTTGTCGAGCACTTCGACGTCGCCATCGGCCTCAATCATTCCGCTGGTTACGACACCGGGCTGATCGGCGCGCAGGTAGATCGCCTTCGGCGCGTCGCCGGAAAGCTTGAACGGAATCTGCTTCAGGTTGAGGATGATGTCGGTCGCATCTTCGACCACACCCGGAATCGACTGGAACTCGTGCAGCACGCCTTCCATCTTCACCGCGGTGACGGCCGCGCCTTCAATCGAGCTCAAAAGCACGCGCCGCAGGGCGTTGCCGACGGTCGTGCCGAAGCCGCGTTCAAAGGGTTGCGCCCAGAACATCCCGTACTTATCGGTGAGGGCGGAGGTGTCGACTGCGAGACGTTTCGGTTTCTGAAAACCCTTCCAAAGCATTTGTTTCTCCTTCGGCCGTTTGGCTCAGTGCCGGCTCCCTGAATCGGTCCGGATTCAGGTCAGGCGTCAGCAAAGGCTGATCTGGCACGAAAATTGGACCCAAATTGAGCGATTGTTGATCGGGTGATTGAGTGATTTGAAGTCACTCAATGGCTCAATCGCAAAATCACTCAATGCATTACTTGCTGTACAGTTCAACAATCAGCTGTTCGTTCACCGGCAACTGAATATCTTCACGTTTCGGAAGCGAGAGCACGCGCGCCTTGTAGGCGTCGCGATCCACTTCCAGCCAGCTTGGCATCGTGCCGTGGCTGGCGAATTCCTTGGCGAGTTCGAGTACGGCGAGCTTCTTGCTGTTCTCGCGAATCGAAATCTCCTGCCCCGCGGCCACTTCAAACGAAGGAATGTTGACCTTCTTGCCATTGACGGCAACATGTCCATGGCGGACCAACTGCCGCGCCTGGCGCCGCGACTGCGCAAATCCGAGGCGGAACACGACGTTGTCGAGACGCCGCTCAAGCTGCTGCAGCAGCAACTCGCCGGTTACTCCCCGCGAACGCGCCGCCTTCTCGAAGTAGTTGCGGAACTGGCCTTCCTGCGTGAAGTAGATGCGCTTGGCTTTCTGCTTTTCGCGCAGTTGCAGGCCGTAGCCGACAATCTTGGCCTTGCGGTCCTTCCCATGTTGTCCGGGGGCGAAGTTGCGCTTCTCGATGGGACATTTATCGCTGAAGCACTTTGCGCCTTTGAGGAACAGCTTCATGCCCTCGCGGCGGCATAGACGGCAGACTGCATCGGTATAACGTGCCAAGTTTCTTCTCCTTTAGATGACCGGTTTACGGGTTTGGCTTCACCCTTCGTCCCGGACAAAATCAGTGGGCAGTGGCTAGTGATTAGTGGCCAGCAACCCTTTTCGATTCTTTTGGCCACCGGTCACTGACCACTGGCCACTTGTTCTACACTCTGCGCCGTTTCGGCGGGCGGCAGCCGTTGTGTGGAATCGGGGTAACATCGCGAATCGAGCGCACCTCAATGCCTGCGGCAGCCAAGGCTCGAACCGCCGACTCGCGGCCGGAGCCGGGGCCTGCAACGCGAACGTCCACGCTCCGCACGCCGTGATCCCGCGCCATGTTCGCCGCGTTCGATGCGGCCTGCTGCGCCGCGAAGGGCGTGCCCTTGCGCGATCCGCGGAAGCCGAGCGATCCCGAACTCTTCCACGACAGAACGTTGCCGTTCATGTCGGTGATGGTCACGATCGTGTTATTGAAGGAAGCCTGCACATAGCACAGCCCGTGCGGGACGTGCTTGCGCTCCTTCTTCTTGAAGGTTTTCTTCTTGCCTTTTTTTTCGGGTGTGGCTGCTGCGCCGCCCGCTGCTGCTGGTTTTGCCATAGTAGCCTTAGCTCCTAGCTCTTAGCTTCTAGCTAGGAGCTAGAAGCTGGAAGCTGCTTTTATGTCTTTGCCGTCGCCTTCTTCTTCTGTGCGACTGTTCCTTTGCGCGGACCCTTGCGGGTACGGGCATTCGTATGTGTGCGCTGTCCGCGGACCGGCAGGTTGCGGCGATGGCGGAATCCGCGATAGGAGCCGATTTCGATGAGACGCTTGATGTTCATCGAAACTTCCTTGCGCAGGTCGCCTTCCACCAATCCTTCGGCCTCGATGACCGTACGGATACGGTTGACCTCTTCTTCGCTGAGATCCTGGACCTTCTTCATCGGCTCGACCTTCGCCTCGTCGAGGATGCGGCCGGCGCGCGGATGTCCAATCCCGTAGATGTACGTCAGCGCGATGTTGATGTGCTTCT
>Ga0335083_10009572_pt1 | contig 11749 bp, 13 predicted proteins | sample Lox_Sample_42_FD_206716 | JGI IMG/M metagenome (GOLD analysis project Ga0335083, IMG submission 206716) | Soil microbial communities from Loxahatchee National Wildlife Refuge, Florida, United States - Lox_Sample_4.2 | ecosystem: Environmental > Terrestrial > Soil > Wetlands | place: USA... | reverse complement strand
AGCTTCCAAAGCGGGTGGTCGGAAGATGTCGTTGAATGAATATGAGTAAACGTGGGGAAACAAAAGCGTTTATGCTTTTCTTTTGGGTTCAAGCTTGGTTGATCTCTTGATCCGATTTCCCATGAGACACACCATCTCGGTCCTCGTTGAAAACAAGTTCGGCGTGCTCGCCCGCGTGTCCGGCATGTTCTCCGGCCGCGGCTTCAACATCGACACGCTCAACGTCGCGCCCACGCACGACCCGTCGCTCTCGCGCATCACCGTCGTCCTCAAGGGCGACGACAGCTCGCTCGACCTCTGCATGAAGCAGTTGCAGAAGCTCGTCAACGTGGTCGACGTCGTCGATTTCCACGAAGGCCAGGCCGTCGGCCGCGAACTCGTGCTCGTCAAGGTCAAGGCCGACTCCAAAACGCGCTCCGAGATCATGCAAATCTGCGACATCTTTCGCGCCAAGATCGTCAACGTCGCGCATGACGCCGTCATCATCGAGATGACCGGCGACGATGGCAAGACGGCCGCCTTCCTCGGCCTGATCGAGTCCTTCGGCGTCATCGAGCTCGCCCGCACCGGCCAGCTCGCCTTGAAACGCTGATTTCCCGTGAACCGTGAACCAACAACCGTGAACTAATTTTTTCCCATGCCCGCCAAAGTCTACACCGACCAGGACGCCGATCTCGGCGTTTTCGCCCACAAAACCCTCGCCGTGCTCGGCTATGGCTCCCAAGGCCACGCCCATGCCCTTAACCTCAAGGACTCCGGCTGCAAGGTCATCATCGGCCTTTATCCCGGCTCCAAGTCGCGCGCCGTCGCGGCCCAGCACGGATTCGAAGTCTTCGACACCGGCGAGGCCGTGCGCCGCGCCGACGTCATCATGGTCGGCCTGCCCGACATGAAGCAGGCCGGCGTTTACGAGCAGGACATCGCGCCCAATCTCGCGCCCGGCAAATGCCTGCTCTTCTCGCATGGCCTCAGCATCCATTTCGGGCTGATCAAGCCGCCGGCGAACATCGACGTCATCATGGTCGCGCCGAAGGGCCCCGGCCACATGGTCCGCCGCCTTTACGTCGAGGGCAAGGGCATGCCCGCGCTGGTCGCGGTTGCCCAGGACAAGTCCAAACAAGCCAAGAAGCTTGCGCTCGCCTGGGCCAAGGGCATCGGCTCGACCCGCGCCGGTGTGCTCCAGACCACGTTCAAGGAGGAGACCGAGACCGACCTCTTCGGCGAGCAGGCCGTGCTTTGCGGCGGCGCCAGCGCGCTCGTCCAGGCCGGTTTCGAAACGCTGGTCGAGGCCGGCTACCAGCCGGAAATGGCGTATTTTGAATGCCTGCACGAGCTGAAGCTCATCTGCGACCTGATGTACGAGAGCGGCATCGCCGGCATGCGCTTCTCGGTTTCCGAGACCGCCAAATACGGCGACATCACCCGCGGCCCGCGTGTCATCAACAAGCAGACCAAGGCCGAGATGAAAAAAATCCTGAAGGAAATCCAGTCCGGCAAATTCACCGCCGAATGGGTGAAAGAATACAAGGGCGGCCTGAAAAACTACAAGAAGCTGCTTGCCGCCGGCGAGAAGCATCCGATCGAGAAAACCGGCCAGCGTCTGCGCGGCATGATGCCGTGGATGTCGAAAAAGAACATCAAGGGCGTGCAGGCGGCGTATTGAACTTGATTGAACCACAGAGACGCGGAGAGCACGGAGGATTGATTCTGCGAATCTCTGTGAACTCTGTGTCTCCGTGGTGAAAAAAATCATTTTAGCCACCCGCAAAAGCCCGCTCGCGCTCGCGCAGGCGGCCCTGGTCGCGGCGCATCTGCGCGCGACGCTGGGCGCCGAGACTGAATTGCTCAAGGTCGTCACCACCGGCGACCGGCAGGCGGAGTGGTCGCTCGAGAAGGCCGGCGGCAAGGGACTTTTCACCGCCGAGCTCGAGCAGGCGCTGCAGCGCGGCGACGCGCATCTCGCCGTGCACAGCACCAAGGACCTGCCCGGCGAGATGACGCCCGGCCTCGCCCTCGCCGGCTACCTGCCGCGCGAGGATCCGCGCGACGTGCTCGTCATCCGCGCCGGCCTGTCCGCTCCCGCGACCATTGCCACCGGCAGCCCGCGCCGGCGGGCGCAGATCAAGCTGCTTTTTCCCGGCGCTCAGTTTTCGGAAATTCGCGGCAACGTGGACACCCGGCTGAAAAAAATCGCCGAACGGCACGAGGCCGACGCCACCGTGCTGGCGGCCGCCGGCCTCAAGCGTCTCGGCATCGCCTCCTGGCCGGAGCTTGATTTTCGCCCGCTGGATTTCGCCCGCATGGCCCCGGCGGTGGGGCAGGGAGCGATCGCGGTGCAATGCCGCGAAGCCGATGCGGCGGATTTCGCCGGCGTCTTCGACGCGGCAACGCAGCGCGCGGTCTCGCTCGAGCGCGCCTTTCAGCAAAAGCTCGGCGCCGGCTGCCAGCTCGCCTTTGCCGCGCACGCCACGGCCGACAGGCTTTATTTCTTCCACGAACAAACCGGCCTGCGTACCCTGCCGCTGACGGAGAAGGATTTCGCCGCCCCGGCTGAAACCGCCGTGCGTATCCTAAGATCTTTCGGATTTCAGATTTGAACCACGGAGACACAGAGTGCACAGAGGTTTGCCCTCTATGTCTCGGTGGTTCCATTTAATTTCATGTCTTCAGGCATTGTCTATCTTGTCGGCGCCGGCCCGGGCGATCTCGGGCTCGCCACCTTCCGTGCGCGCGAGCTGATCGCCGCGGCGGACGTGCTGGTTTACGATTATCTGGTTCATCCCGATCTGCTCGGATGGTGCCGCCCCGATTGCGAAAAAATCTACGTGGGCAAGCGCCCGCACCTGCATGCGCTGCCGCAGGAGGAAATTGAAAAGCTGCTGGTGGCGAAGGCGCGCGCCGGCAAGCACATTGTCCGGCTGAAGGGCGGCGATCCGCTGGTCTTCGGTCGTGGCGGCGAGGAGGCGCGCACCCTGGCGAAAAACGGCGTGCCGTTCGAGATCGTGCCCGGCGTCACCGCCGCCCTGGCGGCCGGCGCCTACGCCGGCATCCCGCTCACGCACCGCAACACCAGCTCGGCGCTCATCTTTCTCACCGGCCACGAAGACCCGCAAAAGCATGCGCTGCAAATCGACTGGCGCAGCTACGGCGCGCTGAAAAACGCCACCCTCGCCATTTACATGGGCATGGGCCACCTGCGGCAGATCATGGCCGGGCTCATCGCCGGCGGCTTGTCGCCGGACACGCCCGCCGCCGTCGTGCAGTGGGCCTCGCTCGGGCGTCAGCGCAGCGTCGCCGGCACCGCCGCCACGCTGGCCGATTTGGTCGAAAAAAATCAGCTCGGCGCGCCTGCCATCATTTTTGTCGGCGAGGTCGTGCGCAACCACACCGCGATCGACTGGTTTGAGCACTTGCCGTTGTTTGGCCGGCGCATCGCGATCACCCGCACGCGCGAGCAGGCGAGCGAGCTGCGCGCCAAACTCGAGGCGCTCGGCGCCGAGGTGCTCGAACTGCCGCTCATCCAGGTGGCGAAGAAAATCGATCCACAGACGCGGGACGATGTCTTCGCCGAGTTCGGCAGCTACGACTGGCTCGTCTTCACCAGCGCCAACGGCGTGCGGTTTTTCTTCGACGAGTTTTTCGCCAAATTCACCGATATGCGCTCGCTCGGCCTCATCCGCATCGCCTGCGTGGGCGAGGCCACGGCGACGGCGCTCGCCGCCCTGCATCTGCGGGCGGATCTTGTTCCCGCCACCGCCACCGCCGACGCACTGGCGGACGAACTCGCGGCCACCGGCAGTCTCGACAGCGCCAAGGTGCTGGCGGTCACCGGCAACCTCAACCGCGACACCCTGGTCAAAAAACTTGAGGACGCCCGTGCCATCGTCGATCGCTTTCCCGTTTACCAGACGGAAAAGACCGATCTCGCTGCCGATCCCGCGGCCGAGGATTTCCGCGCCCGCGGCGCCGACGCCATTTTGTTTGCGAGCTCGTCGGCGGTGGAATCGTTCGTCGCCCAGGCGGCGGCGCTGGGCCTGGCAGCGGGCGCCAAACGTCCGCTGGCCGGCAGCATTGGCCCGCAGACCAGCGAGGCGATGAAAAAAGCCGGCCTGCCCGTGGATTTCGCAGCCAAGACACCGGGCTTGGATGCGTTAGTCGAAGCATTAATCAAAAAATTAAAAAATTGAACCGCGGCGACGCGGCGAGCATGGAGCCGGAAATTTTTTTCTCCGTGTCCTTCGTGTCTCTGTGGTTCAAGCTACTTTGATGAAAGTCCCCTTCATCGATCTCGGCCTCCAGCATCGCGCGCTGCGCGAAGAGATTCTGGCCGCGCTGGCCGCGACCTACGATGCCACGCGGTTTATCCTCGGCCAGGAGGTCGAGCAGTTCGAAAAAAACTTCGCCACCACGCTCGGCTATCCGCGGGCGCTGGGCATGAACAGCGGCACCTCGCCGCTGCACGTCGCGTCCGTCTGCGGCGGCATCGGGCCGGGCGACGAGGTCGTCACGACGCCGTTCACCTTCATTTCCTCGGCCTGGGGCATCAGCTATGTCGGCGCCAGGCCGGTCTTCACCGACATCGAGGAGGATACCTACAATCTCGATCCGGCGAAAATCGAGGCTGCGATCACGCCCCGGACCAAAGGGATCGTGGTCGTGCATCTCTTCGGCCAGCCGGCGCGGATGGGCGAGATCATGGCGATTGCGCGGAAGCATGGTCTGTTTGTGGTGGAGGATTGCGCGCAGGCAGTGGGCGCAAACTACAAAGGCACGCCGGTCGGCCTCCTCGGCGACGCCGGCACGTTTAGCTTTTATCCGACGAAAAATCTCGGCGGCTGCGGCGAGGGCGGCGCGTTCGTTTCGCGCCGCGACGATGTCTTCGAAAGGGCCCGGCTCCTGCGCAATCACGGCGCGGCCCAGCGCTATCATCACGACATGATGGGCTTCAACTTCCGCATGGACGGCTTCCAGGGCGCGGCGCTCAACGTCAAGCTGCCGCACCTCGCCGGCTGGACTGCCCGCCGCCGCGCCATCGCCGCGCGCTACCGCGCCGGCATCAAACTCACCGACGCGCGCCTGCCCGCCACGGCCGCCCACGGTGAATCGGTCTGGCACCAGTTCACCCTCCGCCATCCGCGCCGCGACGCCCTGCGTGCACATCTGGCGAAGCATGACGTCGGCACCGACCTGATTTATCCCGTGCCGCTGCACCTCCAGAAAGTCTACGCGCCGCTCGGCGGATGGCGCGGCCTGCTGCCCGTGGCGGAAAGCATCTGCGACACCTGCCTGAGTCTGCCGATTTTTCCCGAGCTGACCGACGCGCAGGTGGACCACGTGATCCACAGCGTCAATTCGTTTTGACCAATGTAAATTCTGTTCCGGCGGCGCAATGCAGGCTGGGCAACGCCCGATTTTTTCCTAAAGGTCACGCATTATGGCGAAGCAAACCACCGGAACGATCGGCATTCTCACCGCCGGCGGCGACTGCCCCGGGCTCAACGCCGTCATCCGCGGCGTGGCCAAGGCGGCGATGCATTACGGGCTCAAGGTCGTCGGCATCCAGGACGGTTTCCGCGGGCTGGTGGAGAACCGCACCACACCGATCGACAACAAGCTCGTCAGCGGCATCCTCACCCAGGGAGGGACTTTTCTCGGCAGCAGCCGCGACCGGCCGCACAAGATGAAAGTCAACGGCCGCACCGTCGACCTGACCGGCGAGGCGGTGAAAACCTACCACAAGCTCAAGCTCGACTGCCTCGTCTGCCTCGGCGGCAACGGCACGCAAAAAAGCGCCTGGCGCCTGCACGAGCGCGGCGGCCTCAACGTCCTGACCCTGCCCAAGACGATCGACAACGACGTCGCCGGCACCGACATCACCTTCGGCTTCGATTCCGCCATGGCCATCGCCACCGAGGCGATCGACCGGCTGCATACCACCGCCACCAGCCACCAGCGCGTGATCGTCTGCGAAGTCATGGGCCATGACGCGGGCTGGCTCTGCCTCGGCGCCGGCATCGCCGGTGGGGCGGACGTCGTCCTTATTCCGGAAATTCCCTACGACCTAGAAATCGTCGCGCAGCATCTCCTGCGGCGGCGCCGCGCCGGCAAGCGCTTCTCCATCATCGCCGTCGCCGAAGGCATTATTTCACAGCAAGAGGCCCGCGCCCGCGCCGACGCGCTGCACCGGCCGGGCGGACAGACCGAGGCGTCCGACAGCGTGCCCGGCGCGGTCTATCATGGCATCCATCTCGTGCAGGAGCCGGTGGCGAGCCGCCTGGCCCGGCAGCTGCAGCAGCTCGCCGGGCTGGAGGCGCGCGTGACCTCGCTCGGCCACGTGCAGCGCGGAGGCACGCCGACCGCTTTCGACCGCCTGCTCTGCACCCGCCTGGGGACGAAGGCGGGCGAACTGCTGGCGAAGAAGCAGTACAATATCATGATCGGGCTGAAGGGAAACGACTGTGTGCCGGTGCCGCTGCAAAAGGTCGTCGGCATCAAGCGCGTGGTGCCGGTCGATCATCCCTGGATCAAGACCGCGCGCCTTGTCGAAACCTGCCTGGGCGACGAGGATTAGCCTTTAAAAAACGCAAAAGCATGCCGGCACAGGCCCGCGCTCACCGGCAGATTCTCCGTGCGCTGCGCCGTTTTCCGATTAGAATCCGCCGCATGATCGACGGCATCCGGTTCAAAGTCTGCGGCCTCACCTCGCTGGTCGACGCCGAGTTTGCCGACCGCTGCGGCGCGGACTATCTCGGATTCATTTTTTATCCGCAGTCGCCCCGCGCCATTTCCCTGACGCAGTTTCGCGCCATGCAGACGCAACTGCCGCCGCGCAAAAAGGTCGCCGTAAGTGTGGAACCGTTGCTCCAGGACCTGGTGACCCAGGCCGCCGCCGGCGCCGATTTTTTTCAGATTCATTTTTCCCACGATACACCGCTGGAGAAGATTCGTGCCTGGTCGCAGACCGTCGGTCCGCGCAAGCTGTGGCTCGCGCCGAGGCTTCCGCCGCACTTCGACGTGGCCACGGCCTGGCTGCCGCTGGCCGACACCTTCCTGCTCGACAAGTTCGATGCTGAAAAATTCGGCGGCACGAGCCAGACCGGCGACTGGGACAAGTTCTCCCGGCATCAACTGGCGCACCCGCGCCACACCTGGATTCTCTCCGGCGGTCTCGGCCCGGACAACATCGTCGCGGCGCTGGCGAAGAGCCGGGCGCGTTTTGTCGACGTGAACAGCGGCGTCGAATCCGCGCCGGGCGTGAAGGACTTCGAAAAGCTGAAGAAATTCGTCGTGCGGTTACACGAACGCGAAAGCTAGTGCGCCTTCGTGTTCGAGCAGGCGGCGCTTGAGCTCGGTGCCGTAGCCGAAGCCGGTGAGCGAGCCGTCCGCCCCGATCACGCGGTGGCAGGGAACGATCACGCAGATGGGATTCGTGCCGTTGGCCCGGCCGATGGCGCGCGGCGAGCTTCCGAGCTCGCGGGCGATTTCGCCGTAGCTGCGCGTTTCGCCGAAGGGAATCCGGCGCAGTGCGGCCCAGACGCGCTGCTGGAACGCCGTGCCGGCCGGGGCCAGCGGCAGGTCGAAATCGCGGCGCTGCCCGGCAAAATAGGCGATCAGCTGCTCGCGTGCCGCCGCCGTGCAGGCGTCATCGGCTTTCAATGGGGGCGAGTTCAGAAACGACTGCAGCCGGTCCGTATCGCCGAAGGCGGTGGCGACGACCGCGCCGGTGTCGTCGACCGCAACCGAAAATTTGCCGAATAAGGTGGAAAAAGATGAGCAGGGAAGATTCATGGAGCGGGTTGGTTCAATTGCCAGAGGTGAATGGTCGCAAGACTGCGATAGGGTGAAAAGACCGCCATGAGGCGGCGCGTGGCGTCGAGATCGGGACGTTCGTCGAGCTTGAACAGCGATTGCAGGCCGCTGGTCACGCCGGTGTCGCCCAGCGGCAGGCAATCGGCAAAACCGAGCGAACGCATCAGCAGATAATTCGCCGACCACGCGCCGAGCCCGTGCACGGCCAGCAGCGTGCGCTCGGCCCGCGTGGCCGACATGGTTCGCAGCGCCTTGAGGTCGAGGCCGCCTTCCGCGACGAGACGAGCCGCGCCGATGATGTAGGCGGCCTTCTGCCGGGAAAACTGCAGCGGCAGCAGATCCGCCGGTTCGAGGCGGGCGACGTCTTCCGGCGTCGGCGGCGCGTACAGTCCTTCCGCCAAAGGCCGGCTGGCCCGTTCGATCAGGCGGCGTTTCAACACGCAGGCGAAAGCGAAGTTGATCTGCTGCCCGATGATGCACCAGAGCAGACCGTCGAAGACCGAAGGCGTCTGGCTGATGCAGAGCCCGGTGCGGCCGGCGACGAGACGCGCGAGGCCGAGCCGCCGGGCGAGGCGGGCAAAAGCGGCCCCGTCCTGGTCGAGGCCGAGCCGGCTGACGACCACAGCGTGAGCCTCCCAGGCCGAACCGGCGGAGATTTCCGCGCGGACGGTTTCCGGTGAAAGCTGCAATTTGAGCAGCACCGGTTCGCAGTCCAGCTGCACCGCCGCGGTATAAACGTCACCCTCCAGCCGCTCGGTCAGGCTTTGCGGATCGCGGCCAAGCATGCGCCGCAAATAGGGCAGGGGATAGCCGGGCGGCAGCGCGAGTTCGAACGAACGCACCGGGCGCAGATCGCGATAGGCGGCGGGGGTGAGGCCATTGTATTGGCGGAAATGCTCGTGAAAAACGGAGAGCGAGGCGAAGCCGGCCGTGGCGGCAACCTCGGCAAGACCGGCGTCGCCGGAACGCAGTTGTTGCTTCGCAAATTCCAGTCGCGCGCGCAGGAGCAGATCGGCGGGCGTGGCATGGTAATGCTGGCGGACGAGTTCGAACAGCCGGGTTGCGCCGAAGCCGGAGCGCCGGACCATCGCCCGCGCGTCGCTGAAAGCCGCGGGATTGGCCCGGACCTCGGCCACGAGCGATTCGATGGTTTCCAGCACCGGGTCGGCGCCGCGGGCAAAATCATCCGGGTGGCACTTCCGGCAGGCCCGCAGGCCGGCGGCGCGGGCGGCCTCGACGGTCGGGAAGAAGCGGACATGCTGCGGCTTCGGCTTGCGCGCCTTGCACGAGGGCAGGCAGTAGATGCCGGTCGTGCGCACGCCGACGAAAAACCGGCCGTTCCAGTTCGCGTCGCTGGCCAGGAAGCGGTCGTACATCGTGGCATGGGTCATGCGCATGCCACGAACCTAGCACAGGTTGCCGGACCTGTCGTCCGGATTTCTCCGGCGCAATTTTATCCGGCCGGAGGATCGGAGCTGGCGGCTCGACAGGCGCGGAAACGCGCGCAAAATGAACCCATGCCCACGCTCTACGAAAACCTCCGCGCCCACATCGTCGCCGCCATGAAAGCGCGCGACAACGCCACCGTCACGGTGTTGCGCACGGCCGACGCCGCGATCAAGCGCGCCGAAATGGACCAGAACAAGCCGATCGACGACGCCCTCGTCATCGCCACGCTGCGCAAGGCGGTCAAGAATCTGACCGACGCCAAGGCCGAGTTCGAGAAGGGTGGGCGGGCCGACCTGGTCGCGGCCAACGAGGCCGAGATCCGCATCCTGGAAAAATACCTGCCGCAGGGGCTCGACGCCGCCCGGCTCGAGGCGCTGATCACCGGCGCGATCAAGGAAACGGGCGCCCAGTCGAAAAAGGAGATGGGCCGGGTCATCGGCGCGCTCAAGAAGCACCCGGAGGCGGCGCTGATCGATTTTTCCGCCGCGAGCAGGCTCATCTCCGCAAAACTGCCGTGACCGCCGGCGCACGGTCGCCGCGGCGGCCGGCCCGTCGCAAAACCGGCTCGCTGACGAGCAGGCATTCCAGGCCGAACGGCAGGTAGCCGGCGTAGCCGAGCAGGGGCATTTCAAAAACATGCCAGCGGTCCGCGTAGGGCACGGTGTAGATCCATTTCGCCGCGCTGTGCACATTCCATAGCTCCCAGAAAAAACCGCAGATCAGCGCCGCCACCGCCCACGTCGCCGTGCGGCGCCAGTCGCCCGCCGCGACCTCGGCTCCCGGTCCCGGCCGGCCCGCCGCGATGCCTTCCCCCACCGCAAGCAGCAGCGGAGCCGCCCAGATGGCGGGATAAAATTGTTGCGGCTGCGCGCCGGTCAAAACCAGCGCCGCCGCCGAGGCAAACAGGAGCAGCCAGCCGGTGGCGCGCCAGCCCATCCAGCGCCAGGCCGGTCCCGCGGCGCAGCGCGCCTGCCAGCGCGGATGCGCATCCAGCCATTCGCTCACCGCCGACACCGCCGGCAGGACGGTGGAGAAACAGAGCGTGGCGTTGGCCGCGTAGGAGGCCGGCCCGAAACCGGCCACGCCGAGATAGTGCCAGTTGCGGACAAAACGGTTCAGCCATTCGAACATCCACCAAAACGCCGCGCTGGCGGCGAACAGCGCCAGCCAGGTTCCCGGCGCGCACCGCATCAGGCAGGTGCCGGCGCGCCGCTGCGTCAGCGCGTTGACGCTGACGATGAAACCCAGCCAGAGCGGAAAAAACGTGTAGCGTTGCGCCGGCGCGAACCACGAAAAACGGGTCCACGCCAGGATCCACCATGCCGCGGTCCACGCCAGCGCCGCCCAGCCCCATCGTGGAAATGGCCCGCGCACCGACGGCTTCGCCGGCGGTCCAGGCGGCATGGCCGGCCCCGGCGCGCCCCGCCGCCCGAAGATCCACGGCGCAAAAATTGCGGAAAGCGTGGCCACGATCGCCACCGCCGCCGCCCAGGAAAAGCGCGGATAGTCCGTCGGGATCTTCAGCGGCGGAGGGAACTGAAAAATTTCGCCCAGATCCCGGCCGCCGAGCCATGCGCCGGCCAGCGGCAGGGCCGCCACCGCCGCCAAAATAGCGCATGTCCTTTCCGCACCGCGTCTGTCTATGTCCGGCATGATTTGAAATTTTCTTAGACATTCCTCGCGACTGGACCGCAGGCAAGACATCCGCGAACTCGTGCGTGCTCGCCGTGGCCTGGGTAGAAGGTGTTTTTGCCGTCTTTTCCGGCAAAAAATGGCGCGTTTCGGTCAAAATATGCTGAGCGAAAGCGGCGCCGGGCGGTTAAGATCAGGCCCATTCTTTCTTCCCATGGCCACACTATCCGATCGCCTTTCTGAAAATATCGCCGGCGCTTACTACGTCGACTCCTCCTGCATCGATTGCGACCAATGCCGCGTCATGGCGCCCGATTTCTTCGCGCGGAGTGACAACGGTTTTTCCTTCGTGAAACGCCAGCCGGCCACGCCCGAGGAGGTCGCCATGGTGGACGAGGCAATGAACTCATGTGCCACCGCCTCCATTGGCAAAGAAGGAGCCTGAGCGGCAGCTTCCTGCAACGACGCCTGCTCGGCCCGGCGCGCAGCCGGCGCATGCTGGTCACGCTGCACAATCATCGCATCCTTGAGATTTCCGCGCGGCGGCGCAGCGTCTCCCAACGTGCGCGACGCGAAGAGGCGCGTCTGTTTTTAACCTGACGCAGGCCGGGCGAGAATGCCTCCGGCATCGGCGCGATCCGCCAGATCGACTTCGTAAAAACCGGAAGGGCGCTGTTCGTGAAGATTGCAAATTGTCTGCGTTAACTGCTGCGGGCAAATTTGTTAGAATTTTTTCGGCGCGTTTCCCGTCTGTCAGGCCGCGGTAAAACTGCGCGGCGGGTTTCCCGGCGATTGACTCGGCTGCACGCGACGATAGCTCCGCATGCCACTACCCCAATGAAAAACACCCTTCTGCGTT
>Ga0335083_10009571_pt1 | contig 11749 bp, 11 predicted proteins | sample Lox_Sample_42_FD_206716 | JGI IMG/M metagenome (GOLD analysis project Ga0335083, IMG submission 206716) | Soil microbial communities from Loxahatchee National Wildlife Refuge, Florida, United States - Lox_Sample_4.2 | ecosystem: Environmental > Terrestrial > Soil > Wetlands | place: USA... | reverse complement strand
CTTAACTTTTGGGGAAAAGTGCAAAGGTCAAAGGGCAAGCCACAAAGTGAACTTCATCTTTAACTATAACTTTGACCTTCGGCCTTTGAACCTTGTCCTTAACTTAGCTTATGAATTCCAATTATGAAGCAAGCCTGTCCTTTGCGCAGCAAAAAGACAGAGATGATTCTTTACAATCCTTCAGATCCGAATTTTATTTTCCCCGGCACAAAAACAGAGATGCTATTTATTTCTGCGGGAATTCGCTTGGCCTTCAGCCAAAAAATGTAGAACCTGCGATCAAACAGGAATTGAAAGACTGGCAAAACCTGGGGGTAAGTGGCTACCGTGATGCAAAAAATCCATGGTTATTTTACCAGCAAAATTTTTGTAAGCCAATGTCTTCTATCGCCGGGTGCCTTGAACAGGAGGTAACGGTGATGAATAGCCTCACCGTGAACCTGCACCTGATGATGTTATCCTTCTATCGCCCTACCAAAGAAAAATATAAGATCATTATGGAAGCAGGAGCCTTCCCATCTGATCAATATGCCATGGAAACCCAGGTTCTCTTCCATGGCCTTGATCCTACAACATCGATCATAGAAATTCAACCAAGAGCCGGGAAAAAAATTATTGAGGAAGAAGACATTCTCTCGGCCATTGATCGGCATAAAGATTCAGCAGCACTTCTTTTATTCGGAGGGATTAATTATTACAGCGGACAATTGTTTGATATCAAAAAAATAACTGAGGCTGCACACGTAGCCGGTCTGCTTGCAGGTTTTGACCTTGCTCATGTTATCGGGAATGTTCCATTGAAGCTGCATGACTGGAATGTAGATTTTGCAGTATGGTGTTCATATAAATATTTAAATGGAGGGCCCGGATCGGTTGGTGGAGTTTACATTCACGAGAAATATGCAAAAGATAAAACGCATACACGTTTGGGTGGCTGGTGGGGAAATGATGAAAAAACAAGATTCAAAATGGAAAAAGGATTTATTCCAAAAAATGATGCTAGCGGATGGAACCAGAGTACAGCACAGGTCTTCAATATGGTTTCCTTAAAAGCTTCCCTCGAATTATTCGAAACTGCAGGTATGACAAAACTCCGTGAAAAAAGCTGCGAGCTCACTGCTTACTTATTATTTCTGCTAAGTCAACTGAAAAATATTCAGTTTGAAGTCATCACTCCTGAAAGCCCCAATCAGAGAGGCGCTCAAATATCTCTTTTTTTCAAAGAAAAAGGAAATGAAATTCATCAAAGAATGATTGATGCAGGAATTATTTTGGATTATCGCGAACCTGGTGTGATCCGGATAGCTCCTGCGCCCCTGTATAATTCTTTTGAAGATGTATATAGATTTTATGAGATCACAAAAACTTTCGATTAAAACTTATAGGCAAGTCCGATCGAAGGAAATTGCAACAATAATTCATATCTCCATTCCGCATTCACAAAAAACTTAGGAGTAATATGAGCTTCTACGCCGACCCCTGCAATAAGCGATATCCCTGAAGATTTAGTTTCTGTCTCATCCGTAGTCCATATAGTCGGATATTCTATTTCATCGAGAAATGCATACCCAAAACCAAAATACAAATACGGCTGTATTATTCCGCTCGTAAAATTGTATTGAAAAGTAAATGGAATACTATAAACCAAGTGTCTTGTAGAAATATCATAAGGATGATTTGTGGGACCCAGCTCTGAACGTACTGATAGCGTATTTGAATAGTGAACCCCAATGTTTAAATATGCATTTTTATTGATTTGTGGAGAAGAAAATCTTAATGAAATATCCCCTGTGATTTGGCTCTGCTTCCCTAATGGCATGCCACCTGCATAAACAAATAAATCAGTTTTGAATTTTGTCTTGTGATAATAACTGGTTACGGAACTGCCCGGCGACACGCAATGATCCACATCGGTCATAAATTTCCCCATCTCTTTCTCGGCATAAATCAGACTGTTTGAACTATTGTATAATTCCGGGCATGAAGCCGACAATAGCCGCATTTTTTCCAGGTAATTCCCTTGCTGCTTTATTTCACCATTAGCTGTATATATTGTATTGAATAAAAACTGGGAGCTGTCATGTCTCAAAATAACATAAAAAGATTCCTCGCCTTCTAAATAAACATACAAGTCATAATAACCTTTGATCAACTGCTTCGCAAAACAGGTTTTGAGGATGGAAGAATCACCATTTGTCTTCTTAAAAGAAATCGATTTATATACATTCCCATTATCATAACCAAAACCCGATATCTCGCCGGACCTGAAATGATTAACAGTCGAAGATGACTGATCATTTTTAAAAGCTACCTGATCTACCAGGTCTTTTTTGATTTCTTCCTGCAAATAACCATGAACCGTATCCTGATTGTTTTTTGTAATGTATCCGGGAGTGAACTTTTTCTGGGCAATTCCTGAAATAAAAAAAAGGATTGCTGAAAGGGAACAAATTAAAATTTTCATATGTCAGATCATTTAGGGATAAAAAAATAAAAATAGGGAGTATCCAATAATTATAAAAAAAATAGAGAAGAAATTGCAAAACTTGATATCGATCAAAAGAAAAACTACAGGTATCCACTTAGTTCGCGGTGATATGCGATTGCAGATGCTTTTGCTTTTTGTGCGAAGTCTTCTTTTTCTGAATCATAAATAATATCCCGGCTCACATTCACCAATAATCCAATGTCTTTATTCATTGCTTTTTGAGAAATGGTTGCCAGGCTTCCACCCTGTGTTCCAATACCAGGAACCAGGTAGAAATGATCAGGCGTCAGCTGCCTGATTTTTTCAAAATATTCAGGCCGGGTTGCGCCAATGACAAACATTGTATTTTCGGTTGTCCCCCACCGTGAAGTTTTTCTTAAAACCTCTTCATACAAATATCCTTTCCCGGTTTCAAGCAATTCAAAGTCTTTAGCACCTGAATTGGATGTTAGTCCCAATATGATGGCCCATTTGTCTTGATACTCCAGGAAGGGACGTATACTGTCTTCACCCATATAAGGAGCAAGTGTGATCGCATCAAAACGGAGCGTTTCAAAAAAGGCCCTGGCATATTGAGAAGATGTATTGCCGATATCTCCCCTTTTGGCATCTGCAATTTTAAAATGAGTGTCAGGAATATAATCAACCGTTTTTTGCATAGCCTCCCATCCTTTCAGGCCCAATGCTTCATAGAATGCTGTATTGATTTTATAGGCAATGCAATGCTCCCTTGTGGCATCAATGATTTGTCTGTTGAATTCATAAACAGGATCAGGGTGAGAAAGCAGGTGTTTGGGGATCCTGGCAAGATCAGTATCCAGCCCCACACAGAGATATGATTTTTTCAGGCGGATCTGTTCAACCAGTTGCTTTCTGTTCATTCAAATAATTTCACGCAAAGAAAAGAAAAAGAGCAGACTTTGAAAAAGACTTATCAATCATCAGCAGACCCTTTTTTTCATTTCTTCAGCAATTGCCCGGGCATCGGCATCCTGTTTACCTAATTCGCCAATGATATTCTGGTAAGATCTTTCATCCCTGTTCTGACTTAGTTTGAATACATGCTCAACGGAAATAATTTCAATTTCGAATGCGATGATCGCCTGCATCATTTTTTTCACATATTCTTCATCCATTTTTTGCACAAGGGCTGGTGAATGCAGATTGTTTTCAAATTTTTCCGTTAACCCGGTCAGTATTTTCAATAAAGATTCTTCATCTAAAAATCTTAGAATGCCTTTTGCATGAACTGCCTGGTAATTCCAGGTACTTGCGGTCTGTTTGTTTTCGTACCAGCTTGCACTCACATAAGTATGAGGTCCGTAAAAAATGGCCAATACCCGTTGATTTTCTGAAAAAGCATTGGTATGCCCCTGTTTTTTCATTGTATGCGCAAGCAAAAATAATTTATCTTCTTTCTCCTTAAATAATACCGGGATATGTGTTGCTACGGGCTGGCCATTTTTATCAGCCCCACATAAAATAATAAAAGGATGATCATGCATGAATGCAATAACCTCTTTCTGATCGGACGCTTTGAAATATGGGATATCGTACATCGTGAATGTAAAATGTAAAAACTGATAGCCGTTTTTTTTATTATGCAACTATTTCGGCTACTTTTTCAACTTTAATATTTGCATTGATCATGGAAATACTCCTGACAGCATTCCCTGCAAATTCTGAAAAAGCTTTTCTGGAAATCGAATCATCACCCATCATAATTGGAACGCCGCTATCACCGCCTTCCCGAATATTTTGAACGAGTGGAATCTGGCCCAGGAATGGAATATCATATTCTTCTGCCAGTTTCTTCCCACCTTCTTTTCCAAAAATGTAGTATTTGTGAGCAGGCAATTCTTCGGCTACAAAATAACTCATGTTTTCTACCAAGCCCACGATTGGTACTTTCAATTGTGCCTGTCCAAACATGGCAATGGCTTTTTTTGCGTCTGCCAATGCTACATCCTGAGGAGTTGTGACCACAACGATTCCGGTGACCGGGACAGTTTGCATCAAAGTGAGATGAATATCTCCTGTGCCGGGAGGCATATCAATTACGAGATAATCCAATTCATCCCAATCTACATCAGTTACAAACTGCTTGATTGCACTGCTTGCCATTGGCCCCCTCCATACTACCGCATTTTTTTCATCTACCAAAAGTCCGATACTCATCAGTTTGATACCATATTTTTCCAAAGGAACGATCATTCCTTTTTCTCCAACATTCTTCATCATCGGCCGTTCGCCACGCACACCGAACATGATGGGCACACTCGGTCCGTAGATATCTGCATCGAGCAAACCCAGTTTTGCTCCATCCTGCGCCAGAGCTAATGCAAAATTTGAAGCGACGGTACTTTTTCCCACACCCCCCTTTCCGCTGACGACTGCAATAATATTTTTTACTTTCGGCAATATGGCCTGAGCATCTGCCCGAATGGAATTTGTATGAGCAGTAAATTTTACATTTACTTTCGCATCCTTATTTACCAATGTCTGAATAGAACGAATGCATTCATTTCTGATCAAATCTTTCAACGGGCAAGCAGGAGTTGTGAGCACTACTGTAAACGAAACATAATTCCCTTCTATTAAGATATCTTTTACCATATTCAATGTGACGATATCTTTACCAAGATCCGGTTCCTGAACATCTCCTAAAGCCTCTAAAATTTTTTCCCTGGTCATGCGAAATTTTTTGTTAAAACTTAATTTTCAAGCAAAATTAATCAATGCTATCCTTACTTTGTTTACGATTTACGTTAATAAAGTTTACCTTTGTAATTGCAAATCGGTCATTGCTCTTTAAAGCTGGTTGGGTTCATATATTTGTAAATATTATCGACCCTTTTTAAGAGCCATGATGCTGATCATAAACAGCTTGTCAGGGCCAAACAGCTACAGAAAAAAACAGTGAGCAAGGAATAAACTGAACCAAAAGCAGGCCTGATGAAAAAAATTGTACTATATTTCTTATTACTCTCCGCACCTTTTGCTGTGCATGCCCAGTTCGATAAACTGAAAGATTCTGTAGTTCAGTTTTATGGTATCGTCATGACTTCCGACAGCCTGAGAGGAATTCCGGCCGTAAGTATCATGGTCAAAGGCCAGAATCGTGGTACAATTTCAAATGACCAGGGTGTATTTTCCATTGTTGTTATGAAAGGGGATAAACTTGAATTCTCCAGTATCGGTTATAAACCAGAACTCATAGACATCCCGCGTAATCTCGAGGGCAATCAGTATAGCATGATTAAATTAATGGTAACAGATGCACAGTATCTTCCTGTAACCATTATCAAACCGAGGCCTACACGGGAACAATTTGAAAGGGATTTCGTGAATACGAAGGTGGCCGACGACGATATTGAAATAGCCCGTCAAAATACCGATGCACTTAAGCGAAAATTACTGTCCAGATCCCTTCCTGCAGATGCCACAGAAGCTGCAAATTATTACCTGAAACAAAGTGCAAAAAGTTATTATTACCAGGGACAGGCTCCTCCACAAAATATCTTTAATCCATTGGCCTGGGCCGATTTTATTCAGGCCTGGAAACGAGGGGATTTCAAGAATAATAATTAGAAATCCTGATTCAATTTATTTTCCCCAACGTAGATTTGCCCTCCTTACCAGGGTATGAATTATTTCCAAACAATTGATTATTTATTCACCCGCCTGCCAATGTTCAGCAGGATAGGAACTGCTGCCTTCAAAAAAGATCTGACCAATACCCGGTCCTTGTGCGAGTTTCTCGGTAACCCGCATACGAAATTTAAGTCGATTCATATCGGAGGAACCAATGGAAAGGGTTCGACAAGTCATATGCTGGCATCTGTTTTTCAAACGGCAGGATATAAAACCGGGTTATATACTTCACCACATTTGAAGGATTTCAGGGAACGGATCAGGATCAACGGGGAAATTGTGGCCGAAAATTTTGTCGTCGATTTCGTAGATAGAATTAAACCCCTGATCGAATCGATAGAACCTTCATTTTTTGAAATCACAGTGGCCATGGCTTTCGAATATTTTGCGTTGCACCAGGTCGATATTGCAATAATCGAAGTAGGGCTTGGAGGCAGGCTCGACAGTACAAATATCATCACACCCGAATTATCAGTAATCACCAATATCGGATATGACCATATGAATATGCTGGGTAATACTCTGGATAAAATCGCTTATGAAAAAGCCGGCATCATTAAAAAAAATATACCAGTTGTGGTTGGAGAAGATCATCCGGAAACACATTCTGTTTTTGTAAATAAAGCCCGTGAAGAAAATGCTCCATTGAGTTTTGCCGACAAAAAGCGATTTGTTGCCGATTGGAGATTTGAAAAACAGGAACTGGTCGCAGAAGTCACTTCAGTACATTCCAATGATAAGCATTATTATTACCTGGATCTGAATGGCATTTACCAGGTAAAAAATTTAATTACAGTGATTGAAGCGATAAATATATTGCAACAATTAAATTTTAATATATCAGAAGCACAGGTTCATAGAGGATTGAAGCATGTAAAAAGATTAACAGGCTTTCATGGTCGATGGGAACTTGTTCATGAACAACCAAGGATCGTGCTGGACGTTGGACATAATGAAGATGGCGTACGCGAAATTGTCAGGCAAATCGAGATCACAGATCATGAGGAATTGCATCTTGTATTAGGAATGGTAAAAGATAAGGAAACAGAAAAAATATTATCCTTGCTTCCCAAACAAGGTCATTATTATTTCACGAAAGCCCAGATTCCAAGGGCATTGTCGGAAGAAGAGCTGGCGAAAAAAGCAAAAGATTCGGGGCTAAACGGGAATCACTATTCTCATGTGCAAATCGCATTACAGGCTGCAGTCAGTCATGCTAATAAAAAAGATCTGATTGTTGTTTGCGGCAGTGTATTTGTTGTTGGCGAAATAGATATGAGCGCAATAGCGTTCTGATTTGTTTCAATATTTTAATTCTCCCAATCTTTCCAAAGCATAAAAAAGCGCAGTTGCATGCATGCTTTGAATGATGCCATTATTTTTTAATAATTGTTTTACTTCCTCTAGAGTAAATAGATGTACTTCAATTTCTTCATTGTGATCCAATTCCTGATTTTGCACATAATACCCCCCGGTAGCAAGAAACATGTGCATCCAGTTATTATTTGTAGAAGGGTTGGATGAAGTTTTGCCGAGATATTCATATTTTTTGAAACGGTAACCCGTTTCTTCCAGCAATTCCCTGGCAATTGCTGCTTCCAGCGAAGCATCAGTATCGTCTACACAACCTCCGGGGATTTCGTAATTAGTAAGTCCAAGTGCATGACGATATTGCCTTTCCATAATGATTTTTCCGTCCTCCGTCAAAGCAACAGCGGTAACCCAGGTTGGGAATTCATATACGTAATATGGGTCGACGATCTTTCCTTCCTTCGTTTCGCAAACATCTTTTCGTATCGTAAACCAACTGTCCTTAAAAAGATATTGGGATGATATTGTTTTCCAGCTCAGGTCTTTCATATTTACCAATTATTTCGCTCACGAAGGGTAGTGATATGTGCCACATGATGCTTGCCATGCCAGGCATACATACCCAGCAGGTACCACAATGTAAAAGTTTTATTGTGCTCAGGATGTATAACAGTACGTTCCCAAAACAAATCAGGAAAATTTTTCAGAAGCGCATGCCAGCGGGTATGCAATGCGTAAAGGAGGGTTATTGAAATATTTACCGGGATTTCTTTTACATCTTCCAGTTCAGCCCAGAGTTTTTCTTCATATGGACGTATCGAAGGATTGTTTTCGGTTACTCCCAGTTTAAATCTGCAATAAGCATTAATATGACTGTCTGCAATATGATGTATTACCTGTTGTATTGTCCAGCCACCTTCACGATAAGGAGTATGTATTTGTGCTTTATCCAGGTTCAAAATTGCATTTTCCACTCCTTGTGGAAGAAATTTAATATCGTGCAACCAGGCTTCTTTTTGTTTTGTAGAAAAAGGCTGCGGTTCGTATTTGCCGATAGGATAGCGAAGATCCATTGTCATATAAAGTAATTAGTGATTCAACAGATTTTATTCTCCTCTCAAAGCATGGCCGGTAAGATGAATGAATACATCTTCCAGGTTGGCCTGCTTGACTTCCTTGGGACGTTCAAATCCTGTGGCCACGAGTTTATCTATTAATTTATCAGGCGTATCCATCGCAATGATTTTTCCGGAATCGATAATTGCCACCCGATCGCACAGTATCTCCGCCTCGTCCATATAATGAGTGGTGATGATCACCGTTGTTCCCCGGGAACGGATATCTTTCACCAGATCCCATAAATTTCTTCTTGCCTGCGGATCCAAACCTGTTGTCGGTTCATCCAGAAAAATAATCCTGGGTTGATTGATCAATGTGGTGGCAATGGAGAATCGTTGTTTTTGTCCGCCGCTAAGCTCTTTATATTTTGCCTTTGACTTATCCCGGAGATTGACCATGTCGAGCAATTCACGTGGCTTCACCTGCTGATTATAAAGGCCGCCAAACAATTCAATCAGCTCTACCAGATTCAGATTGGGGTAATAGCCGGAGGTTTGCAATTGTACGCCGATGATTTTTTTTATTTCATCGGGTTTTTTATCCAGATCGAATTCGTCAACTGTTACGGAGCCGCTTGTTTTTTCACGAAGTGTTTCAATGATCTCCAGTGTAGTGGATTTTCCAGCGCCGTTTGGACCAAGTAGCCCGAATATCTCTCCATTGTAGACATCGAAGCTGATGCCTTTTACTGCTTCAAAATCGCCATATTTTTTGACAAGATTACGAACGGAAATAATTGCCTGTTGAATCATAGAGAGGCAATTTACGTCATTCAGTTTTAATTTGAAGACAGGAGCCGTAGCCGGGCAAACATGAGTCGACCACTCCGGGGCCGGAGTGGTCGACTCATGATAATCTTATTTCCCCGCACAGGGGTTTTCACAGCAGTATTACACTATTTTATTTACTGTGAATTGAGGAAGCTATTGAAATATTTCCCTCTGTTACAAGATCCAATAATTTTTTAAATCCTGGTTCACTGGGCTGGGGAGCATCATAGTTAATGATTCGCCCATTTTTATCTGCGATAACATATTTAGGAACCCACAAAACCTTGCAATAAACGGCTGGCAAACTGGTGTAGCCTGCTAGATCTGAAACCTGTATCCCTCCAAACTGATGTTTTATCATGGATTGTTTCCAGTCATTGATATACCTGTCTAATGAAACTGAAATAAACTGAATTGAATCTGATTGATATCGCTCAATCATTTTTTTTAAAGCGGGAATATTTTCTATGCATGGTTTACACCAGCTGGCCCAAAAATCAATCACTAAATATTTGCCTTTATACGAGCTGAATTCAATAATATTCCCGGAACTATCTTTCGAACTAAGATCATATACGGATTTTATGTTACTTAAACGTTGATCAAATTCCTGGTCAACCAGCGGGTTGGCTTTTCTGAATTCATTGTCATCAGTCAGAGGATACACATACAACAAAATATCATGACCCAATGAACTTTTTTTTACCTCATCTCCTAAAGCAGTAAAAAGCATTTCAATGGTATCAACAGACAATCTGCGCCTATGCCACCATAAAAGATATGCGCTTAAATATGAATCCGGATGTCCTTTAATATATCCGATATCCAATGTTCTTATCTTTTGACTAATGGAATCGTATCTCTTACCATACTGGCTCAACTGCTCTTCAAGTGCAGGGCTGGAATTGATGCTTGAAAGCCGATTCAATGACCTAAGCTTATTGTAATACTCCTCCTTATATGTTAGTTCCAAAGATTTTTTCTTGTCCCAGGTTTCTTTTTCAGCTTCTGACCCGGATCCGGTTATGACGTAGTGAAACGGATCATCGATTTTATAAGAGAGAAACATGCTTTTGGGCTCCAATAAAAATCTCACTACACTTGAATCATCAAAATTCTTGTTCTTAATATCAGTCCACAAGATTGCTTCACAAGCGATGCTAACCGTTCCCGAAAACGAAAACCTGCCTTTGTTTAATCTAACGGTATCGTAGTTTAGTAAATTATTTACTTCATTATACATTAAAACGATAGAACCGGTATCCTTCCCGATAATCTCACCAGTCAGGTTAAATCTTTGGCTTTGCGAAGTCTTCTGGCAATTGCAATTCTTTATCGAGAGGGTGAGAAAAATAATAAACAGGGTTGTTATTCGCATCCTTATCTGTTAAAAGTCAACTATGCTTAATAAATTAAGCTAATTTCAAAAACCAAAGATGCATGATTGCTATGAAATCCATAAATTTATTGATTGCATATTCAATGAAATTCATTTTTCTGTCATTTATATTTCTTACCTGCATTGAGGGCAAATTGAATTCCCAACAAATATCATCTTCATTTGAACTCGCCGGTACAATAAATGTCGATACAGGCCGGATTGAGTTGTTACCAGAAGGCGATATTTCATACTATCCTAGTGGTATTAAACAACTGACAGCAAGAATAAAAAATGGCCATTTTGCATTCGCCGGAACTATCTTATATCCTTATGGGCTTCGACTGATATTAAGGAGCAGCGGTAACTACATCTCAAATTATTTCTATTTAGAACCAGGCAGGCAAAAAATTGTTTGCAATGCTGATTCTATCCGGGAAACTCCTCAAATTATTAATCATACGATGACCGAATATCGTACTAACTACTTACCCGCCGTTGCTGCAATAAAACAAAAATTTGATGTTTATGAAACTTTGAATGATGAACTGAAAGCAATGCTGTTTCATTATGCAAAGAAAAGACCATATTCTTATGTAGCGCTCTGGGAAATCGTGCGTCAACTACATAGTGGCTATGACCCCCTTCTCGATTCTGCATTTATGGAATTAAGTCTTGAAATCAAGAAGTCTATAACCGGAAAAGCATTATCAGGAAAATTATACGCTGCAATAGTTCTTCAAATTGGGTTAATTTTTCCAAGATTAGAGTTATTGGATACGAATAACAGGAATGTAATTATTCCTGGAAAGAATTCATCCAAATATATATTAGTTGATTTTTGGTTCAGCCATTGCATGCCATGTTTGCAGCAAGTTCCAAAATATAAGGAAATATATCAGCAATATAGCCAGAAAGGATTTGAGATCATCGCAATTTCTATTGACAATAAAAAAAATATTCCGGCATGGAAAAATGTGATCCGCGAAAAGAATATGAACTGGATTCACTATCTCGATATGGATGGAA
>Ga0335083_10009570_pt1 | contig 11749 bp, 8 predicted proteins | sample Lox_Sample_42_FD_206716 | JGI IMG/M metagenome (GOLD analysis project Ga0335083, IMG submission 206716) | Soil microbial communities from Loxahatchee National Wildlife Refuge, Florida, United States - Lox_Sample_4.2 | ecosystem: Environmental > Terrestrial > Soil > Wetlands | place: USA: Florida... | reverse complement strand
CGAAGCCGCGGAAAGCGTAGATGACGGTGAACGCGAGGCCGCACACCCAGCGGAAGACGAACGACTTGAGCTCGAACGGATCGCCGAGCGCGCCGACGTAGTGCCAGCCGCTGAAGATACCGGCCGCGACGAACGCCCAGCAGAAGGTGATGAGGCGAGCGCGCGCGACCGGGATGGGTTCGGCGAAGAGGCGGATGATTTTGGCGCCGAGCGCGAAGAGGACGACGCGGAAGGCGATTTCTTCGTAAAAGCCGGCGCCGACGGCGAGGACGATGCCGGCGAAGACGCCGGGCGCGTTGCTCGTGACGGCCGCGGTGTCGGCGGCGAGCCGGAGCTTGCCGACGACGTAGCCGGCGGCGAGGCGCATGGCGACGGCGTAGAGCACGGCTTCGGCGGCGGCCCACGCGAAGCGCTGCCAGCGGAGCTCGCGGTGGCGCCCGAGCACGGCGAGCACGGTGACGAAGACGACGCCGATCGCGAGCGTGAGGCCGCTGTACTTCAAGAGATCGTTGTCGGCGAGCTTCACGAGCTCGAGCGTGACGATGTCGGCGGCGTTCCGCACCGGCAAGAAGACGACGCCGAGGTGGTAGACGACGAAGAGCGGCAACGTGAGCGCCAGATCCGACCAGGGGTCGCTCTTCGACGCCTGTTCGGGGGCTGCTACGGCTTCGGCCACGTCGGCTGGGACGCGAGCCTACGTCAGCTCGGCCGAAGATTGTAGACGAGCCAGAGCACCAGCACGACCCAGCCGAGCACGATGCCGACGAAGGGTCCGTCGTGGAGCATCTCCTGCGTCGGGCTCTCGGCCTGCGGACGGTTCTTCACGATGTGAAGGAAGCGGAGCACGCCGAGCACGACGAACACCGTGCTCACCCACAGGTAATCGCTGTGAAAGAACTCGCGCGTGTGCGAGTCGAGCGTGTAGGCGAGGTAGGCGGCGACCGTCGCGAGCGCGGAGAGCGTGAGCGCGAGGTCGAGGCCGCGGCGCGTGTACGCTTCGAGCGAGGCGCGCTGGGCGACCGCGTTCGCTTCGGCCGCGGCGAGCTCGTGACGCCGCTTGCCGAAGCCCAAGAAGAGGGCGAGGAGGGCCGTGCAGGCGAGGAGATAATTCGAGATTTGAATGGCCGTCGCGTAGCCGCCGCCCATGACGCGGAGCACGAAGCCCGCCGCGATGCACGCCACGTCGAGGTAGGCGACGTGCTTGAGCTGGAACGAGTACCAGACGTTTTGGCCGAAGTAGACGAGGGCGACGAGCGCGAACGCGAGCCCGAGGCTCAAGGACCACGCGAGCGAAACGACGACGAGGCCCGCCGAGAGCGCATACGCCCACGAAAGCGGCACGAGGCCGGACGCGATGGGCCGCCGGCGCTTGACGGGGTGAACGCGATCGGCGTCGCGATCGGCGATGTCGTTCATCGCGTAGACGGCGCCGGCGAGCAGACAAAACACCAAGAAAGCCGAGGTCGCGCGCGTGAGGACGAACGGCGAAAACATCTCCTTCGCGAAGACGATCGGCGCGAGGACGAAGACGTTCTTCACCCATTGATGCGGGCGAACCGTGCGCACGACGCCGGCGATTCGGCGCAGCGTACTCGGTCGAGCCTCGGGGGACGCCACCACGTCCGCGCTTTCTGCCGGCTGCTTCAAGAAGGCACCGGCGACGCTAGCCGGTGAGTCGCGCGGGGGCGAGTGAATTTTGGCGGAAGTCTGCGAAGCGGGCGCGGACCGCGTAAGCTTTTGCCCGTCGTGGCGAAGGTCAGCCCGGAAGAAAGACATCGAGAGCTCGTGAACACCGTGCGTCTGCACGACCACCGCTACCACGTGCTCGACGACCCGACGATCTCCGATCGCGAGTACGATGCGCTTTACGCCCAACTCCGCGCGCTCGAGGCCGAGCACCCCGAGCTCGTGACGCCCGACTCGCCGACGCAGCGCGTGGGAGCGGCGCCGCGGAGCGAGCTTCGGACGGTGGCGCACGTCGTGCCGATGACGTCGCTCGACAACACGTACGACGCCGAGGAGCTCGGCGAGTTCGTGCGCCGCGTCGGCGACGGGCTTCCGAGCGGCGCGGAGGTCGCGTTTTGCGTGGAGCCGAAGCTCGACGGCGCGAGCATCGAGATTCTTTATCGCAACGGCAAGCTCGAGGGAGGCTCGACGCGCGGGGACGGGCTCGCCGGCGAGGACGTGACGTTGAATCTCCGGACGATGCGTTCGCTGCCGCTCGTCATCGATTACCGGGAGCCGCTCACGCTCAGGGCCGAGGTGGTGATTTTTCGGCGCGATCTCGAGCGGATCAACCGCGACCGCGCGGCGCAAGGCGAGCCGCTCTTCGCGAACCCGCGGAACGCGGCGTCCGGCAGCTTGCGCATGCTGGACCCGCGCGTGGTCGCGAGCCGCGGCTTGCGCGCGATCGTGTGGCAAGTGGTCGAAGGCGAGAAGCTCGCGCCGACGCATTCGGGCGCGCTCGCGCGGCTCGCCGAGCTCGGCCTCCCGACGCACCGCAAGGAGCGCCTGTGCACGAGCCTGCCGGAGCTCTTGGCGGCCGTGCAGGCGCTCGACGCCGAACGCCGCGAGTATCCGTACGAGACGGACGGCGCCGTCGTGAAAGTCGACGCCTTCACGCAACAGGCGATTCTGGGCGCGACGGCGAAGTTTCCGCGCTGGGCCATCGCGTACAAGTTCGGGGCCGAGCAGGCGACCACGCGCGTGCGCGACATCATCGTCGGCGTCGGACGCACGGGCGTGCTCACGCCGGTCGCCGTCCTCGAGCCGGTGCAGCTCGCGGGCACGACCGTGTCGCGCGCGTCGCTCCACAACGAGCAGATCATCGGGCAGCTCGACGTGCGCATCGGCGATCAGGTGACGATCGAGAAGGCGGGAGAAATCATTCCGCAGGTGGTGAGCGTCCTGCACGGGGCGCGCGACGGCGAAGAGCGCTCCTTCGTGATGCCCGAGAAGTGTCCGGTGTGCGGCACTCCGGTCGAGCGCGTCGCGGGCGAGGTCGCGGTGCGCTGCCCGAACCGGCGCTGCCCGGAGCAGGTCAAAGGCGCGATTTTTCACTTTTCGCGGCGGTTCGCCATGGACATCGACCGGCTTGGCGAGGCTCTCATCGAGCAGCTCGTCGCGCGCGAGGTGGTCAAGGACGTGGCCGATCTCTACGTGCTCGACGCCGAGACGCTCGAAGGGCTCGAGCGCATGGGCAAGAAGAGCGCGGAGAACGTGCTCGCGTCGATCGAGCGCTCGAAAACGCAAACGCTCGATCGCTTGCTCACCGGTCTCGGCCTCGAGCACGTGGGGCAAGTCGCGGCGCGTCAGCTCGCCGAAGCCGCGGGCTCGCTCGAAGCATTGCTCGCCTGGAACGAAGAGCAGACGCTCGCGCACGTCTCCGCCATCGCGGGGTTCGGACCGAAGCTCGTCGAGAGCGTCCGCGCGTACCTCGCCGATCCGGAAGCGCGCGGATTGCTCGAACGGCTGCAAAAGCTCGGCGTTTCTCGCCCCCAACCGCGTCACGAGGCGACGATCGGTCCGCTCACCGGAAGCTCGTTCTGCGTGACGGGCGTGCTCTCGCGCCGGCGCGAGGACGTGCACGCCGACATCCGCGCGCGCGGCGGCGAGGTGCACGACAAGATCAAGCAGGGCACGACGTACCTCGTGACCGGAGAGAAGGTCGGCAAGGCGAAGCTCGACGCCGCGAAGAAATTCGGCACGAAGGTCTTGAGCGAAGCCGAGCTTGAGAGGATGCTCGAAGGCTCGTGACCCGAGCTCAGACGGTGAAGGCGGTGTTCGGCGCGATCGCGGCCGTCGCCAGCGTCGTTCTGACGGTTTCGGTGGCGCTCGGCGATCGGCAAGGTCCGGCACGCTGCCCCGAGGGTCTCGCGCCCGCGGGAGCGCGCTGCTGCGGCGTCGGTCAGCGCTCGAGCCTGGGTCGCTGCGTGGGGAAGCCCATTTCCTGCGCCGAAACGCAGACGCTGACGGCCGACGGTTGCGTGGCGCCGCCCAAACACGTCGCCTATCCCGGCGGCAAGGCCGTCCTCGGCTCGCCCGATTGGGAGGGACACGAAGCGCGCGCGCAGGCGAGCGGCGTCGTCGGACCGTACGAGCTCGATGCGTTCGAGGTGACGCTCGTTCGCTATCAAGCGTGCGTCACGGCGCACGCCTGCGACCCTACGAGCATCGCCGGCGAGCCCGGTGAACCGGTGCGCGGCGTGACGCCGGAGCAAGCCGAAGCCTTCTGCCGCTTCGCCGGAGGTCACGTGCCGAGCGGTGCTGAGTGGGTGCTCGCGGCGATGGGACACGACGCACGGCGTTTCGCGTGGGGCTCGACGGGCCTCGTGTGCCGGCGCGCGGCGTACGGCATGGTGCACGGGCCGTGCGCCGAGGACGCGACGGGCCCGGAGCTCGCCGGCTCGCGTCCGGACGGTGCGTCACCCGAAGGAGCCTTCGATTTGAGCGGGAATGTAGCTGAATGGACGCGCGAAGCGAGCGGCTACGTCGCGCGCGGCGGCTCCTTCCGCGCCACGAACGCAGGCGAGCTCAAGAGTTGGTCGGAGGAGCGCACCGGCGCTCGCGCCGACATCGGCTTTCGCTGCGCATACCCGGGCAGGAGCACCTCGCGATGACCGCAGCCGTTCTCTCCACCGGTACCGAGCTCACGCGCGGTGAGCTCGTCAACACCAACGCCACGTGGCTCGCCGACGCGTTGACCGGTTTGGGTTTCGACGTGGTCGCGCTCGACACCGTGGGCGACGACGAGCCGCGCCTGCGCGCCGCCTTCGCACGCCTCGGCGCCGAGCACGACGTGCTGGTGTGCACGGGCGGCCTCGGACCGACCACGGACGATCTCACGAGCGCGACGGTGGCGGCGCTCCTCGGCGTGCCCCTCGAGCGCGACGCGGCGTCGCTCGAAGCGATCCGCGCGCGGCTCGCGCGTTTCGGCCGGACGCTCAGCGAAACCAACGCAAAGCAGGCCGATTTCCCGCGCGGTGCGACGATTTTGCCGAACGCTTGGGGCACGGCGCCGGGCTTCGCCGTGAAGCTCGAGCGGGCGCTCGCGTGTTTTTTGCCCGGCGTGCCGAGCGAGATGGAACGCATCTTTTCGACGCACGTCGTCCCGCTGCTCGAACCGTTGCCGCGCGCGCGCCGGCATCAAGTGCGCCTGCGCACGTTCGGGATGGCGGAGTCCGAAGTGAACGACCGCTTGGCGGGGATCGAAGCGACGCACGGCGTCGTCATCGGTTACCGCGCGAGCCTGCCCGAGATCGAGGTGAAGGTACTCGCGGAAGGTACGAGTGCGAGCGACGCGGAAGGGCGCGCGCGCGCGGCGGCCGACGAAGTGCGGAACCGCCTCGGACCGATCGTGTACGCCGAAGGCACGACGTCACTTCCGGCGGTTTTGCTCGAGCTGATGCGACGGCGCGGACTCACGCTGGCGCTCGCGGAGTCGTGCACGGGCGGCCTGGCCGCGGAGCTCCTCACGAACGTTCCCGGCGCGAGCAAGGTGTTTCTCGGCAGCGCGGTCGCGTACGCGAACGAGGTGAAGACGGCGTTCCTCGACGTGGATCCCGCCCTCCTCGCGGCGCACGGCGCCGTCAGTGCCGAGGTCGCGAGCGCGATGGCCGAAGGAGCGCGTGCCCGCACCGGCGCGAGCATGGCGCTCTCGTTTACCGGGATTGCCGGGCCCGAAGGCGGCACGCCGACGAAGCCGGTGGGCCTCGTGCACATGGCGGTCTCGCATGCCGACGGGACGCGCGCCGTCGAACGCGTTTTTCCTGGGACGCGCGAGCAGGTCCGCCGACGGGCCGTCTTCGCGGGGTTTTCCCTGCTGCGCCGCGTGATTCTGGGCGACGCCACGTAACGAGGCTCTCCGCCTCAGGTCACGCTCTCACGCCGACGCGGCGCCGAGGTAGCGTCGCGCGAGGTGCCGCTCGAACGCGGCCGTATCGAGCGGACGGCCCGTCGCCTGGCGAACGAGCGCGTCCGTTTCGAGCCGCGAACCCTGACCCCAAACCTTCTCGCTGAGCCACGCGTCGAGCGGCGCGAGCTCGCCCCGTTCGAGCGACGGCCCAAGATGCGGGACTTCACGGGCGGCGGTTTCGAAGAGCTGCGCCGCGAGCAGCGCCCCGAGCGTGTACGTCGGGAAATAGCCGACCAGCCCGGCAGGCCAGTGGACGTCCTGCATGCAGCCGTTCTTGAAGTTGCCGCGCGTCGAAATGCCGAGCAGGCGCTGCATGCGCTCGTCCCACGCGTCCGGCACGTCGCGAACGTCGAGCGTGCCGCGCACGAGCGCGCTCTCGATTTCGAAACGCAGGATGATGTGGCACGGGTACGTCACCTCGTCGGCGTCGACGCGGATGAAGCTCGGCGTCACGCGCGTCGCGAGTGCATGGAGATTCGCCGGGTCGAAGGCGCCCGGCGTGCGGCGCGCGTTGTCCGGGAACGCCTCCGCGAGCAGCGGCGCGACGAAGGTCGCAAACTCTCGGCTGCGCGACACCTGCATCTCCAAAAACAGGCTCTGGCTCTCGTGCACGCCCATGCTGCGCGCGCGCCCGACGGGCTGACCGAGCCAGCGCAGCGGCAGGTGCTGCTCGTACTTCGCGTGCCCGGTTTCGTGGAGCACGCCCATCATCGCCTTGGCGAAATCCGCGTCGTCGTAGCGCGTGGTGATGCGCACGTCCTCGGGTACGCCGCCGCAAAACGGATGGTGACTCACGTCGAGCCGGCCGCGCTTGAAGTCGAACCCGAGCCGGCGCATGAGCTCGACGCCGAGGCGCCGCTGCCGCTCGGTCGGAAAGGGCCCGAGCGGACGCACCACCGTTTCGCTCTTCTGCTTCTCGACGACCCGCGCGATGAAGCTGGGCAAGAACGCGCCGAGCCGCTCGAACAAGACCGCGATCGCCGCGCTCTTGGCACCGGGCTCGAAGCCGTCGAGGAGCGCGTCGTAGGGCTCGAGGCCGAGTTTGTCGGACAGCGCTTGCGCGACCTCGCGCTTCTTCGCGAAGACCTCGCGCATGTACGGCTCGAAGGACGCCCAGTCGTTCTCGGCGCGGAGCCGCCGCCACGCTTGCTCGCTCTTCGATTCGACGAGCGACGTCGCTTCCACGAGCGAGCTCGGCAGAGCCGTCGCGCGCACCCAGGTTCGCTTGATTTCCCGGAGATTCGCCGCCTGCCACGCGTCGAGCTCGCCCGCCGCGGCTTCGGCGGCCGCGATCCAGTCGCCCATCTCGGGTTTGACGGATTCGTCGTGGATCAAGCCGCGGAGGGTCGCGAGGGCTTCCCCGCGAGCGTCGCCGCCGCCCTCCGACATCATGGTCGCTTCGTCCCACGCGGCGATCGCCTCGAGGTGCTCGAGGTGCGCGACGCGTTTTTGTTGGCGTTCGAGGGCGGCGTAGGACATCGCGATCGGTCCTACCACGCCGGACACGGGAGACCTCCCGTTCCGGCGGGTGAACTCAGTTCAGCGCGGAGGCGCTCCTGCCCGAACCGCGCGCGCCGTCTCCGGATTTGCTGAACGTGAGCTCGGAACCGTTGCGGCCCACGAACACCGTTTCGCCCGGCATGAACTCGCCGGCGAGGAGCCGCCGCGCGAGGCCGTCCTCGAGGTGCTTCTGGATCGCGCGCTTGAGCGGGCGTGCGCCGTACTGCGGATCCCAGCCGAGCTCGCCCAGGAGCTCCTTCGCCGCTTCGCTCACGTCGAGGCCGAGATCGCGCTGCTTGAGCCGCGCGGCCACGTGCTCGAGCTGAATGTCCACGATGCGGCGGATCTGTTCGCGACCGAGCCGCTTGTAGACGACGATCTCGTCGAGGCGGTTGATGAACTCGGGACGAAACTGTCGCCGGAGCGCATCTTCGACGGCGCGCGTGCTCGCCCGCTCGCGTTCTTCCGCCGAGAGATCACGCCGCTCTTCGATGGCGGTGAGCTCCGCGGTGCCGATGTTGCTCGTGAGGATGATGACGGTGTTCTTGAAGTCGACGGTGCGGCCCTGCCCGTCGGTGAGGCGCCCGTCGTCGAGCACCTGCAAGAGCGTGTTGAAGACGTCCGGGTGTGCCTTCTCGATCTCGTCGAAGAGGAGCACGCTGTAGGGCCGGCGCCGCACGGGCTCGGTCAGCTGCCCGCCCTCCTCGTAGCCGACGTAGCCGGGCGGCGCGCCGATCAGACGCGAAACGGCATGTTTTTCCATGTATTCGCTCATGTCGATGCGAATCATCGCGTGCTCGTCGTCGAACAGGAACTCGGCGAGCGCGCGCGCCGTTTCCGTCTTACCGACGCCGGTCGGACCCAAAAACAAGAACGAGCCGACCGGTCGCCGCGTGTCGCCGAGCCCGGCCCGCGAACGTCGCACGGCGTCGGCCACGGCCGCGAGCGCCGGGTCTTGCCCGACCACGCGGTGACGCAGGTTTTCCTCCATCGCGAGGAGCTTCTGCATCTCGCCCTCGAGCATCTTCGACACCGGCACGCCGGTCCACTTCGAGACGATGGCCGCGATGTCTTCGTCGGTGACCTCTTCACGCAAATAGGAGCCGTGCTCCTGCACGCGTCCGAGCTCCGCGCGCTGCGCTTCGATGCGTCGCTCGACTTCCGGGATGCGCCCGTAGTGGATCTCGGAAGCACGTCCGAGATCGCCGCGCCGCCGCATCTGCTCCTCCTCGACGCGGAGCTCCTCGAGGCTCGCCTGCGACTCACGGATGGTCTCGATGACCTCCTTCTCCTTCAGCCACTTTGCCCGCATTTCATCGCGTTTGTCGTTGAACTCGCCGATCTCGCGCAGGAGCTCTTCGAGCCGCGCCTTGCTGCTCTTGTCGCGCTCGCGCTTGAGCGCTTGCTCCTCCATGCGAAGCTGCGTGAGGCGACGATCCAGCTGGTCGATCTCGACCGGCAGGCTGTCGATCTCCATCTTGATCTTGCTCGCGGCTTCGTCGACCAGGTCGATGGCTTTGTCGGGCAAGAAGCGATCGCTGATGTAGCGGTGACTCAGGGTCGCGGCGGCGACGAGCGCGGCGTCCGTGATGTGGATGCCGTGGTGCACCTCGTAGCGCTCCTTCAACCCGCGCAGAATCGCGATGGTGTCTTCGACGCTCGGCTCGCTCACCATCACGGGCTGGAAGCGCCGCTCGAGCGCCGCGTCCTTCTCGATGTGCTTGCGGTACTCGTCGAGCGTGGTCGCGCCGATGCAGCGGAGCTCCCCGCGCGCGAGCGCCGGTTTCAGCATGTTCGCGGCGTCCATCGCGCCTTCGGCCGCACCGGCGCCGACCAGCGTGTGGAGCTCGTCGATGAAGAGAATGACGGCGCCGGCCGACGTCTCGACCTCCTTCAGCACGGCCTTCAGGCGGTCCTCGAATTCACCGCGGAACTTCGCGCCGGCGACCAAACTCGCGAGATCGAGCGCGAGGATGCGCTTTTGCTTGAGCGACTCGGGCACGTCGCCGCTCGCAATGCGGTGCGCGATGCCTTCCGCGATGGCCGTCTTGCCGACGCCGGGCTCGCCGATGAGCACGGGGTTGTTCTTCGTGCGACGCGAGAGCACCTGCATCACGCGCCGAATCTCTTCGTCGCGGCCGATGACGGGGTCGATCTTCCCGCGCTGCGCGAGCGCGGTGAGATCTCGCGTGTACTTCTCGAGCGCTTGGAACTTCCCTTCCGGCTCCTGATCGGTGACGCGCTGGCTACCGCGGATTTCCGCGAGCGTGCGCACGAGCTTGTCGTACGAGAGCCCGTGGCGGTCGAAGACGGCTTGAACGTCCTTGTCCGAGCGCGCCGCCGCGAGCACGAAGTGCTCGACGGACACGTAATCGTCCTTCATGCGCTTCGCTTCGCTCTCGGCGTTCGAGAGCAGCGGCGTCGTCCGCCTGGCGAAGCTCGGCTCGGCCCCGCCCGAGACCTGCGGCAGCGTGTCGATGCGGGCGCTGAATTCCTTCACGAGCTCGGCGGGCGAGGCTCCGGCCCGCTCGACGAGCGCGCGGCCGATTCCGCCCTCCTGCTCCAGCACGGCGACCAGCAGGTGCTCGGGGATGAGCTCCGGGTTGCCGCGCTTGGTCGCCAGATCGACGGCGGCGCGGAGGGCTTCTTGGCTTTTCGAGGTGAGGCGATCGAGGCGCATGGCTGTTTTTCCGCGGCGCGGGGCCGCGTAGCCAAGAACGTAAGTCGCGTCGCCCCTCGATCAAGGGCGAGGTGTCAGCCGGCGGACGGAAGGCGAGCCGCGGCTAGTTGGCCGCCCCCGCGGCGCCGCCGCTCCCACACGGGCTCGGGGTGCCCCCGTCGAGGAACGGCATCGAGTCCACGCAGCCGAAGCCGAGCGGGATGAGGTCGCCGAGCTTGTCGAGGTTATAGCCGCAGGTGTTGGTGTCCGTGTGGCAGCAGCCGGGGAACGTGAGCATGAGCGGCTGCGTCGACGCGCCGATGGTCACGGAAATGGGCGGACTAACCGGGCAGGACGGGTCCGCAGCGCCCGGCTGATGCAGCGCCTGGCACGTGTTCGTGAACATCGCGCCGTACGCTTCGAGTGGCGACGCGTCGATGCCGCACGCGTCGTCCTCGGTGCAGCAGGGGGCGGCGTAATTCGGCGGGAACGGCAGTGTCAGGGCGTCGCACGTCGCGTCCCCACAGCTGATGGATGCGGGCTTCATGCTCATGCCCGCCGAGCCCCCGCTCGCCGGTGCGGGGCTCTGCTTGTCGCTCCCGCCGCAGCTCGCGGCTGCGGCGCCGCCCAAGAACACTGCGAGCAAGCCGAGCGAACGAACGAGGAGGCGCGTGCGCGTCATCGGCGCCATGAGAGCACGAAGGCGCCCGCCCGGTCACTGCCGGACCGTGGACATGGCTCCGCCACCCCTATCGCTCACTCAATCCGTGCGCCGCTCGACTCCGGCCGAGCGCGACCTCAGGCCGAACGCGCCATCCGACGCCGGGAGCGCGGTGCCTGGGCGAGCAAGTCGCTCACCTCGTCCCAACGCTCCGGACTGCGAATGAGCGCGGTCATGAGCGAGGTCGGCAAATGTCCGGCCGCCGCCATCCAGCGGTAGCAATCGACACCGTGGACGTCGAGGTGCCCCGCGATTTCCCGCAGTCGCCCGATGCCGACCCCCTTGCACAAGCCGGACTCGAGCATGCCGACGTAGCTTCCCGAGCGCACGCCGAGTTTTGCCGCCAAGTCCTTCTGCGTGAGCCCGGTGTTCATGCGGGCCATGCGGATCAACCGACCGATCTTTTTCGTGGATCGCCTGCTACTCATGGAATGCCTGCCCAACGTAGCGAGCTGCAAATGACGCCTGGCTCACTCGCAGCCCCTCCTTCCAACCTCAACTGGGCTCGGTGAGCGGTGCTCGCCCGAGTTCGCGCAGACTAATGCGGTGCGTGCTTGCTCGCAAGAACCAGCAGCTGAATCGACGATTGCGCAAATCGTTCCAGCATCGGTAGAAAGGCCGCGCGGGGCTCGCCGAGGCGTGAACCTCCGAGCCACGACCACGGCGTCTGCGCGTCGGGCCTCCGCGACTCGCGGTCAGATATCGAGATTTCGAACGTTGAGCGCGTTTTCCTCGATGAACTGCCGGCGCGGCTCGACCTGATCACCCATGAGCACACTGAAAAGCTCGTCGGCGCGCACCGGATCGTTCACGCGCACCTGCAGCAGCGTGCGTGCGTCGGGGCTCATGGTCGTGTCCCAGAGCTGATCGGCGTTCATTTCACCGAGACCTTTGTAGCGGGTGATCTGCATGCCTTTGCGGCCGCGCTCGGTGATGAACGCTTGAAGGCTCTCTG